>Ga0315285_10001070_pt1 | contig 28473 bp, 23 predicted proteins | sample YL17G09_36_MG_FD_203698 | JGI IMG/M metagenome (GOLD analysis project Ga0315285, IMG submission 203698) | Sediment microbial communities from Yellowstone Lake, YNP, Wyoming, USA - YL17G09_36 | ecosystem: Environmental > Aquatic > Freshwater > Lake > Sediment | place: USA: Wyoming | collected...
CTGGGTTATTGCTTCTCGCTGATATAGCGAATGGCTAATAAACAATAATAGCGTGTATAATACGAACTACTCCTCAATGGCCAAAATAGTTGCCGTCTGCAAGAGTAAGAAGAAGGGTACCAGAAAGAAAGCTGCAGTCGAAGGTATCCTTAAGGAAGATTACGGCCTTGTTGGGGATTCCCACGCTGACTGCTGCACCCATCGGCAGGTGAGTCTGCTGGCGATGGAAAGCATAGACAAGATAAGAAGACTGGGCTTCGAGGTGGGCCCCGGTGACTTTGCTGAGAACCTCACCACCCAGGGGGTGGAACTCCTATCCCTACCTGTAGGCACAAAGATCTCCGTTGGAGACGACATCCTCCTTGAGGTCACACAGATTGGCAAGGAGTGCCACAGCGGTTGCGCCATCTATCAGGAGATAGGCAAATGCATAATGCCCAGGGAGGGGATATTCGCCAGGGTCATACACGGCGGCTGCGTCAGAGCTGGAGATGATATTGGGATAGAAAAGAATGGATAATGAGACGGAGAAGTTGACTGTACTGAAGCTTACCGAAACAGGTAACAGCAGCATCGAAGATATAGTGGCTAAAGAGTCTCCCCTCACCATCGTTTTGAATAATCGGGAGCTGGTAACCCTGCTCTGCTCCCCGGTAAATTTGAAGTACCTTGCTGTCGGTTTTCTTTCCTCCGAGGGATTGGTCCAAAGTAAGGATGAGATTAGAAGGATAACAGTTGATGACCGGAGGGGCGTGGTGCGCGTGGAAACTGAAGGAAATGAAGAGCCTGCCGGTGATGCTTTGTTCAAAAGATTCATAACTTCAGGGTGCGGGAGGGGAGCCTCTTTCTACAACGCCGTGGATGCTCAAGGTCAGAGGAAGGTCGAATCTAAGATTGAAATTCCGACTCTCCAGGTCCTAGCCCTGGTGAAAGAGTTTCAATATCGGTCTCAGATTTATCGGACCACCGGTGGTGTCCACAGTGCCGTCCTGTGCGATGCCAAGAGTATCATTGTATTCAGCGAAGACATAGGAAGGCATAATGCAGTGGACAAAATTTTTGGCGAGTGTATCTTGAATGACATAACGACGAATGACCGTATAATAATCACCAGTGGCAGGGTCTCTTCGGAGATAGTGCTCAAGATAGCCAGAAGAAATGTCCCCATAATTGTCTCCAAGTCCGCCCCCACTGACCTCGGGGTGAGATTAGCCGACAATCTGGGGGTGACCCTGGTGGGCTTCGTGAGGGGCAGACGGATGAATGTGTACACTCACGCCGGGAGGATAACCACGGATGGAAAATAGGGATGCCGGACTGGTAGAGAAGATCTCGGCCCTTAAGAAGAAGAGGAATGCCGTTATCCTTGTCCACAACTATCAGCTGGGCGAGGTTCAGGATATAGCCGATTTTGTCGGCGATTCCTTAGAGCTAAGCCAGAATGCTGCTAAGACCGGTGCCGATGTAATCGTGTTCTGCGGAGTCCACTTCATGGCGGAAACAGCCTCCATCATCTGCCCTGATAAAGTGGTCTTGCTGCCTGATATAAACGCCGGCTGCCCCATGGCGGATATGATTACCGCCCAGCGCTTGCGGGCGAAGAAAAAGGAACACCCTCAAGCAGTGGTGGTCTGCTACATTAACTCTTCGGCCGAAGTCAAGGCGGAATCGGATATATGCTGCACCTCCGCCAATGCCGTCGAGGTCGCGGAAAGCCTGGGTGCCCGGGAGATACTCTTTATCCCTGACCAGTATCTCGGTCATTATGTCTCAACCAGGACGGGCAGAAAGATGATTCTCTGGCCCGGCTTCTGCCCGACCCACGTCAGGATAAAGGCTGAAAGGATACAGGAGTTGAGACAGGAGTATCCCCAAGCCAAGGTAGTAGTGCATCCGGAATGCACGCCGGAGGTCATCGCCCTGGCCGATGAAGTAGCCAGCACCAGCGGGATGTGCCGATACGCCCGCCGAGAGGAGGTCAAAGAGATGGTGGTGGGCACGGAGGTCGGGCTAATACACCGGCTTAGAAAAGAGAACCCCGGCAAGAGGTTTATTCCTGTCTCGGACCAGGCAATATGTCCCAACATGAAGCTGATTAACCTGGAGAAAGTCTTGTGGTCTCTGGAAGAGATGAGCCCTGAGGTGAAGGTTCCCGAGGAAATTCGCCTTAAGGCGATAGCTGCGGTGGACAGGATGCTCCAAACGAAATCCTAAATCCTAAGCACGAAATCCCAAACAAATTCAAAAATCAAAATGACAAACCAAAAATACAAAACTGTAGTGCGAGGCTTTAGCCTCGTGCCAGCGTGGGATTGCACGACCTTAAAAGGTCGCATAAGTAATATCAAATGACCAAACGCAGTTCAGCATTTTGAATTTTGATATTGGGATTTGTTTAGAGTTTAGAGATTAGGATTTGGGATTTAGCCTGTGGGATTGCCACGCTTCGCTCGCAATGACACTTTCTTTCACGTCTTTGCGAGGAGCCAAAGGCGACGAAGCAATCTCGGGAGAGACAAGGAGTCTCATGCCTGCCAAGGCGGGACTGAGGATGACGTTCCCGCTATGTCTTTGCGAGGCACGATAGTACCAAAGCAATCCCGGCAGGGCAACGGCAAGGGAAACTGAGAGGGAAACGATGAAAGCAACAGACAGGATAATTGTCCTCATCACCGCCGGCAGCGAGGAAGAAGCCAACAAGATTGCGAGGTCGCTGGTCAAAGAGAAAAAGGCTGCCTGTGTCAACATCGTGCCCGGGGTGAACTCGCTTTTCCACTGGAAGGGCAAGATAGACTCGGCTCGTGAGAGTCTCTTGCTGGTCAAAACCAGAGCACCTCTACTTCCTGAAATCATCAGCTTGGTCAAAGAGACTCACAGTTACGAAGTGCCGGAAATCATCGCCCTGCCTATCATCGGCGGCAGTGAAGAATACCTCGAGTGGTTGGACAGTGCCTGCCAATAGAGGCCTGCCCTTGCGAGCGTTAAATCCTAAATCCCAAGCACGAAATCCCAAACAATGTCAAAATCCAAAAGTCAAAAACCAAAATGACAGATCGAGAATGCAGGAATGTAGTGCGAGGCTCTAGCCTCGCGCGGGGCTGGGATTGCACGACCTTAGAACGTGACACCACAATCGTGTTTGGAATCTAGCCTGCAGGATTGCTACGTCCAGCACTCACGGCGTTGAGTGCTCGGCTCGCGATGACACGTTCGGGGCATTGCAGGGAGCCTTTCCCCTTCCTGTCTTTGTGAGGTTGGCTGAAGCCAGCCGAAGCAATCTCGGCGGGTTGCTATCAGGTTGCCACGCATCTTTCAGGTGCTCGCAAAGACACCCCCGTTATGTCCTTGCGAGGCTGGCTAAAGCCAGCCGAAGCAATCTTGGCGGGTTGCTATCAGGTTGCCATGCACCTTTCAGGTGCTCGCAAAGACACCCCCGTTATGTCCTTGCGAGGCTGGCTAAAGCCAGTCGAAGCAATCTTGGCGGGGGGTTATCAGATTGCCGCGCGGAGTTTACCCTGAGCGAAAGAGAGATTCTTCGCCTTCGGCTCAGAATGACAGAATGCGAAGGGCTGGCAATGACAGGAGGGAGTGGAGAAAAATAGAGTTGAGCCCCTTTTTTTAACAGCATCTTAACATTTGAGTGTTACACTTCAAGTAGCAGAAGAGAAAAGGACAGACTGACGCGCATACAAGGGATAGGGCCGATTGACAAAGGTTGGGGAGAGAACCTATAATGCAAGCAGGTATCTGCGGGAAAAGAACGGAGGCTCGGGACGACATCACTGAAGCTGACTACAACACTCGGATATAGAACAAGGTCGACTCTTTTTCCCCACATTAGAGTTTATCATTATGCCGCAATTGGCGGCCGAACTGAGGTCAGAAGCCCGAAAAGACTAAGGAAAGGAGGTGAGCCCCGGGTAAGCGTCGATTGAGATCAGCTAGTTAACGTAACATGAAAGGAGGGTAGTTTGAGAAAAGTATTATTAGCAACAGTGGCTATACTCCTTATCGCGAGTATAGGTTTATCATGTACAGAGGTGCATGAGTTCCCAGTGCCCGAGGTGTGCACCATCATTAGAGACAATTACGGAGTGCCACACATTTTCGCGGACACAACAGAGGGCTTGGGCTTTGGAGCGGGCTATGCCATGGCTCAGGATAGGCTCTGGCAGGCGGATGTTATGAGGAGGGCGGCAACCGGACGTCTTGCTGAGTTTGGCCTGGCAACAATACAGGCGGACATTGCAACCAGAACATTGTGGTATAGCCAGGGTGAGTTAGAGCAGATGTATGTGAACTGGGATCCTGGTGCAGGCTACGAGCATCTTAAGCCGATGATTGAGGCTTACGTAGACGGCATAAATGCTTATATTGACCAAGCCCTGGACAATTTATACGTTTATATGCCTGCTGAGTACATGGCACAGAATCTGGTGCCTTACCTCGAACACTTCACGGTCGCAGACGTGGTAGCCCTTACAGTGCTCATGGGGTGGAAATTTGGTGGAACAGGAGGGAACGAAGGCAAGTTATACCAGGCGCTACTTGATCTTCAAAAACTGCATGGAGCTGCCAACGGGACTGCCATCTGGAACGATTTGTTCCCCCTGGATGACACTGGAGCACCTGTGACGATACCCGGCGAGTCGCTGACTGCTCTTTCCACGGATACGACTTTGTTGGATCTCCCCGACAACCTCGGCCCGGTACTGGAGCAGGCTGACGAGTTGTGGGCAACTCAGGATGAAGCGTTCAAATCGCTGGGCGTACCGACGAAATTCGGAAGCAACGCTGTGCTTATCAGTCCGGAATTGTCGGCCACGGGCAACGCTCTTGAGCTGGGAGGACCCCAGATGGGCTACTCGATGCCGCAGATTGTCTATGAGCTGGGCTTGCATGGCGCCGGAATCAATGCTGTGGGCATGGCCATGCCCTGTGCAGGTCCGTTCATTTTGATCGGTGTCAGCGAATATGGCGCCTGGACGTCAACCACCGGCTCTTCCGATGTCATCGATACCCGCATCCTGACATTGAATCCTGCCAACCCAACCCAGTACTGGCACAACGGTGCCTGGGTTGATATGGAACGAAGAAACGAGCTAGTCTATGGTCCGAAGAAGCAGACTTACCAGGCTACGAGCTGTTATCGCTCCGTCTATGGCCCCATCGTTTCCGTCGATCCGGCCACAAACACGGCTGTCACCTTGCAGACCCCCTTCTTCAAGAACGAGATCGCAGGAGAGCAGGGCTGGCAGCTCTTCCAGGAAGCAAAAAACATTGACGAATTCGAAGCGGCGGTGCAACTTGTGATACCTAACCACAACTTCTACTGGGCAGACACAGAGGGCAACATAGCTTACTGGCATGCCGGACGCTTCCCGGTAAAGCCGGCAGGCGCCGACCGCAGATTGCCTCTGGCTGGCGATGGAACACAAGAGTGGGTTCGTGTCACAAGCCGCTACGAGATACCCACGTGCATCAACCCCGAGCAGGGCTGGCTTGCCAACTGGAACAACAAGCCAGTCGCCGGCTGGCCATATGCCGAAAGTGACATTGGCTGGGGTGAGGGGTTCCGAGTTCAGATTCTGATGGACGCCGTGACCAAATTCGCGGCCTCTGGAGACCTGACCACGGACACCTTGAACACCCTTAACCAGATTGGAGGATACGCAGATATCAACGGAATGAACTTCGCCGGAGATTTGATAACCGCGGTCACGGGTTATGTGACGGTACACCCTGACCCGGAGCTCATTGCGGCGCTGGGGTACATGGGAGCCTGGGCTACGGCAGAGCCTCTGCCTGTCAGCCGCGTCGATCTTGTGTCACCCAAATGGCCTACCGATAAGAATCCCACATACGACCATCCCGGCCTGACAATCTTCAACGCCTGGTTTGATAAAATCATTCCTAAGGTATTCAGCGGGATCCTCCCGGCGGATCTTCAGGCACAGCTAAAGAGTTATCCCAGCCTATTAATCCACGTCTTCGAGGGCGCAAAGCTCAACTACAATTACCTTGGTGCAAGAGACAGGAATGCACTCATCGTCGGGGCGCTGCAGGATGCAATCGCTGCGTTAAAGACCCAGTATGGCTCAAGCAATATCGCGACCTGGCTTACGCCGGTGCGGATGCAAAGCTATGACAAGGGCGGAGCTTTGCCCGGTGGCAACCTTCACCCCTATATGAACCGAGGCACCTACAACCAGATTGCCGAAATGCTCTCTAGGGGCTTGCCGAATGCCAAGAACGTAATTCCACCCGGACAGAGCGGATTGGTGTTACTCCCCGGAGTTCCCAACGCTCACGTCGCTGACCAGGTAGCACTGTACGCAAGCTGGACATACAAGCCGATGCTATTCACTCGCGAGGCAGTCGAGGCAGTGAAGAGCTGGCAGAAGGTCTTCTACGTTGAGTGAGACTGTGGTCTGGCGGGCATAGCCCTTGCAGACTGCTAACAATGGCTGGTATGAGAGCCGGGGCGGAGCCCCGGCTCTCTCTTTGTCGCTTCTTGGTGGCATGACCGGGACCTGGCACTCCTAGCTTACACTTCACAACAGCGATCTGGGCGGGGACATGAGTGGCCCTATTGCTCAACGTAGTGGCGGGTTTCAATCCGGCGTCTCGGGCGGGTACGAGACCAGCCCCTGCGGGTATTGAATCCTAAATCCCAGGCACGAAATCCTAAGCAATATCAAATGACTAGACTCCCAATGACCAAAAACGGTTTGGAGCTTCCAATCGCGATATTTGGATTTATTTGGAGCTTGGAGATTGGGATTTAGAATTTAGGCTGCGAGATCGCTGCGCTCCCGCCTGCCAAGGCTTGGCGGGCAGGTCGCTTGCAATGACACCTTTCTTCACGTCTTTGCGAGGCTGCCCAAAGCCAGACGAAGCAATCTCGGCGGGGCGGTATCAGATTGCCACGCACCTTTCAGGTGCTCGCAAAGACAAAAAAGTGAAGGGCTCGCAATGACATTAATGATGTGGGCGGGGACAAGCCCCGCCCCTACAAATTAACGTATTAACGTAGTGGCGGAGTTTATCTCCGCCTGGAGGGGTGTGGTCTCTGTTCGAGGTGTGAAGGAATCCCTTCCTTCACGATTCACAATACTGAAGCAATCCCGGAGATTGCCACGTCCCGATTGTATCGGGACTCGCAATGACAAAAGGGAAGGGGGCTCGTAGTGACAAGAGGCACAGGGCTCGCAATGACAGGCGGGAGTGGAGAAAATTAGAGTTGATGCCTTTTTTTAACAGCATCTTAACATTTAGATGTTACACTTTAAGTAGCAGAAGAAGAAAGGACAGAGTGAAGCGCATACGAGGGATAAGGTCGATTGACAAAGATTGAGAGAGAACATATAATCGAAGGAGGTATGTGCGGGGAAAAAACCGAGGCTCGGGCGGACCTGACAGCACTCAAGCTGACAACAACTATCGAATATAAGGAAGGTCGAGTTTTTGGTTAGGTTTTCTGGTCTGCCGGTGGTCAGGTTGCTCCGACGGGCAACAAAAAATTGAGAGACCAGAAGCGCGAAAGGAGGTGATTGTATCGGTATAGTGGATCAAGATCAAGGCTGCTGGAGGCAACCGGTGGTCGACCGGTTTGTTCCGGCACCGAAGGTTCGCTCCCATGAAATGGGAGCAGCTACAAGAGTCAAAAGGAGGTTGATGAATTGAAAAAAAAGATTCTTTACCTAATTATCGCTAGCCTGCTGGTGCTAGGGGTGGTTCTAGCCGGCTGCAACGGCGGTGAACAAGAAGAAGAGGAAGAGGAGAATTTTGTCACGATCGCCGTGGCTGGGCCGATGACTGACCTTCAGGGTCAAAACCACTGGGACGGCGCCACCATGGCAATGGAGGAAATCAACGCCGCCGGCGGAGTAACCATCAATGGCACGAAGTATACAGTTAAGTTGGTCAAGGTGGAGACCAAAGAAGCCACTGAAGGCGAGGACGGCAGTACCGGCACGGCAAATCTTCAGGCTGTCATAGACGACGTGGACTTTGTTGTCGGCGGTTTCCGAACAGAGGTCGTCTCAGTCTATCGTGACGTGGCTATGAACGCCCACAAGATTTTCTTCAACTGCGGTGCCGCCACCGGGTCTCTGCAGTTAAGCGTGGTCACCAATTATGCCAAATACAAGTACTGGTTCAAGGCCACCCCGTACAATGAGAGCTTCCTGGTCAAGAGCTGTCTCAAGATGACCGCCACAATCGGCAATGTGCTCAAGGGGACACTGGCTGGGTACGAGGCAACCAATGCCACCTATGTGAAGGATGCCTTTAAGCTCAGCCTTTCGGGCGGCAAACTGAGGGCGCACATAGTCATGGAGAATGCGGCATGGTGCGCAGGAATGGTGGCGGCTGCCCAGGCTTATCTGCCACTCTTGGGCTTCACCGTTACCGGCACAACGCTGCTTTCTCCAACAGCAACCGACATCAGCACAGAGATGAATGCCATAAAAGCCCTGAATCCTCACATTATCTTCACCGCGTTTTCCGGCTCGGTTGGTGCTGTCTATTCCACCACCAAAGCCGACCTGGGAATACCGGCTGTGACCATGGGCATTAATGTGCCCGGCCAGGAGATGGATCACTGGGCGAACACCGATGGCGCCTGTGAGGGTGAAATCATGCTGGACACCTGGGCGGTGGGTCTGGCGAATACCGGGAAGACGGTCGCGTGGTTTAACAAGTTCGTAGACGAGTTCGATCGTTACCCGGTCTATACTGCGGGTACCTACGATGCCGTCAACATGATGTGTGGTGCCATGAAGAAAACAGGGTCACTCGATCCTGCGGTCCTTATTCCCTGGCTGGAAGACCCGGACAACGCCTACACGGAAGGCATATCTTCCCCCAAGGTCGGCTATTACGCGATGCCAGCAGTCACGGTTACAGCGGGTCAGCTATGGGCACTCAGCGCGGCCCAGGTAAGCGACTGGTATGACCTTGCTAGCTACAACAAGACTTATAGCGAGGCTGCGTGGCAGTGCGGATTTCTCTCCGGTGTTCAACAACCGCACATTGCTCATGACATCGTATACGGTCCTGGTCTTGTCACCGGCATTGGCTCCCAGTGGCAAAAGGTGAGCGGAGAGGGCACGAAGGTGGGCATCTGGCCACTGAATCTTGGCTCCGCATACAATGCAGCTTTGACTGACCAGTATGGCAACTGGAACTTCGCGTACCCCGGCACAAAGAAGTACATTTTGATGATAGGGAATATGCTCAACATCCCTTGGAACCCCTACTAGAGCATACTGAGCGAAGCCAGTAGCCTGGATCTGCCAGGCACGGTGGTGACTCCCGGGGTGACCCGGGGTCACCACCCCTTTTTGGGCGGTCAATTTCCATCATTGCGAGGCTCTTTTCCATCCGTCATCGCGAGGGCCAAGATTCCGCGCTTGTGCATCGGGACAGGCTCTGCAATCTCAGAGATTGCCACGCTCCGCTCGCAATGACACCTTCCTTCCTGTCTTTGCGAGGCTGGCTTTGGCCAGCCGAAGCAATCTCTCCTCTCTTTGTCTTTGCGAGGAGCCGAAGGCGACGAAGCAATCTCCGCTAAGAAGACGATGCGAACGCGTTCTTTTGACATTTGAGCTTTGTCATTTGGAATTTGACCAATGGGATTGCCACGCACCTTTCAGGTGCTCGCAATGACAATAAGGGTGGGGCGTACAATGATAAGTGGAGTGTCATTGCGAGGGTCCCCCGTCTGTCTTTGCGAGGAGCCGAAGGCGACGAAGCAATCTCTTGTATAATGTCTTGGGTGACTAAGCAATACTACGTCTACATAATGACCAACGTAAGGAATACCGTGCTTTACGTGGGTATCACCAACGATTTAATAAGAAGAATCTATGAGCATAAAGAAAAGCTGGTTAGTGGATTCACCAAGAAATACAACATTGTAAAACTTGTATATTACGAGGTCTTTGAAGACATAGAGAACGCGATCTTGAGAGAGAAGCAGCTAAAGGGTGGCTCGAGGCAGAAGAAGGTTGAGTTGGTTAATAGTACCAACAGAGAATGGCGCGACTTGTATGACGAGTTATGAGATTGCGAGCACCCCTTCCTTTCCTGTCTTTGCGAGGCACGACAGTGCCGAAGCAATCTCCGCTAAGAAGACGATGCGAACGGGTTCTTTTGACATTTGAGCTTTGTCCTTTGGAATTTGGCCAACGGGAATGCCACGCTCTGCTCGCAATGGCGAGCGGAAGTTAAACAGCACCGTAAAAAATCGGGAAAATCGAGAAAAAACCTTGACAGGGTGCGGACGGATATTATATATTATCCGACAATTGCAAGGAAGGCGAAGGGTTTGTAGAGTGCCCGGTTTGGAACAGGCGGTCAGAATCAGACAGTGTAGCGGCGGGGTTTATCCTCGCCTTGTTTTGGACTCCACTTCCGTCATTGCGAGGCTGTCTCCTTCTGTCTTTGCGAGGAGCGCAGCGACGAAGCAATCTCAGAGCTTGCCGCGCTTCGCTCGCAATGACAACCAGTACGGGGGGCGAGAAACGCCATGATTCAGCAGATCATAATCGGGACGCTGGTGACGGGAGGTGTATATGCCCTCCTGGCGGTAGGCTTCTCTCTCATCTTCGGCAACGCCCGTGTCATCAACATGGCCCATACGGGGTTTTTCATGCTGGCGGCCTACGGCCTGTATTATTTCATACGCAGACTCGGACTGGCCGCGGCGCCGGCAATAGTCATAACCTTGCCTGTCGTCACCCTCCTGGGTATCCTGGCCTACCGGTTCCTCATCAACCCCATACGTGAGCACCATGCCGCCGTACTGCTGATGACGGTGGCTATAGCCCTGGTCTTCCAGGAATCCATGACGGCCGTTTTTTCTTCCAAGTATTGGTCGATCCCTTCCCTCATTCCCGGATTTACCGATATAGTTGGGGTCAGCGTCCTCAACCAGAAGCTACTGGTCCTGGGCGTAGTGGTGGTGGTCATCGTCGCCGTGTGGCTGATCCTGTCCAGGACAAAGCTGGGGATCGCCCTCAGGGCGACGGCACAGGATGCCGAAGTCGCTACCCTGATGGGTATAAGCGTGCCCAGAACGCTGATGATAACCATGGGGATAGCCACATTTCTGGCGGCGGTTGCGGCTGTGGTGGTGGCACCGATATGGACAATACATCCAGTCATGTGGTCGTTACCGCTGGTCATGGTCCTGGTAATTGTTGTCCTGGGGGGACTGGGAAGCGTCAAGGGTAGTATCATCGGGGCTTTCATTATTGCACTGGTCGAGGTATCGGTCGCAATCCTGATGCCACAGTACTCTTACCTGAGGGTGGTTTTTGCCATACTGGCGATGGTTATCGTGCTCGTAGTGAGGCCGGGGGGCCTGTTCGGCGTAATATTCGAAGAGGAGAGACTGTAAATTGCTGAGACGGCTGCTCAAGGATTTCCGGTTTGGCGTGCTGCCGGTCCCCGGGCGGATTATCGCCATTGTTTTCTTCGTGGCCCTGTTTGTCATCCCGCTGATTGACGATTCGAAGTACTCTCTGTTCGTTCTTACCACCAGCAGCCTGCTCGTTATCTTCGCGGTTAGCTGGGACCTTTTGTCCGGCTACAGCGGCCAGGTCAACTTCGGGCATGCCCTATTCTTCGGCGTGAGTGCCTATACTGTAGGGCTGCTGCACAAGTATTTCGACCTTCAACCGTGGGCCACGATACCCCTAGGGACTCTGGTCGCCGTCGGTATTGGGGTGGTGACATGCATTCCGGCTCTGCGTCTTAGAGGGCCCTACCTGTCGCTGCTTACAATGTCCTTTCCTCTCGTGTTGCTGGGACTGGTCATGGCCTTCAAGGATTGGACCGGCGGTGAATTCGGCATACCCGGTATTCCTCCCATCGGGGGTACCCATGTAGGTCAGTATTATATATGCTTGATAGTGATGACGGTATCGGTGCTGATAATGTGGAAGCTTACCGATGCCGGCAGCAAGTATATCAGGACCGGTCTTATCTTCCATGCCATCCGGGAGGACGAGATTGCCACCCGTGCCTCGGGAATAAACACCATAAATTATAAGATACTGGCTTTTGTCATCGGCGGCTTTTTCTGCGGTCTGGCGGGCGCCCTATATGCCCATGTCTTAGGGACGGTCAGCATTTCCTACCTTTCGATGACGATGTCCTTCCGGGCAATAATATACGTGGTATTCGGCGGCATCGTGAGCATCTACGGACCGGTCGTCGGCGTCTACACCCTACAGACTCTTCTGCAGTTTGCGGGGCAGGCGGGCCAGAACTTCCTCGGCCAGAACCAGATACTCATTATGTCCGTTATCGTGATACTGGTGCTGATATTCATGCCTGAGGGCGTCGCCGTGTGGATACGGGATAAAATTGAGCGCGAGTGTCCTCGCTGTAAGCTGGCTAATGGCGCCTGGCGTAAGGAATGCCGAGCCTGTAGTGCGCCTTTACACTAAGAGGGGCCACCTCTAGTTTCCTCCTCGAAAACTCATCTGTCGAGGCGAAGAACCTGACTGACCAAATTCCAGACACAGTTCTAGTGCGACCTTTTAAGGTCGTGCAATCCTGCCCTCGCAGGAAGCTAAAGTTTCGCACTACATTTTTTCGCTTTGGGGTTTGTCATTTTGATTTTTGACCTTCGTTTTTTGAGTTTTCCCCCACTGAGATTGCCTCGTCGCTACGCTCCTCGCAATGACAAATGTGGGAGAGCCTCGCAACAATATGAAGTGGGTTGTCATTGCGAGCGGTCTGCCCACCAAGGCTTGGCTCAGCTGCTTCAGTCATACGGCGAACAGGTACGCGAGCAGGCAGGCGGGAGCGTGGCAATTCCATCAAGCCTTCCACCAGATTGCTTCGGCTGACTTCGTCAACCTCGCAACGACACGAAGTGGGTTATCATTGCGAGCACCTTACTTTTCTGTCATTGCGAGCCCCGCCTTGTCGGGGCGCGGCAATCTCATTAGCGAAACTCTTGACAATCCCAAATGACAAAGCTCAAATGTCAAACCAAACCAGAAGTCTGAACAATGTCAAATGAGAAAGCTCAAAACTCAAATGAGAGGAAGAAATAGTTTTGGCATTTAAGCATTTGGATTTGATTTGTCCTTTGGATTTTGACATTTGGGTTTTGTGGCGGCGGGGGTAAACTCCGCCCTGCATTGGCACGGGCCTTCTTGGAGCCCTCGTAAATTCGATTTATGAATCCGTGGGGTGTTGCTACATGCCCAGATATGTCTTCCTGATAGCCTCGTCCTTCAGCAATTCGTCGGCTGTTCCATGGGCGATGATGTGGCCCCTGGACATGACGTAGTTCCTCTTGGAGAGAGCGAAAGCAAAGCTGATATCCTGCTCAGCCAGGAGTATGGTGACTCCCAGCTCCTTGTAAATCTCTTCCACGCGCTTGAACAGGTCATCTTTTATCTTTGGTGCCAGCCCGCTGGATGGCTCATCGACTAACATCAATTTGGGCTGGCGCATGAGGGAGCGGCCAACAGCCAGCATCTGCCGTTCCCCGCCGGACAAAGTCCCCGATATCTGGCCCTCCCTCTCTTTGAGCCTGGGAAACAGCTCATAGACTCTGGCCAGGCTCTTATCAACCTCTTTCTGGCTCTTACAGAGGTAGGCTCCCGCCAGCAGGTTATCCTTGACCGTCATCTCCACGAAAGGCCGGCCCATTTGCGGGCAAAGCTGGAGACCTCTCTTGGCTATTTCAAATGCCGGTAGCTTATCAATCCTTTCCCCCTCAAATTCTATGCTGCCCTCAAAGATTACTTCTGACTTCTTGGTGCCTCTGAGGACTTCTCTGTCCCAGTTTATCAAACCAGCGATAGTGCGGAGGAGAGTGGTCTTACCAGCGCCATTGGGACCGACCAGCCCGACCATCTCTCCTTTTCCCACCGTCAGGCTGGCTCCATCCAGGATGGTGGCCGTATCGTAGCGGACAATTACATCTTTTACCTCAAGCAATGAGCACCTCCTTGCCGGTATAAGCTTCAATCACGGCGGGGTTCTTGACTACTTCCTGGGGAGTACCCTGGGTGATGATTTCTCCATAATTGAGGACAATCACCCGGTCAACTATTTTCATGAGCTCACTTAGCTTGTGCTCAATTATCAGCATAGCCGGTCCTTCGCTGTGAAGCCTGCCGAACCGACCTCCCTTGTGCAATCTTTTCATGGATTTAGCCACAAGCTCCGTTTCGGCGGGATTAAGTCCTCCGAAGGGTTCATCGAGGATAAGGAGTTCCGGCTCGGTAGCAATGGCCCGGGCTACCTCCAGCCGTTTCAAGTCCCCGTGAGATAAGGTGGAAGCTGGCTCGCGAGCCCGGTCGGCGATGCCCACGAACTCCAGTGCGTCCCGCGCTTTCACCACGGTGGTCTTGGTCCATTCACCACCCTTGGTTATCCGCGGGCAGAGGCAACCGACCATAACATTGGCAATAACAGGGAGGTGGCGAAATGGCTTAACTACCTGGAAAGTCCCTACCAGTCCTCTCTGGACGATTTTCCAGGGACGCCATCCAGTTATATCCTCGCCCTTAAACCGGACTTTACCGGACTCGGGCTTGAATATACCGATGATACAGCGAACGAGCGTGGTCTTCCCGGAACCATTGGGGCCGATCAGGCCCACAATTTCATCCCTGCCTATTTGAAAGCTAACATTGTTGACGGCAATCAGTCCGCCAAAACGCTTGGTCAAGTTTTCTACTTCGAGAAATGCCGCCATTCTATAGCTCCTCCTCTCTCAATTCACGGCGGGATACCTTGCCGATGTCCGTCTTGGGCACCTCGCCTCGGAACTCGATTATCTTGGGTACCATGTAGCCAGCCAGCTTTCCGGCGCAATACTTCGTAATGTCCTCTTCCGACACTTTCCCTCGGGCTTCCGACTCAAGAACGACGATGGCTTTGACTCTCTCGCCAACCTCGGGGTCGGGGACACCGATGACGCCGGCCTCTCTGACTTGAGGATGAGAACAAATTACCTCCTCTACCTCTCTGGCAAATACCTGCAGCCCCTTGTATTTAATCATGTCCTTCTTCCTATCGTAGAAGTAGAAATAGCCCTCTTCGTCCATTTTCGCCAGGTCGCCGGTGCGCAGCCAGGTTTCACCGTCGATTTCCAAAAGTACATCCTTTGTTGCTTCCGGTTTCCCCCAGTATCCCGGGAAGACATTGGGGCCCTTGAATACCAGTTCGCCTGTTTGCCCGACGGGAAGGAACTTGGTGCCTTCCGCCTCAATTATGCCCCCCACACAACCAGGCATAGGTACACCGAAGGAACCGATTTTCGCCCGGCCGTAGGGATTGACCATGCCGGTCGAGGTCGTCTCGGTCATTCCCCAGCCCTCGTGGATCCTGGCGTTGGTTCGCTTTTCCCAGCCCCTGGCAGTGTCCTCAAGAAGGGCATCGGCACCGGAGATAAGGACTTTTATCTTCTTCCAGTTTACTCTGTCGGTCTTTTCATAGTCCTTGAGATATTCATACAGGGCGGGAACGCTGTAGAAAATAGTTCCGCTGTAATTTTCTAGTGCACTCAAAATGTCATCAGGATCAGGAGTGGTGATCAGTATTGAAGTGTAGCCCTCTGTCAAGCCTCCCATCATGACCACTGCCTGACCATAGATGTGATAGAAAGGCAAATAGGCTATTACGACCTCTTTCCCTTCCTTTACGATATCGCCCCAGAATTTGCTGCCGAGCTGTCGGGCAGCGGCAAAATTGTAATGAGTTATCTTGGCACCTTTGGGCCTCCCGGTTGTCCCTCCAGTGTAGGGAAGAGTTACTATGTCCTCTCTAATATTGAACTTGATATCGGGCGGATTCGGAGGATATTTCTTAAGCAAATCCTGGAATCGATAAAATCCCTCTCTCTTAAACACCTCAACAGGCGGGGCGGCCATTTTCTGATATACAGCCCGGAGCACACTGCTGCCCATAAACTTTTTCATTGAAGGCAGGTATTCGCCGATGCTGGTCAGGATGACAGCATCCAGCTTGACCCCGCTTTTTTCCACATTATCATAAAGAATATCCAGGCAAACAAGCATTCTCGCCCCGCTGTCTTCAATCTGGTACTTGATTTCGGGGCTGACATAAACGGGGCTGATTGCCGTCAAGGTAGCTCCGGCTTTCAGGGCTCCGTAATAAGCTATGATGAACTGAGGCGAATTAAGCAACAGGAGGGCAACCTTGTCTCCCTTTTTGATGCCTAAATCATGTAGCGCCGCAGCAAACCTGTCGACCTGGTCTCGGAGTTCTTTGTAGCTTACCTTTCTACCATAGAATATTACAGCGGTCTTGTCCTTCCATTTCTCTGTAACCTCATTAAAGGTATCCACCACGGACTTTTCCTCGACTGTAATATCCTTTGGCACACCCTCCAGATACCATTTTAACCATGGCTTGGCTTCATATACGGCTTTGTTGGGATCCTGTGTCATTCTGTTACCTCCATTTCGTTATCAGAGACACCGTTAACCGCTGAGCACAACTCATACTTGCTCAGTACTTCCAAAATTCAAGCCCATCTTACCCATATTCCCTCAAAGTGTCAAGCTTTTTCACGCCCTCCAAAACATTGCTCCGGCGCGATCGTGCCTCGCAACGACGCTCTACTTGTCTTTGCGAGCACCTGAAAGGTGCGCGGCAATCTCCCGGATTGCTTCCTCTGCTAAGGCCAGCCTCGCAACGGGGGAAGGAGAGTGTCATTGCGAGCGAAGCGTAGCAATCTCACCGGCTATATTCTCAGTACAACTGTAGTGCGACCTTCTAAGGTCGCGCAATCCCGCCCTGACACGAGGCTGAAGCCTTGCACTACACCTCCTCGCTCAGATTTGTCATTAGGATTTTTCAGAAAGGTGGCGATGAACACCGCTGCTACATTCAATTCACCAGGTTGGTGAAATGGTCAACAAAGAAACTCGCCTTGACAGTAGAGCGAAATTGGGCTAACATAGCGGCGGCCCGCAATCTCATAGAAAGATACACGAAATCACAAGATTCAAAGAAAGGAGACTAATTATATGGAAGAAGCAGTAATTGTCAGCTATCTGAGGACACCCTTTTCCCGGTCGAGGCCGAGAGAGCCAGAGAGAGACGCATTCAACGGTCTGAGAATGGACGACCTGGCGGCCAGGCTGATCCAGGAAATGATAAAGCAGACCAAGATAAACCCCGCGGAAATCGGCGATGTGCTCACGGGGACGGCCATGCCGGTGCTCGAGCAGTGGCTCTACGGGGGAAAGTCTATCAACTTTTTGGCCAAGCTGCCCTGGAATGTCCCGGCACAGGGGACCGACCGCCAGTGTGTCTCGTCAATGTCCACAATACACCAGGGAGCTATGGAAATCATGCTGGGCTACTCGGATATTGTCATATCCTGCGGAATCGAGCACATGACCCACATACCGACCCTGGGAGGCGGCGGGCAACAGGTGCCGATACAACCCAATCCCAAGTTTATGGAATTCAAGGAATTGGACATAATGACCACTATGAACATGGGACTGACTGCAGAGAAGCTGCTATCACAGACCACCTTTACCCGTGAGGACATGGACAAATGGGCCATGAAAAGCCATCAGATGGCAGCCAAGGCCCTACAGGAAGGGTATTTCAAAGGGGAGATAATGCCGGTTGAGGCGCCACAGGCGGACGGGACCAAGAAAGTCATCGACTATGACCTGAGCATCAGGGCTGATACTACGCTGGAAGCTCTCGCCCAGTTGAAGCCTTCCTTCAAGCCGGATGGGCACATAACGCCGGGCAACTCCTCTCCGCTCAACGCCGGTGCCAGTGCTATGATGCTGATGTCCAAGAAGAAGGCCAAGAAGCTAGGTCTCAAGCCCCTGGCTAAGATCATATCCATGGGGTGGGCTGGCGTTGACCCCACGGTCATGGGAAAAGGCCCGGTGCCATCCAGCCGCATGGCTCTGGAACATGCCGGTCTCAAGGCGAAGGACATAGACTTCTGGGAGATTAACGAAGCCTTCGTCATCGTGGCGCTCTATGCCATGAAAGAACTGGGCATCGACCCCAACAAAGTCAACGTCAAGGGTGGCGCTACTGCCATCGGACACCCGTTGGGAGCCAGCGGCACCAGGCTGGTGGGCACCTGCGCCAGAATACTGAACGTCGAGAAAGGAAAGTACGGTCTGGCCACAGCCTGTGTTGGCGGCGGTCAGGGCGCTGCCACCATACTGGAGAGGGAAGCCTAAAAGAACCAACTCTTCTGCATCGATTTTGGGGTGGGGCTTGTCCCCACCCCGTCTTTTTTTTCGCCACCCCTTCTTCATTGTGTCATTGCGAGCACCTGAAAGGTGCGTGGCAATCCCATTGGCCAAATTCCAAATGACAAAGCTCAAATGTCAAAAGAACCCATTCGCGTTGTCCTCTCAGCGGGGATTGCTTCGGCACTATCGTGCCTCGCAAAGACAGTAGGGAAGGTGTCATTGCGAGCGAAGCGTGGCAATCTCATTGGCCAAACCCTAAGTAATGTCAAATTACAAAGCTCAAATATCAAATCAAGCCCAAAACTCAAAGGACAGACCGGAATAGTTTTTCGCATTTAAGCATTTGGATTTCAATTGTCATTTGGATTTTGACATTTGGGGCTAGTCGATTTTCGTCTTTCTGATTTGTCATTTTGATTTTTCACCTTTGATTTTTTGATTTTGTTCCGGATTCTCCCCTTCGGGGCTCTCCTCTAATATGCTACAATAGTTCCACAGCACGGATTTAGTGCGAAAGACATGTACAAGAAGAAGAAAGACGCCGCCTTGAAACACCGGCGGCGCGAAAAGAAGTTCAAGGAAAAGAGAAAGGCCCAGGCTCCACCGGCTCCGCCCAAGGAGAAATGAAACGGGCCCTCCTGTTGACCGGCCAGCCGGGCACAGGTAAGACTGCTCTCATCAAAGAAGCCCTGGCCAGGACCAGAGTCCAGGGCGGCGGCTTCTACACTGAGGAGATACGGACCGGCGGAATAAGGCAGGGGTTCAAGATTGTTACCCTCAATGGCCAGGAGGCGATATTAGCCCACGTCAACATCTCCAGCCCCTACCAGGTCAGCAAATACAAGGTAGACACAGGTGCTTTGGACAGAGTGGCCGTTGCCGCCTTGCGTCAGGCGCTTAAGGAAAGCGACCTCGTAGTCATTGACGAGATTGGCAAGATGGAGCTTCTGTCCCCTGAGTTCAGGGAAGCTGTGACGCAGGCCCTGAACAGTGGCAAGAGAGTTCTGGGCACTATTATGTTCAACCCCCACCCCTTCGCCGACGAAATCAAACGCCATCCTGAAGTCGAAACGCTCCTGGTAACCAGGGGCAACCGCCCTCAGGTAATGAATGAAGTCCTAAACTGGCTACTGGAACGGTAGACTGAGGCCTTTGTCCCCTGCCACTGAACACCACGCCTGTATATTAGTTCCGAAGCTAGCAGATGCCTTTCAGCTCACAAGGGATTGTACTAGATTGACAGGTTCCGGTGACGTAACGGACACAAGCTTTGACATACCAGATCTGAACCGAGCTTCACTGGGACGGGAAGGGCTACATAATGCAGTACGAGCTCACCAGGCACCGTGATGCCCTCCAGAGGAATTACTTAGGCTGCGTCGGCAAAAAAAGCCGAGGAAAATAAAGGAAGGGTGCCACTAATCGTGTGAAAGAGTACAGGGGGTATTGCCCTTTTCTTGAAGACCTGTTAGTCTTTTATGAAATAGCATAACACAGGGCAGTCGTGCACCTTCAAAATACATAGGATTCACATATAAGCGACGAGGCGCATGGGCGCGACTGCGATGACAAGCGAGTCTAACATGGGCGGGAGCTAAGTATCGAACAAAGGCAAATGCGGGCTTCTGTCGCTTGTATTCTCCACAGCTAGCAACGATATTCATGACTTCGGCCGAGCGCTGACGAGTGTGCATATTGTGGGTCGAAAGAGAGGGTACGCAACCTAAAGTAGGAAGAGACCTGTGAAAGCAGGTCTCTTCTTTGTTTTTTAGGGAAGGTCGGGAATCTTGAGGGAGATTGTATGCTTGATGCAACTGAGCGATTATGCTTACCCAGGGAATCTCTTTTGTGGGGGACTGGGGCGATCGTGGGCGTCGGCGAGATCCCGCAAACATCCGGGGTTAGACATAAGGATGAACGTGAAAGGAGGAGACGATGACAAGAGTATTTAGTATCCTATTTGCGCTGGCGCTGGTGCTGGGCTTCAGCCTGGTGGCGGGAACGCCAGCAGTGGCGCAGAGCTGGCTCACTGGCTGGAGTTACAGGGTCGAAATAACTATTGACTCAGATAAGATAGATGCGGCGCTGGCGGACTTCTCGGTTCTGCTTTACCTCAGCGCATCATCGGGCATAGATCCCGACAATGTCTCCTTTGTTTTTGACGAGCTTGGCGCTGAAAAACTCAAGCTAGCAGTTACTACAGGTGATGGGGCTACTCAATGTTATGTCGAGATAGAGAAGTGGGACTCCATCGGTGAGCAAGCGTGGCTATGGGTAAAAGTGCCGAATATAGCCAGCGGCGCCGATACTACCCTTTATCTCTATTATGACTCTACTCAACCAGACAACACAAATTGGGTAGGAGAGACTGGATCCACACCCGCTCAGAATGTCTGGGATAGCAATTTTGTTGGAGTTTGGCATAACACCGACGGCCCTGGCCAAGCAATACTCGACAGCACTTCATATGCTAATAACGGAACCAAAAGGGGTAATAATGAGCCACAGGAAGTAGACGGAAAAATTGGCAAGGCGCAGAGGTACGATGGCGCAGACGACTATGTGGACTTCGGGTCGGACGCCTCACTTGAGTTGAGTGGCAAGCTAACAGTGCAGCTGTGGGTCAACAGGGCGGATACTACAACGTTTGAACGTTTCCTCTCCCACTCAACAGACGCCAACACCTTCGCTTACGAAGTCGGTGTTGATTACCTGTACCCTAACAGCTGGCGCCTGTTTTTCAACAGCGGTGCAGCAACGTTGACCGCCCCCATGATAGGAGCCCCCGGTGACTGGATACACGTGGTGTTTGTCTACGACAAAGATGTGGCCTCGGACAACATGAAGATATACGAGAATGGCAGCTTGGTCGCCTTTATGGATTACAGCCAGGCTTTAACAGGGCATGGAACACTGCGCACGAATAGACTGGGGAAGGCTGATGGGTGGCTCAAGAGCACAGTTGATGAAGTCCGTATTTCTAGCCTTGCCCACTCCGCAGCGTGGGTGAGAGCATCCTACCATTCCGGATATGACAGTTTGTTAAGTTATGGAAGTCAAGAATCGGGGCCACCTTATGCCGTAGGTTGGGAGACCTACCCGATAAGCAAGGTGCGTGTGCTACTACCCTGGATTGCATTAGTTGCAGCGATAATGGCCGGTGCCAGCCTGCTGGTGCTAAGGCGTCGCCGGGCTCAAAGCTAGATGATGTAAATGAGAAGGGGCGAACTCTTGAAGAGTTCGGCCCTTCTCTTAAGCATCCACGTATCCGCCAAAGCTCAGTTGCTGAGCCTCATCTGCCCTTCCAACCATGGAGAGGTTGATACAGAGACGAGGCAGGCTGCCAATCCGGTTAAGTGATGAGGCAGGCCCTACTGTGCCTTAACTAACTGTTAGTGGCTCAGTCCACCGATAGCCGCGTTCATAACTGAGCATCGGGGCCTGAAGCGGCTGGTGGCGTCGGCTTTTTTGGCCGCCATCGCTGTGAGCGCAATAGCAGGGGTTCAGGTCCATTTTTCCCTTTCCTCCGCCCTTCCTCTCTGGCGAGAGAGTTGAGCTCAGCAAGATTTGAGCGGCAAATATACATCGATATGCGAGGCATTGCTTTCTTTTTGAAGACCTGTTATTCCTTTGTGAAAGACCATCATACACAGCAGTCGTGTACCTTCCAAATACATAGGATTCACATATAAGCGACGAGGCAAACGGGGCGCGACTGTGGTGACAAGTGAGTCTAACATCGGCGAGGGGCAGGTACCAATAAAGGTGAAACGTCAGATCCATGTGTTCTCCGCTGCTACCAATGATATTCGTCGCTTCGGCCGGGTACCGGTGAGTGTGGGCACTGTGGACAGAAAGGAAGGATGCGTAACCTGGAGCAGGAATATTCGAGGAGGTTATCGACCTAACGGACCTGAGCGATTCTGCCTGCCCATGGAGTCTCCTCTGGGGAGGACAGGGTCGATCGTGGGCGGTGAATCACACCCCGGAAATACTCGGGGTTAAACATAAAGATGAACGTGAAAAGAGGAGACAATGAAAAGAATATTTAGTATTTTGTTTGCCCTGGTGGTGGTGCTGGGCTTGAGCCTGGTCATGGCAACGCCAGTGGCGGCAGCTGTAATCAATGTACCAGGTGACTACTTAACTATCCAGGCAGCGATCAACGCTGCCGCTCCCGGCGATACCATCATGGTCGCGGCGGGGACGTATAACGAAGCCGTGACAGTGAACAAGACCAATCTAACCATACAGGGAGCTGGCCCGGCTGCCACCTTCATAACGACAACAGGAGCCACCCCGGCTTTTACCATAACTGTCAATGACATTACTATCAGAGACCTTACAATAACCAATAGCACTGGCCTCATGACAGGCATTCTTGTGAGTATAAAAAGCGGCGTTACCCAGGGATTGACAGTGGAAAATGTTGATTTCACCAACATAAACGCTGGGGGACCTAATGCTCATGGCATATACATATATAATGATACATCCCCCACTGCACCGATGAGCTTCTCGGGCCTGACCGTAAGAAATTGCCGTTTTCGCGGTACAAACACCGCAGCAGATTCAAGGAATATAGGCATACTGGTTTACCAGTGGTTAAACCTGAGCAACATTTATGTGGACAACTGCAAGTTCTCCAATCTCATGACAGGCGTTTATATGGGTAGATCTAGTATTGACGGGTTCACCTTTACGAACAACGAATTCGGCCCGGTTGAGCAGGCAAATTATACCGGCGCCCCGGGCGGTATCTACATAGGTGACAGCCATCCTGGGTTTCCCACTACATACCAAAACATCACCGTAACCGGCAACACATTCCATGACTACAATCGCGGAGTCAACATTTGGAATTACGCTAATGGACGCAGCATTGGAAGGGTGGATATCACCGGCAACACATTTACCAACTCGATAGCCTCATCTGCTGTCATGATAACGGCTAGATGGAATGCGGGCAATGCATCTACCCTGGAAGGCCCAATTACCATTGATAGCAATACTTTTACGCAGAACCAGACGATACTTGCTGGCTCTGCAATGATTGATATCCGGGCAGGCATAGAATCGCCTACAAGTCAGATTAACGTAACGGACAACACCATAACATTCAGTAATCCCACTTACGGTAATTCGACATATGGCATTAAGTTTAGGGGCCCAATCACCAATCTCAACATAGTTGGTAACACCATGAACGGAAATCTAGTTGGTGGAGCATCTGCAGACATGCCCCCAACATCGGGCATTGTTTGTGGATCCGACGACACAACTTATGGACCCATATCCAGCAACGCGAAAATCAATATCTCGTGCAATAGCATCCAGGAATTTGTACACGGCATGTCCATTTACGACTATGTCACCAAAACCTACGGCAATCTGCCGACAGGCGCTAGCATAGGCATCAACCGCAATTCGATAATTGGTGACAGTGCGTACGGAGCTATATCTGGAACGGGTGAGGTTACCAATGCTGAGGACAATTGGTGGGACGACGATAGCGGACCAGGCGGTGCAGGCCCTGGCAGCGGTGACGCTGTCAGCAGCAATGTCGATTTTACCCCCTGGATTGACAACAGCGTTGCGACGACAACCGGCACCGGCGACACTTCATTTAGCGCCGATCAGGGCAACATTGTGGCCCTGACAGCAGTGGTGCCACCCGGCGCTCCGGCGGCGGGTGTCACGTTTCCGCATGGGATGTTTAATTTCACAATCTGCTGTATTCCTTCTGGAGGCACGGTGACCTTGACCGTAACGCTGCCGGCAGCGGTTCCGGTAGGCACGGTGTGGTGGAAATATCAGAACGGAGGCTGGTATTCTCTCCCGAATCTGAGTGACAACGGCGACAGCATTATGGTAATCAGGCTGACCGACGGTGGTTCAGGGGATGGAGATGACGTTCTCGGACAAATCACTGATGATGGAGGCCCAGGTAATCCTGGGGCTGTAGGTTGGGAGACGTACCCGGCAAACAAGGTACGTGTGCTGCTACCCTGGATTGCCTTGCTGGCAGCCATTGTGGCCGGTGCCAGCCTTCTGGTTGTAAGGCGACGCCGAGCGCAAACCTAGATGTTATAATGAGAAGGGGCAAACTCTTCCGGAGAGTTTGCCCCTTCTTTCTAAGCGTGTGTGTCTGCCAAAGGTCAGTTGTTGAGCCTCATCGCCCCGACAAGTCGGAGCTCGCAATGGCACCGCCGCTTGACGAATAATTGGCCTCTCTTGTATCATTAAGGAACCTTACCACTCTATTTACCTCGCCTTATAGCAGAAAGTTACGTGGGTGGGGCCGATGGTATACAAGGTACAAGCGAAGCTAGTCCTCAGGTAGGCGTTTAGTATGGCTGCCGAGTATTGCTCTGGCAGCTTTTTATACCAAAAAATTATGGCGGCGAGCAGGCACACTGCTTATAGCAGAAGCTCAGGAGGCAAAATGGCACGCGAGGTCAAAATCTACACCACACCTACCTGCCCTTATTGCAAGATGGCCAAGAAGTTCCTGGATGACAACAGCATCAAGTACCAAGAATTCAATGTGGCGGAAGATAAGGCAGCCCGCAAGGAAATGAAGGATAAATGTAGTTCACTAGCAGTTCCCACAATTTGCTTCGATAACGAAGTGCTGGTCGGGTTCAATGAGGCAGAGCTCAGAAAGAAATTAGGACTTTAGTCCGCTAGAGCAAGCTATGTATGAATTGATTATCATTGGCGGCGGCCCCGCCGGTATGACAGCGGCTGTCTATGCAGCAAGGAAGAAGATAAATACATTGCTCATCAGCGGCGACATAGGAGGGCAGGGTCTCACCACTTGGCTTGTAGAAAACTATATGGGTTATCAATTCATTGAAGGCCGCGAGTTGATGCAGAAATTTGAGGAGCAGGTCAAGCAGTTCCCCACAGATGTAAAAGTCGAAGTTGGCAAAAGAGCTGAAAGGCTATCGAGAGTGGGCGGAGGCTTCGAGGTCAGGACGGATAGGGGTGAGACCTACCAGGCCAAGGCGGTCATACTGGCTACAGGCAAACGTCCTCGCCAGCTAAATGTTCCTGGAGAGAAGGAGTTGCTTGGAAGGGGGGTTACCTACTGCGCCATCTGTGATGGTCCCCTCTTCGCTGATGTTAAGGTGGCTGTCATTGGTGGCGGCAACTCGGCATTGGAAGCTGTAGACGACATGGTCAAAATAGCCGACCATGTTTATTTAATATCACTGACTCCTCTCACCGGCGACCAGATACTGATTGACAAATTGAAGGATGCCAACAACCTGACAATGTTCCCGGAGTATGAGGTCCTGGAGATAAATGGAAAGAGCCGCGTTGAAGGGATAAAAATAAGGGACTTGAAAAGCAAACAGGAAAAGGAACTGGATGTTGGTGGTATATTTGTTGAGATCGGGCTTATACCGAACTCAGAGCTGGTAAAGCAGCTAGTCACTCTAAACCGTCTTGGCGAGGTTGAGGTTAACTGTGGCAATGAAACTGGTGTGCCTGGCTTTTTCGCCGCCGGGGACGTTACCAGCGTCCCTGACAAGCAAATAGTGATAGCCGCTGGCGAAGGAGCCAAGGCTGCGCTTCAAGCTCATCGCTATCTTCAGAGGCTCAGCAAATAAATAATACTGTAAAGGAGGATGGAAATGGCTGTTAAAAAAGTTGGTGAAAAATATCGCTGCAATGTTTGTGGCAATGAGGTGACGGTGACCAAGGTTGGCGGCGGCACTCTAGTCTGTTGTGGCCAGGATATGGAATTAGTTAGCTCGAAAGGCTAAAAGGAGAGAGCAAGTGGAAAATGAACAGGCCAGGACAATAGAGATCCTTCAGCTCGCTGTGCGGATGGAAGAAGATGGCAAGGAGTTCTACCAGAAGGCAAGCAGGAAAAGCAGCAACAAGCTGGCTAAGGAACTATTTCGGCAGCTAGCTAATGAAGAAGACGTTCACCGTAAGAAGTTTGAGGAAATATACAAAGCCCTTAAGAGGGGGCAGAATTGGCCTGACTTGGAGGCGCAGCCCGGCAAAGAGGGAAAAGTAAAGTCTCTGTTCGCCGAAGCCACTAAGGCATTGGGTAGCAAGTTCAGAGTGGCCGAGTCTGAACTCGAAGCCATCAAGACGGCTATGGATATGGAGATCAGATCATACAATCTATATCACACTCGGAGTGCAGAAAGCACCCTCCCCGTGGAGAAGCAGTTCTATAAGACTCTGGCGGGCGAGGAACGAGGGCACCATCTCGCCCTTCTTGATTCGTATGAGTACCTCAGTGATCCTGCAGGGTGGTCTACCAAAAAAGAACATTGGTCATTGGATGGAGCTTAGATAAACAAGAAGAAACATGCGCATGGGGGATGTTGCCTTAAGTGTGGATATCGAGCGATTGCCGCCCTTGCTCGGTGCTGAGCTGCAGCGACCTGTAAAAGCCAGTGAAAAGGACTTTATGTAAATAAAGGCGATAGGAGGCCAATTATGAATCTCAAGGCTCTATACAATCTCAGCTACGGTTTATATGTTGTAAGTTCCCGAAAAGGAGACAGATTCAATGGACAAATCGCCAACACGGTTATTCAAGTGACCTCTGAGCCGCCAACCATTGCCGTGTGCATCAACAAGCAGAACCTGACTCATGAATTCATCACCCAAAGCAAAGTCTTTACCGCTTCCATGCTATCCCGGGATACGCCGCTCTCTTTCATCGGTCATTTTGGCTTCAAATCGGGGCGGGAAATGGACAAACTCAAAGATCTGAATTACAAACTAGGTGAAACTAAGGCTCCTATAGTACTTGACCATAGCTTAGCCTACCTCGAAGCCAAGGTAATCAATCAAGTAGATGTCGGGACTCACACTATCTTCATCGGGGAGCTTGTAGGAGCGGATGTTCTCAAAGAAGGCGAACCCATGACTTATGCTTATTACCATCAGGTTAAGAGAGGCACCACTCCCAAAACAGCTCCTAGCTATATCGAAGAAAGAAAGGAGACGGTATCCAAGATGGCGAAATACCAGTGCAGTGTTTGCGGGTATATCTATGACCCCGAGCTGGGGGACCCCGACGGCGGTATGAAGCCGGGAACGCCTTTCGAGAAGATACCCGATAGTTGGGTATGCCCTGTCTGCGGAGCAAGCAAGGACCAGTTCGAGAAAATAAAGGATAAGGCGACGGAGGTATTATGATAGAGAACCTGAGCCAGGAACAATTAGCCGGAATATTAGAAACAATACCGGTAGAAGTCTCTTTCGTCAATGAAAACGATCTGGTCAAGTTCTGGAATAAGCACGAAACAAGAATCTTCAAACGGCCGGTCGCCGTGATTGGGAAATCCGTTCAGAATTGCCATCCGAAGCAGAGCGTGGACAAGGTAAACCGGATATTGTCTGATTTCAAGGCTGGCAAGAGAGATTCAGCCGAGTTTTGGATAGACCTGAAAGGGAGGAAGATATATATAAGATATTTCGCCGTGCGCAACAAGGCTGGCAGGTATTTGGGCACGTTGGAAGCCACACAAGACGTCACAGAGATGAAGAAGATTGAAGGAGAGAGAAGACTTCTGGATTACTGAAGGGGGAGAGAATGAAAGCAAGACAGATAAAGACCAATGTTTACTGGGTAGGTGCTATTGACTGGGACAGGCGTCTCTTCGACGCCTTGATTCCCCTTCCCGATGGTACAAGCTATAACGCTTACCTGGTACAGGGCAGCCAGAAAGTTGCTCTGATAGATACAGCGAATCCCTCTATGACAGGGGTTCTCATGGCTTATCTTGAGGATGTTCCTACTATTGACTACGTCATTGCTAACCATGCCGAGCAAGACCACTCCGGCAGCATCCCCCGGGTTCTGGCGAAGTATGCCGATGCCAAGGTGGTTACCACGCCCAAGGGACGGGACCTTCTCATGGCTCTCCTGCTTGTCCCGGAGGGCAGATTCATCACCGTAAACGACGGTGAAACCTTATCCCTGGGGGATAAAACACTGGAGTTTATCCATGCCCCCTGGGTGCACTGGCCTGAAACTATGCTTACGTACTTAAGGGAGGACAGGATACTCTTCCCCTGCGACCTTTTTGGCTCTCATCTGGCTACTACAGACTTGTATGTATCTGATGAAGGGCAGGTATACGAAGCGGCCAAGAGATACTTCGCAGAAATCATGATGCCTTTCCGCACCAGTATTGAGAAACACTTGGAAAGGTTGAGCAGTTATAAGATTGACATCATCGCTCCCAGCCAT
>Ga0315285_10001072_pt1 | contig 28459 bp, 21 predicted proteins | sample YL17G09_36_MG_FD_203698 | JGI IMG/M metagenome (GOLD analysis project Ga0315285, IMG submission 203698) | Sediment microbial communities from Yellowstone Lake, YNP, Wyoming, USA - YL17G09_36 | ecosystem: Environmental > Aquatic > Freshwater > Lake > Sediment | place: USA: Wyoming | collected...
TGGAAAAATAACCTTAAGTGTATAAGAATTTACATTAGCATTTGTATCTGCATAAATAATAGGTGTATCTAAATTATCAGGACCATCTCCATAGATTACCTTAGATTTAAGAACATCTACTTTTAACTCATAATCAAGCTCTGTTCCATCATCATCAGTGACCTTGCCGTCTTTTAATATTGTTGGTAATTCATTTTTAGAGAAAGTTTCCTTTGTCTTATTCATATAATCACCTAAATATAATGGTTGGCTTGCAGTCTCAACAGCTTTTGCTTCACCAGAAACACTTGCATCTGTTGTACCAGTAGCTCTTGTTTTTAATTGATCATATATATCAATTGCTCCAGCCATATCACTAGAAGCAGCATTGCTTCCATAAACTATTGCAGCACCATCTGTAAACGGTTTAGGGTAAAGATTTGCAGCAGCAGCAAAACTAATTGTGCTAGCTAACATAACTCCACTTGCTAATATCGAAGCCACTTTTTTAAAATTAATCATTTTCTTTTTTATTAACCTCCTTTCAATAATCATCACTATTATGTCTTTTAATAACAATATAGGGAAATGTTATTTTAGACACCCTTTTCTGTAGTCCCTATAAGAATCTCTGTATTTTCTGGCCAGTTTTTTAAATTACTTAATCTTATATTAAGTAACAATCACTAAAAAGAAATTTCGTTTAAAAAGCTTTCGAATAGCTGGTTAAAAATATCCCTAAAATACAACTTCTTTAATAGTTTATTTATAAACCTTTTGGTGTCACTTAATTATAGATGTATATCTATCCTATATGTTTTTATTTATTCTTTTTAAGTATTTTTAAGATACTCTATATTTTAAAACATATACCAATTAAAATAACCAATATCTATAATATATATACCTTTAATATAGGGAAAAATTTATATAGTATAGCCTCTTTGTTATTTTATTAAGGATTTTACATGATTTAGCAGGCAAAAACAAGCAAAAATGGCTAAACAAATCAAAACAAGAACAATAACAATAGTAGAAAAAGAAGGAACATTTTCAACAATTTTTCATAGAATTAAAGGCAGTAGTAAAAAGAACTCTGAAATTTCAAGTTTAAGACAGCTTTTAAGCAATGAAAAAGCACGTTTATTAGACATGTGTAAAACAAAACAACCTGCTTCAATATATGAATTAGCAAAGCTTTTAGGCAGGGATTTTAAAGCAGTAAGGCATGATATAAAACTTTTAGAGCAATTTGGTTTTATAGAGCTTATTTCTTCTATAAAGCAAGGAAGAGAGCGTTTAAGGCCTGTTGTAGATGCAGATAGAGTAATAATTACCATTAATCTCTAAGTTCTTTCCAAAAAATATAATAATCCTTAATAAACATACATCCTAATATCAATTACATCTTCCATCCCAACTTCTCGATTTTTTCTTTAAAACCAGGGTTTAATTCAACAGCTTTTTCAAAAAGCTCTTTGACTTTATTTAATTTCCCATTTAATCTATAAACAATGCCTAAATTAAAATAAGCATCTGCAAATGTAGGATTTAATTCAATCACTCGTTCGTATTTTTTTATCGCCTTATTATATTCCTTTCTTTTAAAATATATGCCACCTAAATTAAGATATATAGAAGGATTATAGCTATTGTAAGGCTGAGGATTCTGATAATTATATTTTTCAGGGTATTCAGAACTTTTTATAATTGCTTTTTTAAAAAATCTTTCAGCATCTTCTAATCTATCTATAATGAGATATTGTGCCGCAAGATTATACAAATAAACATATTCTTCACTGATTTCAACAGCTTTTTCAAGATATTCAATAGCTTGTTCATTCTTTCCAAGATTAATCAATTCTATTGCAAGCTCGTAATAAACATAATCTTTTGATTTTTCAGCAAAATCCCCTTTTTTCAGTCTTTTTTCTAATAATCTTATATAATTCTCTTTTTTTTCAGTTAATTTCTTCTTGTCTAAACCGCCAAAATGATGAATAACAACATCAGTATCAAAGATTTTATCGCCTATTTTTTTAATAGACTTAGGAATAGTTTCATGTATTTTGCCTTCAAAAAAATACTGTTTTTTATTCTTAAAGAGCCTTAAAATTTTTGATATAGAAAAACCTCTTGCAATCTGGCTTTCTTTGTATCTATCTCCTTTAGTAGAAATAAACCCACTCATTCCCATTTCATTAAAATAATGTCTGCAATTAAAGAAATAAGCATCTGCTTCATTTAATTCTATAATCCTTCTGATTTTTTCCTTGTCTATATCTGCAATAACTTCATCAGCATCTAAAATCAGAACCCAGCCTTTTGTTGCCTTAGAAATACTATAATTTCTTGCTTTACTAAAATCATCACACCATTCAAAATTATATACCTTGTCTGTAAACTTTTTTGCTATTTCTTTGCTATTATCTATAGAACCAGTATCAACAATAATAATTTCATCAACTAAATCTTTAATAGAATTAAGGCAATTTTCAAGACATTTTTCTTCATTCTTAATAATCATGCATAAACTAATTCCATTATCCATTATAAAAAATAAAATTTATACTATATAATCTTTTCTTTAATCTTAATTATTAATTTATAACAATTTAGGTTGTATATAATATATAGTTTAATGAAATATAAGGGCAGATTATGAAAAGAAATATTAAGAACCCTTTTATTCTTCTTAATCTCTAATAATAAAATATTACTTCTAATAAAATTATTAAATAACTATATAAGAACTTACCTTCTTTTCTTTTTCTTAATACCATATCCAATACCAACTAAGATTAATACTACAATAATACCAACAATAACCCAAACCACAGTGTTACTTTTAGTTTCTAGCGTTCCTGTTTCTGGTTGTGTTTGTGCAGCTGCTGCTGCTTGTTCTTTTCCTTGTTCTTGAGGAGCAGCAGTTTCTGTTGTAACTTTTTCATAAATTGATTTAAGAGTAATACTGGCTTTATTATTTGCAATCTTATTTAAAGTTACACTTAAATCATAATAATCATCACTTGTAACATCAAATCTCCTTGTATCCCCAATACTTAATATAGCTGTTTGAGGTGTTGAACTAACTTCTATTGTTGCAGTTGATGTTGTTAATGCTTTAACTCCAACTTCATGCTTTATATTATTAATTTTAATTCTTATTCTGTTCTTTGTTCCTAATTCTCTTGAAACTTCTTTTATCTCACTAAACTCTTTTGTATCTTCAACAAAAGTATTAGTATAAGTAGTTCCTCCTCCACTAGTTCCAGAAACAACATTACCTCCACTAGCTTCTACAGTATAAGTTATGGGACTGCTCCCTGCATTCCCAACATTATCTGTAGCAGTACATGTTACAGTATAAGTTCCAGCATTAGTTGTTACTTGTTGATCAGCACTTACAGTAGGGTTTGAATCATAATTATCTGTAGCAGTACATGGACAACTACCAATAGATTCTCCTTCACTAAATCTTGTTTTACTACAATTAAAAGTTATTGTTGGAGCAGTTATATCAATTGTAAATGCAACATAACTAAAATTAACATTTCCAGCAGAATTATTAGCCCAAATTGTTACATTATGTCTTCCTTCACTCCATGTAATTGTTATATTTGTACAGCTTGCAAGAGTTGTGTTAGCAGTCATTGAATCATTAGAATACCAGCAAAATTTCTGTCCAGATACAGTATAATTTACATTAAGATTTATATTTGTTGAGTTTATATTATTAGCAGGAGAAACAATTGATATTGCAGGAGTAATTGTAAATGCAACATAACTAAAATTAACATTTCCAGCAGAATCATTTACCCAGATAGTTACATTATGCTTTCCTTCTGTCCAGGTTATGTCAGTTATATTAGTTCCACAACTTGCAAGAGTTGTGTTAGTAGCCATACTATCATTAGAATACCAGCAAGTTGATGGATTTAATTCTGTAAAAGTATAATTTATGTCTAAAGTATTATCAGATGAGTTTGTATTATTAGCAGGAGAAACAATTGAAATAAGAGGATAAGTATTATCTATTGTAATATTAGTAGCATAAAAACTAGCATTTGTTGTAAAACCATCTGCAGAACTTCCATTTTGAAGTAAACAAGTTATATTATATAAGTTACTTTCAGTAGTAAGTACAGCAGTTCCAGTAAAAGTTGTCTGATAAGATGTAGTATTAGTTATATTTAATGCAAAAACATTAGCAACACCACCAGTTGAATTATAATAACAAGTAACATTAGTCATATTCTGTGGATTTCTTCCATCATAAATTACTGTAAAAGTTAATGGTGAAGTATAGTTTCCATAAGATACTGGAGCAGTCATGGTACTTGCAGCAGAAACAAAAGTTAAACAAAAAATTAAACTAATAATCCCAATAATTAAAATTTCTCTTGAATTAATCTCAGCCCTTTTTTTCATTCTCACACCCTTTTTCATGAGTTTTATAAGGAAAAAGGATTTATAAATATTTCTGTATCATAATTTATCTAAAAAAACCAAGTTATCGACGGTAAAACCTAAAACAACATATTTTTTAAGAAAAAACACTATTTTTTATCTTGATTTTTTAAGTAAGTTATATTTAAGTCTTATGTAAGAAAAAGTTATTATAAATAAAAAATTATATTTTTAATCTGTTTTATTTATCTTCTTTTTTTCAAATAATTTGATTTTTGTTTTTAAATAATTCAAAGATTTTTTATAAGCATTATTTCCAAAATATCCTGAAACAATAATAATCATTATTACTAAAATAATAACTCCAAAGACTATAATCCATATCCCGGTCTTTGTATTTTTTATTATTTTGTCTGTTATAGTTTCTTTTGGTGTTTCTTCAGTCCCTTTTTCTTCAACAGCTTTCCCTGTTCCAACAACTTCTTCAGGAATTTTTTCATAAAGAGCTTTAACAAATAATTTTGCTTTTGTAGAATTAGAAATACTATCTAATTTAACACTTAAATCATAATAATTATCATTTGTAATATCGAATTTCTTTATATCTCCAATGCTTAATATAGCTGTTTGAGGTGTTGAAGTTATTGTTATTTGCACACTTGAGCTGCTTATTGAAGTTAAATTAATAAAATGATATTCTCCTGAAATATTTACTTTAATTTTATCTCCTTTTTTTAATTCTTGAGTATATCCTTGCTTAAATTGTTCATCATTTAAAACATAAGTTAATCCTCCTGCACTTCCTCCTCCACCTCCCCCGCCGCTACTTCCACTAGGAGGGGGGTTATCTACAGTAACAGTGCCTGTTTTATAAGTAGAGAATTCACAAAAAGGAGCATTCCATATACAATTAGTTGAATCTATTGGAATACCTCCTGCAGCAGCAGTCCTGTCAGTGCAATTATTTCCTGATTCATCACAATGATATAACACAGTGCAATTTCCTGATGAAGGTATTTTTATTTTGCAAACTTCAGGATGCAGGTTATTTATTATTTTATCTCTTGATTCTGAAGTCATTCCAACCTTGTTTGTATCTCCAATAATATCTCCTGAATTGCTTAATGTTCTTACTTTATCATTTAATGCAGTTTTAGTTAAACTTGTATTTAAAAATTCAATATAAGAGCTTCCATCACTTTTTGAAAGTTTAACATTTACTTTTCTTCCAGAAGTATAATTTGTTTTCATTCCTGCATTTGGCCCACAGACTTGCCCTTGTACATGCTCATAAGCATTATCCCTATCAACATCATAACTAACATTCCATCCTGTTGGAGCTTTTAATCTTGTAACAAAATTACAATAAGAACATTTTGCAACAGATGAAGTTTTAAATGAACTGCATTTGCTTATAGCACATTTATTTCTAGAATCACATACTTTTAATTTATAATAATAAGTAGTGTCATTTGTTAAAGCATAAGATAATGAATTAATTCCATAATAAATCTCACCAGAATGCCATAATTTATATTCTCTTATAGTATTATTTTTTAATATCCCAATATCATATATGCTTGCATTTAATGTTAAACATTGAGAGTCTGTTCCATAGAATTGTAATGTTCCATTTGTAGGTTTATTTGTATCATACATAACTAATGCAGAATCAGGATATTCTTCAATTTTAATACCGTTTACTAAAGGACTACTTGTATCAACATATCCAGCAACATTAACTCCTAATCCAATACATTTAGAAGAATACTGGCAGCCCCAGTCATTACAATCAATATCCCCATCATTATTATCATCAATTCCATTAAAACACTCTTCATATTCAACAAATCCTTTTTTCAATATGTCCTCAAATTTAGCCATATTAGCACCATAAGCAAATGCACTATTAATCTCAAAATCAATAGAACCAGGAGTTGCCCAACCAGGCCCTGCATTATCTGTAGGATAAGAAATATTTCCAGTATTTCCTATTGTAGAAACATATATTCTTATGTCTTTTGTTGAATCATATAATGTAGGGAATTTTTCTAAATCTGCTTTTTCAACTGCAATCATAGGCCCCCCTATTTCAGAGCACATTTTCTTTTTCCATACACTTAATTTAATATCTGTTATTTTCCAATCTGAATTCTCACATTTATATGCATTAAAAGTTTCAATTGCCTTTGTTTTAGAAGCATCCCATTCTGATGTATATTTAAATCTAAATTCATAACCTTCTCCTGTTGAGTTTCTCATGTAATCAAGTTCACAGCCGCCTGATGTTGAGCCATCTGTATCTAAATATACTATATAGATAACAGTATCATTTCCAGAACCTATTTTTTTTAATGAACCACCCCCTCCTGCAAATCCTGCTCCTCCTCCTGCCTCAAACATCCCCATAACAAAAGAAGATAATTCTTCTTTATTGCAAACAGATGAATTACTGAAATCTCTGACATTAGCACCAAATCCATAAGCTACTCCCATATCTTTCATTCCAAACCCACATAGATCTACACTTGATTGATTAGTTTCACTTCTATCACATAGATCTTGTCCTAATGGTGCAGAAGCTCCTGCTTCCATTCCTGTAAACATTTCATTCATATTAGCAGGATTACACCAACCAGTTGCATATTTGCATTTACCAAGATAAGTTGCATTTGTACAAGAGGCAGAATTTAATGATGAGCATTTTGGCTCACAACCACTCCAAGAGTTATTAGTGCATAAATAATTTGAGGTGCAATTTCCTAACCATGCAGTATTATTCCAGCTTTGATAACTATTATTGCTCCAACACTGATCCATTATATTTGTACACCACCCACTTCCCCCAGAACCAGGATTCCACCAGCAATTATTTGTTACATTACAACCTGCTGCAGCAGAAGTATATTGCCAGCAATTTGAATTCCAATTAACCTCACATGAAGGATTTTGATTAATGCTCCACCCACAGCTTATATTTATAATAGCTTTATTAGTGCATAAACTTTGATTTCCATCATATTTATAACAATCTGCACCCATTGCTCCGCCAGCTCCTCCTCCGCTTGCCATAGCTCCTGCTGAAAATCCCCCACCCTTTGGATCACACCAACCTGAAGACTTCCATCTGCATTTTGCATCAAGCCCTGTTGCATTTGTGCATCCTGTTTCATCATAATTCCAACAGTTTGCAGATTCTTCACACCATCCACTTTCTGCTTTCCATGAGCATCCACTAACATCAGAACACGCACTTGAATTTGATTTTGAAAAACAAGAAGGTTCACAATTACCTCCCCAACTTTCATTTTTCCATCTGCATTTATTTCCAGAAACAGATTCACAAGAAGTTTGATTACTTGAACTCCAACACTGGTCCATTACATTTGTACACCATCCCCCCCAAGAATCATTTTTCCATAAACATCCTCCTGTTGTGCAAGTTGAATTTAAATTATATTGCCAGCAATTTGCACTCCAATTTACCTCACACATTTGAGTGCTATACATGTCTGCATGCCAGCTGCATCCAGGAACTGCATTGCATGCTAAAGAACCTGAATTATAAGACCAGCAATTTTTAGGAGCAAATTCAGTATGATCACACCATCCTCCAGAAGCAGTACACCAATCACTAGAATTACCACCACCAGCACACCAACTATCAATAGTCCAATTACAACTAAATGCAGAAGCAGCATCACAAACAGTTTTATTTAACCCCATACAAGCTTCTGCTTTACTATAATCTTTTTCACACCATCCGCTTCCTGTTCCATTGCTCCATTGGCAATTAGATTGTAATGAACAATTACCCTCATTAACAGTATATTTCCAGCACTGGCTTCCTTTAAAATCACACCAGCTTCCCCATTTATCTGTAACCCATTCACAACTAGCATTTTGTAAATTACAACTTGCTTGTGTAATCCATCCAAAACAATCTCCTGAAACAAAACCACAATAAGAATCAGCATAACAACCAGGGTCAGCACAATCAATTAAATTATCATTATTATTATCAATTGCATCCCAGCATATTTCTACATCTCCTGCAATATTAGCTACACAACTATTTGTTCCTTCTTGCCATTTACAACTGCCTGTTTGATTTGAAACAGAAGTTCTTCCTAAATTTGAACAATCTGTTTGAGTCTTGCATCTATCACAAGAATCTTCACAAGTTTTTTCTCCTTTATTTATGCAATAACCTCCTTGTGCAGTAGAATTATCATCAATCCATTTACAACCTCCTCCTACAGAATTTGCTTTGCTTTGCCCACAAAGATAACCTGGTCTTTTTTCAGTATTATTGCTTGTTGAAGTTCCTAAATAAGTGCAATCACCGCAGTTTGAATCACAATCAGAAACAATTCCTTTTTTAAATTGTTGTTTTGCTTTACAATATCCAACTCCATTAGGAGCATTTGTATTTTCACTAAATTCACAATAATTCAAGCTGCTTCCTAAACAAGCAGATTCTGCATTAGTAGCATTAACAATATTACCATTACTATCATATTTTTCACAAGCAAAACAAGCTTTATCACAATCTTTTTCATCATCAAATTTATACTCGCATCTTCCGCTTGGAATAGAAATATTCCCTTCACAATAATTTTCACTAATCCACTTTCCACCAGCAGCCTCACAGGTTTTTTTATTATCTATAAAAGTTAAACTTTGGCTAGAATTCCCAAAAACAGAGGATGATTTAAAATCACAAGTTTCTGTTGAATTAGTCCATTGACAAGGCATATACCAAGGGGAATTAGAAATTTCATCACATTTACCTTTTGTTTTTGCATCACTGCAAGAATTTTCAGTTTTTTGTTTCATTTGATCCCAACAAGAAGTTGTTAATTTATTTGTTATGCAGCTTGCATTTTGCCAAGAACAACAAGAAGATAATACAGGAATATTAGTACATAATTGAGAATTATTAATCATAGTGCAATTTATTCCATTTGTACTAATCTCATTAAAATTAGCATGAGTAGAATTAATTACACAAGTTCCAATAATAGTATTATCACACCCAAGAATTGAACCGCAATCACTAGCATTACTATCAAAAACATAACATCCAGGATTCCAGTCTTTTAACATTGTAGTATTTGTAGTAGTTCCTCCAAAACTTCCAGGACTATTACAATTTCCTCCTGCTGAAATATTATTCCAATTAGTATATTGCCACCAACAATAAAAAGTATCCATACATTCTTTTTCAGTAGTTTTATTTGAACAACTAATACTGCTATAATCTTTAGAGCATGATCCACCTCCACTACCCATGCTTGTCCAAACACAATTTAAATTATAAAGAGTTTTATTTCCATTACAAGCAGACTCACTTCCACCTTTCCAAGAATCCCAATTCCAGCAATTTATTTCTTCACACCAGCCAGATGTTGTCCAAGCTCTCCAATTGCATTTTGAATTTGCAATACATTCTGTTTCTCCATAATTCCAGCAGCTTTTTTTATTACAATAACTTCCACTCCAAGTGCAGCTTAAATTTAAGCTATTATTAATACAAGCACTTGAATTTGTAAAATCCCAGGTCCAGCAATCTTTTTCTGAACAAGAATTATATTTCCATTCACAATTAATTCCAACAGCATTAACACAACTATCCTCTGTATTATAATTCCAGCAACCTTTTTCACCACACCATCCATTTCTCCATAAGCATCCATCTGCAGTGTGTTCATTGCATGAAGTACTATTCAAAGAATTACTGCACATTACACTACATCCATCTGGATGTTCTGCCCCAGGACCAGAAGCCCACGTGCATTCACACCAGCTTGAGCTTGAAGAATATGCCCCCCAAGTGCAATTATTACCTCTCCAATCTTTTGTAGCATTACATGTTGTTTCAGTAATTGAATTCCAACAGCCTTTTTGTTCGCATTGCCCCCATTTACATCCAATTGTATTTCCACAAGTTGATGAATTAGTTATAGACCAACAATCTGTTCCAGGAGGACTATAACCATCACTATAACATTGTCCTCTCCAATTACAACTTAATCCTCCAGTATTATTAACGCAAGCACTTGCATTTGTTCCAGAAAAACCCCAACAACTTTTTTCTTCACAAGTATAACTTGTACTTCCTCCTTGCCAAGTGCAATTTTTTCCAGGAATATTTGTAGTAGTACATTCGCTTTGTGAATATAAACTCCAACAGTTTAATTCCTGGCACCAGCTTCCCCATGAATCAGATTTCCATGTACAACCATTAGCAGAAGTGCATTCTCCTGTTGCATTTGAAGTATATTGCCAGCAATTAGCAGCAGAAACAAAATTTAAACAAAAAGATATAAAAACAATTATTAAAAATAAAATTAAAGCAAATTTAAAACTTCTCTTAAACATTTTCCCTCTTCTTTTAATAACTTTTATAGTAAAAACTAGTTTATAAATTTGTCGTTTTAAAAAAACGAACTTTTTTAATTTTTACAGGAATAAATAAAAAATATCTTAATAATTAAAACTACAAAATATAAAATTAATAATAACTTTCTGCTTTAATTTAAAAATTTTTAAAACACATTTAATTAATAAAATTATTATATATTTGATAATCTCACAAACGATTTAAGCTTTGCAGACGAGTAAATTAAGCTTGCTGATGCTGTGCATAGTTTAAATAAGTATAAAAATATTAAAAACTCACACAGAAATCAATTTTATAAAATTTTTACCCTCTTTCTAATCTTTCTAATTCTCTTTTATCTGCTTCAAGTTTTTTTCTTGCTTCTTGTAGTAAAGAACCTCTGTTTTTAATTTCATCTAATTCTTTTTTAGCCTGCTCTAATTTTCTTTCTGCATCTCTGAGTTTTGGATTTTCTCTTGCCAAAACTTTAAATTCTGATTTTTTAGATTCAGGTGAATGTTTAAATTCAGGCAAATGTAAATTAATAAGTTTATTTTTAAAAACAAAGCCAATTATAAAAACAAGAACTAATATCCCAAGAATAAAATAAGTTATTTTCGAGGTGAATATTGATTTACTAATATCTATTACTTTTCCAGTTATTCCTGTTTTTGTTTCAGCTCCAGTTTCTTTATTATCTTCAAAAAGTGCAGAAATATTAAGAGAATCATTTGAAGAACTGGCTGCATCAGAGCTATTTATATTAGTATTGTTTGTATTAGAAGTATTTGTCGGAGTTTCTTCAACAACTGCTCCAGCTGGTTTTCCAGATTTAACTAATATAGGAGGATTAACACTTGCATCAATTTCAACAGGCCAGCCAGCCTTAATATGCTCTTCATTATTCTTAAATACTTGAACAGGCCCTCCTGCAAATTGAACTGTTGTTCCTCCAATTGCAGTTTTTATCATTAATGAAATATCTATCTTATTTGTTGTATTTGAAGAATAAGTAACTTTAACTATTCCATTTGCATCTGCAATCTGGTCTATAAACCCTCCATCTTCTAAAGTTCCTGTTCCAGAAATATCTAATGCTCTTATTGTAACAGCATAATTTGGTTGTGTTTTAACTTGTATAGAAGTATCTAATGCTAAAATAATTGGCATTATAAATAATATTAACAAACCTAAACTCACTGATATTTTTTTAAACCCCATTTTTCTAATTCTATTAGAATACTTTTATTTATAAACTTTTTTATAATTGTGAATAAAGATATTTGGGATTATTTTCTAAAATTTTATCAACATTTAAAAATTTCCAAAGAAATTTTTCAATAATCTCTAGTTCAATTAGAAAAACTTTCTCTTTCCTCAGAAGAGTTCCCTAATGCATTCCTTAAACATCAAAAATCTGAAGATTTTTGTGGCTTAAAAATTTCTGAAGAAATTTTTAAAACATCAACCTTGTCTAATCTCTCCCAAGTAAAATCAGAATCATTTCTTCCAAAATGTCCATAGCTAGCTGTTTTTTTATAAATTGGTCTTTTTAAATTTAAATTTTCAATTATGGCTTTTGGCCTAAGGTCAAAATTTTCATAAACTAATTGAGAAATTTTTTCTTCTGGAATTTTATTTGTTCCAAAACAATCTATATTAATTGAAGTTGGTTTTGCAATACCAATACAATAACTTAACTGAACTTCGCACTTGTCAGCTAAACCAGCAGCGACGATGTTCTTGGCAATATATCTTGCCATATAAGCTCCGCTCCTGTCTACCTTGCTTGGATCTTTGCCGGAGTACGCGCCTCCACCATGTCTTCCAACTCCACCATAACTATCAACAATTATTTTTCTTCCTGTTACTCCTGTATCTCCTTCTGGCCCGCCTATTACAAATCTTCCTGTTGCATTAATATGAACTTTAGTTTCTTCATCCATATATTCTCTGCAAATTGGCAAAATAACTTTTTCATAAACTTCTTTTCTTAAAACTTCTTCAGAAATTTCATCTATGTGCTGCTGGGCAATTACAACTGAAGTAACTCTTTTAGGTTTATCATCTTCATATTCAACAGAAACCTGAGATTTGCCATCAGGACCTAATCCTTTTATAATTCCTGTTTTTCTTACAACAGCAAGTCTTTGAGTTAATTTATGAGCTAATATAATTGGAAGAGGCATATATTCTGGTGTTTCATTGCAAGCATAACCATACATAGAACCCTGGTCTCCTGCACCTTGCTCTTTATCTTCTCCTTGTCCTTCTGTGACTCCTTGGCTTATATCAGGACTTTGCCCATGAATACTAACCCAGACTCCTGCATCTTCATAATCCATTCCAAATTTAGGATTTGTATAACCAATTTCTTTTAATGTTTGTCTTGCAATTCTTTGAACATCTGCAAATCCGCGTGTTGTTACCTCTCCTGCTATATGAACACTTCCTGTTGTTACAAGACATTCAATAGCAACTCTTGAATCAGGATCTTGTGCAAGACAATTATCTAAGATAGCATCACTTATTTGGTCTGCTATCTTATCGGGGTGACCCTCAGTTACGCTTTCAGATGTAATAACATATTTCTTGCTCATTTTATTTTAAAAAGATATTATTTTTATAAGGAAGATATTTTCTTTCTAAGAAAATTGTAGCATCACTATAGATAAATTTAGCTAATTTTATTCCACGAGAACAAGAATATTGAATAATATAAGTATTATTTCCAGCTCTTCTTATATTAGCATTAATATCTAAACTTTCTTTTATTGAATTGATTAGACCTTCACAAAATTCTTTTGATCCTGAAGCAATTGTTATTTCAAAATATGGGCTTTTTTTTCTTTTTACATATCTAACATTTCCATCACCATCAATTACACCCCTTATAAAATGTTTAATATACTCTTTTGGGATATTAGGAAATTTTACAATTAAGGACTTTCTAGGTATAACTCCTAATTGCATTAATCTCTGACATATTTTTTTACTATTCACTATTAACCTATAAGATTTAGTTTTTGGAGAATACAAAAGAGGTTTAGTGCTTGACAATATTTCTCTTATTTTTTCTAAATGGATTCTATCTTTTTCAGAAGCAGTTATTGTTAAAGCCTGATAAGATTTTTTGGGATTCCAATTGATGTTTCCATCTGCGAAAATTAATCCCAAGACATAAGAAGACTCTTCATTAAATTCATCAAAAAAGTTTTCATTAACAGTATGTTTTTTATGCTTAAGCCCAATTTCTTTAGACCATCTGTTTATTGTAGTCTTTCCTAAATTTAATCTTCTAGCCATCTCTCTTTGAGATAAACTATTAAAATTAGATTTAATAAAAAATAAGTCTTCTCTTTTTTTATTTTGTAAAATTAAGTTATTCATTTTTATCAGGATGCCCTTCTGTAACGCTTTCTGATGTTATTACATACTTTTTCATGAACTAGAAAAAATATAAAGAGTTTTTAAATAATATGAAAGTATATTATATAATAATAAATAATCCTAATTTTATAAAAAATTTTCTTAAAATTTTATATTAATAAGAACATTAAACTTAATAAATTAACAATTCTAATAAATAAATTATTAATTAATAAATCTGCTATAATCACATATTTAACAAATAATTAATAAGCTAAAAAAGAATAAATTATAAAGCATTATTAATATAACATAGATATAAAACAATAAAAAATAAGAAACAAAAAACAAAAAGCCCCCATATTTCAACTGGATAGAAAGCTTCCTTGCGGAGGAAGAAATCTCGGTTCAAATCCGAGTGGGGGCATCACTCTCTTGCGTTCAGAGCGGGAATCTATTAATTCTACAAAATTAATTTTGTCTACAAATTTGTCTACATTTAGAATTATTTGATTGTTTTTTTAAGATTTTTATATTCTTTAAGAATTAATTCGATTGTAGGTCTTATGTTTCCTTGTTTTTCATAAGATTGGAGTGTATCATAATATTCTTTTTGGTTTTTCAAATCAATATTTACAGGCGGCAGACCATTTTTTAATAAAATGTTATTCAAAAGTATTCTTCCAACTCTTCCATTTCCATCCCTAAAAGGATGTATATTTTCAAATTGATTATGAATAACTGCCCCTAAAAGTATGGGAGGATATTCTTTTTTATGTTTATGATACCAATTTATTAGTTCTTTAAGCAGTGAAACAACTCTTGATGATGGAGCTCCTTCATGAACAATAATTCCTGCTCCAGTTCTAACAACAACTTCTTGCCCTAATTTCCTAAATTCTCCTGCATATGGTTTAGAATTTTTAAAAACAACATAATGAATTTTTTTAATTAAGTCTAATGATATATGTTCCTTTGTTTTTCTTATATATTTAATTGCTTCATCTACTCCTAAAGCCTCTGCAATATCTTGTTTTGGCTTTTCAACAGGCCAAACCCCCCCTTCTATTACTTCTTTAGTCTCTTTTAGGTTAAGTTCACTTCCTTCTATTGCATTAGTGTTATAACTAAAAATTTCTGAAAATTTTTTCCAATCTGCTTCAGATAAATGGACAATCTTTAAATTAGCCTCTGTTTGCAGTCTTTTAATAAACTCTAATTCTTCCTTAGAAATTTTATCATACAAAGGGTCTTTTATTATTTTATATTTATTGATTTCTTCTAAAATTAATTGCTTTGCCTTTTCTATCCTTTCATTTAAAACTTCAGAAGATAAATTACTTCCAAGTAACTTTCTTATTTTATGAACTTTTTCCCCTTCCCTAAAAGAGTGGGATAGCCAATATTTTATTCTATTTTTAACTTTTCTTTTTTCTACATACATTTTACCTGATTCCTATAATAATATAATAGATGTCTACATATTTAAATCTTTCTACTTTTTTGTCTACAAATAAAGATTAATTAATAAGAGCACCTCCCAGCAAGTAGTTAGCAGAGTTTAAATAAATCAGAGTCTGGCTCCCCAGCACAATGGGAGAAAGAATCAATATTCATATTAAAAAATCCTCAAAATCATTCAATCTCCCGCTTCTCACGCTTCCAACTCAGTTGTTAGGGGGCATTTCTAAAATTTTATCTTTAGAGTTCATCAATTATAGAATCATAATACATAAACCTTTAAAAGAATTAAAGAGATGTATCTTCTATGAATAAAATTATAAAAAGTGCATTTATTAATGCAATTGGAACAACAATTTATATTATAATTGTAGCCTCATTTATATATTACTTGCAAGAAAATGTGCCTAAGGAGATTAATACAGTTGTTATACCAATTGCCATGCTTTTGCTTTTTGTCTTTTCAGCAGCCCTTACAGGAATCTTGGTTTTTGGAAAACCAGTTATGCTGTATTTAGACGGGAAGAGAAAAGAAGCTATTTCGTTAATAGGTTATACTTTAGGAATTTTATTGACTATAACAGTCTTCGTCTTTATTCTACTTGGAGCTTATTTCAATTTACTTATTTAGATTCCACAAACCTCTAATTCAATACTAATTGTTCCTGCATCCATAGAACTTAAAGGAATTAAATGACTTCCTCCAAAACTAGCTTTGCATTTTTCAAATATTCCTTCTTGGAACTTTAATATTTCTTTGTCTGGTAGTTCTAAATCCAAAGGAGAATAATAAATATTTACTTTATATGCTTTATTCACACATTTATTTTTATCACCACAAACTTCTAATCCTTGCTGGATAATATTCTTTAATGTTTCATTAAGAACTTCGCAAGCTGTTCTTTCATCTAAACATCTTTCATCATTCCAACAAGCTTTAATTAAATTTTGGCCATCTTTATACTGAGGTACAAAACCAACTGCACAGTCTGTTGTGTAATACATGCTTGCTTCAAGAAGATTAGAAATTTCAATGCTTGTTTGTTCGCTTGGTTCTCCTCTTCCAATAATAAGACTCAAAAATATTACCCCAATTATACTTACAATTACAATTATTAATACAAATCCGATTATTTCTTGCTGCGAGTGTTTTGACTTTGACAAATTTTTATTTATATTAACAAAGTCAAAGCACGAGTTCGAATGTTTTGATTTTGTCATTTTATATTTTATTATCATTAATGTTTAAATTTATTAGCTGAATTGATTAGTAGCTTGACTCTCTTCTATAAAACTTAATATTTTATAAGATATTGATGTATTCATATTATTCTCCCGCAACTTTTAATTCAGTTCCTGCAACTAATTTTGCAATCTCGCATTTTTTATAATTATAATCATTTTCTAATTCAAGTCTGCAAAGAGCAACATAATTTGAAATTGATCTTTCATTTTTAACATTTTTATCATAAATTTCAAAAACATCGCAATTAGGATAATTTGCAGATGTGCATTTAATCCAGTCAGTTTCATTTTTAGTAAATGTAGTTTGTCTATGTACACTTAAACTTGAAAAAGGCCAGAATTTTTCATATTTTGTATTTTGCATTAAACCTACTATTTTATCTGCATCAACACAATTAGGCTCCCCGCAACTAAATTCAGGAGTATCTGCAAGATTAGTTATTGAAGATAAAGTTCTTTCTTCAGCAGCACTTGTTGCTCCTTTGCTTAAATTTGAAAATATAATTGAAAATGCAAATAATCCTACAAGAATAAAAAACAAAACAATTGCAACTAAAAAAAATGCCATTTCCTGTATTTTCAACTGCGCTTTTGTTGAAAATAGAGGAACCAAAAATCTTTGATTTTTGTGGACTTGGATTTTCAATTGAGCTTTTTTGTTTTTCATGTTTTTTATTTTTTGTTATTTTAAGAGGGGTTGACTTGTTAAGGGGATTCTTCCCCTTACGAATCTTAATACAACCTGCAAACCCCTGCTGCCTGGTTTATCTTACCAATATCTTTTGCAAATCTTGCTAATCCAATTATTTCTCTTGAAGAACTAAGAGCCTTAGCAGAATCCATTAATGCCCTTAATTCAACTTCTATATCAGAACCACAACCATTTCTTTGAATAATCCTTATTTTGTCAATATAAATTAAACCTAATTCATTAAATTTATTCATTAATCTTTTTAAATTACATTCATAAATCTCTGGAGAAGAAAATATAGCAGCATAAAGCAAACTATCTATATAATATATGTCATCTAAGCCTTTTGAAACTCTTCCATAATCATATTCTGTTTCACAAATATTTTCAAAACTATCACAGCTTCCAGAAACTTTTATTTTACATTCAGAGCTATCAATTCCAAAACAAACAATAGTTCCAGTGCAATTTTGCAGATTTTGCAAATTATCTGAGAATTGAATATTTTTAATTCCTAAATTTTGAATATCTTTTTGAATCTGATTTGGAGCTCCAACAAAACAATAATCTTCAGTATTTATTATAATTAAATCAGCAACTTTAAATGGCATTAAAAATTCTTTAGAAAAAATATTTAATAATTTTCCCTGAATCACATTTTGTGAAAAAACATATTTATTATAAATTGGAACAGCCCCTCCTTTTTCACCAAATTTATCTCCAAAAGTTTGTTCTGAAAAAGAAATAGTTTGTTTTCCAAAAGGAGAATTCTCTAAATAATCACATTCAAAAAAAATCTTGGTCTCTTTTTTAAATTTGATTTGTTCAGACTTTCCGCTTGCAAGCCCTGTTTCTAAAGGATCAAGCAAAGAAATAATTTTAGCAGATGTTTCAGTATAAAGAGCTTTTTCACCTGTATTAACAATCTTTGTTGCTCCATAAATTGCAAGCCCTAAAATAACAATTCCTGCAAAAATTGCAAACATTACATTAAAACCCATTTCAATTCCCTGTTTGTTTTTAAAAAAACAACTTCTCATATCTTTTTTATTAGCCATTTTTTTCATCTCTTTTTGATTTGTCAAATAAACAAGATTCTAAATCTTTTTTATTCAGTAATACATATTTAAAAACAGATTTAATAAGCTCGTTGCTTCTTGAAAATGGAGAGTCTCTTTTTCTTTCATAATATGTATAAAGAATTGTTTTGACATCCTGTTCCTTTAAGTTTTTGATTACTGGAACAAAATCACTATCAGATGAAATAAGAATAATCCTTTTTATCTTTGGATATTTTAAAGGAACGCTTGTTAAATCCATTGCTAAAAGAACATCAACAGCTTTTTGATTATAAGTGAATTTACCATCAATCTTTAATCTCTGGCATCTTCCTTCTCTAATAATAATCTCTTCTTTTTTTAAATTATTTATAAACTTATCATACCCTTCTTTTCTTATTTCTTCTTCTTTTAAAGGGATTGGACTTTGGAATGGAGGAGAAATATAAAGAAATATCTGCCTGCAAATTAATTTTTCTTTTTCAGCTAAATTTTTACTAAATTTAATCCTATCAAATTTTAGATATTTCCCGCTTCCAAAATGTTTGCTTAATTTTGAAAGAAATGCTTCATCAATAAAAATTAATGTTTCATGAAAATTTAAGAAAAAAGACTCATCCGGCGACCTTTTTAGATCACCGGGGGGCATATTAATATTATTAGTGTCTTCTGGTTTATAAACTTTCTCTTTTTTTAGTAATAAAATTTCTTCATTCATGATTTTACCTCTTTTTTCTTTTATTTATATTATATATTAATAATCTATAAATTTAATTATACTCTTATCATATTTATTTTTATATGCAAAGCTTAACTTGTTATTAATTATTGATATTCAGCCCTTTTCTAATTTATATTCAATTTTAATAATTTATTATCAGTTGTGTTCTTCTCTAATTAGCTAAGCAGCTCATCTTCAAAGACTTCAATCTTTTTAAAATTGAAGTTCCCAAAAATCATGATTTTTTAGGACTTAACTTAATATTTTTATATATTATAATGATTATTTTTAATCTTACTTTACTTTTATTATTTAATCAACTCATCTTCAAAGCTAATATTTAATTAATTATCTAATATATCAGTTATTCTCTTTAACTCACACTTACTAATTTATCCCCAAAATCTTTTTTAATCTGAATATTAATATTTCCATCATCAACAGCAATACAATAAGGATTTTTTGAAGAAATTATTTTATCAATATCTAAATGTTCTATTTCATGATAAACCATACCACATGCTGGTTCTGTAGGATAGAGAAACATATTAGCAATATATCCTTTATAGACTCCAAGTTCTCTTCCAATATTTCCTGCAGTTCCTGTTGCTGTTATTCCCTTGTCTATATCTGCAAAACAAACATATTTTATTTGTGCAGGAAGTCTTGATTTAAATTCAAATTCTGATTTTTGAGAATTCCATGTCTTAGTAATTTCTGTTTGAAAATTATCTTTAAAAATCCCAATTTGTGCGCATCTTTGTGTGCTAAGAAAAGATTTAATTGCAATAAATGCAACTGCAACAAAAAATACAATTAATATTATTGAAAATATCATTCCAAAACTCATTCCAAATATTCCCTGTGAGCGTTTTGACTTTGGCACAATTTTATTAATATCAAAGTAAAAATGCGAATTGCCTTTCTTCCCTTTTTTATTATTCATAAATAAATTAAACTTAGATAATATTTAAAACTTCCTTAAGGAAGTTTTATTTTGGTAATCTATAAAACGATTTAATATGTGGCTTCTAAGATTGAGATGTTGATTAGATTATTATTATCATCTGCATCCCTCATTTCTTTTTAATTTATAGAATATTAATAATAAAAATATCGGAAAATGATTATAGAATATATTTATAAGATGGGACTATAAAAATAGCACTATAATAAAATTTTTTATTCATCTTAAGATTAACAATATCAAATTCTGCCTGCACCCATATTATTAGTCATTTTATAATAGTGGCAAAAAGTAAGGTATAAATACTATAAGATTTACATATTTTTATGGAAGATAATATAGACACAATAATTGTTTGTGGCGGTAAAGGTTCGAGAACAGGAAAATTAGCTGAGAAATATGGATGCAAATCTCTTGTTCCAATTTTAGGAATTCCGGTAATTAATTATTTAACAGATGCAATTAGAAAAGTAGTACCAAACTCAAGAATTATCTTAGCAATAGATAATCCACAGCTAAGAACTAAATTTGAAGAAACTTATAAAAAATATGGTGTAGGAAATTATCAAGTTTATGAAGGATTGGCAAGAGGCCCAGTGCAGGCATTTTATGAAGCGGGAAGTATGTGTAGGTCTGATAAAGTATCAATCTTTTTTGGGAACCAATTAGTGTCTTCTAGCCATATAGAAAGATTATTATCTCATGATGATAAGACTGTAGTTCTCTCAGCTTTTGATTTACTCTCAGAGGATAATTGTAAAATAGCCACAATAGATAAAGATTCAAGAGTATTGAATGTGACGAGATATAGCCATTTAGAGGTATTAAAAGAATCAGAAGTATATCTTGACGTTCCTTATGCGGTTCCAAATAATTTCTTTTCAATGGAAACTTTTCCGGAAATAAAAAGACTATTTGTAAAAACACCTATGAATAAAATATGTTTAGCTGAAGATAATAAGGTCTTAGTTGAGAGATCTGATTTCCCTCCTGAATTTCATTTCAAAAAGGAAATAATGGACTTAGAAAAATATGTTAAGAGGTACTTTCCAGAATTCCTAAGTAAATTCAGAGGTAAAACTAATGAGTGATCCATTTTGTTTAATCATATCAGGGCCTTCTGGAAGTGGAAAATCAACAACCGCTAAAAGGCTCTGGAATATCCTAGACGGAAATCCAGCATATTTGAGTTTAGATTCAATTAAACATTTTATACATGGAGCAAAATCTAACGATTATTTTTTAGATCTAGCTAGAATTAATGCCTTGTCTTTAACAAGAAATTATCTAAAAGTTGGCCACCCAGTCATTCTTGATAAAGCATTTGGTTGTTATGAATATGTCAAACCATTTGTAGACCTTACAAAAGAAATTGGAGTTGCTAGTTATTATTTTAAGCTAATTGCACCATTAAATGTTTTAATTAGAAGGGTTGAAAATAGAAAAGATTTTTCATTAGAAGAGAAAATTAAACAAGGAGAATGGCCTCTTCCTATAGGAGATAAGGAAACTGCAACAAAGATATATAAATTTTTTGAGAAGAACAAACACCCTGAGGGGATAGAAATAGACACTGAAATAAATCCTCTAGACAAAGTTATAGAAATTATTCTGTCTTATCTTCAAAAGTAGGTTTTCTTCTAAACTTTGAGACCTCTTTATAAAATTCCTCAAATTCTTTTATACTTAAAGAGGCACCATATGAATCTGCAAAATCTTCTTCTTGAGACTCATCAAGAAGCCCCTCTGGTATTATGCTTAATTTACAATCTTTATAAGAGTCCCATTCTCCTGTACCTTCTAAATTAGTATAATTTGACAAATCAAGTTTTTGATAGATACCATGAGATTTAACCGAAACTATTAGATGTTTGTCAATGTGTGGATGATTCAATTTTAATATCTCTAAGGGAATTTTTTGATCTTCCCATTTAAATGAAACTACTGTATATTTTATCCTATATCCTTCTTTCTTAAATTCCTCAAATAATTCTTTATTAATTTTCCATCTTTCGTTAAAGCTAAAATTATGTTTTTTATTTTTAACTTTATTGAATATTTTAAGAGCTTCACTATCTTTCTCTAAATGATCAATATTATTTACTTGTTTAATCATCCAAACACCATCCTTGTACTCAAACTCATTTAACCCTGTATTTCCTTGATATGTTTTATACATTTTTTCTTTAGAAAAATGTCCGACTATCCCAAGAAAGACTTTATTCGAACCAGCATGAGACACCACTACAATTGTGTGATTAGGATGCTGTTTTAATTTCTCATTAAAAAAGTCTTGAAGTCTATTCCAATGATCCTTATCACTCTCTCCATTTGGAGCTTTAACTTCTTCAGGATCTAAACCTTCTTCCTCCACAATCTTTCTTACATGAATTTTCCAATTTTTTAGTAAGTTCTTCTTATCATTCAAATCTCCAAAATCCCTCTCTCTTAACCTTTTGTCCAATATAATCAAAGTATTGTGCGATTTGCCTATAATTTCAGCAGTTTCCTTTGCTCTTTTCAAATCAGAAGAGTATATTGCATCAATCTTTTCACTTGCTAACTTTTCCGCAATTCTTTTTGCCTGATCCCTTCCTTTTTCTGTTAAGGAAAAATCATTTTTCTGACCTTGACTAATACCAAGTTCATTCCCTATACTCTCTCCATGTCTAATTAAATATATTTTCATTTTAATCTTTTTTAGTAGATTATGTTTAAATAAGTTTATCTTTATATTCTTTATTATATTTACTTGATAAGAAATCTGTCTTATAATTCAATAACATTGCTTTTATCAACAAACTTATAAGGCCTTATAACAGCAGAACATGTGTTTGGATTTGGCTGGTTATTATATTTATCATTGCATCTTATATAATAATTCTTAGTAATTAACCATTCAGCATTATGAGCTTTATTATCAAGAGTAGACATTTTAATTCCATCTTTAATTTCAAAATTACAATCTTTATCAGAATAACTGCAATCAGCTTCTTCATTTGTTATAATTTTTAATTGCCCTGATTCTTTATATGCTCTGACAATAATAGGAGAACTTCTGTCTACTTCAACACTAAACTTAGTACAATCATAAGCAGCATTTCCTCCTAAATCAACACATTTAATATAATAAGTATAATCTCCTGTTGTCAAATCTTGTCTTTGAGTATGTTTACTGATATTTCCTGTTTCAGCAAATAAAATAAAACTATCTTCTTTACCTATGCAAGTTTTATTGACAATAGTTGTATCTGTTGTTTGAGTGTCAGTATAATAACAAAATGCTTCACCATTTTTATATCCATTATCTGTTTTAACTTCTAAATTAACTGCAATTGTGTCTGTTGCACCTTTGATTGTTTCATTGCTTGGTTTTATTTCTATTATATTCAAAGGCTGAGTTCCAATCACATTATATAAATAACTTTGAACATTTGGATTTCTTTCTGATTCAAGTGCATTTGGCTGGTCTTTGCATCTGAAGTAATATTCATTATCTTGCCTGTCTTTAATTCCAGTTAAAGTTGTTCTGCAAGTATAAACATTATTATTATTAATTTCCCATAAATTAGTATTACAACTCATGTTAGTTTCCATTTGTGCAAAGTCCCTGTCTTCTCTTGACCATTTACATTGAGCAGGCTCATTAACATAAACTTCTAAATACAAACTTGTAGTATTATAACTAATAGGACTATTGCTTGGAATACTTAATCCATCAATTCTAGGAGGGGTTGTGTCTGGTCCTTTTTCAACACAAAATCTTATTGAATATGCATCTTGATTAAAATTACCATTAGCATCTCTGCATCTTACATATAATGTATATGTTCCATCATTTTTAAGTTCAGGATCAAGTGCATTAATTGCAGAAGGACTTGGCAAGCTCATTTTTTCAGTATGATTATAAGAATATAGATTGCTTCCTCCAATATAATAAGACATTTCATTAAATCCTTTTGTAAGATTATAATCTATTTTACACTGGCTAGGTTCATTAGAATGAATTGTAAATTCAAGAGGCGTAAATGCTTTTACACAATTTCCATTTTCTTGGCTAATAACAGCTCCTGTTGCAGGAGGTCTTACAGCAGTATCAGGAACCCATTTATATCCTTTAAGAACATTACTAATCTCAATTATAGGAGAATTAACATCATGAGGATTTACCCAATCACAACTTTCTTGTCCTGTTCCTGCATTAAGCAACTGACAAGCTTGTCCTAAACTTTTACAAGAATATTCACTGCATTGTTCAAAATCATTGCATTTTTCACAATCAGCTCCACCTATAGGTGGCTGATAAGGAAGACAATTAAATTCAACAACTTCTGTTGATGTTTTTTTGTACATTAAGGCAAAGACAATAGCTCCTATAATGATTCCTCCTGAACCAGGGCCTAAAAAGTCTAGTGATTTTCCAATATCTCCTATCCATTTAGCAGGAGTTTCAAGAAATGTACCAGCCCATTTGCCAGCTGAAGCTTGCCATACAAAACCTGCAGTAGCAAAAGCTGCTCCTAATGCAATATTTCCATTACCTCCAATAAATCCTCCAATCAAATAACCAATTCCAAACAACATACCAATTTCTAAAGCATTACTTATTATTGCCTGACCGCCAGCAGTAGCTATAGTTGTTTTTTCTTTTGCTAATGTTTCTGGAGTTTGTAATTTTGCTTTGTCTATAATTCCTGAACCGTCTGTAGAAGGAACAATAGTTTTTCCTCCAGCATGAGTAATTTCATAAGTTCCATCTGGTAAAACCTTTGCACTAGTAATTTCATTTAAAGTAACTGGAGTTGTTTGTCCAGCAGGAGTATACTGAAGAGACAGAGCCTTAGCACCAGGTGCTAAATTATATTCAGTTCCTGGAAGATAAGCTTGCCCGACACTGCTAGCAGTTGGAATTAGTGTTGCAGGGGGTGGTGGTTGTGCTTTGGATGCAATTCTTGCATTAAGCGCATTGGCATCTGCAAAATACAATCTAGTATTTGCGGTTCCTACTGGGATAAGGTTTCCAGAAGCATCTAATTGTCCTATTCGTATTTGATCACCAATACTTTCAACTTGATAATTAGTACCTCCTATAGTTACTTTATCTCCTACAGAAAGTGCATTTACCATCCACCCAAATGAAACAATCGCAATAATCATATTTATAATTAAAAAATATGCTTTTAATTGTGTAATTGCTCTTTTATTTTTTTTCTCTTTTTTATTATTCATCTTTCTTTTTTTTATCACCAATTATTTTTTATTATTTTGAGTGGTCTGCTATAGCTTGCAATAATCCCATTGTTGCCATATTCCCGCCAAATCTTCCTTTCATATCATCTATAACATTAGCATCTCTTTCTGCTTGAGATAATTTATTATTTTGATTATTCCTTGCCTGTTCCTGAGCTTTCATTTGATCAATTGCTGCATAAACAGCTTGGCCTTCTCTAGCCCATTTAGTCATCATAGGGCTATAAATCCATTTATCATCTTTTATATGCTCATAGGCTGTTAAATTATTTAATTGAACAGTGAATCTTGCTGGATAACCTGATTTAGTAAAAAAAAGAAATTGCCCATCATAATAAAGATTAACTATAGGAGATTTAATCTTTTGAAGTATTCCCTTTCCTTGTTCACGAAGATTTTCTGTAGGAGTTTCTCCATAACTAATAATCCCTTGTTTGCACATTTCATCCATATATTTTAGATTTTCAGGGTTTGTTTCTTGACTATATTCATTATACATATCTATTCTTAATATATCTCCAATCGGACCACGAAGACTGTATGTCCCAATAATATAATTGCAATTACATAATTCAAGTTTGCCAGAATCAGTTTTTGAATAAAGTTCTTTATAAGTTTCTAATCTTGATTCTCTATTTGGGCCACACCCTCCATTAAATAAACTTCCAAAAGCAGTTAGTCCAACTGCTACCCCAGTTACAATTTTATTTCTTAATCCTTTTTTTTGTGTATAATTTGTTTGCATTTTTCTTGATTTTATTATGTTTTTAGGTTTTATAAACCTTATGCTTTGTTACTATTTTTAAGTTAATACATTAACTCAGGTTATATTCAATATTTAATGACCTCATTTTTATTTTTTTTATTCTTTGAATTTTCTTTTGTTCTATTTTTTTGAACAAATGTTCTAATTTCTTGAACAAGTTCTTTAGCTTTTTCTATAATTTCCTCTGCCTCTTCTTTGGATATGCTTTCAATATCTCTATAAACAAAATCATTTCTTTTCTTGCGTATGTTATCAAAATAGTCTACTAGTTCTTGATTTAATTCAGTTTCTTTTAAAAATTCAAAAGTGTTTTTATGATGCTCTTTTCCAATTGCTCTGTATCCTAAATAATTTACTAATCTATTGCTTATTTTGAACACCCCATTATAAACTACCGACATAACCTCATCATAATTTTCTGTTTCCAAGCCCTTTCCTGCAAATTTTATACTTTTTTCTGCTGATTCTGAATTAAATTCTGTTTTTTCAACTTTTTCAATCTTATTTTTATTTAATAATTCTTCGAATTTCATTTTCATCTCCTTTTAACATGATTATTCCTCTTTTGAAAATATCTTTAATAAATCCGCTATTCTTCTGTTTTTTTAAATTTTCAATTGTCCAAACAACAGGGTTAATTTCTTTATTGATTTTATCTTCGATAGGTCTTAATAATTTAATTCCTTCAGATAATTTAATATTTCCAACAACCAATAGATCAATATCACTTTCTTCTTTATACTCATTTCTTGCAAAACTTCCAAAAATTAAAGCAAATTTTATCTTTTTAATTTTATTCAAAACTTCTTTAATAGGGTAAGATAGATAATCTGTTTTAATAAAAATATTTTTCAAATCCTCTAAAATATCTGATTTTTTATTTAATTCTATTTTATTTTTATTTTTTTTAATTAATTCAATCAATATTAAATTATCTAATTCCCTTTTTACAGCACTTGATGAGATTTTTAATTCTTTAGAAATTTCTCTGAGATAAGTATCTTGTTTTTGAAACAATAAAAAACACAAAATTTTTATTCTATTTTTTGATGTAAATAATTTTTCTAACATTTTTAATTAGTATTTGCTTCTTCTTTTTATTTTCCTCCCATAATTGCTTCTGTAATTGTCTGTTTTTTTCCTGAAATTTTCCATTCAGCACCATCATCTGTAAATCTATTCATAACATTAATATAAGCACCGCAATCTCCAAGAGAGGTGCAAATTCTATTCATGCTTTGAGCATAAGCTTCTGTTAAACACTCTTTATTTTTTACAACCTTCTCACTTCCAATTAATCCTTTTTCATATGTAACAACACATTTTGAATTTCCTAATGAACAAATTGTTTTTGCATCTCCATCACTCCAGAATTTTAATCCAGGAGGAACATTTGGCAAACAAGCACCCCCTCCTAATTGCACTCCAGAAGATTCTTCTGTTTCTTCTTTAGAAGCATAACCTGTTATAGGTGCAACAACATTTCCTGTTACACCTCCTGAAAAACTAGGAGTAGTTGCTGAAAAAGCTTGTCCAGAACTTGTAGTTGTTGAAGCCTCTTCTTTTTTTACTAATCCAGTAAAACTAGCTCCTTTTAACCAAAAACAATCTCTTTTATCTGTGTTTAAACATTTTTCTTCATCTTTTTGATCAATACAATCTCTCCATCTATTAACCCTGCAAGCAGCCTCTGTAAAAACACCATCTTTTGTATCTAAACTTCCTTCAAGACAAACCTCATTTCTATAATCAGCACAAGGCTCTATTGTTTCTTCACCATTAATACAAACATGCCTGAACTGTCTGCTGCCAACACTATCTTTTCCTTCTCCTGTTTCACTTTGATATTCACACCAGCTTTCCCCATTTTTATAATCTTTTCCATTTTTTGTATTATAACAATTTAAATCAGTGCAAATATAATTTCCATAATTTGCATCTCCCTTTGCACAAATACTTCCTCTAAAATAATCACAATTTCCACAGCTTTTGCTTCCTGCATTTCCATTTAAATTCCCGGCTCCACAAACCTGGCTTTTGTCTATAATCTTTTGCCAATAAGATTTATCATCTTTTTTACTTGCATCATAAATATTTGCAGGATTTCCACAACTATCTTTAAAATAAACTTCATCTTTTCCAGCAACACACATTGTT
>Ga0315285_10001074_pt1 | contig 28436 bp, 22 predicted proteins | sample YL17G09_36_MG_FD_203698 | JGI IMG/M metagenome (GOLD analysis project Ga0315285, IMG submission 203698) | Sediment microbial communities from Yellowstone Lake, YNP, Wyoming, USA - YL17G09_36 | ecosystem: Environmental > Aquatic > Freshwater > Lake > Sediment | place: USA: Wyoming | collected...
GAGCGCAGCGGCGCAGCCCATAGGGGGCGCGACACCGCGCCCGCGCCCGCCGCGCCCGCGGTGGGAATTGGGCAATTGAGGGTGGTGATTCGGGGTGGCGGCGCGAGGCGGCGCGCCCGCGCGGCGCGGCCGCGGCGGCGGGCGGGACGCGCAGGCTTGCTGGCCCGCGCGCGCCGCCCGCCGCCGCCGCCGCGGTCCGCGCGGGAGCGCCGCCCGGCCCCGTGGTCGGGCAGGGTGTGTCGGGGAAGGGGGGGTGTCGTCGATGGGGGTGGGGCGTGTGTGAAGGGGGTGGGTGTGGCGGTGCGGGAATGATCGGCGGCCCGGGAATGGGGCGACAGGCGGGCGCCGCACAACGATGGGATGAATTGTGTGTGTGCGAGAGCGTCGGGCGGCGCGTGGGTGAATCAGGCGGCGCGCGCGCGCGCCGCGCGCGGCGAGGTGGCCGCCACGGGCGCCGCCTCGCACCGCGCGCGCTTGGCGCCGCGGTGCGCCGGCGCGGCCGCGGGCGGCGCCGCCGTCGTCGCCCCGAGGGGCAACAGCGGCAGCGCGCCGCGCGCGCCGAGCGCTGCGCCGCCGCCGCGCCCGCCGTCGGCTGTCAACACCTCCAGCGCCGCGCCCGACCACGCGGTGGCGGCCAGGCGCCAACGGCGGCCTGGAGGGAGGTCCAGGGCCATGGAGACGGTACGAGGGCCCTTGTAGGGGACGAGCGCCGCGCGCGGCACGCCGCCGGCGCCCGCCGGCGCCCACGCGGGCTCGCCTGCGCCCGGCGCGTGGGTCACGGTGAGCTTCAGTGTGTTATCGGCGAGCGTGAGCTCGACGGCCGCGCCCCGGGTGAGTGCGAAAGAGCCGGGGAGGTGCGAGCCGGCAGTCACGCGGGACGCGAAGCCGCACCCCGACCCCGACCCCCGGTGCAGGGCGTCGCCCCGGGCAGAGGCCAGAGCGGCGTCCGCGTCTTGAACCTCCAGCGCGCCGAGCTCGAGCGCGGTCGAGCCCGCGACGCAAAAGCGCCAGCGCAGGCGGGGGGTGTCGGCCGTCGACCGCGCCGAGAGGAGCAGGGCGGGGCCGCGCCCGGGCAGCGTGACGGTGGCGCGGCAGCCGGGGGGTGGAGGGGCGAGGGCAAAGCCTGGGGAGGGTGCAGGGGTGGAGGGAGCGGTCCGTGAGCGGCCGAGAAGGCACGCGGCGGGATGGCTGCGCGTCGCGTGACGACGGCCGCTAGCCGCGCGCGAGCCCCGTGCGCCCCTCCTCTCGACCACCCTGCTCCCACCTCCCAGCGCGAGCGCGCGAGCGTCCAGCCCCCCGACTTGAACCGTTTCGGCGGCCAAAGAGGCGAGCGAAGGCGGGCAGCTGGGCGAGAGAGGGGAGGGGGGCGCGCGTCGGCCGGGCGGATGCGCGCCCCGAAAGACCCCCGCCAATGCGCTAACGCAATCCCGGGGTTCGAACGCGCGCCGGAGAGGCCGCGCGCGGCCGGAAAGTGGGCGGAGGCGGGGCCGGATCCCGCCCCCAATTCCGGCCCGCGATCCCGCCCTCACCTGCCCCCCACCGCGCCCAAGCTAGCCATCGTGTCCTCGACAACAGCTTCCAGCACCCCCCCGGGGAAGGCGGGCGACCGCGCGGCGAGCGTCGCGGGCGCCGCGGCCGCCAGCGCGGCCAGCGAGCCGGGGTCGAGCGTGGCCAGCACGGCCGCGAGCGGCCCCGCGGGCAGGTCGCACAGCGTCGGCATCGTGAGGGGGAGGGAGAGGGGCGGGCGGGACGGACGCGGGTGCGCCGGGATGTGCGCACTGACAGCGGCAGGCACGCGGCGGCCGCGCCCGTTCCCGCCCAAAACGAAATCAGCCGGCCGCCCGCAGCCGCACAGACCCGGTGAGCAGGCCGCCCCGGCTCGGCGCCCACCCCGAGGCCGCGAGGGCGGCTGAGAACGAGGGCCAAGTGGATTCAGCCGCCGCGAGCGCAGTCGAGAGCTCGGCCGGCGTCGCGGCCCGCCGCCCGTCGACCGCCGCGTCCAGGTGCGCCGCCACTAGCAGCGCTTTCACGCCGTCCTCGGGCGTGGCGCCGTCCAGGAGCAGGACGGAGGCGGAGGCGGCGGTCCAGGCGAGGGCGAAACGTTCGCCGGGGAAGAGGCGCAGGAGGCCGCCGAGGCCGCCAGCCCCGCCTCCCGCCTCCCACGCCGCCACCGCGACCGCGACACCACACCCCAGCGTCGCCCGTGGGCGCACGGACTCGGGCGCGGGGAGCAAGGGCTCGCCCTCGTTCGCCTCGTCGACCGTCGGGACGCGCCCTTCCCCCACCCACGCCCCCGCCGCCGCCGCGGCGCGCTTGTGGTTGAGCGTCGGAAACCGCAGCGTGCGCAGCGCGACCACGCGCGCGCCCACGTGGGCGGCTTGCGCCGCGAGCCAGGCGGCGGCGAGTGCGTCCGGGCCAAAGGGCGGCGGGCGGTCGCCGCCGCCGCCGCCGAGCAGCGCGACCGCGGCCGCCAGCCCGGCCAGCTGGCCCGCCACCTCCCACACCTCCTCTTTCGCCGCCACGTCGCCCACGTTGCGGTACGAGGTGGCGGCGGAGAAATGGGTCTGCACGACGCGCGACGCGGGCCGCGCGACTCCACGCGCGGCGGCGCGCAGGAACGCGGCCGCGCCGGCGAGCGGGACAAAGGCGGACGGGGGTGCGGCTGTCGTGCCTATCTCCAACGCCAGCCCTGCCGTCGTCAAGGCTTCGGCGACCATCCGCCAGCGGCGCGGGTCGTCGTCGATCGCGGCGCCCAGGGAGGAGCCGACCGCCAGCCGCCCCGCCGCGCCCAGGCCGTCCTTGGAGAGCCAGCGCACGGCGGCCGAGGAAGAGGCGACCGCGGCCGCGGCCGCCGCCGGCGGGGCGCCGCTGCCGCCGACGACGGCGGCGAGGAGGGCCGTCGTCGCGAGCGACGACGAGAGCCAGCCCGCGACGTGGACCGGGAGCGCGGCGAGCTGGTACGGCAAATAGTCTGGGGTGACAGAGTCTGGGAAGCCGCGCGGGAGGAAGAACGCCGCGACCGCGGCGTTGAAGGGTGGAGAAGAGGCCGGCGGCGGCGGCGACGGCGGCGCGGGCGGGGCGCCAGCGGTCGCGCCACCGCCGCCCTCCACCGCCCCTGCCGTGCCAGCACGCAGCGGGTGCAGGGTGGCGGTGCCGAAGCCGGCTTCGACGACGGTCTAGGGAGGAGGGAGGAAGAAAAATGAACGAGGGTCGATGATGCTGTCGGCGGTTGCGGTCCTTTCCGCCATTCTTTCCCCCAACCCGCCACCACCAACGCACCACGCTGTCGGCCAGAGTCGCTGCGTCCATCGGAGGCGGCGCGTCGGTCGCCTGCGCGGCGCGCGCCGGCACCGCGCGCCAGCGTGCGCGCGCCGGCGCCCGCGCCGGCGCTCGCGCGGCGCTCCATCGACAGGGCGCCTGGGGGCGCATCGCGGCCCGGGACCGGGGCCGCGGAAACGGTCTGTGGAGCGCGTCAGGGGTGCGCACAGAGCGCGATGCCTCCCCGCCGACCGCCGGAGCCCTCGCCACCGCCGCCACATGGCGCGACTGGCGCTGCATTGGCCCCCACGACTGTCCGCGTGGGCGCCCTGGTGCAGGCCGCCCTCGCCGCGGGGTGGATGCCCGACGCCATGCTCGCGGCCACCTTTCGCGCGATCCAGGGCGGCGACCCGATGGGTGAGCGTGGGACGAGGGAGTGGGGCGGCGACGGGCAAAGGCTCGCTGGCCGACGCCGCCCCCTCCCCCAGCCGGCCCGCTCACCCCCACCGACGCCGCGTCCCTCTCCACCCTCGTCGCGGCCGCCAACGCGGCCCTGGACCGCCTGCACCTACACCTGGCCCGTGTGCGCCTGCCGGCGGTGGGTGGGCAAGGGGAAGGGGAGAGGGATGTGGTCTGGGCCGCCGTCAACACCGACCCCGACGCCGCGGCCACCGCCCACGGCGCCCCCTACACCCCGCCCGAGCTGGCGTTCTTGCGGGGCGTGCTGGAGCTGATGGCGGTGGTTGGAGGGGTGGCGGGCGAGGTGGGGGTCGCGGAAGCGTTGGCGGTCGACGCGGCGCCGCGGGCAGAGGCCGCGCCCGCCTCGCCCGCGGGCGACGCGCCCGCCGCCCCTCGCATCCCGCCCAAGGCCCTGCCCCGGGCAGCCCGCGCCGGCGCCCTGCACCGCTTCGCGGACGACGGCTGGCTGCGGACGGTTGCCGCGCGCGCGCGCGACGCGCGCGACGCCCCTCCCCGTTTCGCCATCGGCCCCCGCTCCTTCCTGGAGCTGCGCGGCCTGCTCCTCGCGGTGGACGGCGTGCCGGCCGCGGTGCGGGAGGCGTGGGAGGGGGATCTGTGAGAGGGAGAGAGAGAGGGGGGTCGGTCCTGTCTGTCTTGTTTTTTGCAGTGTCGAGAGTCGAACGCCCCTCCTCCCTCTCACCACCCCGCCGTCGCGCGCGCCTTGTCCGTGGGCGACGCGCCCCGCGGCGCGGCTTTGTCGGGGGCGGCGAGGCCGCGGTGGGCGGGGATGGTGTCGCGAGGGGTGAGGGGGGGGGTGGCGACGGCGGCAGTGGCGCTGCCGCCCTCGTGCTCGCCTCCCTCGCCTTCGAGCTCGTCCGCGGCCGCCTCGAGCAGGCGCGCCAGGCGCTTGCGGCGCGCCGCGGCGGCCGCTGGCCGCTCCCTCTTTGCGGGCTCGGCCGCGGCTGCAGCCGCCCACAGGGGCGGCACGTCCAGCGGGGCGGCGACACGCGGCTGAACCACGCGGGACGCGGAGACGAGGCCGGGCGGGTCGCGCGGGCGCGCCGCCGCGTGCCCCCCCCCCGGCCCGCGCTCCCCCCCCCCTCCCCCACCGCGCCAGAGCGATGCCGCGTCCGCCACGAAGCCTGCCGCCAGGCCGTACAGCACGGACAACAGCAGGATGTGGGGCGCGATCGACCGGCCGCCGTGCGAGTCGGGGTCGGGGGTTGCGGGGGGTCCGCCGCCGGCTGGGGGCCACGGCGGCGGCGGCGCCCGCCCGCCGCCGTCGGCAGCGCCGGCAGCATCCTTGGCTTGCTCTCCATTCCCACCCCCATCCCCTCCCGTCCACCACTGCGGCGGCGGCGGCGCGGCGAGCGCGCGCGGGTCGGCGGGCCACACCCCGTCCTCGGGCCAGTCGGCGGCCGCGTGGCGCGGGGTGGCGGTGGCGCGCGGAGGGGTCGAGGGGTGGTGGGCGGGGCGGGAGGGCGGGCGGGCGCGGGGCTGCGCCGGCGGCGCGCCCGAGGGCGGCGCGCGCCGCCGCGCGCGCGCGCGCCGGGGCGCGGCCATCGACCGCCGCCGCCAGGGGCGCCGGGGCGCGGCCATGGACCGCCGCCGCCAGGGGCGCGCGGGCGACGGGCGCTCGATCAAAATCTGGCGCGGCGTCACACGGCAGCGCGGGCGCGGCGCGGTCTCTCTCCCGCGCTCGGCACACCGTCCCCCCCAAAAAAACATTGGCGCCCGCCCCCCTCGCCCCCTCCCCCACCCCACGTCAAAGCAGCCAGACGCACACCTCGCCCCGCTTGTCGCCCGACGCGAGGACCCCCCCCTCGCCCGCGGCGAGCGCGCGCACGGGGGCCGAGTGTCCGTGCAGCGGCCCGCCAGACGCGGGCGCCAAATCCGCCCCGCGCCAGCGCGACACGCGGCCGTCGTCCCCGCCCGTGTAGACGAGGCCGTCGGCGCCGACGGCGAGCGCGCGCGCGGCGCCGCCGCCGTGGGCCGACACGGTGTGGGCGACTTTCTCGAGCGTCGCCGGATCCCAGGCAGACACCGACCCGTCGTGCGACACCGTGAGCAGGGCGCCGGAGACGGGGTGCAGGGCGAGGGCGGCGACGCGGCCGGCGTGCGCGGCGGGGAGGACGGTGGCCGACGCCGCATCGATGCCCCCGCCCGCCACGAGCGGCCACCGGGTGAGCGACCCGTCGGCGCCGCCCGCGTACACGGCGTCCGCGGTCGCGGTCAGGCAGGCGACGTCGGAGCGGGCGAGGGCGGCGGATGAGACGAGGCGCGGGCGGGCGCGCGCCAAATCCCACTGGTTGACTTCTCCGCACCCCGCGGAGAAGAGCCAGCGGCCGGACGCGGCCAGGGCGCGCACCCAGCCTGGGTGGCCGTCCAGCGCGAAAGGCAGCGGCGCCGGCAGCGGCGGCGCCGACGCGCGGACCGCGCCGTCGGCCCCGCCCCAAAACACGTGCGGCCGCCCGCCCGCGGGCGGCGCGCCGTCGCCCGCGGACGCGGCAGCGGCGGCGCCGGCGGCGTCGACGGCGAGGGCGAACACGGGGCCGGCGCACGCGTGCGCGGCGAGCCGCGCGGGCGCGGTCGCCGCGTCGCACGGGGACGCGCCGTCGCAGTCGTCGGTGAGGCGCCACACGACGACTTGGTCCGTTTTGTCCATCGAGGCGGTCACGATTTCGGTTGCGGTCGCTGGGCAGAGGGTGCAAAGAGGGGGGCAAGGGGTGGGATAGGGGAGCGCGTGGACCCGCGGCCCGGGGCGCGCTGCCCGCCTGCCGCCGCCCGGGCCGCGCCCGCCGCTCGTCGGTGGGCAAAATCGCCCGCCACAACGCCCGCGACCCTCCCTCCCCCAACACTCACGGGAGTCGCCCAGGACAGCGAGCGCCGTGATGGCCGCGTTCGCCGCGCCCCACCGCGCCGCCAGAACGCTCTCGCCCGCGGGCGCGGAAGTGCGCCCGGGGCGCAAGACAAAGGGCGTGGAGGTCGAGGGCGGCGAGAGGGCGGCGGGCGGGGCGGCAGGGCGGCGCGCCGGCGGCGGCGGCGCGCCGGCGCGCCGCGCCGGCGGCCGGTCGCCGGGCGCGGCCGCGGCCGCGGCGCGCGCGCGGGGCGCGCGCGCGGAGGCGGCGGCTGGCATTGGGGGGCGGGCGAAGAGTGATGCGCGTGGCGCTGTCGAGCCGCTTTGCGCCAACCCGACCCCTGTATCCTCACTCTCGAAGCCCGGCCCGGGCCGTCGCCCGCGCCCGCCATGCTCCTCCGCGCCCTGGCCGCGACCGCCGCCCGCCGACACGGCGCGCGGTCCCTGTCCAGCGCGGCGTCCGACTTTCGCCCCCCCCCATACGAGGGCCCGCCCAAAACGGACGTCGCCGCGATGCGGGCGCGGCACCTCAGCCCCGGTGCGCATGTCGGACGAGGCGCGCGGGGTGCGGGGCGGCCGCGGGCGGCTGGGAGCGCGCGCCTACGCGGTGCCCTCCTTCCCTGCAGCCCTCTTCCACCATTTCAAAGACCCCGTCATGATCACAGACGGTGCGCGGCATCGCGGCGGGGTCGGCGCACCGCGCCAAGGCGGTGCAGGCGCGGGGCGAGCGCCACGCGATGGGATGGGCGCCCACCGCCCTCCCTCTTTCGCCAGGCCACATGCAGTACCTGTACGATGAGACCGGCAAACGCTATCTGGACGTAATAAGCGTGGTGGAGGAGGAGGAGGAAGAGAGGAGGCGCGCGACGGAACGCCAACCTCTCGACCCTCCCCTCTCTCCTCTAGGCCTTTGGCGGCATCGTCACCGTGTCCGTGGGCCACTGCCACCCCCGCGTCCTGGCCGCGGTGCGGGCGCAACAAGAGCGGCTGCAGCACACGACGACGATCTACCTCCACCCGGAAGTCGCACTGTACGCCTCGGAACTCGCCGCCAAGCTCCCGCCCGGCCTCGACACGCTCTACTTTGTCAACTCGGGCACGGAAGCCAACGACTTGGCGCTACTGATGGCGCGGGCGTACACAGGGGCGTACGACGTTTTGGCCCTGCGCCACGCGTACCACGGCGGCGGCGGCGCGCCGTACGGCGCGACCGCGCACGCGACGTGGCGCCACGCGGTGCCGGCGGGGGATGGGATCAGGCACGTTCTGTGCCCGGACGCGTACCGCGGCGCGTTCGGCGGCGACGGCGCGCGCTATGCGGCCGACCTGGGGGAAGCCATCGCTACCTCCACCCCCGGACGCGTCGCGGCCTTTATCCACGAGTCCATTCTGGGCGTCGGCGGCGCCATCCCGCTGGCGGACGGCTTCCTGGCCCCCGCGTACGCATCGGTCCGCGCCGCGGGCGGCGTCTGCGTCGCGGACGAGGTCCAGACCGGGTTTGGCCGCACGGGGTCGCATTATTGGGGGTTTGAAGCCCACGGGGTCGTCCCGGACATGGTGACGATGGCCAAGGGCATCGGCAACGGCCTGCCTTTGGGGGCGGTCGCCACCACCCGGGAAATCGCGGCCGCCCTCGCCACCCGCCTCCATTTCAACACCTTTGGCGGCAACCCCGTGTGCGCGGCGGGGGGGCGGGCGGTGCTGGCCGCGGTCGAGGCGGACGGGTGCCAAGAAAACGCGCGCCGCGTCGGGGGGATGGTCGAGACAGGGTTGCGAGAGCTCGCGGTCAAGCACTCGATCATCGGCGACGTGCGCGGCGCGGGCCTGATGCTGGGCGTCGACTTTGTGAGCGACCGGGGCACAAAAAACGCTGCACCGGCGGAAGCGGCCGCGGTCATGGAGGCCTTGAAGGACGCTGGCATCCTGATCGGTAAGGGCGGCCTGGCGGGCAACGTGCTGCGCGTCAAGCCGCCGATGTGCTGGAGTGAAGGGGACGCCGCATTCTTTTTGGAGGCGTTTGGAGGGGCGCTCAAAGCGTTGTGAGGAGAGGGCGCGCGGGCGCCTCTCTCTCCCCACGCGCTCGACGCCGGGTCTGCCAGGTTGTGCGCGGGGCGGCGAGAGGCGCCACGCTGCGGCGCCTTTCCTTTCGGCGTCGCCGCCGCGAGCACCGCGCGCGCAGACGCTGCACCCCACTCTCTCCCACCCCTTGCACCATGCGCCTCTCCACCCTCCCCTCCCGCACCGTCCCCACCGCCCGCGCCGGCGGGCGCGCGGTGGCCGCGCGCGCTGCGCCGACCGGGGTGCGGCGGTGGTTGGGGGGATCAGGAGGGCGGGAGCCCGCCCAGCATGGCGGTCTCGCTCTCGATCGCGCGTGCCGGCACGCGGCGCGCGCCGCGGCGGCCGCGGCGCCCCACCGCGCGCCGACCCCTCCCTGCCCCCCCAATCCCGCCCCCAGGACCGCGCGCCCCTCGCGGCCGCCGCCTCCAAGCTGGCCGCGGTAAGAGTGGGGGGCATTGAGGGGAGGGAGAGGGGTGTCGGGGGTCGCACGCGCCTGCCGCGCGCGCGCCCGCGCGGCAGCGCGCCACCCACCACCATTTTCTCTCTCTCTCTCCTCCCAGGCCGCCGCCGCGGCTGCGCTCGCGTTTTCTCCGCTTGCGGCTTCCGCGGGCGAGTTTGACCTGCTGAGCGCGCCGACCCCCACCAAGAGCTACGTCATCGACGACGCGTCGGTCCTCAACAAGACGACCCGCAAATCGCTTAACGACACCTTGGCCCGCCTGGAGCTGGAGACTGGGTACCGGCTGGAGGTGGCGACCGTGCGCAAGCTGGAGGTGGAGGGGGACCCGTTTGCGCTCGGCGACAAAATGGTGGAACACTGGTACCCCACCCGCGCCCAGGGCGACACCAAGGGCGTGCTGCTGCTGGTCACCGCGACCAAGGACGGGGCCTTGACCGGCGGGCCGGCGTTCGTCAAAGCCGTCGGGGACGAGTTGATCGACTCGGTCGTCGGCGACAACCTCCCGCTGCTGGCGGGCGACGAAAAGTTCAACGAAGCGGTCGCGTCGTCCGTCAAGCGCGTCGAGGCCAAGCTCACTGGTGCGTGGGAGGGGGGAGGCGCGAGGGGGGAGGGGGAGGCGCGAGAGGTGCGGGCCCTCAACGCGGGGGGCCGGGCGCCCACCCCCCCCCCCCCCCCCCCCCCCCCCCCCCCCAGGCAAGCCCGACCCCGGCCCCCCGGCGCGCAAGGACGAGACCCGGCGCCGCACGTACAAGACCAAGGCCGAGACGGACAAGACGCGCAACGTGACCGGGACGATCGTTCTGTCCCTGCTCGCCATCTCGGTCGTCGTCCCCATGCTGCAGTACTATGGCTACACGTCGACGGACGAGTGAGGAGGAGGGGAGAAAGCGAGGGGTTGGGGGGTCGGCAGGGCGGGGCGCGTGCGCGGCCTCCTCTGCTGCAATCGAGAGAGATGACAACAACAACAACGAGGGAGCATCGGGTGGAGAGGACAGTGCTTGCATGCGGATGGGAGGGCCCCCCGCCTCTGTCTCTCCCCTCGTCAGTCCCTCGCCCGCGGCCGCCAGTCGACCCCCCGCTCCGCCAGCGCTTCCTCCACCGCGGCCGGCACCTCGGTCGGCCGCACCTTGATGGCGTACGCGCCGGGGGCGCAGGCGGCGAGGCCGAGCCACTGGGCGGCCCAGGAGGCGGTCGGGTCGACGACGGAGATCAGGCCGGAGAATTCGACGGTCGTGCAGTCGCCCACGCGGGCGGGGTCGTCCTTCATGGCGAGAAAGGGGCAGTTTTCGCACCCCTTCCTGTCAAACTGAAAAGAAGAGAAGAGGACGGGAGGGGGTCGGCGCGGCGGCCCGGCCCGCGGCACCCATCCGCGCCCCGCCCCGCCCTCCCGCCGCTCCAGCTCTTCGCACCTGGTCGAACGTTTTGACCAGGTGGCAGGAGATGCACGCGCAGAGGCCCTTGGTCACGGAGTCGGGCGCGTCAGCCGCGGCGTCCATGGCGGCGCGCGCCGGCGGGGGTGGAGGTGGCGCGGGCGGGCGCGGCGCCGCGTGTGCGGGCCGCCGCGAGGCGAGCGGGCGGAGGGAGAGGGTGTGGGCTACGGGAGAGCGACCGCCGGCGCCACAGCCGACGCGACGCCCGCGCCCTCCCTCTCTGTCTCCCTCTCTCATGTCTCGCATCGAACGTTCTGCTTGCACACACACCCCTCGAAAGCACAGGGAACCGTGGGCGCGCCCGGGCCGCGCCCACAAAGAATGGGGATGGTGGGATGGTGGTCGTGTGTGCCTATCCCGCCCTCTCCCCCGCTACCCCCCTCAGAACCCGGACGCGTCGCCGAGGAGGCCGACCAGCTTGAAAAAGTCGATGAGCTGGCCGAAGACGCCGTGGCCCGTCGCGGACTCGACGAGGACCGCCGCGAGGAAGCCGACCATCGCCCACCGCCCGTTGTTGATCTCCACGTCGCGCGCCCAGGCAGCCGCGAACGCGTCCGCGGACGCCAGGGTCTCGACCGCGTCCGCGCGGCCGGCGAGGGCGATGGACGGCGGCGCGGCGGGCGCGGCGCGCAGGCGCGCGGCCGCGTCGGCGATCTGCGCGGCGTCGCCGTCGACGGTCAGCGCCGAGTCGGCGGCGCGCAGGGCGGTCGCCGCGGCCGCGGTCACCGCGTCGTCGTCCTTGCCCAGGATGGCGTCGGCGGGGGTGGCGGAACGCGCGGCGGCGATCGCGGCGACCGAGTCCGGAGAGGTAAAGTCGCCGTTGCTCTTCAGCGCCGCCCCAGCGGCGTCGATGTCGGCCAGCCCCTCCTTGTCCACGCCAAAGAAGGACGCGTACTGGCGCGCCTGCCCCGCGGGCATGCCGCCGGTCGCCGCGTCGGCCAGGGTCTTGACCGTGGCGGCCGCGGTGAGCCCCCCAAACACGAGGGACAGCGTGGTGAACAGCGCGGGCGACGGGACCTCGAAGCCCAGCTGGGCGAGGGTGCCGCCGCGGCCCGCGAGCTCAAACCCGCACGAGAGCGCAAACCCCATCATCGCGAGGCGGCCCGTCCAGAGTTCGGCGAACGAGTTGAACCCGAAGAGGCGGGGGTTGGACGGGTCGATGGGGAGGCCGATCGAGTCGGCGATCTGGCGCGGCGGGGGGGAGGGGGTGGGCGACGTTTCGCGGCGGACAGCGGTCGCCGCGCGAGAGCGCGCCACGCGCCCATCGGGGCGCGCCCGATGGGCGCCGGCGCGCTTCGCCCAGCCGCCACCCCCGGTCGATGCCTGTTATCCGCACAAACCCACCTTGACGACCGCGGGCGTGTCGTCGGCCAGGGCGGCGGCGGGGCGGGGCGCGCGGCGAATCGACGCCGGGCGCGCGGCACGGACCGCGCCCGCGCGGCGCGCGGGCAGGGCGGCGACGCCGGCGGGGGCGCGGGCAAGGGTGGTGAAAGCCATGGTGAGAGAGGGGATGGGGGGGTGGAAGGCGAACAGAAGTGTGGGGGCGACGGGCGCTGCTCCTCTCTTCTCTCGACCCCACACGCCCAACCTCGCACCAGGCGGCGGCACGGGTCGTCGCCCGACCCGCCACCGCCGCCGCCGCGGCGTCCGCCGCCACCGGCTGCGCCAACCGCCGGCTGTCGCGCCGCGCGCGAGCCGGCTAGCTCCAGTCGCCCCCCTTATTTTCGTCCTACCTTCCGCTTGCTTGGATGCGGCGATCCTCAATCGCCCTGCTCGCGCGCGCCGCCGCGGCGGCGGCCGCGCCTCCGCGGCCGCCGCCATCGGCGCTTGCACATCTCGCGGCCGCGGCGGTCGGAGCGCGCGCGTCGCTGTGGACATCGCCGCGGTCGGCGGCAGTGGCCGACGCGGCGCCCGCGCCAGCGCCGACGCCGGCCCCTCCCTCGCTGCGAAACCCGCGCGCCCTCCCCTCCCCCTCGGCCGGCCCCGGCGGCTCGGCCGGCTCCATGCTGAAAGCCGCGGTCGTGAGCGCAGGCGTGCTGGCAGAACCGTTTCGCGGCGAGGTGGAGGCGCTGCCGCCGACGGCGTGGGTGACGCCGTCCGGCTGGAAGGCGCGCTGGGGGCGCTGGATCGGCTCGCTCAAGTCGGTCTACACCCTGGCCAAGTGCAAAAAGCTGGTGCCGGGGTGGGAGCTCACTTCCTTCAAGCGGGAAGCGCTCGCGCTGCATTCCCAGGTCTGTGCCGCGCTCGCCGCCGGCGACCGAGGCGTCCTCCGCCAGCTGCTCACGCCCTCTGAATACGCGGCCGCCAAGCGCCAGCTCAAGGCGCGCGAGGAGGGCGGGTGGGCGACCGTGGACTGGTCGCTCGCCCCCCCGCTCCCCACCCCCGCCGACGCCGAGTGCGTGCACGCCCGCCTGGCCATGGCCAACGCCAAGGACGAGCGCGCGGGCTTCGCCCAGGTCACGGTGCGCGTGCGCTGCGCGGCCGCGTTCGCCGCGCGCGACGCGCGCGGGCGCGTGGTCGCGGGCGGCGGCCCTCCCGCCCCCGTCCAAGACGTGTGGGTGATGGAGCGGTACCTGGGAGGGGGTGGGGCCGCGCGGTGGCGGGTGGCGGCGCGGCTGGACGTGCCGCCGGCGCCGAAACGGGAGCGACGCGGGTGGTTGGGGTTCGGCCGCCGCGGGTGACCACCGACTGTGTGGGCGCCGTCCGCCGTCTGCCCCCCTCTCCCGGGTCGCAGCCCGGTTTGCACGCCGCGCGCCACGCCCCTCAAACCCCCTCCCCCCCCCCTCAAACGATCTCCACGCCGGCGCTCTGCTTGAGCGAGTCGCGCAGCGACGCCGGCAGCGCGCCCAGCACGGGCTTCAACTTGGGCGCGCCGTCGGGGCCGAGCCAGGCGCGCACGAGCTCGAGGGGCGGGAAGCGGGAGAGCGCGTGCGACGCGAGCAGCCAGGCCAACGACGACGCGAGGGTCGTGTACCACGCCCACCCCGGCCTCAACCGGCGCCCCGTTGGAACCACGCCGGCCTTGCCGTTCCAGACCGCGGATTGGGAGACGCCGTAGAAGAGGCCCGCCCACAGCAGTTGGTTGGCGCCGACCGCAAACCCGGGCAGGGCGGCGCGGGTGCCGCCCGCGGCGGACGCGGCTTCGTACCAGCCGCGCAGGAACATGATGTTCTGGGGGGAGGGGGGAAGGGGGGGGGGGGGCGGAGGGAAGCAAGACAAGAAGAAGGAAAAAAGGCAAAACTCTCGCTCGCTCGCCTAACCCCGCACCCATCCCTCCCCTCCCTTTCTCTCTCACCGTGTGCAGGACGTAGACCGCCGCCAGGATGGACACGCACACGCCGACGAGGGCCAGGGCGCCAAAGACTTGGGACGCGACGCCCAGCGTTTCGTGCAGCCTGCCAGCCACCGTCGGCCCGTTGTAGTCCGTGTAGCCCCACTCCGCCTTCGACCCGTCGCCGAGCAGCGCGGGGCGCACGCCCCACCCGCGGCGCCATGAGAGGGCGAGCGTCACGATGCCCGCCGCGATGATGAGGGACATGAGGACGAGCAGGAAGCCGTGCGCGCCCTGGGGGGGAGGGAGGGGGAGGGGGAGGGGTCGGGGCGTGGCCGGGCGGCGCGGCGCCGGCACGCCGTGCCGGCCATTGCCCCCCCGCCCCTCGCTCCTCTCTCTGCTCTCACCGCCAGCGTCAGGTCCTGGATGCACCCGATTGTGACGGCTTTGAGGCGGGTGGCCACCTGCTGCCGCGACGGCGGGGGTGGGGGCGGCGGCGCGGCGTCGCCCGCATCGGCGCCGTCCACGGCCGGCGCGGGCTCGGCCGCGGGCGCGGCGGCGGGGGCGGTCTCCTTGGCTTTGGACTTGTCCTTGCCCATGGTGGTCGAGGGGGAGAGGGGGGAAAGTGGCGCCACCCCGCCGACCGCGCTCGTTGTCTCTCCTTTCCCCCCCCTCGACACTCGCCGCCAAGATTGCTGCTGCTGCTACACGCACGCCGCCGCCCACGCGGCCGCCGCGGCCCCGACGGTCGCGGGCGCCGCGCGCGCCAGCGCGTCGCGCGCGGCCGCGCCGCGCGCGCCGCCGACGCCCGCCCACAGCGCGTCCACCGCCTCCCCTCCTCCCCGCACGCGCAGCGTGAGCACGGCGTCGGGGTCGGGGGCGGCGGGGGAGGGGGAGGCGTCGACCGTGACGAGGACGGCGCCCGGGAACCGCGCGTCGGCGGCGGCAGCGACGGCCGCCCCCGGCGCGGCCGCGGCCGCCTCGGCCGCCGCGGCGGCAGCGAGGGCGGCGATGGCGCCGTCGCCGCCGGCGACCGGCGCTCCGCGCAGCGGCGAGGGCGGCCCCGGCGGCGGCGACGCAGCGCGTGCGCCCGCCGTGCACACCGCGCCGCGCGCCGATGGCACCGGGGTGGCGCCGCGCGGGCGCGAGGGCGCATGGCCGTCGCCGCCGGCGGTCGCCGCGGGCGCTCCAGGCCCGGCCGCGCCCGCGAGCGCGGCGGCCGCCGCGGCCGCCGCCGCGGGCGCAGACGCCGCCGCCAACGCCGCCGCCAGGCGCGCCACCGCGTCCCGCTCCGCGCCTTCCCCCCCGTCATCCGCTAGCGTGGGCGTCGGGGCGAGGGGCGGGGTCGGGGCGGCCGCCGCGTCGGACAGGCCCGAGAGGTGCGACCCCGCGGACGCCGCCCCACCCCCGCAAACCCTCGCCGCCCGCCCCGCCAGCATGGCGCGCAGCTTGCCGCAAAAGGAGCGCAGCTGGGCGTCCATGCGCAAGAGGGAGGCCACGTCGTCGCGCGTGAGCCGCCGCGCGGCCGCCGCGGGGTCCGTCGGCTCCGCCGCCAGCCGCGCCACGATGCGCGGCACGGCGGCGAGTTTGTCGATCGCCGACCCGGGCGCGACGCGGCCGGCGGCCGCGGTGGCGGCGTGCAGGTCGGCCGCGGCTTTCAGGTCGGCGCCGTATTCGGCGCGCATGCGCCGCAGGTGCGCCCAGTAGGCCGCGGCAACGTCGGGGTCGGCGTCGCCGGGGGGCGGGTCCGGGGGCGGGGGCAGGGACGAGAGCGCGGGGCGGCGGGCGGCCGCCGCGGGCGGCGGCACGCCGCGCGACGAGCCGAGGGCGCCCGGCTCGGGAAAGGCGTGGGAGGGCGGCGCGCCCGCGTCGGACGCCGAGCCCCAGCGCGGCGCGGGCGCGCCCCCGCCACCCCCGCCCCCCCACCCGGCCTGGTGCGGCGGCGGCGCGACGCCGCCCAAGAGCAGCGTTTGCGCCATCTCCGCGTAGATGTCGGAGGATTCCAGGCGGTGGGCGAAAGGAGGAGGGGGAGGCGGCGGGTGGTAGAGTCCCGCCGCCGCGCTCGCCGCCGCGCGCGCCGCCGCGTCGGCCGCGCGCGCGCCCGCGTCCCGCGCCTGCGCCGCCGCCGCGGCATTCGCCGCCGCCGCCGCCAGGGCGGCATAGTGCTGGGCGGCGGCGACGTGGTGCGCGGCCTCGGCCGACGGCGGCGGGTAGGAGGGGGGTGGTGGGGGGTGTTGGGGCGGTGGCGCTTGGTGTGCAGCCGCCGCCTGGCCGCCGTTGTAGGCCGTGCCGTGCGCCGAGTAGGCGGGCGCCGCGGGCGCGGCCGCGCCTCCTCCCCCAAACTGCGCGCGCGCCGCCGCCGCCGCCTCCGCCGCCTCCGCCTGCACTCGCGCCGCCTCCTGCGCCTGCAGCTTGCGCTTCACAGTCGCCAGCCGGGACGCGACGAGGCGGACGTAGGCCCCCACGTCGCCCGCCGCGCCAGCCGCGGCGCGCGCCTCGAGCTGCTGGGCGAGCGGGCCCACGTCCGACCGGCCGTGCGTGATGGCGTGTAAAGCGGCGACGCTGGAGATAGAATGGAGGGGCGGAGGTGGGATCGGCGCATCGCGTGGCGGTCCGCGCCTCCATCCCCTCCTCTCCCTCTCCCTCTCTCACAGCTCGTTCATGGTGCGCACGCGCAGCTCGTCGGTGAGGCCTTGGGGGGCGGCCATGGTGCGCCGGACCCCCGGGGCCTGCGCGAGGAGTGACGAGGGGAGAGGGTGGGGCGACCGCACTCTATCCTCACTCTCCCGGGGCCGGCGGCGGCCCCCTTTGGCCGCCCGCCCTGTCGCTCGCCCCTGCCACCGCACCCCAACCCCCAATGCCGCCCCTCACCGTCGCCGCGGCCGCTGCCGGCGCGTCGCACTCGCTCTTCCTCCTCTCCGACGGCCGCGTCGCCGCCGTCGGCCGGGGCGACGACGGTCAGCTGGGCATGGGGGACGCCGAGCCCAGGGAGGCGCCCGAGGTGGTGCAGGGGGTGGGGAAGGCGCGCGCGGTCGTCGCGGGGGCCGAGTTTTCGCTCGCCGTCGTCGCAGGCGACGGCGACGACGATGACAAGCTCTGGGGGTGGGGGTGGGCCGACTTTGGGCGCCTGGGCTCGGCCACCAGGGGCGCCGCCCTCGCCCCCGCCCTCGTCCGCGGCCTCCCCACCCCCCTCGCCGTCGCCGCCGTCGCCGCGGGCGACGCGCACGCGGTCGTCGCGCTGGCGGGCGGCGCGGTCTACGCCTTTGGCCGCAACTCGACCGGTGCGCTGGGGTTGGGTGACACCGCCGACCGCGCCGCGCCCACCCTCGTCCCGTCGCTCCCCCCCGTCCGCTCCGTCGCGGCCGGCGCCGAGCACTCGGTGTTTGCCACGGTGGCTGGCGACGTGTACGCGGCGGGGTGGAACGGGCACGGGCCAATCGGCGACGGGGGCCGGACCGACTCGGCGACCCCCGTCTGCGCGCGCGTCGTCGGGCCGGCCAACGGCGGCCCCCCCATCGTCACCGTCGCCGCCGGCTGGCGCCACACGCTGGCCATCGACGCCGCGCGCGAGCTGTGGGCGTGGGGGTGGAACGGGTGGGGGCAGCTGGGGGTCGGCGCGGGCGACGACGGGCTCGAGCCGGCAAAGGTGGGCGGGCCGCTCGCCGGCGTCCCCGTCGCCTCCGCCTCGGGCGGCTGGCGCCACACGCTGGCCGTCGACGGCGAGGGACGGTTGTACGCGTGGGGGTGGGGCGCGTTTGGGCAAACCGCGCGCGGCGCCGACCGCTCCGACGCGCCGCTCCCGGTCCCCGTCCCCATGCCCGCCGCCGTCGCCTGCGTCGCCGCCGGCTGGCGCCACTCGCTCGCTGTGGCCGGCGGCGACGCGTTCGCGTTCGGCCGCAACGTCGACGGCCAGTGCGGCGCGGTGGGCGCGGGTGGCGGCGCCGACGCGGCCGCCCCCCTCCCGCCGTCGCGCGCCGACGTCGACCGCCCCCGCGTCGCCGTGCCCGCGTCCGCCCTGGCCGCCGGCGCGCTGGACGGGCGGCCAGCGCCGCCGCCGGCGCGCGTGGCGGAAGTGGAGGCCGACGCGGCAACGGTGCCGGACTGCGACAGCGGCGGAGGAGGTGGCGGAGGGGTGGGCGGGGGCGCGAAACGGAGGCGGGATTAGGCGGTCATCTGTCGCGGTGTGGGGCCCTGCGGTCGTGCCTCTGGTCGGGGCGGCGCGAAAGAAGCCGCACGTCGCCTGCTCGCCACCTCACTCCCGCGCGGCGCCCCGCCCGCACACCTCTTCCCCCAACCTCGTCCGGTGCGCGGTCGGTAGCGTCGTGTCTCCATTGGGTCGGCCGTGCGCCGGCGGCGCGGCAAGCGGCCGACCGGCGCGCGCATTGCCGCAAGATGGCCGGCGCGCCACGGCCCGCCGCGCCCTCCCCGCCGCCGCCGGCCATGCGGGCCGCGCCTCGCATTATACCTTCCGTCCGGGGGCGGGCGGGCGCGGTGGGCGGGCCACCCACGCGCCCAGCGCGCGCGCGCGCGCGCAACCAATTCCCGGCCGCGCGCGAGCGCCGTGATTCGGCCGCCGCCCACGCCCGACGCCTCCCCAATCCCCAACCCTCACCCCAGCGTCGCCAGTCGCCATGCGGCCGTCGCCCGCCGCGCTCGCCGCACTCGCCGCGCTCGTTGCCGCCGGCCTCGCGTCGGCCGCCCTCCCCAACGTTCAGGTCAGAGAAGGAGGGAAAGTGGGAGATAGAGGAAGAAGGAAAGTGGCCAACGGAGGCGCAACCGACGCCCACCCCCCCTCTTGCCTGTAGCCGATCGGCTGGGGCGGCGCCCCCGTCGAGGGCGCGCTCAACGCCGCCTTCGCGGTCGCCAACCTCAAACTCGGCAAAGCGCTCAACGCGTCCGACGCCTCCCCGCCGCTCAACGGGACCGTAGCGTGCTACCTCGACCCCACGACGCGCACCGTCGTCGGCGTGCGCGTCAACGGCGGCGCCCCCCTCTGCGCCTCCTCCTCCCCCTCCCAAGGCCTCGTGTTCAACGCCCCCGTCACCGCGGTCACGGTCGGGCTGCAGCCGGGCGGGGCGGGGGTGGCGAGCCTGCGGTTTTCGTCCGCGGGCGGCGACCTCTTTTGCGGCTACGCGGTGGCGCCCCTCCTGGCCAAGACCGTGACCGCCTCGCTCAAAGGCCGGTTCCTGGCGGGCATCGACGCCACGGGGTGCTATGAGAGGGCCAATGGGGCGGGGCCGGCGCTCGCGACGGGCGCTCTCTCGTTCGCGTTCACCTCCTCGCCCGACGCCGCCTACCCCGCCGGCGCCGGCGCGACCGTGGTGTACAACCCGGAGACGGGCACGTTTAATCCCGTCCAGACGCTGCAATCCGACGGCAGCGCGGGGCCCGGCGGCGTGGTCGCCGGCGGCGACCCCGGCGCCGGCGACCCGCCCGGCGACCCGTCCGGCGACCCGTTCGGCGACCCGTTCGGCAACCCCGACCCCACCTTGCCCGACCCGGACGCCATCTACGACCCGATCGCGCCCTCGGAAGCGTTTTCCTGGTCGGAGACGGTGGTCGCGGGGGACGAGGCGCTCGCCGCCGCCGTTGCGGCGACCGACGTCGCCGGCTTCGCCTCGCCCGACAACATGCCGCCCGACCTCGGGGATGCGTACGCGTCGGACAACATTTTGAGTGACATTCCCCCGGTGCCGATTGCGCCGGCCACGGCGGAGGGGCTGTCGTTGTCGCAGATCGCGGGGGCGGCCGCGATGGCCGACCCCGCGGCGGCTGACGGCGCCCCCACCCCCCAACAAGTCGCCGGCGGCGACGCCGAGTCCGGCTCCTTGTTCGACCCGCCCGCGGCCGGCGCGGGCGCGGCGTCGGCGGGCGACGAGGCGGGCGAGGGTGCGACCGCTGCCGCGACCCCCCCCGTCGGCTACGCCAACGGCGTCGCCGGCGTCCCGTTTACCGACTCTCGCGTCCCCGGCTACCTGGACGGCACCCGCAAAACGGGGCAACTGTACGTGTGCCGCGCGCTCGGGGCGAACGGCCAGTGTTCTTCCTGGTCGTTCTGCACCGCGTCGCTCATCGGCAACTCCCTGCTCCTCACCGCCGCTCACTGCGTGTTCGCCTACGGCGGCGGCTCTGCGGGGTGGCCCAAGTACGTGGGCGGGCAGTTGCAGGTCTACTTTTATCCTCAAGTGAACAACAACGTCGCGCCGTATGGCTACTGGCTCGCCCAAGACTTGACCGTCCCCGGCCCGTACTACGGCGGCACCGACACCTGCCTCGGCGCCGCGCGCGGCGTGGTGTGCAACAACGACGTGGCGCTGGTCTGGCTGAAGGCGGGCGGCAACACCAACCCGCCGCAACAAGCGGGCGCGCGGCTCGGCTACAACGCGTACGGCTTCAACAACTACGGCATCGTGTCGCCGGCGTCGCGCGGCGGGGTGACGGCCCAGACGTTTGCGCAGACGTTTGGGAGCGTGCCAACGGCGATGGTCACGCAGCTCGGCTACCCCGTCGCGTTTGATTCGGGCTCGTCGATGCAGATCGGGGCCTCGGAAACCGCCCGGTACTATCTGCCGGCCGCCTCGTCCACCACCCGCCAACCCGTGCTCAACCTCATGCGGGGGTCGGCCATGGGCGGCGGGTCGTCGGGTGGACCCTGGATTGTCAACTACGGGGTCAACGCCGCGGGCGGCGACTACGGCCAGAACGCCGCCCGCGACGTCATCATCGGCGTCACGTCGTGGGGATTCATGGATGCCACCATGAAGGTGTCAGCGGCGTCGGTGTTTGGGCAGAACGCCGAGTTTCCAGCGGCGGCCTACGGCGCGCGCGGCGCGGGCAACATCGCGTTCCTGGTCAACTGGGCGTGCGACCGCGCCGACGCCCCGTGGAAGCTGCAGTCCAAGGGCATGTGCACCGCGGGGGCGGGGGCGGGGGTGGGGAAATGAGGGAATTGGCGTTGCGGGTGGTAAGGAGGGCGCGTTTCGGCGCACAACGCGCCACCGGTCCCGCGGCGTTGCGGCCGCGGGCCGGGCAGAAGTGGAGAAAAGGGACGGTGGTGGGGCGCGCGCTCCCGCGACGAAGTGTGAAGTCAGGTCGACGCGCGCGCGAGCAGAGAGGAGGCGGCGGGCGCGGCCATCCCCGTCCCCTCACTCTCGCGCCGCGCGTTCGATCGGCCGCGCCCCCATCGCGCGCACCGCCCATGCGCCGCCGCTGAGGGCGCCCCTCGAGGGCGCAACTCCCGCCGCCGCGACCGCCATCGCATTGGCCGCACCTGCCGCAGCGGCAGCCAATCCCTCCATTCGCCCGCCGCAATGCCTGCCATGCGCCTCTTTGGCCGCCGCTGGGCGGTCGCCACCGACGACGCCCCCCTGCTCGCCGCGCCGACCGCGGCCTTCCAACTCGGGTGGGCGGCCTGCCTCGCGGGCGCGCTCGCGCTGGGCGTACGCGCGGAAGCGGGGTGCGCGGCGGGCGTGTACGCGCCCTACTTGGCGGCCCTGGGCGGCCTACTCGCGTGTGCGCTCGTGGGGGCGGCGGCGAGCGTGTGGTTGACGGCCGAGGGACTGAAAGGTAGGAGAAGAAGAGGAGAGGGTCTTTGCGTGGATTGGAGATCGGCGGCGGCGGGAGAGGAGGGCTCACGTCGATCCAACAACCAACAAAAAAAAAAACATCAGGCTCCATCCTTGACCTCGACGCGCGCAAGCGCGTCCCCCCCCTCGTCGTCGCCCTGGGGGCCATCTTCACCGTGGAGGCCGGCTTCCTCGTCTTCGCCACCGTGCTCGCCGCGCGGCGGCTGCCGACGTGTGTAGGGGCGGCTTTCCCCCCTCCCGGCACCCGCTCGCCCGCCACCCTCGTGCGGGCGCTGGTCTACACCGCGTGGGCCGTGCTGGCGGCGCTGGCTCTCCTGGCCGGCGCCGTCGGCGGCGCTGCTTTGCCCAACCCGGGCGACGACGGCGCGTGGCGCGCGCGCTGCGCGTGCGTCCTCGCCTGCTGCTGCGCGGGCGCGCCGGCGCCCGGCAACCCAGGGAGCAAGGAGCGGCCGGTGGCGGAGCGCCTGGGGCTGCTCTTCAAGCAGGTGAGAGAGAGAGAGAGGAGAAGGGGATGGGGATGGCGACGCCGCCTTCCCCTCCGCCCACCTCGACCCTGCATCTTCAGCTCTTGGGCCATGTCGATTTCGTGCCCACCGACGCGCTCGCCGTTTTCCTCCTGGAAGCCCGCCTGCAGCAAGCCGAGCGCGCGGCCGCGACCGCCGCTGCGCTCGGCGAGCCTCTCCTCTCCCGCCCCGCGTCCTGCGCCTCGTCCCGGCCGGCGACCGCGGGCCCGTCGCCTGAGCGCAAGACGAGCGCGGGCCTGGTGCGGCCGCCGAGCCTGTCGGCGCTCGCGCGGCCGCAGTCGCTCACGAGCCTCGCGGCCGCGCTGTCGGCGGCGTCGCCCGCGCGCAGGCCTAATCGCGACCCTGGCGCTGCCGCCCTCGCCTCGGCCGCCGTCGCTGCCGGCGACGCGGGTGACGGCGTCGCGCCGTCCCCCCTCTTCAAGCGGTCGTCGTCCGCCGCGGCCGGCACGGCGGCCGCCTTTGCGGTGGCCTGCGCGGTGGCGGCGGACGAGGAGCGGAGCCGGGCCTCGACGCCGCGCGGGCCGCTGCGCGCGCCGTCGCCCGCCGTCGTCGCGCACCACCACCTCCTCCTCACGCCCTCCTCCGCCGCAGCGGCGTTGCGTCCCGATCTAGGACCGGCCGCCGCGGCCCGCGCGGGGTCCGCGGCCGCGCCCCGGGTCTCCCTGGCGGATGTCGGCGCGGCCTGCCACATCTCCCATTTCGCGTTCGCCTCGTACGGCTACCTCCTCTACCTATGGGCCCGCCCGAGGCACCGAGGCGCGTGCGAATTGCTGTGCCCGGGGGGCTGTTGCGGCGCGGTGGGGCCTGGGGGGGGTGGCGCGGCGGCCGCCGCTGCGCGCGGCGTGCCTGGCACGAAAGCGCTCACCCGCCAAGCCATCCTCCAAATCACGGGCCTGCCCGCGGAGGACGTGCCGTTCATCCGGTATCGGTCGGACGCCGCGAATCGGGCGGTGCTGCCCTACTTCATTTCCGTCGACCGCCCGACGACGCGCCGCCACGGCGGCGGCCGCCTGCCGCCCGCCATCGTGGTCGCCATTCGGGGGACACTGTCGGCGGCGGACGTGCTGACCGACGCGCTGTGCGAGGCGGAGCGGGCGGACGATTGGTTGTGCGCGCGCGAGGAGGGCGGGCGGCCGCCGTCGGCTGCCTCGACTGCCCCTCCCACTCCTCTGTACGCCCACGCCGGCATCCTGGCCGCCGCGCGCGCGGTGGCGGCCGACATCGAGGGGGAGGGCGTGCTGGACGCGATGCTGGAGGGGGGGGCGTTGCCGCTCTGCGCGGCGCGCGAAGCGCGCGCGCCGCGCGAAGCGGCGGCGGCGGATCCCGAGTCGCCGCAACCACCTCCCTACCCCCACCGCGTCATCATCACGGGGCACTCGCTCGGCGCCGGCGTCGCCGTCCTGCTCGGCCTGCGCCTGCGCGCGCGGCTCGCGGCGCGCGCGGCGGCGAGGGGCTTGCCCCCGCCGCCGGTCGCGGTGTGGGCCTTTGCGCCCCCGGGCGGCCTCGCGTGTCCCGCCACCGCCGCGTCCGCGGCCCCTTTCACGACCGCGGTCGCGGTGGGAAAAGATTGGGTGCCCAGGCTCTCTCTAAGGGCCGTCGAACGCCTGCGCGACGACATGGTCGTCGCCGCCGCCCGCTGCCGCGTGCCCAAAGCTGCGCTGCTGGTCGGGTGGGCGTTTGGGAAGAAGTGGACGGCGGACCAACTGTTTCGGCCGGTGGCCGAGGTGTCGGGCGACGCGACGGCCGCGCTGACTGCGGTCAGGGCGGGAGGGGTTGACGAGCGCCCTCGCCTCTCCGGCGTCGACGCCCTGCACGCGGCCCGCGATTTCGTCCCGGCCACGCGGCTCATGCTCCTGCGCCCGATCAAGCCCGCGACCGAGCCGACCAAGGCGGCGGCCGCCGCGGCCATCGGCACCGCGCCCGCGCCCGTCGCCCACCTGCGCCGGCACGCGGCGCGGCGCGCGTTCGAGGCGGTGTGGGTGCCGGCGGCGGCGCTGGCGTCCGAGGGAATTCTGCTGTCGACGCGCATGGGCCTCGACCACCTCCCCGACTACTCCGTCGCCGTCCTGCGCCGCATGGCGCGCGGCGAATACGACGGCGCGGGTGGGGGGGGGGACGGGCGGGTGGCCGACTTTCCGAGGGACGGGACGCTCTTGGCGCCGCGCGGCGCCGACGGCGCGGACCCGGGCACCGCCCCTCCCCCCCCCGCCACCACCCTCCCGCCCCGCCTGGCCCGCATCTCGTCCCGGCGGCGGTCGGGCATGGCGCGGCGCACGAGCAGCGGGGAGCTGCTGGACCGGGCGGAAGCGGCCGAGGCGGCCGCGGCGGACGATGGATGAGGGGCGCGGCGGGAGGGGGGGAGGGAGGCGTGCACCGCGTTGTGCGAGCGTCTCTCCGTGTCATGTGACAGCGCGCTCGTGCGGCAGGCGGGCGGGCGGGGCGCTGCAGCGGCGGCCGCCCCCGCGTGGTGCGGGTTAGGGTTGGTACGCCTGGATGGAGGTGGTGATCGTGATCGAGGGCCCGCGCGCCGCGGCGAGCCGCGGCGCCGCCAGTTGCGCCAGGCGCAGGAAGGACCCCGCGTTGACCGCCAGCGCACGCTGGATGTCGGCCGCCGGGTTGGAGGTCCAATCCGTCTCCGCGGCATTGGGTTGGAGGGCGTGGTTGAGGACGACGTCGGTGAGCGACCCGCCGAGGCCGGCGGCCGCCGCGTCGACGCACGCCGCGCACGCCGCTTCGTCAGACAGATCCCCGCGGATCAAGACGCAATTGCGCCCGGCGCCACGCACCAGGGCGGCCACCTCCCGCGCGTCGCCGCCTTCCTCGAGGTAGGCCGCCGCGACGTCGGCGCCCTCGCGCGCGAACGCGACCGCCACCGCGCGCCCGATGCCCGAGTCGCCGCCCGTGACGAGCGCGGCCCGACCCGCCAACTTGCCCGACCCGGCGCACGACTCTTCGCCGCAGTCGGGCTTGAAGAACATGGCGCGCTGCTCGGGGCCGCCGGGGTGGCCGGGGCCCGCCGCCGCGTCGGCCAGCTGGGCCGCGCGGCCGGGGCCGGACCGGACGTCGAAGGCGACGGACGAGGGGGTGGGGGTGGGGGCGTCGATGGTCGTCAGAGACGGGTGGGTCGGGGCGGTGTGTGGCGACGGGCGCAGCGTCGGCAGCGGGGCGCGCGCGCACCCCCAATCGCGCCGCCCCGCGGGGCGGCCGCTCCCGCACGATGCCCTCCTCCGCCTCCGTCCCTGCCTGGACGCCCGCCCGCGTCGCGGCGACCCTGGCCCTCTTCCTCGTGTCGGCCGCGTGCGAGGTCGGCGGCGCGGCGTGCGTCTGGCGCGCCCTGCGCGGGCCGCCGGCGGCGCCGACGCCGGGACGGTACGCGCTCATTGCGCCGGGGGTCGTCCTCTTGTCTGCCTACGGTTTCGTCGCCGCGGCCCAACCCCTCGTCGCGCCGGCCGCCCTCTTTGGCCGCACCAACGCCGTGTACGGTGGTGTTTTCATCGCCGCGTCGTACGCGTGGGGGTGGGGGGTCGATGGACACAGGCCAGATGTTGGTGAGAGAAGAATGGAGAGAGGGAGGAGGGAGGGTTCGGTCTCCCCTATCCCTCACGCTCCCTCTCCTCCTTGCAGGCGACGCCATCGGTGCGGCCCTCGCCCTGGCCGGCGTCGGCGTGGCCTGGTTCTGGCCGCGGGGGAAAGCGGCGGCCTAGGCCCAGCCCGATTTTTTAGGGTCGAGGGAGGGGTGCGCCCTCGGCCTCGTGCCCGGTGTAGCGAGAAACGAGTCCTCGTGGTGGCGGGCGCGCGGGCCTGGGAGCGAGCGGCTTGGGAGCGGCGCGCCGCCGCCGCGCGCGCGCGCGCTCCGCGACACAACCTCCCCCCCCCGACCCGCGCCATGGCCGGCGCCGCCCCTTCCAACCGCCCGCGGCGCGAGGCGCGCCGCCCGCGGCCGTTCGCCCTCGAGTCGCCGCGCCGCCGCCCGGGCGGCGGCCCGCCCGTGCCCGACGAGGCGGCGGCAGCGTTGCGCGCGGTGCTGGAAGGGGAGGCGACCGCGCTGACGCCCGGCGCGGCGCGCGCGGCGGCGGTTGCCGGCACGCAGAGGGCGCGGTCGCGGTCGCGGTCGCCGCCGCCGTCCCGCGCGCGCGGCGCGGCGCCCCCCGCCGCCGCGCCGCGCACCCCGCCCCCCAAAAAACGTGGCGCCCGCCAGGCGGACGCCACGCCCCCTCCCCGCGCGGGCGAGGTGGAGGCCGCGCTGCGCGCGGCCGAGGCGGCCGCGGCCGCGGCCCAGGCCGCGGCGGCAGACTTGGCCGAGCTGCGCCACACCGCCGACGGCCTCATGGCCGCCGTGAAGTTCTGGCGGGCGCGCGCGCTGGAGCTGGAGGCGTTGGCCACGGCGCGCGCCGGGTCGCCGCCTCCGCCGCTCCCCCCGCTCCCGCTCCCGGCCCTCTCGGCCGGCCTGGCCGGGCTGCAGTCGCTGCAGTCGCTCACGTCGCTGCAGTCGCTGACCTCCCTGCCGTCCCTGCCGTCCTGGGGCAGCAGTGGGGGCGGGGGTGGGGGTGGGGGGGGCGCCGAGTGAGGGAGACGGGGGGGGAGCGAGGCCCGGGAGGGGCGGGGGGGAGGAGCGAGGCCCGGGCCCCACGCACAACGCGCTCGCTCGCGCTCCCTCCCCCGGCCGAGCGACGGGAGGGGGAGAGAGGGAGAGAGAGCCGAGTGTCGCGCTTGGGCTTGGGGGTCGCAGACTCTTGCAACGCGGCGGCGCGCGAGGGCTCGAGCGCGAGACGGGACGGGGGAGCGGGGAGCGTGCCGCGCCCGGGCCCCCCCCCCCCGCCCCCCCCCCCGCCGCGGCCCCCCCGCTGCTGCGTCTCCCCGCGCGGTGCGCTGTGCGTGAGAGGACAGGCCGCTCGTTTCGGATTTCTCGCGTGCAACCAAGCGAGCGCGCGGGCCGTGTGTGGTGGCTTTAGTGTGCGGGGGCGGCGCGTGTGAAAAAAAAAAAATGATGATTCTCTCCAGGCGGGAAGAGCATCACATATTGCCGGAACCCCCTCCTTCTCTCTCTCTCTCTCTCTCTCTTCCTCTCTCGCGGAGAGCGGCGAGAACGGCTCCTCGCCCACCCCGGCCTGTGAAGCGGAAGTGCAAAAGGCACGCAGCCGTTTGCGGCTGGTCAAACCGATGGCGGACTCCCTCCTTCCCGTCAAGGCGCCCGCGGGGAATGGGAGCAGCAGCCTGGCCGGCAGTAGCCGGGCGCCGTCGCCTCCACCCCCGCCGGCCTCGCACCTCGCCGCCGCCCAGGCGGGCCTGGCGGAGCTGTGGCGGCGGATCAAACTGGAGTTTGCGGTCGAGGTGAGCGGAGGACAGAGGAGGAGCGCGCATGCATAAAAAAGGAGAGCGCGAGGAAAAAACGCGCACGCGCGCCTCTCCAACCTCGCTCGGCCTGTTTCCTCTCTCATCATTTCCCGCATCATCGGAATTCCCAGCTCCCCATCCTCCGCACCAAGTGGCGCACCCTCCTCCTGTGCGCGGCCGCCCAGTACGCCCACGGCGCGGCCGCCCAGCTCGCTCACAGGCGGCACATGCCAGCGGCAGCCCCGCTGCGGGACGCGGGCTTCGAGGCGCTGCCCTTCATTTCCGCAGACTGGCTGTCCGAGGCGCTCTTCGGCGTCCTCTTCGTGGCCTTCCTCGCCTGGTCGGCCTCCCCCTTCTGGGCGCCCCCTCGCAGCGTGCCCTTCTATAGTGTGACCCTGTACGCGCGCACGCTGACGGCGCTGACGGTGTGCCAGCTCCTTCGGTGCGGGGCCTTCCTCGCGACTGGGTTGCCGGGCCCGGCCCCGCACTGCCGGGCGGGCGTGGCGACGGCGACGCGGCCCCCGCCGGCCCATTGGTGGGGCCACGCCCTCGTCGACGTCGCCCGCCAGGCCGGGCACGGGTGCGGCGACCTCATCTTCTCCTCGCACACGACCTTCGCCCTGTCCGGCGCGCTTGCATTCACCCTGCACGCCGCCTTCTGTCCGCCCGCCCGCGCCGCCGCCGCGTCCGCGGGGGCCGACCCGGCCCCGGCCTCGCCCCCGCCCGGGCCGCTCTCCCCCGCCCGCCGGGGCCGCACCGCGCGGTTGGCGGGCGTGTGGGGCGCCGTCCTCCTCCTCTCCGTCCTGATCATCGCGTCGCACAAGCACTACTCCGTCGACGTGCTCGTCGCCTGGTGGACGGTGCCCCTCGTCTGGCTCACCCTGGAGCGGCGGTGGAGCACTGGGCGGGGTGTGGGAGGGGGGGGACCGGTGAGCCTGAGGCGGTGCCGGACGTGCGGGGCGTGTGGCGGGGCCGGGGGGCGGGCGGAGGGCGGAGGCGTGCTGGCGGGGCAGCACCCCCCCTCCGCCCAACTGTCGCCCGCGCCCTTCAAGCTGGGGCCGGCGCACCTCCACCACTCAAAGAGCGGGGGCGCCCTGCCGCCGTCGTCCGGGGCGTCTTCGCACCACCTGCTGGCCGCGGCGGAGGCGGGCGAGGCTGGGGCGGCGGGGGGCGCGCCGCCGCCGCCGGGCGGGCGGCCG
>Ga0315285_10001075_pt1 | contig 28432 bp, 37 predicted proteins | sample YL17G09_36_MG_FD_203698 | JGI IMG/M metagenome (GOLD analysis project Ga0315285, IMG submission 203698) | Sediment microbial communities from Yellowstone Lake, YNP, Wyoming, USA - YL17G09_36 | ecosystem: Environmental > Aquatic > Freshwater > Lake > Sediment | place: USA: Wyoming | collected...
CGTCCATTATGTGGAGACAGTAGTTATGTTGAGTCGATCTCATTCTGTCCTGCAATTTGAAGGTTTTCGTCATGACGAACTCCGCATAATCTTCTGCGTTGCCTGGTTACAGATTGCGCAGCCAGTCCATCAGCTGTTGGTTCGATTGCCACGAGGGCGTCCCGGGCTTTGGAGCCATTGGGGCTGCCTTTTCGAGGGCCTGGCGCTTCATCTTGAGATCGGCGCTAGCGTAGATCGTGCAGGTCTTGACGTCGGCGTGCCCCAGGATGCCCTGTATGGCGGTCATGTCGTTACCCGACTGAAGCAGGTGCATGGCCTTCGTGTGCCGCAGCACGTGGGGGCTGATCACCTCCGGCACACTGGATTGCTTCTGGTGAGCCTGCCTGCCGTACTTGGCGATGAGGTATCGCACACCCGATCGCGACAGACCCTGCCGCTGACGGTTGAAGAACAATGGTTCGTCGATGCGAGCCGGATCCTGCAGGCGATACTCGCGCATGTGGTCCTCAAGAGCGCGTACAGTGTCGGCCATCAGTGGCACAACGCGCGTCTTGCGCCCCTTGCCCGTCAGCCGGACCTGCGCCGGCGTGTCCAGCCGCACGTCGCTGACGCGCAGATCGATGACCTCTTGCACGCGCGCGCCGGTGTCATACAGCACGCGAAGCAGCAGTGCATGCCTCCGGCCCTGAACAGTGGCGCAGTCCGGCTGGGCCAAGAGGGTCGTCAGGTCCGCGGCTTCCAGATAGGCAACAGCTTTGCGTTCGTGCCTCTGGAACGGGATCGCCAAGACCTGTTGGCACTGCACCATGTGGTCGGGAGCCTCGCTCTGGAGGAAGCGGAAGAAGGCATGGATCGCCGCCAGCCGCTGATTGCGGGTACGACACGTGCAATGGCGCTGGGTCTCGAGGTGGTTCAGGAACTCCAGGATGATCGCGACATTCAGTTGGTCCAGCCGGAGGCGGTCCGGCGACAGGCTGTGGCTCTCCTTGCAGTATCGCAGGAGCAGCGTGAACACGTCGCGATACGACGCGACAGTGTTGGGGCTGACGTTGCGATGGGCCGGGAGATAATCTCCGAGGAAGCGGGTCAAGTGTCGTGCGAAGTCGGTCGGTGTCATGAGAGATTCCCTTCAGGAACGAGTAGATTGTTGGAGGAACGATTCGAGCCGTGCGGTGATGTCGGGGAAGACGGCCGGTGTCAGGCGCAGGTATCGCTGCGTTCCCCGCAGGCTCTCATGGCCCAGATAGGCCACCAGCAACGGCAGCCGCGCGTTCAGGTCCTCGCCTTGGCGATACCATCGCTGAAGGCAGTGCACGGCGAATGTGTGCCGCAGATCATGGAGCCTGGGTCCCCGGCCGCGACCACCATGCGGAATGCCGCATTCTCGAAGTCCCCGGCGGAAGTAGAAGTAGATCGTTCGCTTGTCATACGACTGCCCCAGCGGATTGGGGAGCAGGACGGACTCGGGGCTTCCGAGGTTCATGGCCTTGACGTAGCGGCGCAGTCGCTCCGTGAGAGAAGCAGCCATGGGGACAAGACGGTCCTTGCGGAATTTGCCTTCCCGGATCGTCAGCACGCCGCGCTCCAGGTCAACGTCAGCGACGCGCAGCCGCAGCGCCTCGCCGACCCGCAGCCCGCAGCCGTACAGCAGACGGAACAACTCGGACATAACCAGTTGCCGTTCGGGGCTGCGAGAGTCGGGCCGCAACCGATCGACGGCCTCCAGGAGCTGGCGCACCTGGTGACGTGTGAAGATGTGCGGCATGTAGTCCAGGCGGACGATTCCGGTAAGCCTGGAGTCCGGAACATGGGCCCCGATGCCGCGACGGCGCAGGAAGATGGCGAACTGCCGGACCAGCAGCACGCGCGCCTTGTGTGTGCGGGGCCGCTCGTGCGGCTGCTTGGCGATGTATCGCTCGACTTGTTCACGCGAGAGTGCTCGATCAACGCATGGATGGATGCACAGCGAGCGGTCCAAGCGACGCAGCAGGGCCGCTCCCGTCACATATCGGCAGCCACAGGATCGCTTCTCCTGAATGAAGGCCGCGATCTCCGGGGCCAGTACACTGTCCATGATGTCACTCATGCAGCACCTCCTCCGGATCAAGCGCCGCGCGGCGAAGGTCGTTCACGTCGATGCGCAGATAGCGCCGCGTCGTCTCGGGCGCGAGGTGGCCTAGTGTGCCGGCAATCGTGTCGATCGGCACCCCGGCCTCCAGAAGGCGGCTGGCAAGGGTGTGCCGCAGTGAATGCAGTCCGCGCCGTGACTGTGCCGACATCTGGATGCCGGCCCTGCGACGGTAGGAGGAGATAATCGAATGCAGATTGTTGTCCGGACCAAAGGGCTCAAAGGGAGCGTTGTGACGCACGAAGACGTGCCGGTCGCTCGTCATCGGCCGCCCATGGCGCAGGTAATCGATGATCGCCTCGCCGACCTCTTCGGCCAGTGGCAACTCCAGTGGCACCCCGGTCTTCGCCTGGACAACGTGGATGCAGTTGTGCTCCCAGTCCAGATGATCGAGGGTCAGGTCGCGGATGTCGCCGACGCGCAGCCCCAGCCGGGCGGCCAGGAGGAGGATGGCGTAGTCGCGCTTGCCCAGAGGGGAAGCGCGATCAACGACCGACAGGAGCGACTGCACATCCTGGGCCGTCCAGATCGTCGGCAGCCGTTCGCTGCCGTATACCCGAACCTTCGGCACAGCCTCGACAATCGCCCCGTCGACAGCGCCCTGGATGCACAGGTAGCGAAGGAAGGACCGCATGAGATAGACCACTCGGGCAAGGGTTCGGGGTCGAATCTGCGTCAGCAGGCCGACGTACGTCGACAAGATCGCCGCAGTGATGTCGCGTGCGGACGCCACGCCACGGGAGTCAAGGAAGCCGAGGAACCGTCGAATGTTGCCCTGGTTGACGCGGAGGCTCCGCGGTGCCAGCCGATGCTCGTTGCGGCAGAACTGCTCGTAACCATCGAGGAGATGCTCCCAGTACGCCGACAGCGACATCCTGCGGCCCCTGCCGCGCCGCCGCTGAAAGCAGCCGTGCAAAGCGACTTCGGTGAGCATGCGCATTGCCGCGCGAATGTGGCGTTGCGATGCCCGCAACGCTTCGTCGCCAGCATCGGGCAAGCCACGATGCGTCAGATATCGTTCCACCGCCTCGACGGTGAACCTGCCTGCGGCATCGCTCTGCTGGACGAATCGGACGAAGGAGTTCCATATCCCACGGTAGTTGTGGATGGCCTTCGCACAGTAACCAAGCTGCTTCAAACGCTCCATCGTCTGCTCCACCAGCGTCTCCAACGACTGGTCCGGCTGCTTACACCCGTTCTGATGTTCCATGACATGGTCTCCAGGAAAGCGGGCCGCCACCGTGGCCGCCCAGGAGGACCATTGTCGCCGAGATTATGTGCAGTGTTTTGCCATCAAATGCCCGCCATTCCGATGAATCCCTCGTCAACTGCGCATAATCACCTACTGCGCATAATGGACCCCGCAGCTTACGTTCACGCGGTGGCCTTTGGCCTCCAGCGTCCTGAGCACCTCGGCGACCTGCGCCAGGCCTTCCGGCCCGCGGAGGATGGGGCTTACAATCTCGCAGGCGTGCTCGCCGTGGTTGCTGCGAATCGAGCCGTCGCGTTCGGCCTTCCAGCCCTCCGGCAGGTACGGAACCTGGATTCCGTAGTGGTAGGAGCCAATCCGCAGGCCATCGTTCTGGAGGGCGCTCTCCGGCGCTGTCGTTTCTATCTCGATTCCAAATGTCATCTCGTTTGCGTTCATGTTTTTCTCCTTCGCTGTTGGTCACATCAGGCCCGATTCATGCGAACATGCCAAGGGGAAAACATGCTTAAATCAAGTATTTACAAGATGTTAGGTTGGGTAGCCTGGCGGGATTGGCCCATGCAAAAGCCGCTCCATTGCGGCGCGTTGGGCGGGGTAAATCGGCTGGGTCCAAGAGAGAACCCCGGTCCTGGGAAGGACCGGGGTGGAGGAGGCGCTGAAGTGATGCTACTGCTGGCGGACGGGCCGGCGCAGCCGCGCCGCGCTACGGACGCGGATGGCCCGCTTGGTCTGCGTGTTGACCGCGTCCCAGCCGCCATAGGGACTCTCGCCCGTAATGAGGATGGGCACGATCCTGCCGCTGACCTTCGCCGCGTAGACGCCGCCGATGGTGATCTCGTTCTTCTTCATGGTCTACTTGACCTCCTTTCCGACGGGATGGCCGTAGGTCTTGCCGTCATCGGACGGGATGGCCGAGTCCTCGGCGACGATGTAGATGGTGGCGGCGTCGGCATCGATGCGCAGTCCATCCTCGGCATCGAGGCAGCCGGACATGGAACAGACATCCGGGAACACCAGCGCTATCTTATAGTCGCCGGGGAGGCATTGCAGTCTCTGGATCAGTTCGGCGGTCGTCATGGCTTACTTGGCCTCCTTCCCGGCGGCGGTCAACTCGAAGTGGCCCCGCTCGGTCTTGCGGAACCGGCTCTCGCTGCCCTTGACGGCTATCTCGCGGATGATGGCCGCGTAGATGGTCGCCGCCGGCGTCTTGCCGCCGGTCTTCCACAGGCCCTTCTCCAGCATCCGCGCGACCATGTCGGCGGTGTTCATCGGCTCGCCGGCCTCGGCCAGGACTTGCGCCGCGGCATCCAGCCCGCCGGGCTTCCGCTCCTTGGCGGGCTTGTCGGCCTTGGGCTGGCCCTTCTTGCCGGTCTTGGCGCCGGGTTCAATGAGCGCCGTCACCGCGTATTCGGCCTGCGAGGACTTCTTCCGCTTGCCCGTTGCCTTCGCTTCCGGGGCGGTCAGGTCGCGCTCCTTGGGCGTGCGCCGGGCCTGCCACTGCTCGACCGTCTCGCCGTCGCCCTTGATGGAGTCCGTGCTGAACTTGACCGTCGCGCCGCTGGGCATGACGGCGCCCTCGTAGCGCCCGTGCCCCAGCGACTTGTCGATCCGCACCGGCAGGAACGTCCCGCCGACCTTCGCGCTGTACACCAGTCCGATTTGAATCTGCTTCTTTGCCATGGTGCTGCTCCTTGTGTTTGGTCCCTTAGGGACGGTTGGTCACAGTCCCAGCTCTTCCGCGAGCCGGGTTTGCTGCTCGTATCCGCCGAGCAACTCCACGAGCTGCTCGGAAAACCATTCGACCTCTTTGTTGACGGCGGGGTTTCGGGTGCTGACCGGCTGGAGGTACGAGATGATTGCTGCTACCGCGTGCGGGCTGACCTGCTCGCGTATGGCGTCGAACAGCCCGCTCTCGTCATTCTCCGGCACGGTCACGCGGACCTTCTTTCCCTTGACCTCGGCCTCGTATGTCTCCGGTCTTCTTCGTTGGCGCTTCATGGTCGGTCTCCTGGGTTAGCGGCTCTTTACGATGCAAATCTGGAACGTGCTGCCGTCGGCGGTATGGACTACGACGCCGCGGTTGTTGGTGAGGAGGCCCGCCTCCTCGAACGTCTGGACTCTGGCGATCTCCGGGGCGGCCTCGACGTAGAAGCCGCGCCCAGGGTCCAGCACCCGCGTGTCGTCCTGGAGCAGTTCGTACAGCATGGTTTCAAATTCGTTCTCGTTCATGGTCGTCTCCTTCGTGTTTTGCGTTTCGATGTTCATGACCACATCAGGCCATGGTTTTCCGACCCCGCCAAGGGAATCCCCGGAAACACATGCATATTTTCGCATACGACATGCTTCGAAGGGGCCAACACTTATGACCGATAGTGAAGATTCCGCAAGAATTGTTCCACCGGTGGATACGCCCCCCGGCCAAGCCGGCGGACCCGGGGCGGTAAACCCCGCGGCGCTGACCGTCGCCCATCTCGCGCGGATGCTGGCCGTGCCGGAGGAAACCATCCGCCGGCACCTGGCGGCGGGCGCCCCGGCCGGCGCGGATGGCCGCGTACACCTGGTCCACTACGCCGCGTGGCTGAACAAGGAGCTGGCGTCTTTGGGGGAAAACGATGGCGATTGACCTGACCAAGCTGACGCAGAGCGAGCTGCTCCAGATCATCAACAGCACGCCGCAGGGCGAGATGTTGACGCGGTCGCGCCTGCGCCGGCAGATGGACGCCGGGGCGTTGCGCTTCGGCGACGGCGCCAGCGTCCACCTGGTGCGGTACGTCCGCTGGATGGTGGATGAGATGGACAGGCCGCGCCCGGCGAAGGTGGACTATGCCGAGGCGCGTCGCCGCCAGGCCGAGAAGAACCGTGCCGCAACGAAGTCCATCCAGGACATAGCGCCCATCCCCCAGATCGAGGACTACCCGCGCCGCAAGGCGTGCGGGGCATCGTTCCGCATCTTCTGCGAGATGTACTTCCCGGCCGCGTTCCACCGCGCCTGGTCCGACGACCATCTCCGCGTGATCGCCAAGATCGAGAAGGCCGTCCTGGAGGGTGGGCTGTTCGCATTCGCAATGCCGCGCGGGTCGGGTAAGACGACACTCGCCCGGTGTGCCGCGCTGTGGGCGGTCCTCTACGGCTACCGGCCGTTTGTCTGCCTGATCGGCGCGGCCGACGATCGCGCGAAGGAACTGCTTCTGCCCATCAAGAAGCACGCCCTGGAGAACCCGCTGCTGCTGGCGGACTTCCCGGAGGCGATCCATCCGCTGCGGGCGCTGGAGAATTCCTCGAAGCGTCAGCTCCAGCAGCACTGCCACGGGCGGCTGACGCACGTCCACTGGGGCCAGAACAAGTTGGTCTTCCCGACAGTCGAAGATGAGGATCTGCCGGCGGTGCTTCGTGACGAGGGCTTGGAGATGAGCCCATCATGCGGCTCGATCATCACCACGACCAGCCTGGACGCCAACATGCGCGGCCAGCAGCACACCCGCGTGGACGGCTCGATCATCCGCCCGTCGCTGGTCCTCCTGGACGACCCGCAGACCCGCGACTCGGCCCGGTCGGTGGACCAGACCCATAAGCGCCTGGAACTGCTCAACGGCGACGTCCTGGGCATGGCCGGGCCGGGCGAGCAGATCTCGGCGCTTATGACCTGCACGAAGATGTACGAGGGCGACCTGGCCGACACGGTCCTGGACCGTGATGAATACCCGGAGTGGGACAGCGAATGCACCCGCCTGGTGTATTCCTTCCCCACGAACGACAAGCTCTGGGAGGAGTACTTCGAGGTCCGCCGCAGCGAGGGCAAGGCAGCGGCGACCGAGCTCTACCGCCAGCGCCAGCTGGAAATGGACGCCGGGGCGAAGATCGCGTGGCAGGCCCGCTACGACGCCAAGAGCGGCGAAATCAGCGCGATCCAGCACGCGATGAACCTGCGGAAGAAGGTCGGGCCCGAGGCCTTCGCGGCCGAGTACCAGAACGAGCCATCGCTCCAGCAGACTTCCGATCAGGTCCTCACGGCCGACCAGGTGATGGAGAAGACCAGCGGCTACAAGCGCGGCGAAATCCCCCCGGCATGCACGAAGCTGACGATGTTCATCGACATCCACAAGGAGGTGCTGTTCTATGCGGTCTGCGCCTGGGAGGAGACGTTCACGGGCTACATCATAGATTACGGCACGCTGCCCGACCAGCGGCGGTCTGTCTTCACGCTGGCCGACGCCACCCGGACATTGGGCAATGCGTTCCCCCGCGCGGGCACCGACGGCGCGATCCATGCGGGACTGGAGCAACTCGTCTCGGCGTACCTGAACCGCGACTGGAGCCGTGGCGGGAGTTTGATGCGGATCGACCGTTTGCTGGTGGATATGGGCTACAAGCCGGGCATTGTCGCCGACGTGAAGCAGAAGGCCGGCGGCGCGGTGATGATGCTCGCCAAGGGCGTCGGCCTCCGCGCCAGCCGCAAGCCCATCGCCGAGTACGCCCGCAGGCCCGGCGAGACCATCGGCTACTACTGGTACATCCCCAACGTCCGCAAGACCGGCCAGTTCCCGCACGTGCTGGTGGATGTGAACTACTGGAAGCGGTTCGTGCATGAAGGTTTTTCAACAGCCGCCGGCGACCGGGGCTGTATCAGCCTATTCGGCAGTGATGGCCGCCACCACGAACTGATTGCCGAGCATGTGGCCCGCTCAGAGAAGTGGGTCGAGGTCATCGGCCCCGGCGGCGTGGTCCGCGAATGGACCCCGTGGCCGACGCGGCCCGACAACCACTGGTTCGACTGCCTGGTCGGCTGCGCCGCGGCGGCCAGCATGGTGGGCATCAAGCCCGCCGGCGAAGCTGCACCTGTTCGACTGCGGAAGAAATACACGCAGGAAGACCTGCGGAGGAGATAGCCATGAGCGATGGAACGGTTCGTAAAACTTGGGATCCCGCAGAAAGTAAGCGTGGCCTGGAATGCCGCTACTGCGGCTGCAAGCACTTCCGCGTCGTCTACACCCGCCCCACCTGGGGAGGCCGCATCATGCGCCGGCGGGAATGCCGGCACTGCGGAAAGAGGATGACGACGTGGGAGAAGACCGGAACGTAAGCCCATTTTCATGAAAGCAGTTCTTTCCCCAATGAACGGAGGTCTTGTTTGGTCTCTGGGTAAGCCAACTTCAGAAGCTGCTGATTCCCAAAGGGTGACTTGAAGAAGTTGTTGGCCGTCCACCGTTCAGGATCCGTCTTTCTGGCCTTCCGCCAGGCTTTCCAAACTGCTTTGACCAACTTGTGTATGACCGCACGTGCATGTTTGCCCATCGACCCATAGCTCTCGAACGCATCGAACGCATTACGGATGGATTCCAGAGAACAACGTGCTGTGACGCCTGACGTTGCAAAAAAACCTCGGCTCAAGAGCCAAAGTGTATTCCACCGAGCGTGTCCTTGCCTGCGACGGGTCTTGGCATCCGGGTAGCCGTAGTCTATAAGAAATCTGGACAGCCTGTAGGCCAAGTATATCTTCTTGAAACGGTGGGCCACTCTAGACTTTGACGGAAAGAGCACGCGATAGTGCTTCTCATCGAAGACGCGCTCCATACCTTGCTTTATAAGCAGCACGCCGCCGCCAGTGTCATCAGACACGGCGGTAAGAATCAACCCCAAGTCTTTCAGCGATAGCCGCGAAAAGCCGTGAAAGCGCGGATCGTTGCGAACTTCCTTCCATTCGCCTCGCTTCCGCTCGTAGAACACCTTGAATTCCTGAAAAAGGTGCTGAAGTTCAACTTGTTCCGGCTCATTGGACGAGAAGTCGAACTTCAGGACCCGGTTCTGAGTGTTCACGCCGCGGATTACCTTCTGAAGCCAGGAATCGTCTTCCGGAGCTCCGTCGGTGCCCCTGACAATGGCTCTTACCGCTACCAAGGCGGGGGAGCGCATTCGCTTGGAAGCACCTATCGCATATAGCGTCTGAGCCCCGTTGATGACGCTGGGGTTCTGCAACGTTGCAATTCCGTTTTCCTCTGAGAACTTGTCGCAAACGATGGTCAAGCCGTTATGGAAGTACCAGAAGTCTTTCGGGTGTTTTTCGTAGGTTTCTCGAATTGCCCTGCCCACCTTGCCGGCAAGGTTGTAGCGGATGTTCCGAGCTACAAGGCGAGCCACGTCGGAACTACGAAAGTATTCCTGAAAATCGCTCATCCTGGCGTTGAACAAATATGATCGAACGCCTCTCTCCCTGTCGGGATACTCCATCTTGTCGTTGATGTTCAATAGCAGCGGCTTTGGTGTCGGCGTCTGGCCTTTTCGGTAGCGGCTGTATATCCGCATGACATTGGGCGCGTACACGAAGTTCTCACGGGGAATCTGGTCGAACTCAGCCGGTTGCCGACGGGTTGCGGTCGTCACCAACCGAAAGGCTTTCTTTTGGCTAGCCCAATTTCCTGCTTCAGCCAGTTGATCCACGGCCCGCCGGTAGCGATGCCGCAGGTCGTCTCTAACGGTGTCGATGAACCTGTCAAATAGATCGCCTCCATGGCGAAACGCCTCCACAACTTGGCAAAAGTCGGAATAGGCCTTTTTCCCAAGTTGGCCGCGGCCGACCTTCGCGGAGAACTTGGACTGGATCACGAAAACAGGCGGGATTTCGTTCGGACACCAAACGACGGCGTCCACTCCTCCATCCTTAACATCATCGGTGAAATCCCATTTAGCATGTCGTCCGAACTCAGCCTCGATATACCAGTCCAGAAATGCTTGATGAATGCGTCCCTGATAATTCCGGTCAGCTCTTTCCGAGAGGCTTTCTAAGAACTCGCTCACAATTAGGTCGTGGTGCGCCACTCTTAATCTCCTGCGGGCTGCCAGGCCCACCGCTTCGGACAGTCAGCCTAAGTGAAATGTCCAATTCTGCCGGCATGATACCTCCACTTCAGAGCCAAGGCCAGCATCCATGTCTACGGACGTAACAATCTCACTCGAGCTCATGGAATCCATTTTGAAGTAGCTCTAACCGCACGTAGACTCGGTGCAGACAACCAGGACGCGCGACGCACCGGCTGATCCCCGGGGCGCTGCGAAAAGATACGAGGCCGTTCGGGGCCGAACACCCGAGCGGCCTTTTCTTTTTGCTCGCGTGCAATGGTTGTCAGACAGCGGGATGGAGCAGCGGCAGCTCGGGTGGCCCATACCCACCAGGTCGCCGGTTCGAATCCGGCTCCCGCGAGTACGAGGTGAAGCATGGCGGAAGACCCTGACATCATTGAGCAGAACGCGGCTGGACCCAAGCAGGTCAGCGCCGACGGCGTGACCGTTCAGCAGCACCCGCTGCCGGACCAGATCGCCGCGGACAAGTACCTGGCCGGCAAGCGGGCGATATCGCGGAATCCCGCCAAGGCGTTCATCCGGGTAAAGGTCGTCCCTCCAGGAACGGTGTAAGCATATGGGTTGGTGGCCATTTACAAGACGGTCGAAACATACGGGCGCAGTTGCCCGAACGCTTGTGGTCCGCGCGAAGTTCGACTCGGCCCAGACCAACGCCGACAACAGGCGCCACTGGGCCAACGCTGACGGTCTGTCTGCCGACGCCGCAGCCAGCCCTGCTGTCCGCCGCACGCTTCGCAACCGAGCTCGCTACGAGGTGGCAAACAACAGCTACGCTCGCGGGATCGTCCTGACCCTGGCCAACGACGTGACCGGCACAGGGCCGCGTCTCCAGATGCTGACCGGTTCGACAGGGCTCACCGAGGGCGACTCGGGCAAGACCAATCAGATAATCGAACGCGAGTTCATGGCCTGGGCGAAGGCCGTGGACCTGCCCGGCAAGCTTCGCACCATGCGGATGGCCAGGGCGCAGGACGGCGAAGCGTTCGCGATGCTGTTCAGCAACGACAATCTCAACTCGCCCGTCAAGCTGGACCTCAAGCTCATTGAGGCCGAGCAGGTCGCCACGCCGAGTGCGAAGCTGGGCGTCCTGGGGGCGGAACTGGCGGTGGACGGCATCGAGTTCGACCCGTTCGGCAACCCGGTTGCCTACCACATCCTCAAGTCGCATCCCGGCAGTGGCGCGAGGGCTTCCTTCCTGGACTTCGAGCGGGTGCGGGCCGACAGCGTGATCCACTGGTTCCGCACCGACCGGCCCGGCCAGCGCAGGGGCCTGCCGGACATCCTGCCGGCGCTGCCGCTGTTTGCGCAACTCCGGCGGTACACGCTGGCGGTGATCGGCGCGGCCGAGAGCGCCGCCAACATCGCCGTGCTTATGAAGACCAACGCCCCGGCCGGCGGCGAAGCGGCGGAGGTCGAGCCCATGACGGAGATGGAGTTCTCGCCCAACATGGCGGTCTTCACCCCGGAGGGTTGGGAGCCCAGCCAGATCAAGGCCGAGCAGCCCGCCACCACTTACGACATGTTCAAGCGCGAGATCCTCAACGAGATCGCCCGCTGCCTGAACATGCCTTACAACATCGCCGCGTGTAATTCCTCGGGCTACAACTACGCCTCGGGGCGGCTCGATCACCAGACCTACTACAAGAGCATCCGCGTCGAGCAATCGCACGTCGAGGCGGTCGTCCTGGACCGCATCCTCGACGCCTGGCTGGCCGAGGCGGCGAAGGTGTTTGGCTTGGGCCAGATCGCAGATGCATCGCACCAATGGTTCTGGGATGGCCACGAGCACGTGGACCCCGCCAAGGAGGCATCCGCCCAGGCCCAGCGCCTTGCCTCCAACACCACCACGCTAGCCAGCGAGTACGCCAATCAGGGCAAGGACTGGGAGACCGAGCTTCGCCAGAGGGCGAAGGAAGTGGCCCTGATGAAGGAACTGGGCCTGACCGTGGCGCAGACAGCGCCGGCCCATACGCCCCAGGAGCAAGTCAAGGAAGATGACGATGGCGACGAACAAGACACCCGGCAATCAAAAGCCGCCTGAGCGGCCCGGCTTCGCCGAGGCTACGCAGGGCAGGCTGGAACTAACTGCCCAGATGGATATCACCGCCGGCGCCGACGCTGGCGATGGCAAGCCCGCGCTTCCCCGCTTCAGCATGGTCGCCTACACCGGCGGTCCCATGCGGGTTGCGGGCTGGCGCTACCCGGTGGTCGTGGACCTGGCCGGGCTGGCTGTCCCGCGGCAGAACGCCCCGATCCGCGAGTCGCACGGCGCTCGCGTCGGCCACGCCGAGAGCATCCGCGTCGAGGCCGGGCAGCTCATGGCGGCGGGCGTCATCTCCTGCACGGGCCAGGTCGCCCGCGAGGTGGTCGCCGACGCGAAGAACGGCTTTCCGTGGCAGGCGAGCATCGGGGCCTCGGTCGAGCAGTTCGAGTTCATCAAGGAAGGTCAGTCCGCCCTGGTAAACGGCCGGGACTTCATCGGGCCCGTCAACGTCGTCCGCAAGGCGACGCTGGGCGAGATTTCATTCGTCGATCTTGGAGCCGACGGGAACACGTCGGCCAATGTGGCCGCTTCGGCCAAGGAGAACATCAACATGGACGGTAACGAAAACACCACTCAGGACACCACCGCGACTGTCGAGGGCAAGGACGCCACCAAGGTCGAGGCAAAGGCGCAGACGGGCGCGGATGCCCCCGCGCCTTCGGTTCAGGCTTCGGCCGGCGCCGGCATCACCGCGACGTGCGTCGCCGATATGCGCGCCAGCGCCGCGGCTGAGCAGGAGCGGATCGTGGCCGTGCGCAAGGTTTGCGGCGACACCCACGCCGAGATCTGCGCCAAGGCCATCAAGGATGGCTGGGACGTCACCCGCACCGAATTGGAGGTCCTGCGGGCCGACAGGCCCAAGGCGCCGGCGGCGCACATCCCCGATCCCGGCGCGCCGGGAACCGGCTCGGTCCTCGAGGCCGCGTGCATGCTGACCGGCGGCGTCAAGGGCGACGTGGTGGTCGCCGCCTTCGGTGAAAAGTCCGTCGAGGCCGCCGACAAGCGGTTCAAGGGCGGCATCGGACTCCAGGAGCTGCTGTTGGAGGCCGCGTGGGCCAACGGCTACGACGGCCGGAACTTCCGCGACAGCCGCTCCGTGCTGCGGTTCGCGTTCGGCCATGCCGGCGGAATCCAGGCCGGCTGGTCCACCATCGACATCGGCGGCATCCTGTCCAACGTCGCCAACAAGTTCCTGCTGGAGGGATTCTTCAGCGTCGAGCGGACCTGGCGGAACATCTGCGCGGTGCGGAACGTCTCGGACTTCAAGACGGTCACCAGCTACCGGCTGATCGGCAAGGACCAGTACGAGATCGTCGCCCCCGGCGGCGAACTCAAGCACGGGACGCTGGGCAACGAGTCCTACACCAACAAGGCCGACACCTACGGCCTGCAGCTGGCCATCGACCGGCGCGACATCATCAACGACGACCTCGGCGCCATCACCACGGTCCCGCGGAAGCTTGGCCGTGGCAGCGGCCTGAAGATCAACGACGTGTTCTGGGGCATCTTCCTGAACAACGGCTCGTTCTTCACCGCCGGCAACAAGAACTACACCACCGGCGCCGACACGGTGCTGTCCATCGACGGGCTGACGAAGGTGGAAAAACTCTTCGCCGACCAGGTGGACTCCGATGGCAAGCCCATCGGCATCCAGCCGGCGGTCATGCTGGTGCCGACGGCGCTGAGCGCCATGGCCACCATGCTCTTCAAGAGCCTGGAGATTCGCGACACCACGGCCAGCACCAAGTATCCCGTGGCCAACCCGCACCAGAACAAGTTCCGCGCCGAGGTCAGCCGTTACCTGTCGAACGCCAGCTACACCGGCAACAGCGAGAAGGCCTGGTATCTGCTGGCCGACCCGGCCGACCTGCCGGTCATCGAGGTGGCGTTCCTCAATGGCCAGGAGTCCCCGACCATCGAAACGGCGGATGCGGACTTCGGAACGCTCGGAATCAGAATGCGCGGCTACCACGACTTCGGCGCCTCCCTGCAGGATCCCAAGGGCGGCGCAAAGGCAAAAGGTGAGGCCTAAGCCTCCATCTGACAGGAGATAACGAACATGGCACAGAACTATCAGGCAACATTCATTCAGGAAGGCTTGTCCATCGACTACACGCCCGGCTCGGCGGTTGCCGCCGGCCAGGTGGTGGTCCAGGGCAGCATGATCGGCGCGGCGAAGACGCCCATCGCCGCAAACGCCCTGGGCGCTCTGGCGGTCCGGGGCATCTTCGACGTGGTCAAGGCCAACGAGCAGCAGGCGCTCGGCGCGGCCCTGTACTGGGACGCCGACGGCAACCCGTACAACGGCACGGCCGGCACGGGCTGCGCGACGACCACCAGCAGCGGCAACACCTTCATCGGCTTCGCCCAGGTAGCTGCCGGGGCCACGGACGAGGTTGTCCGCGTGCTGTGGAGCGGGCCGGTGGCCGTGACCAACACGGTGCATAACGCCCTGACTGCCCTCATCGCCGACCCCGGCAATGCGGGCGCCATCCCGGTGACCGACACGGGCCACTGCGAGATCGTCACGGCCGGAGCCGAGACCAGGACGCTGGCGGCCCCGACGTACCTGGGCCAGATGCTCCTGCTGTCGATGAAGACCGACGGCGGGGATGCGGTTATCGCCGTGGCCACGGGCATCAACCAGACCGGCAACAACCGGATCACCATGAACGACGCGGCCGACTCGATCCTGCTGGTCGCTGTCGCCAGCGGCACCAACATCCGCTGGCGCGTGGCCTACAACGACGGCTGCACGCTGAGCACGGTGTAAACCGCGGCGGTCGGCACGGAGGCTTGGGCTATGGGTGACCTTCTCCGGCAAGGAAGCCAGTGGCTGGCGGGCGTGCTCAAGCAGCACGCCTCCAGCCCGGTCACCTACAGCCGCCCGCCGGCTGACGACGAGGGCGAGACGCTCGAGTTGGAGATCGCCGCCACGCTGGGCAAGACCGACTACGAGAAGTCCGACCAGTACGGCCTGCCGGTGGGCGCCACGGCCAGCGATTTCCTGGTTTCGACGGCGGACCTCACGGCGACGTTCGGTGAGCCCCAGGCCGGCGACAGGATCGTCGCCGACAGTGCGGTGTATGAAGTGCTCGAACTGCCGGGCCAGGGCTGCTGGCGGCAGAGCGACGGGTTCGGCAACACAATGCGAATTCATACCAAGCAGATCGGAGATGAGTAACCATGTGCCCCAGCGAACAGTACGAGAACGTATGCAAGGGCGAATTCAGCGAATTGCACGTCAAGCTGGACCGCATGGATGTGGCCATTCGCGGCAACGGCAAGCCGGGACTTAACACCCGCCTGGACCGGCTGGAGCAGGATGCCAAGCGGCAGGCCCGTTTGGTCTGGCTGATCGTAGGCGCGGCCGTGACGCTGGCGGGCACGTCGGCGTGGCACGCAGTATTTGGAGGCTAAGCAAGTGGCACTCGTAATCGACATCGCGGACGCGGTGGCCGGCCTGCTGAACGGCGACGACGCCGACTTCTCGCAGGACTTCGAGGCCCAGCGGCGGGTCCGGCCGAGCGTCGAGCTTGCGGACCTGACCGACCTGCGCGTGACGGTCGTGCCGAAGGCAGTCGAAACCTCCACCGCCAGCCGGAGCCTCAGTCAGTACGACGTGCAGGTGGATGTCGGCATCCAGAAGAAGCTGCCTGCGGGCGCCGACGAGGACACCGAGGTGCCCGTGATGTGCGGCCTGGTCGAGGAGGTCGCGGACTTCCTGAAGGGCAAGCCGCTTGAGGGCGACGGCTGGCGGGCGTCCTGGGTCCGCCCGGCCGTCAACGAGCCGGTCTATTCGACTGAGCACCTGGCCGAGAAGCGGGTGTTCACGTCGGTCCTGACACTAACCTACCGGGTGATGAAGTAGCGAGGTATCGAGATGACCTATCAGCGCAAATGGCTTCAGTCAACCGACGTGATGGTCTGTCAGACCACCGGCGCGGTCCTGGTTCGGGCCTTGTCCTCCTCGGCACAGGGCGACTTCGACCTGCTGGAGTTCCCGCTCTACCACACAGAGGGCATCGAGGATGTCGTCTGGGATGTGCGTTTCGCCCTGGCGGAGTTGACCGCCCCGGCCTTCGCCGCGCCGCTGCTTGCGGGCGACACGAGCGTCTCCTTCGCGGGCTTGTTTGCACGCGTGGACTATCGCGGCGTGCCCGGCGGGATCGAAGCCCTGACGGCAGACGGCATCGCCACGAAGATGTCCGAGGCCGACTCGCTGCTCAAATCCGGCCTGCTGCTGGTGCCCGCCAGCGCCGCGGCGCTGGCCAGGTTCATCCCCGGCAAGAAGTACATTCGCCGCTCGTCGCAGAAGGCCCGCGGCCATGAGGAATGGAGCGTCAATCATGACGAAATCATCGTTTGGTAGGTTTGCGGCAGTGGCCCTGGCCGCCGTCCTGCTGACGGCGACCGCCGCGTGGGCTTGCATGTTCATCGTTCCGCCCTACGCGGCCATCGAATACAACGCTGACGAGGCCCTGGCGCTGCACGGGTCGGCGGAAGCCTTCGACAAGGCGACCCCGACGCATCTTCGCGACGTTATCGCCGGCGCCGCCGCACACTGGTTCAACAGCGACGTGGGCCAGATCGCCACGCTGCGGGGCTACGCCCACATCGGCGTCCAGGGCGCTACCCAGCAGCAGGCCAACGCCAATGTCCAGCTTATCCAGATCTGGGGCTGGCTGGACACCAACGGCAACGGGGCGGCCGACGCCGGGGACACGACCACGTCGTGGACAAAGCTGGTCGAACATACGCCCAGCGCCAACGGCGGCGACGGCTCCGGCGGCAACGTGGTCGGCTGGGATATCCCATACCCGCCAGCGCCGGCCATCGAGACATCCACCTGGCAAGGCGACCTGCTCCAGGGCCAGACCATCCAGATCAATCCTGGCGAGTCCTGGCTGCTGCTGATCCGGGTGGTGGACATCAGCGGCACCACGAACCTCATGGCGGCCGTCGGCGGTCTGGAGCGGTGGGACAACGGGGCCGAGGACGGCGTCGGCAGCGATGTCACCGACGAGCGGTATGTGGACGCCAAAGGCAACACGCCCGGCACCGCCGACGGGCGGATACAGGACAAGCACGTGACGTGGGTGTACCGCCCGCGCCTCAAGTAACAAGGAAGGGAAACCGACATGTTGAAGCGAGCAATGGTGATGTTGATGTTGATGGCGATGGTGACGGCGACGGGGGCACTGGCGCAGACGGACAATACGGATAACAAGGCCCTGGCGGCCGCGGTCAAGCAGGCTTCCGCCGCCAAGGACACGGCGATTGCCCTGGCCAGGGCGACGGTACTGGAGGCGTCTGACGCCAAGGACGCCTTGTGGGCCGACAACGCCCGCACGATGGCCAACCTGATGTGGAGGTCGGGCAAGCACGCCGAGGCCGCGACCTGGCTGGACGAAAAGGCCAAGTCCCTGGCCGCCGACACCGCCGACCTGGCGGGCGACGTGCGCGATCAGCGCAATAGCGCCCTGGTCGGCGGTTGCCTGGACCTCGTCAAGCTCGAAACCGACCATGCCGCCCGGGCCGGCCTGGCGCGGACGGCCCTGACGGTGAGCGACACCAGCAACGGGGCGTTCCAGGCCCTGTACAACGCGCTGGCAGCGTCCGGGAAGTACGACGAGGCCCTCAAGGCGTGCCTCGACTACGCCGGCAAGGCCGCCACGGCCGAGGCGATGCGGTCTCGGCGACTGGCCCTGGTGATCCAGCTCAAGCGGACGAGCGACTTCAAGGCCGAGGCGACGGAGTACCTGAGGGTCGCCACCGACCCGGCGGGCGCTACCAAGGCCCTCGCGCACGCGCTGCCTACCGACGACGTGGCCTTGTGCTGCGGTCTGACGGCCCAGCAGGTGCTCGACGGCCGCAAGCTCGAACTCCGCAGGGTCGCCGGAAAGCTGAACTCGCAGATGTTGCTGGCGCTGGCCGACCAGCTCACCAAGGGCGGACCGGCCAGGCCCCTGGCCATCAGCGACGACGCCAGGAGCCTGGCCGACACTCTGGTCGGCTCGCCGCTGGCGTCGTTCCTCGTCCCGCTGCTCAAGGGCGAGTACCCGGCCGCCTTCCGGGAGGCATACGCCAGGGCCAAGGCCGCCGAGACCGACAGGGACTACGTCGCCTGGGTCAACGCGGCCGCCGGTGCGATCCGCTGCATGGAGCAGCACTACAACGGCAAGGCGCTGGAGTTCGTCAAGTTCGTCAACGGCACCGTGCCAACCAACCCCGTCGCGGACCTGGTGAACCCATGAACAGAATGGCAATCGCAATCGTGATGCTCTCGTGCGCGGCGTCTCTGGCGTCGGCCGCCGAGTGCCAGCGCCCGAAGGTGCCGGAGGATCTGGCAACTGTCTCGCTGGGCGCGGCGCTCAATGAGCGTGCGGCGGTGGCCGTCGTCGGCCCGAAGCCCTTCGGCGCTGACGAGTTGTACGGCGGGCGGGCTATCCGCCTGGTGCTCTCCTGCGAGGACGACCAGGCTCTGCGCGACCTGTTGACCCGCGAGGGGCTGACGCTCCGCAACGGAGGCGAGGCCCGCAAGCTGCCGGAGTTCTTCACGGCGATAGTCTGCAACTCCATGCAGGAGTTCAGCCGCGAGGACGCCGCCCTTGAGAAGATCGACTCGCCCTCCCCGCTAGGGGCCCCAAGGGCCGGTATCCGCGTGCTGCGGTTCGCAGACTATAGAGATGTGGCGCGATCGGCTGCAGCGGCGGACTATGCCGCCGACCACCCGGATGAGAAGTACATCGTCATCGCCGAGCCGGCTGGGCTGTCCGTCAATGCCCTCAAGGCATTGGCCGGGCCGAACATCGTCGCTGTGGTGGTTGGACACAACCACGCCGCCGAGGACAGGCCGGAAGACTACGCCCAGGCCGCCGAGGAGGTCAAGCGGGTGGTCAAGGTGATCCGCATGGTCTCCGACGCCCCGGTGCTGCTGGCGGTCTCGGCCACTAACGAGTTCACCCACAAGGCCGAGAAGTCCTGGCCACAGGCCTTCGGCGACGATCTGGCGGGCTTTGACGGCTGGGCGGTGTACGGCCTGGCCCTGTTCCCGGCCATCCTTGAGGCCCCTGCCAACCCCCGCAAGCTCGTCCTGGAGCGGCTGGGGCTGGCGGCTCTCGGCGATCTTGGCGAAAGGCCCTGCGTGCTGATCGAGTTCACGGGCACCCCCTACAGATATAAGCCAGCCGAAGCGGAGTACATCCGCAAGGTCTGGCGGGCCAAGGCCCCGCTGCTGCTGAAGGCGATGACCGGGCAGGAGTGGCGCGGCCTGGTGGTCTGGTCAAACAGCATCGAAGACGCCGCCCTCAAGGCCGAGGCGCTTCAAGCGGTCGCAGCAGCGCAGGCGGCACAGAAGCAATAATTGGCAAGCATTGGCAATCATTGGCAAAGACCGTCCCCACGGGACGACAGCACAGGAGACATAAGCAATGTCAGGCGAAAACTTCGTACTCGGCAAGGACTGCAAGCTGTACTACGGCGAAACCCTCACCGCCACCCCGACCGGCGCGGAAGACTGGTCGGAGATCGACAACGCTAAGGATGTGAACCTCCAGCTCGACAACGGCGAGGCCGACATCACCACGCGGGCCAACAGTGGCTGGAAGGCCACGGCGGCAACGCTGAAGGAGGCCAGCATCGAGACCGAGATGCTCTGGAAGCCCTCCGACCCGGCCTTCGCGGCGGTCCTGGACGCCTGGCTGAACAATAAGGAGATCGCCGTCGCCGCGATGAGCGGCGGCATGGCCATATCCGGCAGTCAGGGCCTGGCCGGCAACTGCGTGGTGACCAGCTTCAAGCGGAACGAGCCGCTGGAGGAGGCCGTCACGGTCAGCGTCACGCTCAAGCCGTCGAGCTTCACCACGTGGCTTGTCATGCCTGCCGGCTCGATTGCCGCCACTGGCACGGTCACACTGAGCGGCCAGCCCGGCGACGCCAATATCGTCGTGATCGGCGATGGCGAGACCACGGTCACGTTCGAGTTCGACTCGGCCGCTGATCCCGGCGCCGTCGAGGCCGGCCACACCCGCGTCAAGATCGGCGTGGCGGCATCGAACACCATCACGGCCCTGATCGATGCGATCAACGCATCGGCCCTGACGATCGGCGCGGCCGAGGGCACGGGCGACTCTGCCACTCTGACACACCAGACGCTGGGCGTCATCGGCAATGTCGCGATCACCAAGACCGGCGCGAATATCGCCGTCACCGGCATGGCCGGCGGCGTGTGACAACGCCAGTAGCCGGGAGCCGGTAGCCAGTAGCCAGTTGGGAAAAGGAAAGAGCTTAGCGGGTGCCTCTGGCTCCCAACCGGCTACGGGCTACAGGCTACCGGCTACCAAAGAAGGAGCGAAGCGACATGCGAACATTCAAGGACAACGCCGGCCTAACGTGGAGCCTGACGCTGAGCGTCTGGACGGTCAAGAAGGTCCGGGATCTGTTGGGCGTGGACCTGCTGGACCTGGGCGGGGAGTCCGCGACCGGGCCTTCTGACAAAAAGCCCGGCCTGCTGTTTAGGCTGATCGCCGACCCAGTGCTGCTGGTGGATGTGCTGTACGTCGTTTGCAAGGACCAGGCCGACGAGGCCTCCGTCACCGACGAGCAGTTCGGCCGGGCCATGGGCGGCGACGCCATTGACGCGGCGACCAAAGCTTTCCTTGAGGAACTGGCGGATTTTACCCCGAGCCCGCGCGACCGGGCGCGGGCCAGGAAGGTGATCGCGACGACGTGGGCGATGATCGACAAGGCCCAGGACGTGCTGGACGCGAGGGCCGAGAAGGAACTGCCCGCGGCGGTCGAGACCCTTCTGGCAGAAATGTCGGCCCTTGGCAGCTCGTCTACGAGCTCGCCGGATTCGTCGGAATCGAGCCCGGCGGGCTGACAATCCGCGAGCTGCTGTGGATGGCGGAGGGCCGCAACCGGCGGCTGTGGGACCACACGGCGGCGATTGCGGCGGCGGCATTGAGCAGCTTCCGCGACAAGATGATCGACCCGGCCAAATTGAACCCGTACCGCTCCGGCGGCAAGCGGTCAAAGGGTATCCCGCTGACGGCGGAGAACATCGACATTCTGAAGACAGTGTTTGCAAAGAACATAGGCAGCCCGGCAGGCAAGCCGGACCCAAACGCGAAGGAGCGCAGAACATGAGAAACGCATGGAGATGGTTGATACTGGCGCTGGTGCTTATGCTGGCCATACTGACCGTGGCCGGCTGCGGCAACGTGACGCTGAAGGGCGACTCGATGACCGCCGCAGAGACCTCGACGCTGGATGCCTTCAACGCATCCCAGCGGGCCGGGGCTGACCCGAACATGCCCCATTGGGCGCAGGTCTATCTCGACGAGAACTTCAAGCAGTGGCGGTGCTTCGTCTGGTCGGCCAAGAAGGACGTGACCTGGGGGCCGAAGTTGCCGGAAGAGAAGACGGCGGCGCCGGCGACCAAGGCGGGCGGCTGAGCGCTGCTGAAGCTGCTGGGGATGGACCCCGCGAACTGCGAGACACGGAAGGAGTTGACCCATGTTGGAATTGACTGACAAGACCCAGGTGCTGTTGGACAAGGTGCCCACCGAGCAGCGGCAGGCGGCTGCCGCCCTCCTGGCCGAGTACGGCCTGCGATTCTTCGAACTGGCTCAGGAGGACGCCTGGCAGATGCTGCGCCGCCTGATGGCCGGCGACATCGAGGTTGTAGCCGAGCTGGACGCAAAGCTCTCCGACGACGCCTTCATCGCCAAGGTGAAGGCCAACACGGCCCGCTGGGAGAACGTCGCCCAGTACAACAAGGTCCGCGAGGACCTCAAGAATGAAATCCTTCTGCGGTTGGCGCCGATCGTGCTGTCGGTGCTGGCTGCGATGGTGGGTCTTTGACAAGCCACAACAGGAGATTGCCATGAACAAGGTACGAGAGTTCCTCAAGGGCAAGAAGGCGTACATCACCGCAGCCATCGGCCTGCTTGGCGCGGTGGCGGCCTGGGCCGACGGCCAGATCGGCGGCGTGGCCCTGCTGGCGGCAGTCTGGGCCGCAGCCCAGACCTGCTTCATCCGGGCCGGCATCAGCAATGAGGTAAGCAAGGCCCAGCAGTAGCCATGCTCCGCATAAAGACAGTCAGCCTGGACATGTTCTTCGACACCGACCGCGTGAAGCGGGCGGCCGACACGGCCACGCGCAAGGTCCTGTCCAAGGCCGGTGCCTTCATCCGCACGGCGGCCAAGTCGAGCATCCGCAAGCGCAAGGCAATCTCCGCGCCGGGCCAGCCCCCCAGTTCGCACACGGGCCTGCTGAAGCGGTTCATCTTCTTCGGCTACGACGCGGACCGCAGGACCGTGGTGGTCGGGCCGATGCGGCTGAACCAGAAGATCGGCGCCGCCCCCGAGGCCCTGGAGCATGGTGGGGCCTCCACGGTTGTCGCCGGCCCGCGAAACCGGCGCCGCAAACGCCGCATCCACATAAAGCCCAGGCCGTACATGGGTCCGGCGATGCAGAAGGTAATGCCGAAGTTCCCAGGCCTGTGGGCAAATAGCGTGAAGTGATAGCAGAAGGTGGTCACCAGTCTACACACAATGACTCAGAAGCCCGTCCACCTTCTCGAAGGCGAGATAGCGGTCCATGAACTGTCTGGTCCACTCGTCGGCGCGTTGTTCCATTACCGCCGCCGCAACATCCTCCAGCGTCCAGTGCTGGAAACTCTCCGCGTTCGTCAGGCAGGAGACATACGACCGGACCGCCTCCTGACATGCATCGTTGCCGGCCGGGCTGAGGAATACAAAGAAGCCATCAGCAAAGCCACCGGCAAGCAGCAAGCTGCCTGCCAGGAGGTGGTCCCGCCAGATCTGCTGGAGTGGCATCTGGCGGACCTGGCTCAGGCCCGCCTGGGTAAAGCAGTCCATTTCTGCGGCGACGGCGTCGTAGCGGTCGCGATGCCTTGCCGGCTCGCCGACGAGATCCTCGTGATACTTCACCTCGATGCCGACAAAGCCGGGGCGCCCGGCCGCGTCGGTGAAAGTGACGTACACGTCGAAAGCGGAGCTGTCACCCGTGAACCGCAGGTCGCCACGGCCTGGCGAGTGCTCGAACTCTATGCCGGTCACGTTATGGCACCTGCCGGCCGAGAGCTTGCGGAAGACCGCCGTAGCCAGGTCCAGGTGGCGGCTAAGGGGCGCGAACAGGTTGAAGGCGAGCGGCTGGCTGGACAGCAGGTTGCTGAAGATACGCGGCTTGCCATAGAGCTTGCCCTGGCTTCGGACAGGGTCCAGCACCTCTTGGCGAACGACCTGGCGGATTTCATCGGTGAGGAAGTTGGCGAGCGTGTCCTTCGCCCACGGCATGGCCAGCGTGGAGCCGAGAGGCCGGTCCAGGTGCGTGCCGATAGGGTAGCCGCACTGCTGGCACCACAGGGCCTGGAGGATGCGGGCCTTCCGCTGGAACGGTCGCTTGTCGATGCGTTCGAGAGCGTTGTGTGTGCGGGCCAGTTCTGCGAGTTTGTTCATTTTTGCGTTGTCTCCCCTGTTGGGCGTTGACAACAGGATAGGATCGAACCATGTCAGACACCAGTGGAATCAAGGCCGGCAGGGCATACATCGAACTCGGCGTGGGCGACAAGCTCACATCCGGGCTAAAGCTCGCCCAGACCAGGCTCAAGGCGTTCGGGGCCGGCGTCCGCAACGTGGGCCTCGGCGTGGCCGGCCTGGGAATGTCGATTGCGGCCCCGATGGTCGCCGCGGCCAAGAGCTTCGCCGACTCGGGTACGCAGCTATGGGATATGTCCAAGCGAACAGGTATCGCCGTCGAGGCCCTGTCGGAGTTGGACTACATGGCCGCCCAGACGGGTAGTTCTCTGGAAGGCGTCGAGCGCGGCGTCCGCATCATGCAGAAATCGATCATGGGCGCCGCCGACGCCGCCGAGGGCACTACTGGCAAGCTCGACCACCTGGGCCTCTCGGCCGCGGACCTGGTCGGCAAGGCGCCAATCGAGCAGTTCGGCCTGATCGCCTCACGCATTCGCGCCATCAGGGACCCATCGATGAAGGCCGCCGCGGCCCTGGCAGTATTTGGTCGGTCCGGCACAGAGTTGATTCCGATGCTCGACCAGTTCGAGAGGCTCCACGGCGAGGCCAAGGACTTCGGGATTATCAAGTCCACCAAGTCCGCCAAGCAGGCCAAGGAGTTTTCCGACGCCATGACGCTCATGGGCCGGGTTATCAAGACCGCATGGTACGCGGTCGGCGAGGCAATTACCCCGATCTTGCAGGACTTTGTGGGCCGGATCACCGGCGCGGCAGTCATGGTCCGCGACTGGCTCAAGGCCAATCAGGGCCTCGTAGTGTCCGTCTTCCAGGTCGCGGCCGTCGCCGTCGCCGCTGGGACTGGCCTGGCCGTCCTGGGCGTCGCGGTCCAGAAGCTCGGGATGGTCTTCGGCATCGCGGCTGTGGCGATCAAGGCCCTTGTGCCCGTCCTGGCCTTCCTGACCAGCCCGATAGGTGTTGCGATTGTCGCCGTCGGGGCGCTCGGCGCCGTGATCCTGGCCGAGACGGGGGCAGGCGGCAAGGCCCTGGATTGGCTGGGCGGCAAGTTCGCCACGCTCCAGAGTGAGGCGTCGGACAGCTATCAGGGCATCGCCGACGCCCTGGCGGCCGGCGAGATCGGCCTGGCCGCCAAGGTGCTCTGGACCACGCTCAAGATGTGGTGGACAAAGGGCGTATCCTGGATCTCCGCGATCTGGAATGACGCCATGCTGTGGGTCAAGGACACTTTTACCACGGCATGGGGCGGGCTGCGGAGCATCTTCAGCACGGTCGGCTACGGGCTCAAGGTCGCGTGGATTGAGACCACGGCGTTCCTGGCCGACACCTGGACGGGCTTCGTCAACGGTGTGCTCACGGCCTGGTACTGGGTGGGCAACAAGATCACCCACGCATGGAACTGGCTCAAAAGCCTGTGGGATGACAGCTTTGACGCCGAAGCCGCCAACGCCGCCGCCGACCAGGCATACGAGGCCACGAAGAAGGGTATCGACGCCGAGGCCGCGGCCCGCAAGAAGGCCATCGAGGACCAGCGTGCGGCGGAACGGACTGCCGAGGCGAAGGACTATGACGACACCCTCCGCAAGATCGCCTTCGAGACGCAGGCCAGCCGACAGGCGCTCCAGAAAGAGCATGACGCGAAGATCAAGGCCGCCGAGGCTGGCCTGGACGCGGCCCGCAAGGAATGGCAAGGCGCCCGCGGCGCCGCGAAGGAGGCCCGCCAAGCCAAAGAGGCCGGCTCCTGGGGCCCTCGCAAGACCGGGTCCGACGTCTTCGGCGGCTATAACGACCTCTGGCAGAAAATCCAAGGCGCCTCATCCGGGCTGAGCGACGCGATCAAGTCCTCCGTGACCGGCACGTTCAACGCCTCGGCCCTGTTCGGCATGGGCGCGGGAACCGCCGCCGACCGCACGGCCAAGGCCACGGAAGACACCGCGAAGAACACGAAGAAGTTGATCGGCTACATGGCCAACGGCGCGGCGGTCTTTATCTAGGAGTGACCAATGGCGATAGTAGCCGCAAGGAAATATCTGGACGGGGCGACGACCGATTCCGGCCAGGGAGCGACGACGACCGACCTTCAGACGACCGAGCTGCATTACGTCGTCACCGGGACCGACGATGAGGCCGCGGCGATCCAGGCGGTCCGCTCGGAGGCCCCGACGACGCAGAACTACATGGACCGCGGCGCGATCACTGTCGAGGCGACGGGGCCGACTACCTGGGATGCAACGGTCCAGTACGCAATGACGCCCGCCACCGAACTGGAGGTGGGCGAGTCGAGCTACAGCTTCGACACCGGCGGCGGAACTCAGCACATCACGCAGGCCCTGTCCCACATCGCCTCTTACGCCCCGGCCGGCAAGACCGCTCCCGACTTCAAAGGGGCAATCGGCGTCACGACCGACAGCGTCGAGGGCGTGGACATCACCGTGCCGGTCTACAACTTCAGCGAGACGCACATCCTGGCCAACTCGGTCGTCACGAATGCCTACAAGGGCAAGCTGGCCGCGCTAACCGGCCGGACCAACAACGCCGCGTTCAAGGGCTTTGCCGCGGGCGAGTGCCTGTTCCTGTCCGCCTCCGGCTCCAAGCGGGGCAAGGGCGACTGGGAGATCACCTTCCACTTCGCCGCCAGCCCGAACAAGACGGGCCTGACCGTCGGCGACATCACCGGCATCGCCAAGAAGGGTTGGGAGTACCTGTGGGTCCGCTATGAGGACGCCGTGGATGCGACGGCCAAGGCTCTGGTGAAGAAGCCTCTGGCCGTCTACGTCGAGAAGGTCTACGAGGAAGGCAGCTTCTCCGATCTTGCCATTGGGACAACATGACCGCGCCAGAACTCAGAGCCAAGTTAAGGCTGACGCCGGCCCGCTGCGAGTGGGCGAGTCGGCACGTGCTCATGGCGGAATTGTGCGGCCAGGCCGACGATCCACTGCGCCAGTTTGCAGCGGATGCCCTGGCGGACCTGGAAGTTCTCCTTCGCGAGATCAGGCCGTTCTTGGAGGCAAGCCATCATGGGTGACTCCCTGAAAAAGGTCCTGCCGGGCGATCCGCTCCGCATCCCGGCCGCGACATTCAACACGTTCATTGACGTCGCCCGCGACCACCTGGCCCACCGGCAGAATTCCGCGCGACAAGCGGGGCTGGCCCTGCCGCCGCCGGGCGTGATCCTGACCATCCGCAACGACAGCGGCTCTGACCGCGACCGCTTCGAGGTCCTGGGCCTCGACGAGCCGGTCTTTCCGCCCGAGGACAACACTGCCGATATGTCGCACGGGCCGGTTATGTCCGCCGTCACCCCAGTCGATCCCGACCACCTGGGCGCGTTCGTCGTGCTGCTGGAGCCGATAGCCAGCGGCACCATCGGTCGGGCCATCGTCCAGGGCGCCGTCTATGTCCAGGTGCAGATCGACGACCTCGACAAGGCCGACCGGGCGGATATCACTGACGGCGAAACCGGCTACCTGACAGCCGCCGAAAGCGGCTCAGCCAAAATCATCTGGTACGATGGCGAAGAGACAGGGACGCTCTGGTGCGTCTGCCTGCTCGGCGCCGGCGGGGGTTCTGCTGGCAGCACCGATGATTCGAGCGGATCATTCACCGCCCACTACTCCATGAGCCGGTATTTCACCGAGTGGCCCGAGGAGACGCCCGCCTTCTGGTCGTTGGGCGGCAGCCTCAATTCGTTCATCCAGATCGCGCTGGACGTGCGGAAGTGCCAATACGACTTGCCGACCGGCAACCATCCCGGCTGCACGCTCGCCAAGGCCAACCAGGGCTTCGCGGGCAACTGCCTGGCTTCGTGGGCCGGCGACGATGACACCTGGTTCGATCTGGGCTACACGGCACACGACGCGGACGGCGATCTGATCGGCCAGGGCGTGGAGGCAATACCCTACTTTCACATTCAGGCCCGCGTCACCACGGCCGGCAGCCTGGAACTAAGGACTGTAAACGACGGCGACTCGATGCTCAGTTGCGTGATCGCCGGGGCGGTCTGGCGCAAGAGCCATCCAGAAGCCCCTGGCACAATCGAATTCGGGGCCGGCGGCTGCCATGACGATGCCACCTGGGGCGACGGTGTGTGGGAGCCAGAAGAATGAGCCCCGCCGACAAAAGATGGCCCGACATCCAGTTCGCGATCCTTCGCGGCCGGCCCGCTGTCAATCGGCACCTTCGCCGCTTCGGCCAGTCCGTCGCGTACTACCGCGAGTTCCCCGGCTCAGCCACCTGGCAGGGCATCTTCGCCGTCCGCAACGGCATATTCCGATGGTTCCTGGACGAATGCTCTTTTGCCAAAACACCCTGGCTGGTCATGCTCGATGACGATATCGTTCTGACGGCCGAGAGCGAGCCCTTCCTGGTCAGCCAGGCCGACGTGACTGGCCCCCGCGTTGTCGGTGCATCAGACGGTCAGGAAGTCCACCCGCACACCCTTTCGGCCGCAGCCGTCAAGCTCTCTCGCGTAGCCGTCACGGCGCTGGGCGAGTGCTGGCAACCGCCGGCCGACGGCAGCTGTGGCTGTCCGGCCTTCTTCAACGCCTGCGTCCGGGCCGGCCTGAAACCCGTCAAGGCCGGCGCCGTCGGCCACCGGGTCCCCGTGACCGTCTTTCCCGGCCCAGTCTTCGTCCTGGACGCCGACGTGCGGGGGCTGTGACGCGTGGTCGGCCAC
>Ga0315285_10001077_pt1 | contig 28404 bp, 20 predicted proteins | sample YL17G09_36_MG_FD_203698 | JGI IMG/M metagenome (GOLD analysis project Ga0315285, IMG submission 203698) | Sediment microbial communities from Yellowstone Lake, YNP, Wyoming, USA - YL17G09_36 | ecosystem: Environmental > Aquatic > Freshwater > Lake > Sediment | place: USA: Wyoming | collected...
AGTTTTTCTTTGTCCTTCGGGTGAAGAGTAAAGGGAACCAATCCGGCGGACCTCGGCCACACCTGGATCTGAAACTGCTCGGCAATTTCATACCCCAAAGGGCTCGCGCCTATCGATGGCATGGATAATCCACCTGTGGCAATGACTAACGACCGGCAGAGATAATTACCCCGATCGCTGTAAACTTTAAAACGATGCTCACCCGGTTGCTCAATCTTTTCAATTTTCGAATTTAGTTGAAAAGAGATTCCCGCCTGTTCGCACTCCGATAACAGCATGTTCAGAATGTCACGGGAACTGCCATCACAGAAGAGTTGTCCACGGGCTCTTTTTCTAAAGGCGATATGATGCTTCTGCACCAAGGTCAGAAAGTCCCATTGAGTGTAGCGGCTGAGCGCCGACTTGCAGAAATTTGGATTATGGGAAATGTAGTTGTTGGCATCTATATAGTAATTCGTAAAATTGCAACACCCGCCGCCGGACAGCAGAATTTTCCGCCCCGGCTTTTCGGCGTGATCGATAACGAGCACCTTGCGGTGACGCTTGCCGGCTTCAATTGCGCACATCAACCCTGACGCGCCGGCTCCAATGATGATAACCTCGGTTTTCTCAATCAATGGGGGTTACCGTTGGTTCGCAAATTCTCCGCAGCTCATCGATCGAACTGATCTTTTCCCGGTTTTTCACCTTGATCAGAGCGGATATATCAGTGATCAGCGGTTTTGGCATAGGAATTGTAAATATAAGAAAAGTTTGCGTTTATATGCAATACGCTTGGAGAAGTCGAGATTAAGCGGAGCATTGCTTTCATCCTTTACACGGTACTATGTTATTTGATTTTTTCGAAAAATGGTTGGAAAATACCCGGAAAAACAACTTTTAATTGAAAAGGTTCGGGGTGGGAAAATGAAAAAGATAATTTACGGGCTGGCCGCGATCATCATAATTCTGGCTGTTTTGAGCGTGATGGAGGTTCGGCGCCATTCGTCCCCCTGGATCAGGGGCGGGGTGGCAATTCCGATTTTCACCATCGGGGATGAGAGCTTCGCCCGGGACCTGGCCAAAGGGAAAAAGGTGGTTAAATACGGGCCGATGTTTTTCGGCCTTTATCACGGCGGCCGGGCCTTTGCCATGATTTCAGAAGCGGTGGAATACCTCGAATCCGAGAATAAAGACCTTTCCAAATGGGGGGTATATCTGCTGGCCGGGGACTACCTGATTGATGTAGATAGAACTAAAAAACCGCACTCCATAAATAAAACCCTGCTCGTGATCAACCAGGCGAACATTCAATAAACATCCAAACTAGCAGCCGAGCAGCCGGGCACGCTTCCTTCGACCATGCTCAGGACAAGTTGCTTCCAAGCCGCCAAGAAAAACCATCAAACATTAGAAAGCAAAAGCTAAAAGAAAAATATGAAAATAAAGAAGGAATGCGGAATGAAAACAATAGATGGAGAAAAGATTTTTCAACACAATATTTATTGTGGGTTTGAATTTTACATCGTTTTACGTTTAACGTCTTACGTCTTACTTCTTACTTCGTGCTTTTCACTTTTTACTCATCAGTTCTTTAGATTTAAAAATCTCAGGAATATTCATGACAGCCACTTTTTCCTTTCGGGTTGATAACCTCAAGATGGGTTCTCGGACCCCGAAAAATTTAATGCTTCTCGTCGCGGGCTGAGACCCGCAGCCACCATTTTTAAGGAGCGGGGACCAGCCAGATCCAATTGTTTTCTTCCGCCGGGTGCGATATATTGACTAGCTAAGACTGGCAAGCTTTTGGGGGTGTTCCCGGCCGTTAATCAATCAAGCAAGCGAGTGAATAAATGGAAGAAAAAAAGGCAACCAGAAAAACAATAAAAACCAGGAAGCCCCGCGCCGCGGCGGCCCGGGAAAAGGCGGAAACCGTGCTGGTTACAGGAGGGGCGGGCTGCGTGGGGACCTTCGTGGTCCAGGAACTCCTGAAACTCGGCTTCAAGGTGCGGGCGGCCGACCGCCCGGGGGCGCCTTTCCCGGAGGTGGACAAGAAATACGCCAGGTTTTTTGAGACCCGGGAAGGTGATATCCGCGACCGGGATTTTCTCGAGGCTTGCGTCCGGGGGGTGGACCGGATCATCCATACCGCCGCCAACCTGGACCTTTCCCTTCCCCTCGAGGAGATCAAGCCCATCAACACCGGCCCGGTGATCACGATTTACGAGGCCGCGGTCAAGGGGAAGGTCAAGAGCATGGTGCATTTCTCGAGCTGCTCGGTCTACAAGTTCGCCCCCTGCGTCATCACCGAGGACATGCCGGTGGAGGCCACCAACAACTACGAGCAGAGCAAGATCCTGGCGGACGAGTACCTGGCCCAGGGAATAAAAAAGAACAAGCTCCCGGTGGTGACCATCGTCCGCCCCGGGCTGGTTTTCGGGCCCAAGGGCAGGGTCCTTGCCCACAATTACGCTTTGCTGCCCCCCATTTTCGGGATGATTTCCAACCGGATGCTGGGTCTGAAGGGCGGGCCCAAGTCCAATTACGTTCACGCCCTAGATATGGCCCGGGCGGCGGTATTTCTCCTGCAGAAGAACCGGGAGTCCGGCGAGATCTTCAACGTGGCCATTGACGACGCCAAGAACGTCAGCGATGTTTTTAACATCGCCTGCGAAACCTACGGGTTGAAGCTGTTCCGGCCCTTCCTGCCTTTCCCCGAGAAGCTGATCAAGCGCTATTACCCGGTGATCTCCCGGCCGGAAGTGATGAAAAATGTCACCCGGATGCTGGGATTCTGGTGGGAGGCGCTGGTCAAAAAATACGATCTCAAGGCGGAACTTTATCCGAAGATGGACGCGGAGTTCCTGGTCTTCGGGATCAATGAAGCGGTTTACTCGAACCAGAAGCTCAAGGACAAGGGGTTTGCCTTCACCTTCCCGGATTTTGAGTCAGGCTGGAGAAACACGATCAGCTGGTACCAGGAGAACCGGTGGATGCCGGAACTTTCGGAGCAGAAGCTTCTGGGGAAAGTCGGTTTCAAATTCCAGGAAACCATGTCCGGGTTGATCAACCTGGAGCGGGACGGGGAGCGCCAGGCGCAATTTTCCCTCACCGCCGAGGCCCGGGACCTCCAGGAATTTGTCCGCGATAACATCTGCCGGGTGAAAGGCGTTATTAGCATGGATGGGATCGCTCAGGAACGCCCGATGGAAGGGACGATCGAGATGGCTTTCTGGCCGCCGAAGCGGAGGATGGTCTACGACTTGTATTGGACCGGGGATGCCGGCCGGAAATACCGGATCTGCGGGATCAAGCGGATTCGATTCCTGAATTTCATCACGACCATGACCACCCTGCATGCCAGCCTTTATCGGGGAGAGGAACTAATCGGGAAGGGGAAGGTCTATTTTCCCCGCACGGATATTCCTAAGCTGATTCTCTCCTTCCGGCCGGTGATATAAAGAACCAGGATCAATCCGGAAAAATGCAGTAAATATTTTAAAATTTCCTGTAGTTGCCCGATTTATCGGGCTCTTCGGAAAAACCGCCGATGAATCGGCAGACTACAAAAAAATCCGTTTGTGAAATACAGGTGAAAGAATCCAACTGTAATTCTCTGAGTAATCCAGCCCAAATGCGTCGAAGCTCCTTTAAAAACTGTCTTCAAGGAATGATAATTTCAGGACTTGATTCTGAGATTGCCACGCCCTCAATAGGCTCGGGCTCGCAATGACATTTTCTTAATTCATTCAGATTTGCTGATGGAACATAAAAGCGATCAAACCATTCCCGCGGAAAACGTGATTTACGAGGGGAGCAATTTCACCGACTACGATATTTTTCTTTTCAAGGAAGGCGGCCATCACCAGCTTTACCACAAGCTCGGTTCCCACCTGAAAACCTTGTCCGGGCGGCCCGGGACCTATTTCGCGGTCTGGGCCCCCAACGCCGAGAAGGTATCGGTCGTGGGGGATTTTAACGGGTGGAACCCGGAGTCTCACCCGCTCGCGGTCAGGTGGGACGGCTCGGGGATCTGGGAGGGTTTCATCCCCGGGATCGGCAAAGGCGCGATTTACAAATACCACGTCGTTTCCAGGTACAATGGCTACCAGGCGGACAAGGGCGACCCGCTGGCTTTTCACTGGGAAACCCCGCCCCGGACCGGCTCGATCGTCTGGGACCTGGAATATCAATGGGACGACCGGGACTGGATGCAGAACCGGAAAAAGTCCAATGCCCTGGACGCCCCCTGTTCCGTGTACGAGGTTCACCTCGGGTCGTGGCAGCGGGTTCCCGAAGCCGGTCATCGTTCCCTTTCTTACCGGGAGATCGCCGAGCCCCTGGCCCGGCATATCCGGGAAATGGGGTTCACCCACGTGGAGTTTCTCCCGCTGATGGAGCATCCCTTCTACGGTTCCTGGGGTTACCAGATCACCGGTTTCTTCGCCCCCACCAGCCGCTACGGCACCCCCCAGGATTTCATGTACCTCGTGGACGTCCTGCACCGGCACGGAATCGGGGTGATCCTCGACTGGGTCCCCTCCCACTTTCCGGACGACCAACATGGGCTGGCTTATTTCGACGGGACCTGTCTCTACGAGCACGCCGACCCGCGCAAGGGCTTCCACCCCGACTGGAAGAGCTACATCTTCAATTACGGCCGGAACGAGGTGCGGAACTTCCTGACCAGCAGCGCCCTCTTCTGGCTGGACCATTACCATCTCGACGGCCTGCGGGTGGACGCGGTCGCTTCCATGCTGTATCTCGATTATTCCCGCCAGCCCGGGGAGTGGATCCCGAACGAGCACGGGGGCCGGGAGAACCTCGAGGCCATCGATTTTATCAAGCGGTTAAACGAGGCGGTCTACGGCAGCTACCCCTCCGTCCAGACTATCGCCGAGGAGTCTACCGCCTGGCCCCTGGTTTCCCGGCCCGCATACGTCGGCGGGCTGGGGTTCGGCCTGAAGTGGAACATGGGCTGGATGCACGATTCCCTGTGCTACTTCTCCCGGGACCCGGTTTTCCGCAAGTTCCATCAGAACGACCTGACCTTCAACCTCTGGTACGCCTTCTACGAAAACTTCATTCTTCCCCTTTCCCACGACGAGGTGGTGCACGGGAAAGGCTCGCTCCTTTCCAAGATGCCCGGGGATGACTGGCAGAAGTTCGCCAATCTCAGGCTGCTCCTGGGTTACCAGTATGCCCAGCCCGGGAAGAAACTGCTTTTCATGGGGGGGGAATTCGGGCAGCGGAAGGAATGGAACCACGAGGAGAGCCTGGAGTGGCACCTGCTCGAGTACGAGCCGCACCAGGGACTGAAACGGTGGGTCCAGGATTTGAACCGCCTTTACCGGGACGAACCGGCCCTGTTTGAGCTGGATTTCGAAACGGGGGGATTCGAGTGGATCGACTTCAGCGATGCCGATCAGAGCGCGATCAGTTTTGTCCGGAAGGGGAGGAACCCGGGACGCTTTGTCCTGGTGGCCTGCAACTTCACCCCGGTCCCGCGGCACGGGTACCGGGTGGGGGTGCCGGGGCCGGGTTTATACCGGGAAGCCCTGAACAGCGACGGGCAGGAATACGGCGGCAGCGGGCAGGGGAACTTCGGGGGAATGGAGGCGAGCCCGATCCCCGCGCATGGGAAAAAATATTCGTTGGTCCTGACCCTGCCGCCTCTGGCGGTGGTTTTTTTTCAAAAAAATGAAGACTAAAAAGGTTGGGAGTTGGGAGTTAGGAGTTAGCTGGAAAAAGATTAATCGAAGAGTTTTCCCCACGTCTTCCCTACCGACCCCAAACTATAAGCTCCCAACCGGCGCGGCATGAACCGTTACCTTTGCATCCACGGACATTTTTACCAGCCGCCCCGGGAGAACCCCTGGCTCGAGGAGGTGGAATTCCAGGATTCGGCCTATCCTTACCATGACTGGAATGAAAGAATCACCGCGGAGTGTTACGCCCCCAATTCCGCCTCCCGGATCCTGGACTCGGAAAACCGGATCATAGATATTGTCAGCAACTACGCCCGGATCAGTTTCAACTTCGGGCCCACGCTGCTCTCCTGGCTGGAAAGGCACGCCCCGGACGTATATCAGGCCATTCTCGAAGCCGACCGGGAAAGCCAGAAATGGTTTTCGGGTCACGGTTCCGCCCTGGCCCAGGCCTATAACCACCTGATCATGCCCCTGGCCAACCGGCGGGATAAGCGTACCCAGGTCATCTGGGGGATCAAGGATTTCGAGCACCGCTTCCGGAGAAAACCGGAGGGGATGTGGCTTCCGGAAACCGCGGTCGACCTGGAAACCCTGGATCTCTTGGCGGAAAACGGGATCAAGTTTACCCTGCTGGCTCCTCATCAGGCCCGGAGGCATCGCCCGCTCGGTTCCCCGGACTGGCAGGAGATTCCGGGGGGAGGGATCGACCCCAAGAAACCCTACCTCTGCCGCCTGCCCTCCGGCCGGAGCATCGCGGTTTTCTTCTATGACGGTTCGATCTCCCACGACGTGGCTTTTGGCCCCCTGTTGAGCAACGGAGAAACCTTCGCCCAGCGACTGCTCTCGACCTTTGCCCCCTCATCCCCGGAACGGCAATTCGTGCAGATCGCCACCGACGGGGAGACCTTCGGTCATCACCACCGCTTCGGCGAAATGGCTCTGGCTTACTGCCTGTACTATATCGAGTCCCGGGAACTGGCGAAAATCACGATTTACGGCGAGTTCCTGGAAAAATTCCCCCCCGCGGACGAAGTCGAGATTAAAGAGAACACCTCCTGGAGCTGCGCGCACGGGGTGGAGAGGTGGCGGAAGAACTGCGGCTGCAACATCGGGAGCAATCCGAAGTGGAATCAGGAATGGCGCTCCCCCCTGCGGGAGGCAATGGACTGGCTCCGGGATAAAATCGCCCCGATTTACGAAAAGGAGATGGCTCTCTACTTTGCCGACCCATGGCAGGTCAGGGATGATTACATCGAGATGGTCTTGAACCGCTCCATCCCCAATGTCGAGCGGTTTCTCTCCGAACGGGCCCGGCGCGACCTTTCCCGGGAAGACAAGGTCAAGATCCTGGGCCTCTTGGAAATGCAGCGTTACACGCTCCTGATGTATACCAGCTGCGGGTGGTTTTTCGACGAGATTTCCGGGTTGGAACCGGTCCAAGTGATGATGTATGCCGCCCGGGCCATGCAGATTGCCGCCGCGGTGGGGAAGATGGACCTGGAATCTGAGTATCTCCGGATCCTGGAGCGGGCCCAGAGCAACCTGCACACGCTGAAGAACGGGGCGGGGGTGTACCAAGCCATGGTCAAACCGGCCGTCGTCAACCTGATGCGGGTGGGGGTTCACTATGCCATCCTTTCGCTTTTCGAGGAATATCCCGCCAGCATCGAGGTCTACAGCCATACCATAACCAGCGAGATCTACGAACGCTATGAAGCGGGCATCCAGCGGCTCGCGATTGGCCGGGTCCGGATCCGCTCGGAAATCACCTGGGCGGAGAAGATCCTGTGCTTTGCCGTGCTTCACCTCGGGGACCACAACGTCATGGGAGGCGTGCACGAATACCGGACGGAGGAAGCGTTTGCGGAGATGCAGCGGCAAATCAAGGAGGCTTTTCTCAAGAGCAACCTCACGGAAATGATATTCCTGCTGGACAAGCATTTTGAGACCCATAACTACTCACTCTGGCATCTCTTCAAGGATGACCAGCGCAAGGTGATCAACCAGATTCTCAATGTCACCCTGAAGGAGATCGAAGCTTCCTTCCGCCAGGTTTACTCCCATCATTACCCGATGATGCAGGTGATCAATGAGATGCGGATGCCCCAGCCCAAGGCCCTGGCCATCATCATGGAGTTCGTGCTTAATTCCGAGTTCAAGGAGTTACTCGATACCGAGGAAGTCGATCTCAAGGAGCTGCAAAGGCTGATCGAGGAGATCAAGAGGTGGGGGGTGGAACTTGACCGGCCCATGCTCGGCTACGTGATCAGCAAGAGAATCAACGCCCGGATGGAAAAACTGGCCCAGGCCCCCGAAAACGTATTTCTCATGGAAAAAATCCAGAAAGCGCTGACGATTTTGAGCGTTCTCTCTCTGGATCTTCACCTCTGGAAAGCCCAGAATATTTGTTTCTCGATCGGAAAGCTTTTATATGAGGAGATGCGGGAAAAGGCGGACCAGAACGATCAGCTGGCGAAAAAATGGATTGATCTCTTCGTGGGGGTGGAAAAATACCTGCGGGTGAAGATGGAATGAAAAAGACCGCTGATGGCGGAGCCTACTTCGCTGAAGCTTCGTAGCCCAGGCCGCAGACCGCAGACAAGAGAATCAGGTTAAGGTTGAATAATAAATGAAACCCAGCGGGAAAATAGGCAAGCGCGAGAGCGGGATCCTGCTCCATGTCGTTTCCCTGCCTTCCGCTTACGGGATCGGGGACCTGGGCCCCTCCGCCTACCGGTTTGTCGATTTCCTGGCCGAGTCCGGGCAGAAGTACTGGCAGATTCTACCTCTAAACGCGACCGGCCCGGGTGATAACCCTTCCCCCTACAACAGCATTTCCACTTCCGCCGGCAACACCCTGATGATCAGCCCGGATCTCCTGGCCGATCAGGGCTGGCTGGACTGGGGAGACCTGGCGCGGATCCCGAAATTGTTTGCCGGGAAGATAGATTATCCGGCCGTGATCCGCGGGAAGGTCCCCATCCTGCGCCTGACTTATGAACGTTTTCGCGACCGGCAGGATAAGGGCGAATATGAAAAGTTCTGCGCGGAAAATTCCTCCTGGCTGGACGACCACGCCCTTTTCGTCGCCCTCCAGGAGCATTTCCAGGGGGCGGTCTGGAATCGCTGGCCCCGGGAGCTCCGGGACCGGGAGCCGGAGGCCCTTAAATCCTGGGGGGAGAAACTCCGGGAACAAGTGGCCAGGGAAAAATTCCTGCAGTATATCTTTTCTCAGCAATGGCTGGGGTTGAAGGAATATTGCCGGCGGAAAAACATCAGGATTATCGGCGATCTTCCCATTTACGTGGACTATAACAGCGTGGATCTCTGGGTCCATCCCGAGGTTTTCCGGCTGGACCAGCAGAGAGAGCCCTCCGCCGTGGCGGGTGTTCCCCCGGATTATTTCAGCCCGACCGGCCAGCTCTGGGGCAACCCGGTTTATAACTGGGAGGTTCTGAAAAGCCGGGGATATTCGTGGTGGGTGAAGCGGCTGGAGCAGAATTTCCGTTTGTATGACCTGGTCCGGATCGATCATTTTCGGGGCTTCGCGGCCTACTGGGAGGTCCCCGCGGGGGAAAAAACCGCGGTCAACGGCCGCTGGGTGCAGGGACCGGGTGAGGATTTTTTCCTGGCGGTTTCCCGGCGCTTCCCCGAGTTGCCGATCATCGCCGAGGACCTGGGGGTGATTACCGAGGACGTGGACGAACTCCGGCGCCGTTTCGGTTTCCCGGGGATGAAGATCCTGCTTTTCGCCTTCGGCGGGGATTTCCCGGCCAATCCCTACGTTCCGCACAATTATGAGGAAAACTGCGTGGTCTACACCGGCACCCACGATAACAATACCGTCCGGGGCTGGTTTGATTACGAGGCTTCCCCCGAGGAAAAAAAACGGCTGTTTAATTATCTGGGCCGGGAGATTAACCGGAACGAGGCGCACCGGGAATTCATCCGGCTCGCGATGATGTCGGTGGCGAAGCTCGCGATCCTTCCGATGCAGGACGTCCTGGGCCTGGGCCAGGAGGCCCGGATGAACCGCCCCGCCACCACCGCGGGCAACTACCAGTGGCGGGTTCGTCCGGAGGAGATTACCCCGGAGATCACCCAGTGGCTGAGAAATGTTACCGGGGTTTATGGAAGGGCGTAAAAAGCGAATCCCCAAAATGCGATTTGATTACGAATTGGAAATCAGTAATTATTCATTAGTTTAACGAACGGACTAAAACTATGTGGAAGGCTTTTATCCCGGATTATCCCATCATTTTCTTCTCCATGGAGATCGGCCTGGAACCTTCCATGCCTACCTACAGCGGGGGCCTGGGGATCCTGGCGGGCGATATCTTAAGGGCCGCCGCGGACCTCGGTCTCCCGATGGCGGGCGTGAGCCTGATCCACCGCAAGGGATATTTTCACCAGCGCCTGGACGGCGCGGGCAACCAGGCGGAAAGCCCGGCGGTCTGGTCTCCGGAAGAATTCCTGGAAGCCCTGCCCGAAAGGGTCATGGTCATCATTGAAGGCCGGAAGGTACAGGTCCGGGCCTGGCGTTATACCGTCCAGGGGGTTTTGGGCAGAACCGTGCCCGTTTATTTTCTGGATACCTTTCTCCCCGAGAACGACCCCTTCGATCAGACCATAACCGACCAGCTCTACGGCGGGGATATCCATTACCGGCTCTGCCAGGAAGCCATTCTCGGGCTGGCCGGGGTGGCCATGCTCCGCGACCTGGGCTATGAAAAGGTGCAGGCCTACCACATGAACGAGGGCCATTCCGCCCTCTTAACCCTGGCTTTGCTGGACGAGAAGCTCGCGCGGAACCACCTCCTGACCCTGGCGAAGGAAGACCGGGAGGCGGTCCGCCGGCAGTGCGTATTCACCACGCATACGCCGGTTCCCGCCGGGCATGACCAGTTTCCCCTCGAGCTCGTCCAGCGGGTCTTGGGGGACCGGAGCACTTATCTCCTGACCCTGGCGGAATGCTGGCTGAAAAATACTCTGAACATGACCTACCTGGGACTCTTTTTCTCCCACTACATCAACGGGGTGGCCATGCGCCATGGGGAGATTTCCCGGAACATGTTTCCCAATTACCCGATCAACTCGATTACCAACGGGGTCCACGCCCAGACCTGGACCTGCGATGCGTTTAAAAGCCTTTTCGACCGCCATATCCCGGAATGGCGCCGCGATAATCTTTACCTCCGCTACGCGATCAGCATCACTAAGGAAGAGATCTCCCAGACCCACCGGCAGGCGAAGGAAGAATTCCTGGTGGCGCTGGAAGAGAGAACGGGTGTCCGCCTGGACCTGGGGACGTTTACCATCGGTTTCGCCCGGCGGATGACCCCCTATAAGCGGCCGAATCTCCTCTTTTCCGATCCCGAACGTTTGAAGAAAATCGTCCGAGAGGTCGGTCCCATCCAGATCATATTCGGGGGGAAAGCGCATCCCCGGGACGAGTCCGGCAAGGCGCTGATCCGGAAGATTTTTGAATCCCAGGATCTCCTCAAGGACGCGGTCAAGATTGTTTACCTGGAGGAATATGATATGGCCCTGGCCAAGCATTTGTGCTCTGGCGTGGACCTGTGGCTGAACACCCCGCAGAAGCCCCAGGAGGCCTCGGGGACGAGCGGGATGAAAGCGGCCATGAACGGGGTGCCGAGCCTCTCCGTCCTCGATGGCTGGTGGATCGAGGGCTGCATCGAGGGGGTGACCGGGTGGTCCATCGGCGAGGGCCGGGGAACCGAAAGCGATTACGAAAAGGAAGCCGCTTTCCTTTATGACAAACTCGAAAAGGTAATCCTTCCGCTTTATTATCAGCAGCCGGAGATGTATGGCCGGGTGATGCGTTCCGCCATCGCCTACAACGCCTCTTTCTTCAACGCCCAGCGGATGGTCCTCCAGTACCTCGAAAACGCCTACATCGCCGGCAAGTAGTTTTTCCACTTTCTCTGAGCTTCTAGGGGTCAGATAACATGAAAAGCGGCGGCGTTTGAGGTTTTTTCCCTATTTGAATGGAGCAGGGGAGACCTTAAAATATTAGCGGGATAATTCAGCATAATCATATTGAAATTGGCCGGAGATGATGAAAAGAAAAATTGAACATATCTTAATTCTAGCGGGTCTTTTCCTGGCCCCAGCCTGCGGGGGGGGAAAGGAGAAGTGCCAGCTGACCCCAGCGGAAGGTTCCCTGGCCGGTTATTACCAGGTAACGGTAACCTGCCCGGACCGGAGTTTTTCCTCCACCCAGGTTCCCTCCGTCAGGTTCGGGGAAAATTTCGCCGTCAAAATCCAGGTGATCGATTCGCACGCCATCTCGGCGACCGTCCAGGGGGTTCCCGAACCGGGAAAAGTCGATGTCTCGATCGATACCGATGGAAGCGAGCAGATTCTGAAAGCCGCTTTTACTTACCTTCCCGCGGCGGACCCGGTGTTCGACCGGATGTTCGCCATCGGCGCGAGCTGGACGATGGGGGTCCAGTCGGGGAGCTTTTCCCCGGAAGGTCAGCTTAACGGACCGGCCGCCCAGTTCGCCCGGAGGGTCGGGGCTTATTTTCCCCTCCCGCTGGTGAAATTCGCGGTCCCGGCCCCGGTCCAGGTTGCCGATCTCATCGGGCATTGCTCCCCCGAGGACCTGGTGAATATCAAGCTGGGGGGGATTGAAGAGGTGGTCAGTTATGTCTCTCGGCAGAATGAGATAAGCCTGGCGGTGATCAGGGAAGACCCGGACATCCAGGTCCAAAACCTGGCCATCGGGGGGGCCAAGATTCACGACGTGATTTACGGGGGCGGGGCGATGAAACGGATTGATATCGCCTTCCTGGAAAACCTGGTGTATTTTCCCCGGGCCCCGCTGGCCAAGATTTTCGTCACCCCGGAAGTGGGGAGCCAGCTCGATCTGGTGGAAGCCGGGCATCCGACCCTGGTCATGATCACCGATCTTTTCGCCAACGACCTGGCCCCGGCCGTTTTCAAGGACGGCCTGGCCGACCCCGCGCTCGCCACCCCGCTGGATTCGTTCCGGGACGATACCCGGACCCTGCTCTCGCGGCTATCCGCCACCGGGGCGGAGGTGTTCGTCGGCAACCTCGGTCATCCGATCACCCTCCCCTGGTTGAAAGAAAAAATCAAGGTTCTGGAACATGAGGGGCATATCCAGGAGATTGACAAGATGATGGCGGAGATCGAAACCATGGTCGAGCAATACACCGGGATTTTTGCCGAGGAAGCCTCGCCTTATTCCAACATTCACATCGTGGACCTGGCCTCGGCTTTTGCCGAGATAGACGGAAACGGTTTGCTGGTTGGTTCCGAAACCCTGACCACCAGGATGTTCGGCGGCCTGATCAGCCTGGACGGCATCCATCCGTCCCGCACCGGGTATGCCCTCTACGCCAACCTTTTTCTCGAATCCGTCAATACGGTCCGGGGGCTTGACCTGCCCCTGGTGGATCTCGCCCCGGTGCTGGCGGACGATCCCCTTTCACCCAGCGCCATTCAGGCGGCCGGACTCGATCCCGATCTGTGCCAGTAGCCGCAATCGAGCCCTGAGTCATCAGTCCTTCGATTACACCCAGGATAACTCCTAAGTCCCAAGTCGCAAGAAATTATGCGGGAGAGAAATTTCCGGAAAATTAAATTATTATTCCTTTACGGATTCTATAAGTTAATATTTTAGGTCCCCGGACACGGGATTTAGGACTGAAGGCCTCGGGCAGTCATTTTTATGAAGTGGACAGTAGAAAAATGGATTAATATCGGGTTTGCCGTCGCCCTCCTGATCCTGGCGGCCACCGGCCTGGTTTCCATTCGGAGCACTTACCATTTAATCGACGCCAACCGTTCCGTCGGCCAGGGCCACCGGGTCCTGGAAAAGCTGGAAAGCGTTTTTTCGCTGCTCAAGGATATGGAAGCCGGGGAGAGGGGTTACGTGATCACCGGGAATGAGGATTTTCTCGGCTCTTATTATTCCGCCGATCAGGTGATTGAAAAAGAAATCGGGGAATTAACCAGGCTGCTGGCCGCAAACCCGGTCCAGGGCAAACTTATGTCCGAGCTGGCTCCCTTGATCCGGGAAAAGTTAAAAATTCAAAGTGGCAATATCGAATCGCGGAGGCGGGAGGGATTTGCCGTCGCCCAGCACCTGATCCAGGCGGAGACCGGGAAAAGGAAGATGGATGAGATCCGCCAGGTGGTTAACCGGATGGCCGCGGAAGAGGAGCGCAAGCTTTCGCGGGAATCGAAGAACGCGGAGCAGGTGGCCTGGATTACGATCGCGATAATAACCCTGGGGGTTATTATCGCCCTCCTGGTGGTGGTTTTCGTAATCTGGGTAACCAACCGGGGGATGTCGGAGCGAAAAAGAATCTACAAAGATCTCCGCGAGAGCGAGGAACGCTACCGCCGGCTGGTGGAAACGATGAACGACGGGCTTCTGGTTCAGAGTCAGGACCGGTTTACCTACGTCAACAACCGGCTGTGCCAGATGCTGGGGTACGACCGGGAGGAGATGATCGGGCGCCCGCTTTACGACTTTTTAAAGGAAACCAACCAGGAAATCATGGCGGAGCAACTGGCCCGGCGCAGCCGGGGAGAGCGTAAATATTACGAGATCGCCTGGACCGGGAAGTCCGGGAACCGGGTTCACACCATCGTGTCGCCGGAACCGGTTTTTGACGATGAGGGAAATTACCAGGGGAGCTTCGCGGTGGTTACCGACATCGGCGAACGCAAGCAATTGGAGGAAAGACTGAGCGAGATGTCGCTCCATGACGAGTTGTCCGGGCTCTACAACCGGCGGGGATTCCTGACCCTGGCCGACCAGCAGCTCAGGATGGCGAGGAGAATGAAGCGGAAAATGTTTCTCCTTTTCATCGACCTCGACCGGATGAAGTGGATCAACGACACCCTGGGACATCAGGAGGGTGACCGGGCTCTCCAAGAAGTGGCGCATATCCTCAAGGATACCTTCCGCGAATCCGACGTGATCGCCCGGATCGGGGGTGATGAGTTCGTGGTCCTGCTTTTAGAAAGTTCCGATTCCGGGACGGATATTTGCCGCCGCCGCCTGCAGGAAGGCCTCGGGGCCAGCCGGGCCCAGGGGAAATTCGCCCCCCCGCTTTCGGTCAGCGTCGGCATCACCGAGTTTGATCCCGAGCATCCCGTTTCCCTGGATGAACTTTTAAGCCGGGCGGACGCCCTGATGTACGAGGATAAGAAGGACAAAAGAAGAATATAAATGACCAATGACTAATTTCTAATGACTAATGAAATTCAGAACCGGCGAAATCCGCTCTGGATATCTTGAAATTGAGAATTGGGTATTTGGCATTGATTAGAAATTAGACATTAGACATTAGGAATTTAGGGCTTGCCTTCCAATCCGGCCCGGCACTCGTCGCGGGCCTTTTCCACCGCCTGGAGGAACTCGGGCGGATAGTATTTACCTTCCATCATTTTGTAGATGGGCTTGGATTTCTCCGCGTAGATTTTGGTCAGCTCCGAATCGAGCATGATTTCCTTGGCTCCCCGGTTTTTCATCCCCTGGCACATTTTCTGCTCGTCTTCCCGGACCTGCAGGGAAAGACGGGTGGAACCCGGGCCGAGCTCGGTCTGCCAGGCGTCGCGGAAGATCTTCTGGAGATCGGGGGGAAAAGAATAAAAGGTTTTCTTGTCCAGGACCAGCATGGCCGGGGCGTAGGCCACGCCCTCGTACCCGCCGAACTTGATAATGTAATTAATATAGGTTTGCCACTGGAGCGCCACGGTGGTGGAGCAACTGCCGTAGACCGAATTGACCATCCCGGTCTGGAGGGCGGTCAGGACGTCGGTGAGCTGGAGGGGGATAATGTTGGAAATTCCTATCGCCTTGTACAGGTAGGCGTCAATGTCCAGGGTTTGCCAGGCCCATTGTTTCAGATATTTCAGGAGTTTGTCGCCTTTGGCCGGGTCGCTGATCTTTCCGTTCACTATTATATCTTTTTGCAGCTCGGCTTCCATCTCGGGGCTGACCCTGGTCTGCATGATGGCGAAGCAGACATCGGTGTGGCCTAGGAGAACGAAGCCGTGCTTTTCAAAGGCTTCCTCCAGCAGTTTCCAGATCTTGGGAAAGGTGCAGTCCACCTCCCGGTAATCCTTGAACAGGAAAGGCAGGGTGAGGACCCCGGTTTCGGGGGCGATTTTCTGCAGACCCACGGTCAGGATCGCGAGGCCCTGTAGCTGGCCGATCTTCACCTTCCGGATCATATCCATCTCGTCGCCCATCACGGAGCCGTAGTACCAGGTGTTTTTGACCCGGCCGCCGCTATTAATTTCGATCAGCTTATTGACGCGCTCGATGGACGTTCCCCAGCTGGTGGCTACCGGGGCGATCGTGCCCCACTTGAGGGGGAATTCGATTTTCCTGGGTTTTTCCTGGGCCTGGGCGCGGGAAGCAAGGAAAAGAAATAAAAATATCCCCAACAGGGGAAAAACCGCATTTAATTTTCTCGGCATGATGAAAACATTCTAAAGCTATCTCAACCGGAGGTCAACAAAAACCCGAGGGTGGAAGGCGGAAAAAATGACGCGGTGAGTTAGAAGCAAGGAGCAAAGCGCTGACCGTGGGCTGCTGATCGCTGAAAGCTGATGGCTAAAATATAAACGTAATCTGGATTCCGGGCTGGGTCGGCTGGAGGGTTACAGGGGTAACCAGTACCCGGGGCTTGGTTTTTTCTTTCCGGTGACGGGCGATCGAGTATCCGGTGGCGGCCCCGATGGCGGAGCCGAGAAAAACATCCGAGGCCCAGTGCTTGTCGGCGTACATCCGCTGAAAGGCGGTCAGCCCCACCAGGCTGAAAGCGGCCAGGTCGATCCAGGGGGATTCGAATTCGCCGGCCAGGACCCCGGCCACCGACCCGATGGTGACGGCGTGGCCGGAGGGGAAGGAATGAAAGGCCTCGTTGGAAAAATTTGGTCCGGTAAAATCCCAGGAACCGGAATCCCGGAAGGGACGGGACCGGCCGGTGGAGATCTTGAGGATCTGCACGGATAAGCCGGAGAGGGCGAGGGTTTCCAGGGTTTCCACGGAAATCCTGACCAGGCGCTGATTATTTCCGAGGTATCCGCCCGCCCCGGAAACCAGGAATAAGGGAACAATCAAACGCCCGTCCCCTAGCCACTTGCCCGCTTTCGCGGCGGCGTCCGTGCCGTCGTTGCCCGGGACATCCCGGATCCAGCCCCGGATGTTTTCATCCTGCCAAAAAAGAATCCCGGTAGTTCCCAGGACTCCGCACAAGACCATCCCATCCGGGATATTCATCCGGGTCGGAAAAGTAACGACGTGGAAGATGTCATCCCAGATTTTCGCTGGCCTGATCTCATACAGATAGGGTTTTTCCTCCCGAGGTTTATCCTGCAAGGCTTCAGCGGCTGTTGAATAAGTAGTACTCGTAAAAACAATCAGGACGGCGAGAATTATTTTGATTATATGGCGAAAACAATTCTGAGACTTGATTGACATGGGGTAACTAGTGTACTGCGTCAAAAGTCCCTTTATATTTATTGCCATTCCGAGCTTAACCCGGACTCCAGTCTTTTTGAGCTGGATTCCCACTCTCCGATTAAATCACTCGAGGACAAGTTTCGTGGAAATGACCTCGCTTTTTTCATCCCGGCTTGGTTTCGGGGAGTGGTTCATTCGAGACGGAGGCGAAAAGTTCTCCGACCCGGCCAAACGGGACCAGCCGTTTCAGGCAATGAAGGGTGGGGGGGATCATTTTGATCTCTCCGGCCTCGAAACTCTCCAGGGCTTTTTCCGGGTTGATCCATTCCGCGGTTTCAAACTCGATCGGGCAGGGAACGGGGGGGCGGCCGGGAGGGTTAATCGCCAGAAAGAAGCGGGCGCTGAAGCGGATCGGGGAAAAATCCGGGGTAACCCAGTGGTCGAAGTACTTGAGGGCGGGGGTGTCATAAAACAGCTTTTCCTTCTTCATCATTTCCACCATGGGCATTTTCCCATCCCGGATTTCACCATGGCAGCCGGTGACAATTTCCGGCCGGGGAAGTCCACCGGATTCGGTCCGGGCCAGGAGGATCCCGGTTTCCTCGTAAACTTCACGGATGGCCGCCAGGAAGTGGGCCAGGGCTTCCACCCCGGCGATTTCCCCCCCGAAAAGTTTCCGGGCCTCCCCCGGATTGATCCCCCGGGAAAGTTCTTGATTTTCCGCGTCATAATCCTGGTCTTCCAGAGCTCCCCCGGGAAAAACCTGAAAGCCCCCGAGGAATTTAAGACTGGTTTTCCGCCGGGCGAGATAAACCTCGAGCCGGGCGGATCCGGCGGAGGGGTTTTCCCGGAGGAGAATTACCGTGGAGGCGAGACGAGGTGAAACCATGGTCAACTTTCAGCTGTCAGCCGTCAGCGGTCGGCGGTCAGTTCAGCGTTTTTTGCATTTGCTGCATTAGCTCTTGGATTTTTATTTTCGTTTTCCCCAACCACCTATCCAACTAACCACCACGCAGCCGAAAGGCTGCGGCTACCGCTATGCTTTTGGCTCACTGCGCTATGCGAAAATGCTTGTCCAAAGCACCTGAATAATTTAACATATTCGAGACTCGGAGAAAAAAGGAGGCGGAAAATGTCGAGACCCGGATCAGTATTTAGCGCGGTGGTGGGATTGACCCTGGTGTTATTTCTGGCCGGTTTGGCCCTGGCGGGCGGCAAGAAGAGTTTCCGGGAGGGGCGGGAGGAATTCCGGAAGAAAATCGAGACCAAGCAGGAAAAACCCATCGAGGGCACCAAGGAAGCCGCGGCGGTTTATTTTCCCGAGGACGCTGGAAAATTCAATTTCACCGTGAACCCCGGAGAGACGGGGAAGTTAAAGGGATTGATCCAGAATTATTTCCAGGTTAAGGACGACCAGGTGCTGAGCCAGGCGGTTTCGCACCTGGGGAAGGGCGCCATCGTGATTGGGAAACGCTATTCCCAGGCCAAGGACGGGGTGGTCCTGAAAGCGATTTTCCTGATGCCTCCTTATCCTTACTGGGAAAGACTGACCAATGTGGATGGAATTGAAGATACCTTCGCGGTCTACAACACCAGCGTGGATTTTTACGCTGAGGGGGCGACCCATTTCTGCTACCTGCAGATCGAGGGGACTTTCTTCGGGATCACCAGCGCGATCGACCTGCCGGTTTTATTCGCTCCTCTTCCCAAGACCAGGGAATTTAGCTTTCACATGCCGACCCAAGCGGAGCTGGACCGGGCGGAGAAAAACCTGAAGCCGGTCAGCCCGGGGCGGACCCAGCCCCAGGAGATATTCACCGATCTCGTCCGCCGGCACCCGCTTTTCTCCGAGCAGGACAAGAAGGGGAGATTCCGCGTGAGCGACAAGAACATCCTGAAAATCCACCGGAACGTTTTCAACCTGAACGAATGCCAGGTCAAGGTTACCGAGGGAACCTGGAAGATCTTCGAGGATTATTCCGGGTTTTACGTGGTGGAATACCTGCTCCGTTCCGTGGTGAACGTGGAGGCCTTCGTTCCCAAGATCCCCCTGATCCGGGGAGCGGTGGAAAAGGTGGCCCAGTCGATCTCGGACGAGGTCTCGGTCAAGTATTTTCCCCTCTCGATGAAAAACCTGAGGGATTGGGTGATCGCGGATCATGAAAAAAAGAAGTAACCGGCAGCCGGTTAATAGAAAAGCATGATTGTTGGCCCAGACTACGCCCGATTGGCCTCCGCTGGCGCTTCTGACTTCGCCAATCCATCCTGCGCCAAGGCTCCGGAGGACAGGGGCTTCGCAGGACAGGTCTCTGGGCTCGCAGAGCTCGGTAGCCGCAACCTTCAGGTTGCGTTTCGGGGTGGTCGTTGTGATTCATCGAAATGAGGAGGAAGAGAAGGACATAGTTGGTGTTTAACTTGGCTTCCGTCATTCCCGTGAAAACGGGAATCCAGATTTTTTGGGAATATAATTTCATTTAGGAAATCCTGGATTCCTGCTTCCGCAGGAATGACATTGATCATTGATCAATTAGGAAGAAAGGGGAGAACAAATGTCGGGATTATTAAAGCTTCGTCTTTCATTTTTTCTTGTCATTTTTATTTTGATTATTCCTGGTTGTGTCTACATGTCCGGGAGCATTTTCCCACGCCCCCGGGAGATCTACGAGGAAAAGGTTGGGGGCAAGGGCGGGGCGAAGGTCCTGATCCTGGATATTTCCGGCGTAATCAAGGAGGAAGGAACCAGGGGATGGATGACGGCGGAAGCCGGAACCGTCGAATGGGTCCGGGCCAACCTCGACCGGGCCCGGGAAGATAAGAAGATCAAGGCCCTGATTCTCCGGGTCGACAGCCCGGGCGGGTTCGTGACCGCCTGCGACATTGTTCATTCCGAGCTCAAGTCCTTCAAACGCGACCGGAAGATCCCGGTGGTGGCCGTCCTGATGAGCGTCGCCGCCAGCGGGGGTTATTACGTGGCCACGGTGGCCGACCGGATCGTGGCGCATCCCACCACCGCCACCGGGTCCATCGGGGTGATCTACCATGGGATCAGCCTGGAAGGGCTGATGGACAAGGTGGGGGTCGAGGAGAAGGCCATCAAGACCGGGGAAAAGAAGGACATGGGTTCCATTTTCCGGGGGATGACGGACAAGGAAAAAGAGGTGATCCAGGGGATAGTCAACTCCCATTTCCAGCGCTTTCTGGATGTGATCCGGGAGGGAAGAAAGGGGATTTCGGACGAAACCCTGAAGAATGTTTCCGACGGGAGGGTTCTGACCGCGGAGGAGGCCCTGCGCCTGGGGCTGGTGGACGAGATCGGGTACCTGGAAAACGCGATCGAGGCCGCCAAAAAAATGTCCAACCTGAAGGAGGCCCGGGTGGTTATTTACCGGGGCTCGGCCGCGGCCCTGAAAACCATTTACACGAAGGGAGAAGGGGCGGAAGCGGAAGCAGAGGAAGGGTTCTTATATTTTTAATAACCAATGACCAATCAAATTCCAATAACCAAATCCCAAATTCCAAACAAATCCCAATGACCAAATACCAAATAAATCAATATTTTCAAATCCTGCCAATCAAATTTGAAACTTCTTTTTGCTTTGTTCTCATTCATCAATCGTCATTCGTCAATCGTCAATTCTTTTTAACCCGAAACCCGAAACTCGAAACCTGAAACTATGTTTATATGTCATTTCTGCAGGAAGCCGGTGGAGATAGAGCGGAAGGTGGGATTCCGGGAGGAGTGCACGCATTGCCGCCAGGACCTTCATATCTGCTTGAACTGCAAGGATTACGACCCGAACGCCTACCACCAGTGCCGGGAGTCCCAGGCCGAGTTCGTTTCCCAGAAGGACAAGGGAAACCTGTGTGAGTATTTTTCCTTCAAGGCATCCGGGCCAGGGGGAGAACCGGTGAAGGACAACCGGGCCGAGGCCGAAAAATTATGGGCGAAGATAACGAAAAAATAGGTGGTTGGGTTGTTAGGTCGTTAGAAAAGAAACCGGTAACAGGAGGCAATTTTAGTGTGTAGCCGCAGGCTTAAGCCTGCGTAAAGAAAAATGTAAGGGCGGCCCGGAGTTTATCCTGAGCGGAGCCGAAGGGTGGCCGCCCGAAAAGAGAGCCGGCAGCCTGCCCGAGACGGCCAAACCGGCCAGAGAGCGACTCCGCCACGAAAGAGGAAAGCTAAATGAAAATCAGGGAGAAACTGTTAAAGATCTCGATTATTTTCCTGGAAATCAGCGCGGCGGTTTTCTGCCTTTCCACTGTAATTTTCGTGGCGGCGATGGTAATTCTGCCGGCGGAGCCCGGGATGGCCGGTTCGGTGAGCAAGTGGGCAATCGCCGCGGCCACCCTGGTCTTGGGGGTGATCTTCTCCGTTGCTCTCTACGCCTTCGCCGAAGGCTTGAGGATACTGGTCGACCTGAAAGAAAAATACAGCTAGTGTAGTGTCTCAGTAAAACCCTTACAATAATTTTCCCGTAGGGGAGCCATTCTACTGGCTCCCTTCTTCGGGCGGCTATAGAAAGCCGCCCCTACACCATCAAAACCAAGGATTATGATCACTGTAAAGCCGTTGCTGGGACACTACACTAGTTTACCGCCTCGAAAGTCCCTTTACATTTATTGTCATTCCGGGCTTGACCCGGAATCCAGTTATCTTGAGCTGGATTCCCACTTCCGTGGGAATGACGGCTTCGAAACCACCCCACAACCTTTTTTTCCGAATACAATCCCTCTATAAGCTGATTAATTTTCCCGGACCGGAAAGCGTCTCCATAATTTCCAGGGCGTTGGAAATGTTCCCGGCTTTGATTTTGTCCCGCAGTTTGAAATAGTCGACGCAGGTTCCGCAGACCAGGATCCGCGCGCCGGAATTTTCCAGCTTTTCCAGAACTTCCAGGCAGTAGGATTCCTCCGTGACCAGTTTGACCCCGGTATTGATGAAAACCAACTGCTTGGGACCGGGAAGCTCCACGGCGGCGTTGAGGAGCCCCTTGACCAGGACTTTGCCCAATTCCCGGTTGGCGCCAATATGATCACTGTTTAAAAGGTAGGTATGGAGGGATGAATCCGGTGGAGAACAGGAATATTCCCCCGGGGCCGCGGGCTTTCCCGCCCCGCGGGTGATCTTGAGCTCGTAATCCTCTTTCCCACGCTCCGAGATCTCAACCCGGCAACCCTCGTTCTCGGCCATCCGCCGGACATTATCCCGGGCGGTCTCGTTGTCCACGAGCACGGTCACCACCCGCGCGTCCGGCTCACTCAGGGCCTTCTTGGCCAGGATGACCGGCTCGGGGCAGGCTTTCCCCCGAGCGTCAATCTTTTTAATAACCATATTTTTCCTCTTCTAATATTTGAATAAAAGACGGGGCTGGGAATCGAACCCAGAGCCACGGGCTGCTATCCGCGGCATCCGGGGTTGAAGCCCGGACCGGGCCGCCAGCCCGACACCCGTCAGGCCGGGGAAAAGATAGCAAAGGAAATAACGATACGTCAAACAGGAATATCCGATATTAGGGATGATAATACTTCGGCCCGCCCGATGGGCTTAAATAGGCAGTAGGGAGCCCAGACTTCGCCCGGCAAAGCGGGCAGGTTACCCTGCCTTGATAAGGGCTACGTCGGGCTCGCAGAGCTCGTAAGCAGTAAGCAGGATCAGGTGATAGGTGATGGGTGTTAGGTGTTGGGTTTACCCAAAACCCATGACCCAAGACCTATGACCCAACGGACACTATGGACACGATAGACACAACGAACCTAATGAACGCTATGCCCTATGCTCTTTGGCTTGCTCCCGGAGGAACCGGGCGAAGGTTTTGGCCAGCGGGGATAAGGTCCTCTGCCGATTGAGCACGAGGTAAAAGCGGCGCCGGATAGAGAGACCGTCAAGCTTCAGGGTTTTTAAAATGCCGGATTCCAGCTCGGTTTTTACCGCCCGCGAAGAGATGATGGAAACCCCGAGACCGGCCTTAACCCCTTCCTTGACCGCGGTTGAGCTTCCCAGGACGGCCACGGGGTTAAAGTCCCCCAGGCCCGGACCCGGGAGCTTCTGCAGGTGATCCTCCAGGATTTTCAGGGTTCCCGAGCCGGATTCCCGAAGAATGAAAGGCTCCTCCCGTAAATCTTCCCAGGGAACGGATTTTTTCCCGGCCCAGCGGTGAGAAGCGGGCACCGCCATTATCAGCTCATCTTCCCAGAGTTCCTGGTAGGACAGGTTTTTATCCCGGCTCTTCGAACCCACGACCCCGAGTTCGAGGTTGCCCTCCAGGACCTCGGCGGTTATGTCCCGGGTGTCCCCGATTTTCATCCGGACGGAGACCCCGGGGTAGCTTTCCCGGAAAAGCTGGATCTGACTGGGGAGGATGTATTCGCCGGGAATGGTGCTGGCGCCCAGGAGGATCTCGCCCCGGCGGATGCCCAGGAAATCCTCGAGTTCCTGGCAGGTGTCCTGCTTCATTTCCAGGAGCCGGAGGGCGCGCGCGTAAAGGATTTCCCCGGTTTTGGTCGGCACCACCCGGCGGCCCCGCCGGTCGAGGAGGGGAGCCCCGATCATTTTTTCCAGGCCGGCGATCCGCTCGCTGACCGAGGCCTGGGCCAGGTGGACCGCCTTGGCCGCCTCGGAAAAGCTCCGGTGCCTGACCACCTGGCAGAAAATCTCAAGTTGCCGGAGATCAAAATCGATTTTCATTATTTTCTGGTGTGGTGAGTCGGAGGTCCCTTTTCTTTGATTGTCATTCCGGGCTTGACCCGGAATCCATTTTTATTAAGCTGGATTCCCGCTTTCGCGGGAATGACGGCTTCGGGATTGATGTAAAGAAATGTAAGCCCTATAAATTTAGCTTAAAGTCTCAATGAACCCATTATAACGAATATTTTTTCTTTTCGGATAGAAATCATTTACCGAAGGCAGTAATCACGGTCGCAGACCGACTTTTCCTTTATTTGTACTGTCGCTGGTCGGATAAAGGTAAGAATAACGGATGTAACTTTGCAGAACCTTTTTGATGTAGCCGTTGGTCTCCGGATAGGGGATGTCCTCGATAAATTCAAAAAGGTCGAGGCGGGGTTTCGCGGAGAGCCATTCTTTAAGCTTTCCGGGTCCGGCGTTGTAGGCCCCGATGGCATGGGCCAGGTTGCCCTGGAATTGTTCGAAGAGCTTTTGCAGGTAGTAGTATCCGAATTCCATGCTGATCTCGGGCCCGTTCAGAACCGCCGGGGAGAAGTTGGGCTTCCCGAGGTTTCGGGCGATATCCTGCCCGGTTTTCGGCATGATCTGCATGAGGCCGACGGCCCCGGCCGGGGAGAGGGCCTGGGGAGCAAAACGGGATTCTTCCCGGATGACCGCCAAGACCAGGTTGGGATCCAGGCCGTATTCCCGGGAGAAAAATTCGGACAACTGCCGATACCCGCGGGGGTAGGCCAGTTCCCAGATGTCCCGGGTCTGGGGCCGGGGTCGACCCTGGAGCTCGGTAAGGAAATACCCTTCGGTCAGGGATAAAAGCCAGGAAAGGTTTCCGATCCGGACCAGGTCCAGGCCCACGGGCAGGAAAGTGGCGGGCGAAAGGTTTGAAAGCCGGCTGGTCAGAAAATGAAGTTCCCGGTTGGCTTCCGGGTAAAGGCCGAGCTCAATCAATTCCGAGGCGCGCTGGAGAAAATACGCGGCTTCGGGAGGAATCTGGGCCGGGCCGGGTCCGACCCCGGAGGGGGCGGAGCAGTCCGGGGCGGGAACCTCCGCCCGGGGGTATTTTTTAACCTGGGCGGGGGTCAGGGAATTCTCCGCTCCCAGGGGCAGGGCCGCCAGGAATCCATAGTAGGTCAGGGGGTATTGTTCCGATAGCTCCCTCATGATCAGTTGTCCCTCTTCGGGCGAACCGGACTGGCTCAAGGCCCGGGCTTTCCAAAAACGGGGTTTGAGATCCTGGATCAGGTCAATCCCGGTTTCGGGAATCCGGGAAAAATACCCGGCCGCCTCGGCGAAGTTTTTCTGGAGGTAATGGTACCAGCCGATCCGCCAGTTGATTTCCGCCGCGAACGCGGACTGGGGAAAACGCTCCAGGATTTCCCGGTAGGTTTTCAGGGCTTCATCCCAGGAACCGCGGTCTTCCTGGAGCCGGCCGACCAGGTAGAGGGCTTCATCGGTAACCTTGCCCCGGGGAAAATTTTCCAGCAGGGTCCGGTAGGTTTTTTCCGCTTCCTCCAGCTCGCGGTTGCGGGCGTAGGACCTGCCCAGGTAGAGGATGGTCTCCTCGCTCAACTCCGGCGGCAGGTCGTCGGCCTGTAGAAGCTCGCGGAGCCGGTCGCGGGCTTCGGGATACTGGCGTTTTTTAAATTTGATCATTCCCAGGCGAAACCGGGAAGAGGCCAGGAGGAGCGGGAACTCCGCTTTTTCCAGCTCGGCGGCGAGCTGGGTGAAAATTATTTCGGCGGGATCGAGCTCTCCCGACAGGTAGAGGAGCAAAGCCTGGCGGTAGCGCTCCTCGGGAGGGGGGGGCCAGGGGACGGCAGGCAGATGGGAGAGCAGAGTCTCGACGGCGGGAAGGAGGGGGCTCAGGGGATGCAGGATCCAGATCTCGCGGAGGGAATGGGCGGCGGCGGCCAGGTCCCCGTTTTCCCGGGCCACCCGGGCGTGGAGGAAAAGGTAAAGATCCCGCTGGGGGGATTGACCGTATTGATCCAGGAGTTTTTCGGCGATCTTTTGAGCCTGATCGTAGTTTTTCAGTTTCTCCTCCACCTCGCCATGCTCGTAAATGACCTGCTCCAGGTAAGGGCTCTGGGGAAATAAGACAATGAAGTTTTTCAAGTTATTTTCCGCGGCTTCCAAATCACCGGCCTCGGTCTGGGCCTGGGCCAGGGAGAGGAGGAACAGGTCGGTCAGGTCGGGATGTGATTGAATGGCCAATCGCAGGTGGGCCTGGGCTTTTTTATACTTGCCGGTCTTGAGCCAGGCGAGCCCGATGATCGGGTCGGCCTCCTCGGATTGCGGGTCCTGCGGGTAGGCGCTCTGCAAGGTTTGCAGGGTTTCGATCGCTTCGCCCCAGCGGTTGGCCTGATACAGGTTCAGGGCGTAGGCGTAGAGATTCCCGGGGTCCGGAAGCGGCCGGGGCGGGGGCGGGGGGGGAAAAAAAGCGCACCCCGTCCAGATGAAAAAAAGGCTGGAAAGAAATATCGAAAGAAGGAAAAGCCGCGGGACCAGTGAGCCCCGGAGAGAAAATCGAATTTCGCCTGCGGGAAAAAAATCAGGTCTGGGGGTGGAGACCGCCGACATTTTTTAATTTCATCAAAAGCTGATACGGTATTTTTAAATTGCCCTTCCCCGTGCCGATCTGGATGTTGCCCAGGTTGGCCCCGTGAAAATCGGTCCCGCCGGTGACCAGAAGATTAACCCGCTGGGCCAGACTGAGCAGGCGGTTGGTATCCGGCTCGGTATGGGAGTAATAGTAAACCTCGATGCCCCGGAGTCCGTTTTCCTGGAGCCGGGAGAGAAGCTGGGGCAGTTCGCCCGAATCATATTCCCCCAGGGTGGTGGGATGGGCCAGGACCGGGATTCCCCCGGACTTGGCGATCATCCGGATGGTCTCCTCGGGAGTGAGCCGGTCTTTTTCCACGTAGGCGGGCTTGCCCTTTCCCAGGTAGCGGTCAAAGGCCTCTTCCATCGACTTGACGTATTTCTTTTCCACCAGCACCTTGGCGAAGTGGGGACGCCCGATCTGTCCGCCTCCGGAGGCCCGGACGATATCGTCCTCGGAAACCGTGAACCCCAGGTTTTGCAGCTTGACGATCATTTCCAGGTTCCTTTTCGCACGGTTGTCCTGGAGCTCTTTCAGGCCCTGATCCAAAGAGCGGGGGAAGGAACCGAAAAAATAACCCAGTATGTGCAGGGTGCCCTTGGGCCAGTCGGCGCTGATCTCCACCCCGCAGATCACCTCGACCCCCAGCCGGGACCCGGCGGCGTGGGCCTCCGGGCAGCCCGCGATCGTATCGTGGTCGGTGACAGCGATGGCTTTCAAGCCCCGCTCCCGGGCCAGGCCGACTACCGCGGCCGGGGTCAAACTGCCGTCGGAAGCGGTGGTGTGAAGGTGAAGGTCGATGTAATCAGGCATCTCTGTAAATGACAAATTACTAATTTCTAATGACTAATCAAATCCCAATGACCAAATCCTAATGAACAAAAAATAATGACCTATGACCAAATATTTATGACCGATTTAGGAACTCAGGGATTAGAAATTGGACATTAGTCATTAATTAGAAATTAGTAATTGGTCATTAGAAATTATTAGTTTGGACATTGATTAGAAATTCGTCATTAAAAATTAGAAATTCTCAGTTCTTTTGCTGAATTTTAATCCTTTTTTGCCAGTTCCGCTTCCTGGTTGGCCAGGTCATTCCGGCCCAGACGGCGGAAAACCTTGGACGCTTCGGTGTGGTACCAGGCCGTGTCGGGGATGATCCGGCTGATCTCCGCGGGGTCCCCGATGACCGCAAAGGCCAGGCCCAGCGTCGCGGGGAAGACCCGGGGAATTTTCAGGAAAGCGGACCGCAGGGAATCCAGGGCGAGGGTTTTCTCTTCCGGATCCAGTTCGCTCCAGGCGGACAGATAAAGACTGCCGATGCTCAGGGCGGATCCGCCCTTCTCGGGATCGAACCGGCGGACCTCGGAGAAGAGCCGGTAGCTTTGTTCGCGGTCGGCGCTTTTCGGGGTGGAGGTCTGGAAAAGCAGGGTGGCCAGGGCCAGGCGGCTTTCCTGGTTCAAGGGGTTCAGCCGGAGCGCGGCCTGGAATTCCCCGATCGCCGCTTTCTGAAAATTTTCCCAGACCTCCCAGTTGGAATTCCACCCGGTGTGGTGTCCGTAATATATCATCGACATCCGGTAATAAACGTAACCCAGCTCGAAACGGTAATTGGAGTTAAACGGGTCGAATTTTACCTGCCGCATCAGCTGGCGGGTGGTCCGGGGGAGATCGATCTCGGCCGTGGGTTGGGCCTGCTTGGAGCTGAGAAAGGCGAAGGTTTTCCGGTCCAGCGAGAGGTGGAAAAGACCCCCCAGGCCCAGGCGCAATGAACCCAGGAGCAGGATGGCCGCGATCAGGAAAAGCGGGATCGTGAGGAAGGTTATTCGGGGAGGCGGCCCCGGAAGAGCGGGCGGGGGGGTAGGCTGGGGGCCGGAGGTTTCCCGACGGGTGGAGGAAAGGGCCAGAAAAGCGGAGCAGAGGAACAGGTTGGCCGGGATCTGGAAAAAGA
>Ga0315285_10001078_pt1 | contig 28402 bp, 13 predicted proteins | sample YL17G09_36_MG_FD_203698 | JGI IMG/M metagenome (GOLD analysis project Ga0315285, IMG submission 203698) | Sediment microbial communities from Yellowstone Lake, YNP, Wyoming, USA - YL17G09_36 | ecosystem: Environmental > Aquatic > Freshwater > Lake > Sediment | place: USA: Wyoming | collected...
CGTCCGGGTTTTTTTCTCTTTTCTTTTTTCTTTCACGCTCTTTCTTCCCTTGCGTGCTCTCCTCCGTCAACTCACACTTTTCTCTCTCTTTCCATACCATCTGAAAACATCACGACAGCAACTCCGAGATCTACAACCACGTCGATCTCAAAGAAAAGTACCTGAAAGGCGTCAAAATCGTCAACGACTCCAAGTCGGACTCGGCGATCATCGGCCACCTTTTCCAGGCCCTCGGCGACGTCGACGAGGTCTGGGACTGCCTCGACGGCATCTTTGCGTGCGTCGTCATCGACGAAGCCACGAGGGAGTTTGTCGCCGCGAGGGACCCCATGGGCATCTGCCCCCTGTACTGGGGCAAGAGGAAGAGCAGCGACGGCTCCCCGGAGAGCACCTGGTTCGCCTCGGAGATGAAGTGCCTCGAGGGCGTCTGCGACTCGTACGAGATCTTCCCTCCGGGGCACGTGTACCGGTCCAAAACCGGAAAACTCGAGCGGTACTACAAGCCCAGCTGGCTCGACGAAAAGAGCGTCCCGACCGCGGCGGCCGATCCCAAAAAAATCCACGACGCGCTCGTGTCGGCGGTGGTCAAGAGGCTGATGTCTGATGCGCCCCTGGGGGTGCTGCTGTCGGGGGGGTTGGACTCTTCGCTGGTGGCCTCGATCGCGATGCGGTGAGTATCAGGTTTTTCCTGTGTTTTTTTTGGTTTTGGGATGATGAGCAGCAAGAGAAAGAGGAGAGAGAAAGAGAAAAAGAAAGAGAAAAAGAAAGAGAGGAAGAGAGAGAGAGGTTAAAGTTTTTCGAGCCTTTTCTTCTCTGTTCCTCACGGAATGAAAAAAATCGAAAAAAAACACAGGCACCTCCGGGAGGCCTCCAACGCCTACGACACCACCTCCCCGCTCCACACCTTCTCCATCGGCATCGCCGGCTCCCCGGACCTCGTCGCGGCCCGCTCCGTCGCCGAGCACCTCGGCACGGCGCACCACGAGTTCACCTTCACCGTCGAGGAGGGCATCGACGCGCTCCGCGACCTCGTGTGGCACATCGAGTCCTACGAGCAGGTCCGCGCCGCGGTCCCGATGTACCTGCTCTCGAGGAAAATCAAGGCCCTCGGGTTCAAGGTCGTGCTCTCGGGCGAGGGGGCCGACGAGATCTTCGGCGGGTACCTCTACTTCCACAAGGCGCCGAGCGCGGCCGAGTTCCATGCCGAGTGCGTCCGCAAGGTGACGCGGCTGCACCAGTGGGACGTGCTGCGGGCGAACAAGGCCCCCTTCGCCTGGGGCCTCGAGCCCCGCGTTCCGTTCCTCGACAGGGGGTTTCTGGACGCGACGATGACGGTCGACCCGCAGGCCAAGATGATCGACATGAGCGACAGGAGCGGGGACGGCAAGCACGCGAGGATGGAGAAATACCTCCTGCGCAAGGCGTTTGACGCCGAGGCCGGCGGCGGCGACGGCGACGGGGAGCCCTACTTGCCCGAGGCCGTGCTCTGGCGCCAGAAGGAGCAGTTCTCCGACGGCGTGGGTTACGACTGGGTCGACGGGCTCAAGGACTACGCCTCGGAGCTCGTCGGGGACGCGGAGTGGGAGGGGAGGGCCGAGCGGTTCCCGGAGCACACGCCGACGACGAAAGAGTACTACCTCCTCCGGTCGATCTTCGAGGAGCACTACCCTTCCAAGTCGGCGCTCGCGACGGTGCCGAAGGGGCTCTCGATCGCGTGCTCCACGCCCGAGGCTGTCGGGTGGGATCCAAGCTGGGCTGGGACGCACGAGATCAGCGGGAGGGCGATGAAAGGGGTGCACGACGCCGCGGACGGGTTCAAAGAGTAGGGAGTTTGCGTTTTGAGTTTTTTGAGTTTTTTTCGGGTTTTTGGAGAGGGAGAGAGAGAATGGAGAGGAAGGAGGGGTGTTTTTTATTTTTTCGTTTCCTTCTTTTTCCCGAATACTTTCTATTTCTTTTTTCCTGTTGCTTTATGCTTTCTCTCCCCCGTCAACAACGAGAGTGAGAGTACTTGCTTTTTTTTCCTCTTCCTGTGCAAAAAAAGAGACTGCCGATTTTTTTTAGAGGTCGAGGTCGATTTTTTTTCCCTTACTCTTCGCGCCCGGCAAGAGGCGAAAGACGAGAGAGGAAGCAAAAGAAAAGTCAACACCCGCATCTCTCTTTTTTGGAAACACTACGCCTTTTCTCGCCTTTCTTCTGCTGCCGCGCCGTCATGGACGTCCCCACGAGCACGCTGGAGGCACTTCAGTATGAAACGGTGCGTAGAAGAGACTAGAGAGAGAGAGAGAGAGAGAGAAACGAATGGCCATTGAACGTCGATTGGCGGCTTGATTTTCTTTTTTTCTTTTTTTTCATCTCAACCTCAACCTTCTCAAAAATCACCCTCTCTCCCCACTCTCAGTCCCGCATCCGCAACCTCTGCGTGCTCGCGCACGTCGACCACGGCAAGACCACGCTCACCGACCAACTCATTGCCTCCAACGGGATCGTGCATCCCAGGCTCGCGGGCGAGCTCCGCTTCCTCGACTCGCGCGACGACGAGCAGGCGAGGGGGATCACCATGAAGGCGTCGGCGATCTCGCTGGCCGGCGCGGCGCCCGAGGGGATGGAGCTCGAGGAGAGGAGGAAGACTGGGAGTTTGAACTCTTCTTCGACGGCGGCAGGAGAAGGAGGAGCGGCAGAAGCCGCCGTTGCCGCTCCTGCTCCGAGCAGCAGACCGCCGTCGCTCCGCCCGACAGCCGCGGCCGCCTCCCCTCCTTCCTCTGCTCCTGCTCCCCCTGCCGCCCCCGACCAGTCCCGCCTCCTCCTCTACAATCTCGTCGACTCCCCGGGACACGTCGACTTCTGCTCCGAGGTCGGCGCCGCCGCCAGGCTCTGCGACGGCTGCCTCGTGGTGGTCGACGCCGTCGAGGGCGTCTGCGTGCAGACGCGGGCCGTCCTGCGCCAGGCGCACGAGGAGCGGCTGGGGATGTGCCTGGTCGTCAACAAGGTCGACAGGCTGGTCGGCGAGCTCGGGATGGACGCCGCAGCGGCGGCGCGGAGGCTCGAGGCCGTCGTCGCGCACGCCAACCTCGTCGTCTCGGGCTTCCGGTCCGAGGACGCGATGAGCGAGGCGGACGCCGTGCTCGCCGACGCCGAGGCGGCCGAGGCCGCGGAGGCCAAGGCCGCGGCAGCCGCCGCGAACGGCGGCGAGGAAGAAGAAGACGGCGGCGGGAAAGGAGGAGGAGAAGACGGAGAAGACGAAAACGACAGGGACGCGTTCGACCCGGCGAGGGGCAACGTCGCGTTCGCGTCGGCGCAGGACGGCTGGGCCTTCACGACGGCCGAGCTCGCCGCGACCTGCGCCCGCAGGCTCGGCGGCATTCCGCTGGATTCCCCGGCGTTCAAGGCCCTGCAGAGGGCTTCGTGGGGTCCCTGGTGCCTTGACGCCAGGGCGAAGAGGGTCGTGAAAGCCGCCTCCAAAGGAGGGAAGAAGGCGTCGGCGGCGGCGGCGGCGCAAAAGACCTTGTTCGTGCAGCTGGGGCTGGAGCCGGTCTGGCGGGCCTATGGCGCGGCCTCCGACGCCGCCTCCGCGGTGCGGTACGGCGACAAAGCTTCGTCGGCAGCGGCGCTGGAGGAGGCGCGAGAGAAGCTCGGGGCGATGGCGACGGCGCTCGCCCTGCCGCCGCGCGCCGCGGCGGCGGTCGCGGCAGCGGCGACCGCAGGAAGCAGCGGCAGCGGCGGCGGCGGAAGCTCGGGGAGCGCCAGCGCCGACGCCGTCAGGAGCGCGGCGAGGGCCCTGCTCCGCGGCTGGGCCCCGATGGCGCCCGCCCTGCTGCACATGGCCGCGAGGCACCTGCCGAGCCCCAGGGCCGCGGCGCCGCTCCGGGTGCCGAGGCTGCTCGCGGGGCCGTCGTCGGGGCCGGGGCCGCCTCCCGGCTCGCCGTTGCTGGGGGGGGGCGGCGGCGAAGACGGCGAGGCGACCGAAACGGAACGAGGCGACCGCAGAACGCCTCTCCCTTCCCTCCCCGTCTCCGAGGAAGAGGCCGCCGTCGAGCGCGCAGCCCTCACCTGCGACGCCTCTCGCGGAGCTCCCCTGGTCGCGTACGTCGGGAAGATGATAGCGGTCCCCGCGCGGGCGATCCCGAGGAAGGCTGCAGCAGGAGGGAGCGGAGGAGGCGACGCCAACAGCAACGGCGGCGACGAAGACGTCTTCCTCGCCTTTACTCGCATCTTCTCCGGGGAGCTCCGCGACGGCGACCCGATCTTTGTCCTGAGCAGCGGCTACGACCCGGCGGAGGGAGCAGCAGCAGGGGAGGCGGAGGAGAAGAAGGGGGGCGAAGAAGAGCAGAGAGAGGGAGGCGAAGCAGCAGCAGCAGCAGCCGCAGCAAGGGCGTTCTCTTCCCTCACTCTTTCCTCTCCTTCCGGCGTCGGCGGCAGCAGAGGGGAAAACTCCCCTTCCCCTGCCGTCGTCGACGGCATCTTCATCATGATGGGCTCCGCCCTCTCCCGCGTCTCCGCCGCCCCCGCCGGCGCCCTGGTCGCCCTGGGAGGCCTCTCGGACCGCGTCTCCAAGACCGCGACGCTGGTGAGCTCGCTCAAGGGCGCGCGCCCGCTGGCGCGGGTGGCGCTGCAGGCGGCGTCGATCGTGCGCGTCGCCGTCGAGGCGCGCGACCCGGCGCGGCAGGGCGACGTCGCGCGCGGCCTGCGCGCGCTCGATCGCGCCGACCCGGCCGTGACCGTCTCGGTGCTTCCCTCGGGGGAGCACGTGCTGGGCGCCGCGGGCGAGGTGCATTTGGAGATGGCAGTGAAGGACCTACGGGAGCGGTACGCGCGCTGCGAGCTGGTGGTCTCCGCGCCGATCGCCGCATTCCGCGAGTCGGCGGCCGACGCGGCGGCGGAGCGCGCAGCCGCCGTGGCCTCGGCCGCGTCGGCCGCCGACGCCGCCGCGGTGCCTCCGCTGCCGAGGCACGCGAAAGTGGTCGAGGTGAGCACCCCCGGCGGGGCCGTGACGCTGCGGGCGAGGGCGGTGCCGCTGCCGGGCGCGCTGGCGGCGGCGCTCGACGCCCTGGACCCGAGCTCGCTCGCCGGAATGATGACGAAAGGCGGAGGAGAAAGCAGCCCCTGTCCATCGTCGTCTCCTTCTTCTGAGCTTCTCCGACTCCGCTCGAGGCTCTCCTCTGCCGTGGCCAAGTACGCCCCCGTGCTCGGGGCCCGATGCTGGGCTTTGGGGCCTGGAGGCGCCGGACCCTGCATGCTGCTCTCCGACGATTTCGACGGCGGCGGCGGCGACGAGGAGGAAGAAGAAGCAGCGGGAGGAGAAAAGAGCAAAAGCGGCAGCACCAAAGACCGCCGTGCCGCTGCTTTTGCCTCCGCGAGCTCGGCGGCTTCCCTCTGGTCGGTTCCCAAGGAATGCGTCGTCACCGTCACTCGGGACGGGGGCACGTTTGGCGGGGGGATGCAAGCGCACGAGGAGGCTGCTGCTGCGGCGGCGCAGAGAGGCGGCGGCGGCGGCGGCGAAGACGGCGACGTCGGCAGCGGCGAGGCCGCGACTTCCTCCGACGGAGCTGCTGCTGCTGCTTCCGCTGCCGCTGCCGCCGCGGAGGAAGCCGCGGCCGGCAAGAGGGCCTATGTCCGCCTGGGAGAGCCCGCCGTGGCGCGGGCCCTCGGGTGGCGGAGCAAGAAGGAGGAGGAGGAAGAAGCGTCGGTTTCGTCGCCTGCAAGGGCTTCTTCGACCTCCTCTGCTGCTCCTCGTCCTTCGCCGCCCCCCCTCCTCCTCGGCCCCGCCGCGGCCCGCGCCGCGGAAGACGCCGCCGCGGGAGTCGCCGCGGGATTCCAGATGGCTTCCGCCGCCGGACCGCTCTGCGACGAGCCCGTCTGGGGCGTCGCGTTCGAGGTCTCTGCGAGGCTCGAAGGGCTGGCACCGTCGTCGGCGGAGCCCCCGGCGATGCCAAACCTCCCCCGCCCCCGCCTCCTCGACCTCCCCGCCTCCGCCGCGGCCTCCGACGTCTACGGCCCGCTCGTCGGCCAGGTGGCCGCCGCCACGCGCTCCCTGCTTCGCGCGAGCCTGCGCTGCTGCCCGGGAGGGGCGCGGCTCGTCGAGCCGGTGCTGCTATGCGAGGTCTCGGCCGCGACGGCCGAGGCGCTCTCCGGCGTGTACGCGGCCCTGGGGAGGCGGCGCGCGCGCGTGCTGAGGGAGACGGCGAGGGAGGGCGGGGGCGTGTTCTCCGTGCACGCCCACCTGCCGGCGCAGGGGGCCCTGGGCCTGGCCGACGACCTGCGGGCGCGGTCCTCGGGGGCCGCGTCGGCGTCGCTGCTGCTGTCGCACTGGGAGCGGCTGCCCGTCGACCCCTTTTTCGTGCCGAAAACGGAGGTCGAGCGCGAGGAGCTCGGGGAGGAAGGGCAGGGCGGAGGCGGCGGGCCCAACCTGGCTCGGAGGCTCGTGGACGCGGTGAGGGAGCGGAAAGGGCTTCCCGTGGCCGCGAGGGTGGTGGAGAGCGCGACGAAGCAGAGGACGAGGGCGAGGAAGGTTTGATTTTGATGTAGATGAAGAAGGAAAACGAAGGAACGAAGCAAAAAATTCATGTCGTCGGATTTCATTTTTTGGTTCTCTCTCTCTCTCTTTCTCTCCATTGAGTTCCCCGTACTCCCCTTTCCACTCTCTCTCCCTCTCTAAGCCCGCGGAAGATAAAACAAAGCCAGGCCCCCCCAAAAAAAACACCAAAGCGTAAAAAAAAAACACTCGGAAAAAAAACAAAAAAACTCAAAATTCTTCTACCCTTCCTGCAGCAGCCAGCTCGCGGCCTCGTCGAGCAGCTCGAACCCGTGGAACCTCGCCACCCTCCGCAGCGTCCGCAGCGCCGTCGTGACGCTCGAGGGCGGCTTCGTCAGCTCGAGACCGCCGCCGCACTGGTCGCACGCGCGCGTGAGGTGGCCGCACGCCACGCCGCGGCAGCGCACGCACCTGAGGTCCTGCGTCGCGTAGGCCGCCGCGGCGGCGCCGACGGCGTCGAGCAGCCTCGCCTCGACTGCGGCCGCGTCGGCCCTGGCCCCGCAGGCCCCGCAGCGCCAGCAGCCCGACGACCCGCGCGTTAGCGCCGGGTCGCGGCACAGGTCGAGGTCGGCCGCGGCGCCGCATCCGCCGCAGACGACGCCGCGGAGCACGAACGTCGCGCACGGGTCGCGGAACGCCGCAGCTCCGGAGAACTCGCGCGTGCGCGCGAGCCGGAGCATGTTTCGGCGGAGCGCGGAGACCTCGCCGGAGAGCCTGCGGTCGAGCGACATCGCCTCGCAGACGGCCCTCGTGAGGGCCAGGGCAGGGGAGCCCAGCTCTTCCGACGTCAGGTGGGATCCGACCAGCTCCGGGAAGGCGTGGGCCGCGTCGCCGTCGTGCGCTCCCAGCGCCGCGTCGGCGTCGGCGACGACGCGGAGCAGGCGGCGGCCGAGCGCGCCGTCGAGGTTGGCCTTCAGCCACGCCACCTGCGCCGCCTCGCCCCCCGCGGCGCAGGCCGCGGCCAGGGCCTGCGAGGAGAGGGACGAAGAGGCCTTGGACCCCTCCGCCGTGGCCTTCCAGGGCAGCCAGAGGTACTCTGCAACGGCCGAGGCGAACGCCTGCTGGACCGCCGGGGGCAGGTAGTCCCGGATGGTCCAGAGGCAGTCGACGTCCGGGGCGGCGAGCGCCGAGGCCTCGGCCGCCGCCGCCGCCGAAGCCACGGCCTCCGCCGCCGCCATCGACGAAGGGGGGCCGCCGTCGCCTCCGTCGTTCACGGGATCCCCTCCCTGCGTGAGGGCGCCCGGGGTGGCAAGCGTGGCCTCGACGGCCTCCGGGAGCGTCGCCCTCAGCCCGAGGTAGTTGTAGCGGTCGCGGAACAGCAGCGCGTGCCACCAGCGCGCGGGCGTCAGCTGCAGCAGGCCGAAGAGCGCCGCGCCGTCGCTGCGGCGGCGCAGGGCGGCGAGCGCGTAGTCGACGGCGGCGAGCGCGGAGCCCAGGCCGCGGCGGCCGCCGCCCGTCGCGGAGGAGGAGCCCCCGCCGGCCGCGGCCAGGATCAGCGAGCCCTCGTCGGCGGCGACGGCGACGGCGCCGAGCCGCGCCAGCGCGTCGAGCAGCGCCGCCAGCAGCCTGCCCGCGAGCTTCAGGGACCCCTCGCCCAGCGGCACGGCGTACATCCCGCCGCGCCGGTCGTCGCGCAGCCAGCGGCCCAGCGACAGCAGCAGGGCGTCGGCCGGCTTGGAGCCGCGGGCCGTCGCGTCGACGACCCAGGCGCGGACGAGCCTGCGAAGGCAGCGCATCGCGGCGCCGCCGCCGCTGCCGCCGTCGAGCGCGCCGCCGTCGAGGTCGGCCAGGGCGGGCGCGGCGTCGACGGCGGCGACGAGCAGGTGGTGGAGCCTGAGCTGGACGCAGGCGCAGCGGTAGGCCCCGGGGCGGAGGATGTCGATGGAGGGCGGGCCCGCGGAGAAGGAGGAGGCGTTGGCGGCGGAGGCGGACGACGAGGCGTTGAGCCACGAGGCGTCGCCGCCGAGGCTGCTTCCGCCGCCGCCGCCGCCGCCGCCGCCGCCGCCGCCGCCGCCTTCCTCCCCGCTGCCCCCTCCTCCTCCGATGACGCCGCCGACGCCCACGCCGCCAGAGCCGTCCCTGGAGCCGGCGAGCAGGGCCTGCCCGCTTCCGCCGCAGCCCTGCGAGAGCGGAGAGCCCCAGAGCAGGACGCCGGCGTCCCTCGCCGTCCGCGCCAGCAGCGCGTCGGCCGCGGCCGAGCGCCAGTCGCCGCCGCCGCCGAGCGCCGAGAGCGGCAGGTGCGCGTAGCGCGCCGCGGCCGAGGCGCCGCGGAGCCACGCGCGCGCGCCGCAGAGGGCGGCGACGGCCTCTCGGGCGGCGGGGACCTGCCAGACCAGCGCGCCGGCGAGCGCGGCCTCGCCCGGGTCGTCGCCGGCGGCGGCCGCAGCGGCGACGGCGACGGCGGCGTCGCCGTTGTCGCCGGCGCTGCCGGCGGCGGCGGTCGAGGGGTCGGCTGCCGCGAAAGCCGCCGTCGAGGCCGAGGAGAGCGCGGCGTCCACACGAGGCATCGAGCGCAGGGCCGGGAGCCTGCGGGCGAGCTCGTCCCCGCCGCCGACGAAGGAGGCCACGGAAGGAGAGGGAGAGTCGCCCGCGCCGCGGCAGGAGACGAGGGCGACAGCCGGGCCGCGGTGCGAGGCCCTCCAATCGGAGAGGGCCCGCTGCAGCGCCCGGAGGCCCCCCTTGGCGTCCGGGGCGAACGCGACCTCGAAGGCGGGAGGGGCAGAAGAGGAGGAGGAGGAGGAGGAGGCCTGCTGCTGCTGCTCCTGCTGCAGCTGGTCGGGGGCCGGGGACGCGGAGCGGGAGCGGGGAGCGTCGCCGTCGGGAGCGGCCGACGGCGGCGGCGAAGCAGCAGACACCTCGCGCCACGCGCGCTCGGCGACAGACGCCGTCACCTCCCTCGGCGCGCTCCCCCTCCCGCTCGCGGCGGCGGCGCCCGTGACGACGACGATGATCGCCTTGTCCGCGGCGGGGCAGTGCGCGGCGAGCACGGCGCGACCCCTCGAGGCGTCGAAGCGGGCGTAGACGGGGATCGGGCGGAGGCCCCCGAAAGAGACGGAAGAGGAAGCCGTCGCGGCGACGGAAGCGGCAGCGTCAGCGGCCGACTCCAGAAAGTCGCACTCGGCTGTCGTCCTCATCACCAGGTCCCCGAGCTCGAGCCCCTCGGCCAGCGACCTCTTGGCGGCCCTGACCCGCGGGGACAGCGAGGCGCAGCAGCCCAGGGACAGCGCGGCCGAGGCCGCGGGCGAGAGCGAGCGCTCCCAGACGCCAACGACGTGCGGGGCGGCGAGCGCGGCGTCGAGCGCCTCTTCCTCGTCGTCGTCGTCGTCGTCGTCAGAGTTGGTTTCCTCTCCTTCCCCTTCCTCCTCGCTGCTGCATTCCATGCCCCCTTCTCCTCTTCTTCCCCGCTTCTGGTTCTCGGAAGAATTCCTCTTCTTCTTGTTCGAGGAAGAAAAAGGCAGCGTGACCGAGTACAGGGAGGCCCCCGGGGGCAGCTTCCCAAATGGGACCTCCCTCCTGGCCGACGCGACGACGGCGCCGCCACCGGCGACGGCCGAAAACGCAGCGAGCTCGGCCGAGCCGGCCTGCGCCGTCGAGGCGAAGAAGAAGGTCCGCGGGACGCGCAGCGAGAACGAGTGCAGCGCTGCCGAAGAGGTGGAGTTGCCGTTGTCGTAGACCAGGGCCCAGGCGCGGAGCTCCCCGGGGGGGGCCCCGACGACGCCCTCGAGCGACAGGAGCTGGAGGTGGGCCCCCGCGGCGAGCGCGTCCCAGCCACCGCCGGCGCGGGCGAGGAGCGCGCCGACGCCCCCCGCCGAGCGGGCGCCATTCCCGGCAGCTCCTCCCTCCGCCATCGCGTCGCCATCCCCGGCGGCGGCGGCGGCGGCGTCGAGCCGCGCAAGCCTCTCGACGGCGTGCGCATCCCCTCCCGAGGCGCGCGCCGCGGCGGCTAGCCTCGCGGACGCGTCGGCGCGGCGCCGCTTCCGCGCCGCGACGGCCGCGCGCCAGCGCCGCTTCTGCGAGACGACCCACGCCGCCGGGTCGGCGGCGCGCTCCAGCACCGGCTGCGGCGGCGACGGCGGCGCTTCAGGCGCGGCAGGAGGAGGAGGCGCGGGGAGAGCGGCGCGCGGAGAGGGAGCCGGGAGGCCCCCATCCCCCTTGCGGGCGGAGGAGGGCCAGGCCCCCCCGGCGGAACCGCCGCGGGCGCTCCCAAAGTCCTCGATGTCGCCGCCGCCTTTTCTTCCGCCAACCACCAGAAACCCGTCCAGCCTCCGCTGCTGCAGCCGGTCCTCCTTCTCGCGCACGCGCCGGTGCAGCCACTCCGGGTGCCTCACGCGGGGGACCGGGTTGGGGACGCGCTGCATCGCGGCGGGGATTGTCACGATCTTCTGCACTGTCGACGCGAGCCGCTCCTTGTAGTAGGCCCAGTCGACGACGGCGCGCACGTCGGGCCGCTCGGAGGGCCCGCGCCCGTCGTCGAGGTCGCCGCCGCCGCACCACTTGCGCAGGAAGGCCCTCGAGACGGCGGGCTCCGCCGCGAAGATCGCAACGGGGATGGCCCGCTCCGACGTGGGAGCCCCCAGCGGCCTGCTGGAGACGACGTAGGTCGCGTTGAGCCCCTTGTCCTTGATGCGCGCGTCGCCCAGGAACTCGGCGAGCCGGCGCGCGGTCGTCGCGGGCAGCGACTTGCGGCCGTCGTACTCGTCGAGCGCCTTGCTCATCGTGCACGACTCGCTGATGTAGCTCATCAGCTCGTCGTCGTCGACGCCCGCCCCGCGCGAGTCGAGCAGGTCGAGCCAGCGGTCGGCGACGGCGGCGACGCTCGCGTAGCACCCCGCGAGCGAGTCCCCCTCAAGGAACTTGGAGAAGACCTCGGCCTGGAACACCTTGATCAGCTTGAGCTCGCCGCGCCGCTTGAGCTCGAACCCCTTCAGCTCGGCGAGCGACCCGTCGAAGTTGAACACGGCGTACCGCTTCTTGATGAGGCGCCCCTCCTCCTTGGAGGCCGGGAGGATCATGGCGCGGTAGGGGCCGTCGACCTCGAACTCGATCGACATCTGCGACGACGTCGCGTAGCGGCGGCGGCGCGGCGCGGCGGGCGCGCCGCCGCCGCCGCCACCGTCCCCCTTCGCGGCGCCCTCGCCTCCCTCCCCGCCCTCTCCTCCGGCCACGGTCGCCTCGACGTCGTCGACCAGGTCCTGGTACTGCTCGTTGGTGTTGTTCCTCGCGACCATGACGTTGAGGACCGCGCAGGGGTAGGAGACCTTGACCTTCTTCCCGCCCTTGCCGCCTCCGTCGCCCTTGCGCGAGAAGGTCAGGTCCTCGGGGAACGACGCGGGGAGGCAGCACCAGATGCCGTCGGTGTCGAGTTCGAGCGGGGCGCCGATCCCGCGGACGAGCTTGGCGGCGCGGTCGATGATGGCGGCGCCCGTGGCGGTGACGACTCCGGCCATCTCCATAGAGTACCATCGGGCCCCCTTGCGCTGTTGTTGGTTTGGTTTTTTTTTTGAAAGAGGGAGGGAAGAGAGAAAAAGGTGGGTGAGTTTTCTTCTTTCTTTCGGACGAAAGAAAACCTCTCGACTCTCTCTCACTCTCTCTCTCTTCTCTCTTTGAAACAATTCCATAAATGAAGAAAGAAAGAGAAATTTCTTACCATCACGTAGCCGTAGAACGAGTTGAGGATGCATTTGTGGGCCAGCTGGAGCGAGTCGTAGAGCACGACCATGTCCTGTTTTTGAGTTTTTGAGTTTTTTTTTTTGGAGAGGGAGGAAAGTGAGTTTTTCTTCTCCTTCGCCGTCTCCTCTCTCTCTCTCCCTCTCTCTTCTCAAAGTCAAAAAAAACTCTTCCCCTCTTACCGCCGCCTCCTGCGCCGCCAGCGCGTCCCCGGCGTCCCTCGCCGCGTCCAGCTTCCCCTTCCACTTTTTGTTCAGCGCCTTGTACTCGTACCGCCGGTCGCGGAAGGCCCTCACGGTGCCGACGTAGAAGTCGTTCTCGCGCTGGCAGACGCCCGCGACGCGCGTCTCGGCGACCGGCTTGTCGAGCACGCGCTTGTAGACGCGCGAGCAGTAGGCCTTGAGGCGGTCCTTGAGCAGCCTGGCGCGCTCCTCGGGGGCCAGCTGGTAGAAGGCTCGCGCCGGGCCGTTGGTGGCGGCGGAGGCGCGGGACGAGTTGGCGCCGAAGCCGCGGTTTCCCCCGCTCGTTCCCCCGGAGACGATCTGCCCGTTGGCGGCCGAGACCGAAAACGTCTCTGCTTCCAGCTGTGCTTTCAGCGCGCGGTACTCCGCCGTCGTCGCCGCGTAAGTCTCTCCGCGCCACACCCACTCCATCGGGCGCAGGCACGTCTTCCCCGGTCGGTTGAAGTCGCACGCGGCGCAGTCCTCGTCGGTCACGATCGCGGAGGGCTGCAGCCTGTTGGTGAGGATGATGTTGGGGTACATCGCGGCGACGTCGAGGTGGTAGATCAGCGGGCGCTCCTCGCGGGCCGGCTTGTCGCGCAGCGCCGCCAGCGCGTCGACCACGGCGTCCCTGACGCTGTCGTAGTCCTCGAGGTCCTCGGGCGTCGTGCCGTCGAACTCCGTGCGCAGGGCGTAGCCCAGGTCCTCGTCGACGGAGTCGATCAGGGCCTGGTAGGCCGCCGGGTCGCACGAGAAGCGCGTCGGCAGGTCGGAGCGGAACACGCCCGACTCGAGCGCCTCGACCTTGCCCCCGATGTACGTCTCGGACTCGAGCGGCTTCCCCCGGAACGTTTTCTCCTGCCGCGCCACGTGCTTGTTCGGGGCGAGGACGCCGGCCAGGTAGGCCTCGACCATCAAGAGGGCCTCGCACAGCGTCCCCGACCCCTTTCGCAGGACGTCGTCCGGGTTGAGCGGGATGATCGTCGCCAGCGAGAAGATGAACGGGTGCACGTAGGTCAGGTAGAGGTAGAAGGTCGAGACCGCGTCGGAGACGGAGTAGGCGGCCATGGCCGTGGGGTCGCTGCGAGCGAGCGGGACCATGTTCTCCGGGTCGACCTCGACAGGGTCGTAGCCGAGCTTGGCCTTGGTGACGGCCTTGAGGCCGCGGGAGCCCTGCGGGAGGTAGGAGTCGCGGTTGACCCTGGTGTTTTGTTTAAGGTGGTGGCGGTTTGGTTTGGTTTGGTTTGGTTTGGTTTGGTTTGGTTTGGTTTGGTTTGGTTTGGTTTGGTTTGGTTTGGTTTGGTTTGGTTTGGTTTGGTTTGGTTTGGTTTGGTTCCGTGGTGGAGGGAAGGAGAGATGGAGAGAGAAGAAGTTGAGGTGAGTTTTTTTTTGTTTTTTTCGCTCCCTTTTTTTCGCGCTCTTTCTTTTCTCCCCCTCTCTTTTCGCGAAACCAAAGACAGAAACAAAGCTCCCCTCTCTCACCAGTGCAGGCAGTCAAGGTGCACCGCCGTGCGAGACAGCCACTCCCCGGGGCCGTAGAGCGGCGACGAGGGGTCCATCGAAGCGACGGCGGCGGGCTCGGCATCATTCCCGCCAAAGCCGCCGCCAAAGTCGACTTTCGCCGCGGGCGGCTTGAACCCGATCTCCTCCTCGATCGACAGGCAGTGGAACCGCGCCCTGTTGGCGATGAACGGGAAGTCGAACCAGTCCCCGTTGTAGGTCACGAACACCGCCGGTTTCAGCTCGCGCACGTGGCTGAAAAACTTGCGCAGCAGCGCCGCCTCGTCGCGCTCGTTGAAGACGGTGAAGGGCCCCTGGAACTCGGGCTTGGGGCTGTACTCGAAGTCGGCGCAGTCGGCGCTTACCACCTCGCGGTTGGTTATCAGGTACCCCTGCCCGTCGACCATGTAGGAGATCATGAAGATCTGGTCGAACTCGGCGTTGGGGAACTGCAGCGGCAGCTTCGTGGTCTCGATGTCAAAGGCGCACACGCGGACGTCTGCCCTCGCGATGAGGTCGGCCCTCCGCTCCATCGTCGTGACCCCCCCGCGCGCCCTGACGCGGAACCAGTGGCCGCAGCGCGCGCCCGTGTCGATGAGGAAGCGCGTCGCGTACGGGACGTCGTGCTCCCTGACGTCCAGGACGGAGGAGAGCGCGTCAGCGACGCGGGCGCGGGCGTCGGGGCGGCCGCTGCCCGCTCCTCCTCGGCCCCCTCCTCTGCTGTAGCCGCCGAAGCCGCGGGCGGAGGTCGAAGGACCTCCGTCGTCGTCGTCGTCATCTTCGATGTCGGCGCAGTCGTCGTCCTGGGCCCCGCCGGCGTTGCCCCCGGCGGCAGAAGAGCCGCCGCCAAACAGGCTCGGCCCGCCGACGCCGACGCCGCCAGAGTCCACTCCCTCCCTCGCGTCCCTGGCTTTGGCCTTCCTCGCGGCCGGCAGCAGGTCCCTGCGCACCTCCCCGAGCCCCTGCGTCGTCCAGAAGGTCACCTTGAGCAGCCTGCGCCTGATCCCGGCCAGGTGGTTCTTGAGGTCGAGGTCCTCCATCGACACCGCCGCGACGTCGCGGACGGCCGCGCCGTGCTTCCTGCGCAGGTACCCCTCGACGTTGCCCTCCGCGCCGGGCCTCGTGACCACGTAGAAGTAGGGGGCGAAGGGCACCTGGGCCTTGAAGCCGGAGCCGTCCTGGCACTGGAAGTAGCAGTTGACCGCCGCGACGGCGCGCCCGGCGTCGCGGTCGTCGACGAGCGTCGCGTTGACGTTGAGCAGCCAGCCCAGCTTGCCCTCGGGCGGGCCGTCGTTGAAGAGGGGGAAGCCCATCGCGGCCTCGAGCTCCGGGTTGTCCTCGGCCTTGTCCTGGAGAGTTGGTTTTGGTTTTCGTTGCATGGTGAGGCGAGGGGAAGGGGGTGAGAGAGTGAGAGAGTGAGAGAGAGAAAGAGCGAAAGAAGGGGCGAAGAAGAAAAGAACGGAGGTCGAATAGAAAAAAAGAAATGATGGAATCAAGATGCTGTTTCGAACTCTCTCTCTCTCTCATTCTCGATGGGTCCGGCCGCTTTCTCAAAACTACGTCGCCGAGGCAGCAGATGACGACGATAGCGAGCACCCGCGAGTGAGCGCAAAGGCAACATAGGGAAGCAGCGAGCTCAAAAAAAGCGGGGCTCAAATTCAAAAGGACTCACCGCCGCTTGCTCGCCCTCGTCGCGGTTTCCGAAAAAGTTGCCGTTGTTGCGGCCGCTCCCGTCGCCGCGGCCTCCGCCGCCGCCGCCGTGACCTCCGCGCCCGCGGCCACGGCCCCTTTCGTGAGAGAAGGAGTGGGTGATTGAGTGAGAGTAGTACATCGTGAGTGAGAGGGAGAGAGAGAGCAGACTCGAAAGAAGGGAGACGAACGATGATGCAAATTGAAAAACTCTCGGCGACGCACCGGCCTCCTCCAGCTGCATCGGGAGCGCCGCTCGCCCTGAGCGAGTGGAAGCCTCCGCCGCCTCCGCCGCGCCCGCTGAACGCGGGCTGGCCTCCGCCGCCTCCTCTTCCGCCTCCTCCTCCGCCCATCGGGAGGGGAAGGGAGGAAGAAGGGGGAGAGAAGAGAAAGAGAAAAAGAAGGACGAGAACGAGGACGAAAAAAGAACTCGGTAAGATTGATTTGTGTTCACTTCTCTCTTGCTTTTTTTTCTTTTTCAGAGGAGGAGGAGAAGAAGGAGGCATTTCGCTCCGCGCTTTCAGATAGCAGGTGCTCGCTCCCTCCCGCTCGAGGCCGGCGAGGTGCTTTTCGTCTCTCCGCCGCAGCTCGAGAAAAGCACCAGCAAGCAAGAGAGAGAGAGAGAGAGAGAGAAGGCGTTCGATTGGCTGCACGACGCCGACACCGACGAAGATTCGCCGACGACGAGAGACGAAGAAAGAAAGGGGCTGAGAAAAAGAAGTCGACTCTCTCTCTTTGTCGTCTGAATGTGGAGCGACAGCAGGACCTTCTCCGCCGAGGAGGTGCGTCTCAAAAAAGAGCTGCCTGCTGCTGGAGGCTGTTCGTATTGAACAGAGGAGATTCGGCTGAAAGGGAGAAAGAGAAACTCGATTTCGACGAGAGAGCGACAGATGCGCGCAGCTTTTTTTTCTTTCCGCTCACTAAACCTCAACCTCGACCCCCCCCCTCTCTTTTTTCTCCCTCCGCTTCCAACAAAACACAGATGGCCTTCATGGCCGAGGACACCACAGTCACGATCGTGCCCAACTTCTCGCTCCCTGCTGCGACGGGCGGCTTCATCCGGTGCATCGCGGTGAGAAGAGAAAAGGAAGAGGGGGAATTGGAAAAAGAGTTTTGTCAGACTTTTCTTGTCAATTTTTTCACCTCGTTTCTTCTCACATCTTTCTCTCTCTTTTCTCTCCTCTCCACCCCACCTTCTCCTTCACAAAACACCCCAGGGCTCCTTCGGACCCTTCTCTCCCAACCTCCCCGTCGACGTCCCGCTCTGGCTCGCCTTGGCCCTCCACGGCATGAAGCGGTGCCGGCTCCTCCCCCCCGAGTGGCTCAGCCCTGCGGCGCTTGCGGCCGTCGACGAGGCCGAGCGCGCCTCGGGCTCGAGGTTCGAGCCATTGCCCGAGGGTTTTTTGGAGGTCGGGAGGCTGCTGCTGACGAGGTGTCGCGGGGAGTTTGAGACGAGGGAGTATGACGAGGTGCGGGTTTGTTTTTTTTTTGCGTGGTTTTTTGCGTGTTTGGATAGGGAGGGAGAACAGGAAAGCAGAAAGAGAAGAAAGAAGAAAGGAAAACTCACGTCGCTTCTTCTTCTTCTTCCCTCGGCCCTCCGAAAACAAAAACCCCAAAAAAACAAAACTCAGATCTCTGGCCTTCTCGAGTCCGTGCGCTCGGCCCGGTACGGAAAGCTCCGCGACGGCATCGGCCAGCTGACGGGCCCCATGGCCGTGAAGCTCACCAACATCACCGCCTCGGAGCTCAACGTGGTGCGGCCCTTCTTCCTCGGGGCGCTGACGGCCTTCGCGGCGGTGACGGCGCCGCCCGGGAGGGGGGGCAACAACGGCGCTGCTCCTGCGGTGGAAGCGGCGGCGGAGACAGCGGAGGCAGCGCCAGCGGCTGCCGCGACCGCGCCGCCTCCTCCCGCGTCTTGGTCTCAGCAGCCTCAGCAGCAGTCGCAGTCTCAGCGCTTCCGCACCCGCAATCGAGATTGAAAAAAGAACTACTTTTTCTTCAAACTCTGTCCTGCTTGTTTTCTCGTTCCCTTCCTTTTCCTTTTTCTCCTTCAGCGAAACAGGAAACCCCTACTCGGGCGCTCTCAAGTGCGTGGTGCTCGCTCGCACATGCCAAAAGTAAACAAAAATTACTGCAATCATTCCAAGTTCTTACAAGAGAAAAAAATGTTTCTCTCTCTCTATTTCTCTCTCTTTTTTTCATTTCCCGTCGCCGCCGCCGCTCTGGCCTTCTTTGACCCCCCTCTCCTCGTCGCCCTCGTCTTCTTCGACCAGCAAGGGCTTCGGGGCCAGCCTCGACCGCAGCGCGTCGTAGACCCGGACGTCCCTCTTGGAGACGGAGGGGCCGACGGACCTTAGGGCGGCGCGGAAGTGGGCGTCGCGGACGACGAGGCGCTGCGGCGGTGGAGCGGCGGCGGCGGCGGCGACGGCGGGGGGAGGAAGCCGACCCGCCGCCGACGCGGCCGCGCCCCCGCCCTCCCTGTCCGCCCTCTCCACCGCCTCCCGGATCGCGCACACCCCGGCCTCTCGCACGAGCGACGCCAGGTCGGCCCCGGAGAACCCCTCGCAGGCCGCCGACGCCGCCACGGCGCACGGGTCGCTCCCGGGCGCGAGCGGCGTCCTGCGCGTCAGCCGCCGCATGATGTCCTCGCGCCCCTTCGAGTCCGGGAGCGGCACGTACAGCGCCTTGTCGAGCCTGCCGGGCCGGAGGAGGGCGGGGTCGATGATGTCGGGCCTGTTGGTGGCGCCGACGAGGAACACGGCGCCGCGGGAGGCGAGGCCGTCCATCTCCGTGAGGAGCTGGTTCACGACGCGCTCGGCCGCCGCGCCGCCCGAGTCCCCGCCTCCGCCGCCTCCTTCGCCTCCGCCGCCGCGCCCTCGCCGGGGGGCCAGCGCGTCCAGCTCGTCGAAGAACAGCACGCAGGGAGCCGCGCTGGCCGCGCGCGCAAACATCCTCCGCACCGCGGCCTCGGACTCGCCGACGTACTTGGACAAAAGCTCGGGCCCCTTGACGGAGATGAAGTTGGCGCGCGCCTCGGCGGCGACGGCACGGGCCAGCAGCGTCTTGCCGCACCCGGGCGGGCCGTACAGCAGGACGCCCGTCGGCGCCGACAGCCCCAGCGCCGCGAACGCGGACGGGTCTGCGATCGGCCGCGTGATCGCGTACTCGAGCTCGGAGCGGAGCGCCTGGAGGGCCCCCACGTCGTCCCACGAGACGGCTGGCGGGCTCGAGAAGCCCTCGCGGCGGACGGCGGGCTGGACGCGCGAGAGCGCGGCCTCGAAGTCGCGCGGCTCGATGGAGAGCGTGGCGAGCTCGAGGTGGGAGAGGGGCCCGGCGCCGAGGCGCGAGGAAGGGACGGGGGTGGGAGGGGCGGGGGCGGGGGCGGGGGCGGGAGCTTCTGCTGCCCCTCCTCGCCCTCCTCCTTTCTCTTCGACGCCCTCCATCGGCAGAGGAGCCGCCGCCGCCGCCGCCGCCGCCGCGGCGGCGCTCCCCTCCCCTGCGCCGCCGCCTCCTCCCCCTCCGTCGCCGCCGCCGCCGCCGTCGCTGCTCCCGTCGAGCCTCGCAAAGATCCTCGTCGCCGCGGACGCCGCCGCCTCCTTGGCCAGCGCCTCCAGGTCCGCGCCCACGTACCCCGGCGTCCTCGCCGCGAGGCCCTCGACGTCGCAGCGCCCCGACAGCCGCAGCCCGCGCGTCAGCACCCGCAGGATGGCGGCGCGCCCGGCCTCGGTCGGGATCGGCAGCGCGATCTCCCGGTCGAACCTCCCCGCGCGGCGCAGGGCCGGGTCGAGCGCGTCGGGCCTGTTGGTGGCTCCGATTACGACGACGTGGCGGCGGAGGGCGTCGGAGACGGCCGCGAGCGTCGAGGGGGAGGTCGAGGGAGGAGGCTTGGAAGAAGGGTCGCCGTCGGCGGCGGCCGCCGCTTCCTCGCCTCCTCCTCCTCCCTCTTCCCCCGCTTTCTTCGCCGCCTCCCTCGCCAGCTGCGCCTGGCTCGCCAGGTCGTCCATGCATGTCAGCAGCTGCGCCACGATCCTCCGCTCCATCTCGCGCTGCGCCGACTCGCGGCGCGGCGCTATAGCGTCGATCTCGTCGATGAAGACGACACACGGCGCGAGCGCGGCCGCCGACGCGAACAGGCCCCTGATGATGGCCTCGGACTCGCCCGACACGCCCGCGACGACCTCCGGGGCCGCCACCCGCAGAAAGGGCACGCCGGCCCTGCGCGCGACGGCGTGCGCCAGCGCCGTCTTGCCGCACCCCGGCGGGCCGTGCAGCAGGAGCCCCCGGGGCGGGTCGACGCCCAGCCAGGCGTAGACTTCGGGGTGCGAGAGCGGGTACTCGACGAGCTCCCTCAGGGACGCGAGGACCGGGTCCAGCCCGCCGAGGTCGTCGAACGAGATGGCCCGGGGCTCGCAGAGGAACTGGTGATGGGCGGAGGGGGCGAGGAGGGAGGCGCCCGTCGGCGTCGCCGCCGCTCCTGCCCCGCCTCTTGCTCGGCCGCTGCTGCTGAGCCTCGCTCGCTTCTTGGCGCTTCCCCCGCCGCTCACGCCCCTGCTCTGCAATTGCTGCTGCTTTCTCAGCTGCGTCGCCGGGCCGAGGGCGGAAGCGGCTGCGCCAGCGTTGGCGCTAGAGACAGCGGCGGCGGCGGCGGTGGCCTGCTTCGAAGCAGGAGCAGCGGCAGCAGCGGCCTCGGCGGCGAGCGCGCGGGCCGCGGCGGCGGCGACCGCCGCACGTGGCGCGAAGGCCGAGCCCCCCGCGATCGCGGGAGCTGCCGCTGCCGCCGGATTCGATGGTGGTCCTGCTGCTTCCTTTGGAGCCGCGGCGTAGGCCGAGAGCAAGGCCGCGTTGAGCGGGTTGCTCGAAGGAGCGGGAGCGGGAGCGGAAACGCGAGCAGAGAAGGCGGCGTTGCCGTTGTCGGCGTCGGCGGCCTCTGCCGCAGCGAGCGCTGCCTCTTCTTCCTCGTCGTCGTCGTCGTCGTCTTCTCCAGAGCCGCTGCTGCTTTCGTCGTCGTCATCTTCAGAGTCGTCAGAGTCTTTGTCAAAGTCGTCACAATCAGAATCGGAGTCAGCGTTCATCGCGGCGTCGTTGGCCGTGGCGACCGCTGCAGCAGCTGCGGCAGCGGCGGCAGCGCCGTTGCTCACGACGGCGGCATCGGAGCGTCGGACGGGATCGCTTCCCGCCGCCGCTCCCCCTCCTCCAGTCACCACCGCGGCTCCCAGGGCCCTCGCCACGAGCTTTCGGAACGCGCCCGTCTGCCTGCGGCGGTACTCCGGGAAGGCCTCGCGCAGCGCCGCGGCCACGGCGTCGGCGCCGCCAGCGAGGACCGAAGGCGTCGACTGAAGATTAGAATGCATTGTTTTTTTTAAGAGAAAAGTTGGACGTGAGCGGATTGGGAGGCGTTTACGAACTTTGATCTTCAGTTTGATTGCTCTTCAGTGTTAAAGACACGACGATTAAGCCATCGGGAGGTAGAAGCTGAGGATAAGTTGAGGGGAGCAGTGTTGAGACGGCGACGAACGGCGGCGGCGACATTTCTAAAACTAGCCGCATGCGGCTTTGCCTTTTTTGGCGGCTGTCAAAGAAACGCCCAGTGCCGGCCCTTTTTGTCCTTGTTTTGCTGCGCTCTGGTTTGAGCATGCGCGCGTACCTGTGCCAACAGCCGTATCCGCGGGACGAGGGAGCGGTCGAGGATGTACGCCCCTCCGCCGCCGCCACCGGAGGAGACGTTTTGGTTTCGAGTCATTGGTTTGAACAAAGAAGAGAAGGAAGAAAAAGTGACTGCCGACAGTGGAAAAAAAAGGTAAGCACACACTCCGCTCTCTCGATTCAACTCGCTTCGAGAATCTCTTTCTCGCTCTCGAGGAAGTGGGGCTCTCGTTCTCTATCCAAAAAAAAGACATGAAGCGCCTCGAGCAGCATCTGCGCTCGCTGTTGGTCTCGTCGAGAGGCGGTCGCGGCGCGCCTGCTGCTGCTGCGGGAGCAGAGGGCGCAGCAGGCGACTTGACGACGACGGTGCACCCCGAGGAAGCGAGCCAGGGCATGTCCGATGCGGCTGCTGCTCGGCCTCTCGCGGAGACCAGGTTCGTCGTTTTCATCTTTGCGCGCCCTCTCTGGAGAGAGCTTACGTCTCTCTCCCTTCGCTCCACTCGCATTTTTCGCAAAGGAGCTGCGCGTTGCCGCGCGAGAGAGGGAAAACGATTGCGACAGATGCCTTTGCTTTTCGAGACGACGCAAGCGCTTTTTTGCTCTCTTCATCGTCATCATCATCGCGTCCTCTCTCGTTCGAAGCTCTCTGTCTCTCTCTACCCCTCTTTCGCTGCTGGGGAATCCGTCGAGAATGCATCGCCTCTCGCGTGGAGCATGAATGAGCGACCGAAAGCGACTGTGTGAGCTCCGCTGGGCGAACGTTCGAGGCGTCAAATGTCTCCTATTTTTCTATCTCCGACCTCGTTCCCTCGCTCCTCACTCTCTCTTTTTCCCTCCTAAAAAAAACAAAAAAGCAGGAACGCCTCCGCCGCCCAGACCGAAGGGACCGCGTTCGACAACGCCAGCTCCTCGGGCGACAAGAACAGCGACGACGGCGAGGGCAGCGCCGCGTCTCGTGGAGGAGCGACTGGAGGAACGGCGACGACGAAAAAGCCGGCGGCGGTGACAAAGGCGGCGGCGGGGGCAGCGACGCCTGCGGCGGCAGCTGCGGCGGCGACGGCCGCCGACGCCGCCACCGCCGCCGCTCCCCCTCCCTCCTCCTCCTCCCTCCCGCGGGCCCCGGCCTCCTTCTACTGCCCGATCTCGATGGAGCTCATGGCCGATCCCGTCGTCGTCGCCACGGGCCACACCTACGACCGCCGCTGCATCGAGCGCTGGCTCGGGGCGGGCCGAGGGACCTGCCCGGCGACGGGCGCGCGCCTCAGGCACCTCGAGCTGACGCCCAACTTCGCGCTGCGGGACGCCGTGACGGAGTGGGCGCTGCGGGAGGGGGTTCCGGTTCCCGTGCCGGAGGACGGGTCCGGGAGGACGGCGGCGGCGCTGCTGTACAAGGGCGGAGCCGGCGGCGTTGGCGGCGACGGGGAGCAAGAAGGAGGGCGCAGCGGAGACGGAGGAGGAGAGGGCAGCAGCATCAGCAGCAGTCGGAGGAGAGCTGCGGCCGCTGCTGCTGCTGCCGCCGCCGCTGTTTTGCGCTTCGCCGAGGACGAGGCGACGCCAGCGGCGACCGAGGGAGAAGAAGAAGGAGAACAGGAGGAGGCTCCAAGACGGCGACAGCAGCAGCAGCACGGGACGACACCTACGGCAGCGCCAGGATCTGCATCGGCAACGAACACCGATGCTCCTCCCCTGCTCCAGCCGCCTCCGACGATCCTCCGCGGCCACGATGAGATCGTCTGGGCCGTTGAGGCGCAGGCGCAGGCCGGCGGCGGCGGCAGGCTCTTCTCGGCGTCGGCCGACCGCTCCGTCCGCGTCTGGGACGTGAGCTCGAGGAGGTGCGAGGCCGTTTTGGAGGACCACGCGCGGCCCGTGCTTTGCCTGGCGCTGGCTCCTGCGGCGGACGCCGTCGGGGAAGAGGAGGGAGGAGTGGTAAAAGCTTCGGGGAGCAACGGCGGCGGTGAGGAGCCGTCGGGGCCCCGCGACGGCGAGGAGGGCGAAGGCGCGAGCGGATTCGAGGGCGACGACCTGCTGTTCTCGGGGTCGTACGACTTCACGATCAAGGCCTGGTCCCTACGCACGCTGTCGCGGGTCGCGACGCTCACGGGGCACGGGGACGCCGTGCGGTCGCTGCTGTACGTTCCTCCCCCGAAGAAGGGAGGATCGGGAGGAAGCGAGAGGAAAAGAAACTCTCTCGGCCGGAGGGGGCGGCTGTTCTCCGCCAGCTACGACGGCACCGTTCGCGTCTGGGACGTCGCGACCTTGAGCGCCCTTGCGGCCTTGCCGGGCCACTCGGGCCCCGTGAGGACGCTGGCGAGCGTGGACGGGCTGGTGTTCTCGGGGTCGTACGACAAGACGGTGCGATGGAAGGCTTGAGGGGTTTTTTTCCTTTTTCTTTTTCAAATTTGGGATGTCGGCCTCGACCTCGATCTGCGTTCTTTTCCTCTTCTCACCTTGCCCTTTTTCTTCGAAACCATAAAAAACATTTCCGAAACAGATCCGGGCCTGGCACGCCGACTCGCTCAACCCGGCCGCCTGCCTTACGGGCCACACGGCGGCGGTCAGGGCGCTGGTGGCCGTCGACCGATCGAAAATCGTCAACGTTGCCCCCTCCGCGACGGCGGCGACAGCAGCAGACGGAACGACGACGACCCCTCTTTCTCCTCCTCCTCCTCCCCTGGGACCCCTGCTCTTCTCCGGATCCGACGACGGGACCGTCCGCGCCTGGTGCCCGCGCACCCTCACCTGCATCGCCACGCTCCGCGGGCACGAGGACAACGTCCGCGTGCTCGCGGCCACGGCCGACGGGGGGAATCCCCCGCTTCTGTTCTCGGGCTCGTGGGACCGCACGGTGCGCGCCTGGTGCCTCCGCTCCCTCAGATGCGTCCGCGTCTTGCGCGGCCACGGCGAAGCCGTCTTGGCGCTGGCCGTGGGGAGGGCGTGCGTGGCGAGCGGGAGCTACGACGCGAGCGTGCGGCTGTGGGACCTGTCCGGGATCGCCGCCGAGGGAGGCGGCGGAGAAGGCGGCGACGGTGAGGGCGAGGCGGCAGCCGCGACCGCCGGCGGCGGCGGCGGAGAAGAGCCGGGAGAAGACCCGGCGCCCTTGCCCTCCGTCTCTCCTCGCCCGCCCCCGGCCTCTCTGGCCTGCACGGGCCACGAAGACGCCGTGCGCGTGCTCACGGCGGACGGCCAGGGCCACGTCTTCAGCGGGTCGTACGACGGCAGCGTCGGCATCTGGAGCGAGGAAGGGTTTTGAAAAAAACCTTTTGACTTTTTTGTCTTTTCAAAAGAAAATTGCTTTCATGCCTTGTTTTTAATATCTAGCCTTTTCGTTCAACAGAAAAACTCCGTCCCTTCTTTCATCGAGGGTAACGCGCACGCTTTTTTTCTTTCTTCTTTTTGTAGAATTACACCTCTTGATGATATAGAAATTCCCTCTGCCGCTTCGCAAGGAAGGGGGAAAAAACTCTTGTCTAGTCGAGGACGAGCCTCTCGACCGCCGTCGCGACACCTTCCTCGTCTGCGTTTCCATCGAAATCAGACCGGCCTTCGTCGTCGTCAAAGGCGTCGAAATCGTCGCCAGAAGACCCGTCGTCGTCCCAAAAGTCCTCCCTGCCGCTTCGCCTGGCCCCCTGGCCGCTGCCGGCGCTCATGAGCGAGCGCAGAGAAGAGACTCGCGGAACGCCGACGACGCCGCCGCCGCCGCCGCGCTCGCCCGCGGAGAGGGCACTGGCGGCGGAGGACGCGAGGAGGCTTCCCTGCGCTCGCGCGCCGACGACGGAAGCTGCTTCGTTGCTGTTGCTGCTGTTGGGATCGGGCGTGGCAGCATCGGAGCTCCGAGCAGCAGCAGCAGCAGCAGCAGCAGACGGAGGAAGAGGCGGAGGAGAGGGAGCGAGCGGCGGAAGCTGGGGAGGCGGCGGGGGCGGCGGAGTCGGAGTCGGCGACGGCGCCTTGCATCCCTCTTCCTTCTCTCTCTCCTCCTCCCTCCTCTCCCCCTCCTTCGCCGCGGCCAGCTCCTCCAGCACCGCGGCCTCGAACGGGCCGTACGCCTGGTAGAAGTCCGCCGCTGCGGCGCCACCGGCGCGCGTGACGTCGACGACGAGCGTGCCCGGCAGGAGAGGGGAAACGTCGACCCGGGCGGAAACGAAGAGGCGGAGCGGCGAGGGCGCGCGGCGGCCGGGGCTGTCCCCGCTCGCAGGAAAAGAAGTATTATAGGAAGAGGAAGAGGAGGAGGCGCCGCTGGCGGCGGCCACGACGGGGAGCTCGAGGCGGGCCCTCCAGGCCGAGGCCGGCAGCGGCCTCGAGGAAGCATCCTCGGCCGCTGCCGACGGCGCGGCCAGCGCCCCGAGCGCGGCGACGCCGCCGCCAAAGGCCCGTCCCCCCACGCCCTCCGCCGCCCTCGCCACGCACGCGAGCACCTGCCCCAGCGAGCACCGCGTCGTGAAGCGCGTGTGCCTGCGCACGCAGCCCTCCCGCTCGTCGAGGAGGCCCGAGAGGTCGAGCGCGGCGGAGAGCAGGGTGAAGGCGTTCATCCTGGCGGCTCCCGGCGGCGCCCCTCGTCCGGGGGGGCCGCCGCCTTCGGCGCCGCCGCCGGCTCCTCCTCCGCGCACGGAGGCCTCGGCCGCCTCCGCGGCGTCGAGGGTGCGCTCGGCGACGGGGGGGACAGAGTCGGAGAACGGGTCGTCTTCTCTTTCTGCGGCGGCAGAGGCCGAGCGAGGGGACAGCGGCGTCGCCGCCGCCGCCTCTCTCCTGCTGCTGCTGCTGCTGCAGCTGCTGCCGCCGACGCCTCTGCCGACGCCGCTGCTGGCAACGCCCCCCCCGCCGGAAACGGCCCTCCGCAGCCCGGGCCTCACCCAGGGGTGCTCGAAGATCCTCTCCAGCGTCGGCCTGTCCCGCGGGTCGGCCCTCAGCATCGCGGCCACGAGGTCCGCGCCCCCCTCGGGCACCCAGGCCGGGAGCGAGAACTCGGCCGCCGCGATCTTGCGGAACAGCCGCGGCAGCGACGGCTCGTCAAAGGGCAGGCGCCCCGAGAGCATGACGGCGAGCGTGACCCCCAGGGACCAGACGTCGGCGGGACCCCCTTCGTACCCTTTCCGGGCGAGGACCTCCGGCGCGATGAAGGCGGGGGTGCCGCAGGCGGTCGAGAGCATGAACGCGTCGTTGTCGTCTCCTCCGCCGTCGTCTCCGCCGCCGTCGTCTCCGCCGCCGCCGCGCCCCCCGCCACGGCCGCTGCTGCTGATCGAAAGGTGCCCGAACCCAAAGTCGGACAGCTTCACGTCCCCCTCCCTCGTCAGCAGCACGTTCTCCGGCTTCAGGTCCCTGTGGAAGACCCCCGCCGAGTGGCAGTGAGCAAGCGCGTCCGCGAGCTGCTGGAACAGCCTCCGCGCCTCGCGCTCCGGCAGGGGCCCCTCGGCCGCGACCCTGTCGAAGAGCTCGCCGCCCGCCACAAACTCCATTACGACGTAGACCTTGTCTTTGGAGGCCAGGACGTCGCGGAGGACGACGAGGTTCGGGTGGCGGAGCCTGCGGAGGATGGCGATCTCGCGGGTGAGGCGGGAGCGCGAGGCGGAGGCTTGAGAGGTTTGAGAGGGGGCGGCGGCGGCGTTGTTGGTTCCGCCGCCCCCGTTCTTTTTCGTCGTCGTCGTCGTCGTCGACGACGTCGCCTCGGGGCCCAGGACGCGGTCCTTCCTCATGATCTTCACCGCGACCTCCTCCCCCGTCTCTGCGTGCCTGCCGTACTTGACCTTGGCGTAGGTGCCCTGTGTGTGCGTGAAAAGAGAGAGAGGGGGGGGGGAGCAGAATGAGGGTGAGGGTGAGAGAGAGAGAGAGGGGAGTGGAGGAGGTCAAGAATAAAGAAAAAAACGTCGAGACCTAGCCTCTCTCTCGTTTCTTTTTCGTTTCGCGTTCGCTCTCTTCTCAACTCCACGGACCTCTCCGAGCGTGCGCCCGAGGTAATAGTCGCCGACGCGCTTGCGGAACATTTTGCGCGAGAAAACGAAAGAGAGAAAGAGAGAGAGAGAGAGACAAAAAAACAATCAATCGCTGTAAGCGTCAAAAAAATCAAACGAGGAAGGGAAAAAAATGAAAAAAATCAAGCCGCGGACTTTTCCTTTACCCTGTCACTTTGCTCGAGACTAAATTCAGTGAAAAAGAGAAAGAAGTCATCCCCCCCCTTTTCCCCCGCGCGCTCCGTGTCTCGTCCTCCCACGATGAGGGGCGCCCGCTCGCTCGCAGGCGCGCGCCCAACCGTCGCCGTCGCGGGCGGCGCCAAGCTGGCGAACAAGCAGGCCGCCCGCCCGGCGGCCCCGCAGATGCTCGGCTCGAGCGCCGCCCGCACCTCCGCCGATGCGGCGGCGGCGAACGTCAAGGTCGCCGCCATCAAGCCCCCGGCCTCGAGCTCCCCGGCGCAGACCTACGCCAACGACGAGGCGCCGCTCAAGCTCTCGATCGGCGAGGCACCGGGAATGGGTGAGTCTAGTGTTTCCTCGATGGAGAAGCGCGGGGGGGGGGGCGAGTGGCGAGAGCTGCAAGAAATGTCTGTCCGAAATATAGAGCCTCGAGCCTCTTTTGAAGGCGAATTGGTCTCGAGAACAGCAAGAAGCGTTCCACGTTAGCTCTAATGTGATTCCGTCTCCTGCTTTCGATCGAGCCTTATCCTTGACGAAACGAGGCCTTGTGGTGCCTTTTCTTCTCCCCCGTTGTCGCATTGGGGGAGCTGCTGCTCTGTCTCAGGTGTCTGACCCAATTTGGAGGCAATTCGAGAAGCGCTGAGCGTCGAAAGGCGAGGTTGATCGATCGGCGCAAAGGGAAAGAGCGAGAGGATAGAATCGCCGCCGCCGGCGGCCGTTTCTTCTTCGCCGTCTTGGCGAAGCGATCTCGCCCTCTATCCCATCTTCCCGCCCTCGCTCTGCCCCTTGAAGACAGCGAAACCGGTCCCTTCTGCTGCTGGAGTGGTCGCGACTGCGACCAGAGCGCTTGAAGGCGCCGAGCGGCACCGATCAGGGGTCAAACAAGCTTATTTCTTTTTCCCCTCTCCTGACTTTCCTTCACCTTCGCTTTTCCCCCGATCTCTCGACCCCCTCTCTGTCTCTCCCCCCCACCCCACCCCACCCACCCACCCACCCACCCCAAAAAAAATAGGCGGCGGCCTCTTCACCTC
>Ga0315285_10001079_pt1 | contig 28401 bp, 23 predicted proteins | sample YL17G09_36_MG_FD_203698 | JGI IMG/M metagenome (GOLD analysis project Ga0315285, IMG submission 203698) | Sediment microbial communities from Yellowstone Lake, YNP, Wyoming, USA - YL17G09_36 | ecosystem: Environmental > Aquatic > Freshwater > Lake > Sediment | place: USA: Wyoming | collected...
AAATGGTCCAAAAGAAATTAATCTTAATCTCAAAGAAGACACATCTCGATAGTCTCGTTTAGGAAAACTCGAATTTGATAAAGGTCAATCAGGTGCAATAGTATTAACCAATTAATGTAACGGGATTGTGGTTGCAGATGCCGCCGACTTCGTTCCAGAAAAGTGAATAGAAGTAAGTATAATTTTCATTAATTCATAAGATATTATCTTTTTTGAGAAATAAATAATGATGGAATCGGACCACCCAATGGTGGCGATATAGAATATTGTGGCTTTTGTTCAATACCGGCTTTTCGCAATTCTTCTATAAACTTATTATAGGAAGAAACTATATCCTTATCAATTTTAGGATTTCTTATAATAATATTATTCTGCTTGTTTTGTTTTTTCATTGTTATCACCTTATTAAAAATATTCTTTTGTGTGTACGAAAATATCTATTTTTTCTCTACTCATATAATCAACTAATAGTTCAAAGTATTCTTTAACTGCTTTTTGATGTTCTGCTTTCTCTGCAAGGTTTTCAATTTTTAAGTTAAGTTCTTTTTGAAGGGTTTCCATATTTATTCCAATACCATGAGAATGCCATCTTTCGTTATCACTAAGTTTACTAGCAATATTTTTCGCTCGTTTTTCTCTCATCTTTTGTGTAACACGTTTTTTTCGAGTCTCAGTTATTTGCCAATTCTTAAACTTATATTTAGAAAGCCAATTTTTTAGTAACTCAATAGACAAATTTCTGGACTCTTCAAATTGTTGAAGTTCACCCGGATCCATTTTATTAATAAGGGCATATTCAGCACCTGTTAGACTTCCTTCTTCTGCTTTTTTGTTAAGTTTTTTAAACTGACTTAGGTATGAAAGTGCTGGAACAAGTTTACCTTCTCTTTCAATTTGTGGATCTATCGGACCCAAACAAGAAAAGTAGTCCATATATATTTTGTTCCCTGACATTACAAAAACCGTGCCCGCTGACATCGCTCTATTAGGAACAACAAAATATACTTCATTATAGTGAAATCTAATTGCGTAAACTATCCTTGCCACAACTTCAACTACACCTCCAGGAGTATCAAGCATTATTACAAGATTAGGACGTTTTTTCTCTTTTTTCTCCAACGCATCCCGAATTACCCTATCTAAACCAGGAATTATAGGTGCAATTATTGCTAAAAAATCGCTTTCAAAAAGATTTTCAAGTCTTTCAAGATGTTGATTTAGTTGTGATTTGATATATTCATCAAGAGGACGCATTTAATATACTTCCTAATTTGTCAAAAACATAAAATCTTAATTTTAATAATGGACTTACATTTGATATACGAAATTTTTTTAAAATGCAACAAAAAACAATCACTATTCCTATATACTCATTTCGACATTTTTAGTGAAAAAATGAAATATTTTTTATACTTCACAATTAATCTCAAAGTATCAATAAATAATATAATCTCTTTTCTAAAAATCCATAATGAAAGAATCATTATATTTTGATGCCTTATAATCACTAATTATTGGAGGATTTATATGAATAAAAAACTTAAGTAATTTTATTTAAATTCAAGACTGGATTATATTTATTCTGATGTTTTAAATATGTAATAAACATTACATTTTATAAACAGAGTTATTTAACACTAAAATTTTGAAATTTTCTTTTAGAAAAATAGAATAGATCATGCTTAATTAATTTTCTATTTACGAATTATATTAGGCCTATAAATTATAATTCACAATCTTCGCAAAGGAATCGGCTTTGAGGCTGGCGCCTCCTACTAACGCTCCATCAATATCCGGCATCGCCATAAGTTCCTTAATATTATTCGGATTCACACTTCCTCCGTATTGAATTCTAACAGGTTGAGCAAGTTCTTCATCATACAATTTTTTTAAAAGTCCCCTGATAAATGAATGAACCTCCTGAGCCTGTTCAGGAGTTGCATTAACACCAGTCCCAATTGCCCAGACAGGTTCATAAGCTATCACAGTATTTATCATTTTTTCTCTTTGTAAATTATTCAAACACCCTTCCACTTGTTTTTGCACCACAAATTCTGTCTGCCCTGATTCTCTTTCATCTAATGTTTCACCAACACAGATTATCGGAAGAAGATTATGCTGATAAGCTGTCTGTGCCCTTAAATTTACCATCTCATCTGTCTCACCAAAATATTGTCTTCTCTCAGAATGACCTATAATCACATATTCTACACCAATATCAACAAGCATCAATGGTGATACAGCACCCGTATATGCCCCAGAATCTTTATAAAAAACATTCTGTGCACCAAGCTTAATATTCGTCTTTGTTACTTTCTGCTTAACTGCATCCAGAACAGGATACGCAGGACAAACTATTATCTCAACACTATTATTACTCTTAACAGCAGGAATGAGTTTATCAAGCATAGCAAGGGCTTCCGCTCTTGTAAGATTCATTTTCCAATTCCCAGCAATAATTGGCTTTCTCATCTGATTCTCCATTTTAAATTGTATTATGTTTAGAATATCGATTCATTGTATAAAACATTATTAGAATTGTAGAGACACGATATATCGTGTCTCTACATCAAATATTTACTTACCAGCAATATATTCAATTAAATCGACGCATCTGGTAGCATAACCATACTCGTTGTCATACCACGCCAAGACCTTGACCATATTATCAATCGCATAGGTGCATAGAGCATCAAAAATCCCGGAATAAGTGGTTCCATTAAAATCTTTACTCACTAAAGGTAAATCACAATACATTATATACTTCTTTAACGCACCATCAGCCGCTTTTTTCATCGCCGCATTCACTTCTTCAACAGTCACACTTTTCTTCAATTCTGCAACAAGATCAATTAATGAAACATTTGGAGTCGGAACTCTGATTGCAAGCCCATTTAATTTACCCTTTAATTCGGGAATAACCAAACCGATTGCCTTTGCAGCCCCAGTTGTTGTCGGTATCATTGACAATCCTGCTGCCCTGGCTCTTCTTAAATCTTTATGAGGCAAATCAAGAATTCTCTGGTCATTTGTGTAAGAGTGAATAGTCGTCATAAGACCTTTTACAATACCAAAAGTATCATTTAGAATCTTCACAATTGGTGCAAGACAGTTCGTTGTGCAAGAAGCATTGGAAATAACATTGTGTTTATTCTTGTCATACATCTTTTCATTAACGCCCATCACGATAGTAATATCTTCATTTTTTGCTGGAGCCGAAATAAGAACTTTTTTTGCACCTGCAGTAATGTGTTTTTGTGCATCTTCCTTCTTTGTAAACAGCCCTGTCGATTCCAACACAATTTCGGCACCCAAATCTTTCCAGGGTAATTGAGCAGGGTCTTTTATCGCCATAATCTTAATTTTATCATCATCAATAACTATACTATCGCCTTCAGCTTTAACCTCACCTTGATAAATCCCGTGAATGGAATCATACTTAAACAGATGTGCCAAAGTTACCGCATCAGTAATATCATTGATTCCAACGATATCGAAATCTGCCTTCTCCGCCTTGACCGCTCTTAAAAAAAGCCTTCCAATTCTCCCAAAACCATTAATTCCAACCTTTAATGCCATTGTTCTATCCTCCTGTTTCTATATAGTTTTTTATTATAAATAACCCTAATTTTTTACCGTTATGAAGATTATAAACAGCCCTTTACCTGTCAATAGTTTTTTTATTTTATTTACATAAGTATAGAAAAAAGTAGGGACAGAACAGTGTTCTGTTCCAATATTAAAATAATAAATTTTACAATATCCCCACTTCAAGTAGAAATTCTTTCTTCTGCCCGCTTTTTAAATACTCTAATGTTCCCCTCTGTTTTTCTTTGGATCTTCCTTCAACCCAGCAATTTGCCGGCTCTAATCCCATCACATAAATTCTTTCTCCACACATCTTCCATTGAATAAATTTGGGAAGTTCTCTCTGACGATATTTCAAGTAAATCCCAAAACCTTTTCCTCTATTGAACATCCTGTTTATTAATTTTACTGTAACAAATCCTTTCTTATCCGATTTCATAGTATGATAAAAAACCTCTTCTTGAAAATCTTTAATCGGTGCCGGGAAAATAGAATAAGTTTGAAAAGGTGCTCTTTTCTTATCTTCTCTCCGTATTACTTCAATGGAAGGTGAGATAAGCTCCGTTCCTTTATCCATCAACGGAAAGCCAAAATTGAAATGATATAGAATCATTAAAGGAGTAGTTTGAAATCCTTCATTTTGAACGATATCTCTGATAAAGATTCGTGATTCCCCACATTTGGCTGATATTGTCCTTGTTAAAGTAATATTCTCGCCAAAAACCCGCGTCTCTCTTAATTTGCCAGTTGCCGAAAGAATATAATCATCTTTATCCCATTTACAATCAAGAGAAACATTTTGAGCAGGAATATTCGATATTCGTCCGTGAAGACCCAACTCCTCATCACTATCAACATCAGGAGCTCCCAAATAAGTTAATCCACAAGTCACAAGCAATCCTCCGAAAAAACTCCGCAACCAACCTAACCTTTCTGGTTCATAAAACTGAGGAGCAACGTCTCCTGTGGATGACCTCCAGCATAGTGACTGCCCACAATAACTGGCTTCAGAAATGTCCATACCGCGATCAACTAATACTGTGAATTCAAATCCGACTCCGGTTTTAAAAAGTAATGCTTCAACTCCTTTTTCTTTTCCTTCTTTAAATTCAACTCTTTTAATTCCTGCAATTTGCGAGACATCACCAACCTTTCTTAAAATCTCATCCTTTTTAAATTGTTTGTTATAAAGAAGCATAATAATAATCCCCCTAAAAAATTTAATAATATAATCCGACCTTTATGTCTCATAAGGAATATACAACATAAATCTTCGGATTACATTAACACAAAATAATAAAAAAGTAAATCTTATTATGATATGAGATAAATAGAAGTCTATAAAAAATTTCCTCATAAAAAATAAAAAGCTGAACAAAAGTTTGTTCAGCTTGAACCCAAATAATAAAATATAAGATTAAATAAAAGTCCTAAAGATATATCTAAAGGTTTTAAATAAAAATCAATTTTTTTACTCTATCAGGGTACTGAGCCGACCGATCAGGTCTTCTCTTTCTTTCGTTGAGTTCTTAAGATTCGCTATCTCGTTTTCCAAATTTTGAATCATCTGCTCCTGCTCATTCATTTTAATTTCCTGTTCCCGAATCTGTTTTTGCTGTTCTTTAATCACATCATTCTGTTCTTTTATTTTGTTCTGGATTTTCTCAATGATTTCGTCATTCGTCATTACTTTTCCCTCCGTTTTTGAATTATCAAACTGATTTTTATTTACAATCCGATTCTCTACATAAGAATCTTTTTCTATCTCTTCAGTATCGTGTTCCTTCTTTTGAGTTTTATCCTTATACAGCTCTTGCGTATCGCTAACCTTCTCCTTTTTAATCTTACTTTTAGATGATTCTTTCCCTACCATCTCTACATATCACTTTTAAAATAATTTTTTTCAAGCTATTTAAAAATATTTAGACAATGCAATTATTGCTCGACAAAACCGTATAATTCTGTGATTTTTTTGTCAAGGATTACTTAATAACACGGTTTAAAAAACTCGCTTCATTAAAATTATCGGCATCAATCTAAATAACCTAAATAAAAAATTATAGGTTTTAAATTTTTATCTTGGTAGGGCAAAAACCATAAATAACAGACTTAAAAAATTAATAAGAAAAAAAACACAAAAACAAACATTCAATCTATGAACTTGACTTTGTTTGCTTCTCTTTGTCTTTGTTGTGTTACCTCCCGTTTTTTGTATTTCGCAGTGCGCTTGTGTTCTGATATTGCTTCCTTTTTCAGGACTTCACCAAAAGTCATTTCTTTCGGTCGGTGTAATATTTTCATTCTTTCTATCTTCCTGATCAAATCTACAGGATCAAAAGGTTTCGAAATATAATCCAGTGCGCCGAGCATTCTTGTCTTCTCAATAACCTTCTTTTCAGTTTTTGCAGAGACAAAGATAACAGGTATATCCTTTAAATACGATTCATTTTTAATGGATTCACATATTTGCAAACCACTCATTTTCGGTAGCATTATATCCAATATAATCAAATCAGGTTCATACTTAATAATCTTATTCAAACCTTCTATACCATCTTCTTCCGTCAACAAATCAAATTTTTCCATCATCGCCATCTCCATTACCTTCAAAAAATCCTCATCATCATCTATAAGAATTATTCTCAATCTCTCTATTTCTATTTTTTCTCTTACATCTTTTGCCTCTTCAACTTCCACAGAAAGTTTTTGTTCAATTGATTCAACCACTTTTTTCTTTTCTACTACTTCTTCTTTCTGAATAAGTTTCTGTGGTTCTATTTTCTTATAGGATTCTTTTCTCAATTGAGTTGAAACTATATTCATTAACTCATTCAAATTATGCTTTTTCGTTCTGGGAGGCATAGGATTTTTCTGAAAATACACATCGATATTCTTTTTTAATCTTGTTGGTTCCATTGGCTTAGTTAGATAAAGACTTGCACCCTTCTTATAACCCGCTTTGATAAAGTCAAGCGACCCCTTTACTGTAAGAAAAAATATAGGTGTATCTTTAAATTTTTCGTTACTCAGAATCCTTTCACAGACCTCAAAACCACTTATATCAGGCATAATAACATCAAGAATAATCAAATCTGGCTCACAATCATTCAATACCTCTAAGGCTAATCCCCCATTCTTAACTCCTAATACCTCATACTGACCTTGCAATATTACCTTAACTACATCGAGAATATCTTCATCATCATCCACAAGTAAAATTCTATATTTCATATTTTCACCTCCTTATTAATTATTCAAATACAGTTAATCACATTTTTAAATGATTGTCAAATGCAAATTAAGAATTATTAAACCGCTCAATTTTTGCTATTACAATATTTACATTATAAAAAGTATTGATGAATTTTCATAAACCTTTAACATATCAAGCATAAAAACAAAAAAGTCAATGAAATGAAACAAAATTACTAATCTACTGATTTATATTAAATGAGAATTTTGTTGATTATATCATTACAAAAAAGTAACTGTAACGTGCTTGATTAACTTTATATCTAAATATCTATTCTTGGAGGAGAAGATGGCTCTAAAAGATAAACTCAACGAGGATTTTAAAATTGCTCTTAAACAACAAAACTCACTCAAAGTCTCGGTCTTAAGGATGCTTAAAACAGAAATAACAAAAAAAGAAAAAGAGAAAGCCGAAACGGAAATCACTGATGAACAAATAATTACCATCCTGCAAAAAATGGTTAATCAACATCTCGATTCTATTGATCAATTTAAAAAAGGAAACAGACAAGACCTTGTTGATAAAGAAACTGCAGAATTAAAAATCCTTGAGTCTTATCTCCCAGAAAAAATCTCTGATGAAGAAATAATCTCTGAAGCTAAAAAAGTAATAGAAACTACGGGCGCTTCTTCATCCAAAGATATGGGAAAAGTTATGGGAATTTTAATGAAAAATCTAAAATCCTCCGGAAAAACCTTTGATGGAGAAACAGCCAAAAATATTGTTCAAAAATTATTATCAATGTAGGAAATTAATATATGTGTTACTTACGATACTTTGCGTTCATAGTTTCTTTGCGACTTCTGCGATTAGAATTAAATTAAAATAATATGAGAAATTTAGAAAAACCCGTTATCGAGTTCATCAATGTCTATAAATACTTTGGCAAAAGACTTGTCATTAATAATCTCTCATTTGAAGTGTATGAGAACGACATCTTCGGATTTTTAGGCCCCAATGGTGCTGGCAAAAGCACAACCCTTTATATGCTCGTCAGACTTGTATATCCAACCTCCGGAACAATAAAAATTCTTGGTAAAGAACATAAAGAAGTCACTAAATATCTCAAAGATATAGGCGCTTTCATTGAAGACCCTGCTTTTTATGATAACCTTTCCGCTCGACAGAATCTATCCCTCCTTGCACGACTTTCCCATATCGATAACAAAAACTCAATTGATGAAATCCTAAATTATGTCGGTCTTCTGGATAGAGCTAATGATAAAGTTAGAACCTATTCTCATGGTATGAAACAAAGACTCGCTATAGCACAAGCACTTTTAACAAAACCCAAAGTCGTCGTTCTTGATGAACCCACAAATGGCTTAGACCCTGAAGGCACAAGAGAGGTATGGAAACTCATTAAATTTCTATCAAAAAATAACAAGACAACTTTTCTTATATCGAGCCATCTGCTTTATGAAATTGAAGAAGTCTGTAATAGAGTAGCAGTTTTAAATGAAGGGGTTCTTGTGGCTTGTGATTATTTGGAAAATCTTCTTAATTTCTCAGAATGTATTCTTGAAATCAATTATCCTGAACCTGAAAAAATCAAATCCTTTATCAGTGACAAGAATCTCGGTGACACAATTTTTATAAACAAAAATTATATCAAAATCAAAACGTATTCCATTATGCCTGAGGAGCTCAATAAACTTCTTTGTGAATCGGGAATCTATTCCTCTTCAATTTGCAAAGTAAAAAGAACTCTCAAGGAATTATTCTTAGAATTAACAAAGAAAAAATTATCTGCATAACAATAATTATGGTTAGATTATGATAGGCAGAATTTACAAATTAATATTAAACGAACTTATCAAACATTCCCGATCGAAGATTTCTTATCTCGGAATAATCTGTATTATTCTAAGTTCCCTTGTAATGGTGAAAAGTATTGCCTTTACTTCTTCAGAATTACAATACAATGGCTTTTCTTTTTTAATCACAACAATGCTTGGAGTTTGCACATCTATATTACCACTTTTTGCTACGATATTCTCATCCATTATCGTTGCCAATGAAGCAACACGGGGCACATTGAGAGTCATTCTTACTCAACCGGTTAGACGAATTGAATTTCTAATCGCTAAATGGATTATATCTATTTTCTATATGTTATTTCTCCTTTCCATCGCTCTTCTGATAATAGTAATATATGCTCAATTTACATACGATTTTAAAGATATTACAGAAGAAAACCTAATTGTTTATACAAAAACCGAAATGATTTTTTCTTTATTTAAATCTTTCTTATTCTTGTTATTTCCTTTAATTGCCACAGTAACTTATGGCTTTTTCATTTCTGTAATATCAAAAAATGTAGCGGTAGCGGTAGGAGGTGCTGTGGGAACTCTTTTTACAATCGAACCTATCAAGCATTTATTAAAATTCAAGTATTTCAATTTGACTAATTACATCTTTACCTCTTATTTAGACCTACCGTTAATAATGTCTTCTGATATGGCAAGTGGAGTCGGAAATCCCTGGAAAAGCGATTTATCAGACATTAATAAGTTAGTGATTGTGTCGTTAATATATATCGTTGTGTGTTGGGGATTAAGTCTCGTGGTTTTTTTAAAAAGAGATTTGAATTGAAATCTCTGAAAAACTGTAGCGCGACATAAATAGGATTTCAAAAATTATTATCTACAAATTAGTGAAAATGCCCCCTCACCCCTCCCTCTCCCCTTTGGGGAGAGGATTAAGGTGAGGGGGTGAAATTTTGTAGTGATACAGAACCCTTGATTTATGAACAATAATTTCTAATAATTTATTATGTCGCAAAAATATGCGAAGCGAATCTCTCATTACAACAATAAAATAGGTATAAATAAAAAATGCCGAAGGCGGGACTTGAACCCGCACAGGATTGGCTCCTACTAGACCCTGAATCTAGCGCGTCTACCAATTCCACCACTTCGGCATTGTAATTATATCAATTCATTAGCGTCATTTATTGTCAAGCTATTTTGTAATCTCGATACACTCCATCATATATTATACAAATTTGAACACATATTTTCATGTCTCGTTCCCAAGCCCCTGCTTGGGAACGAATATGTCCCGAAGCCCATGCTTCAATATTGTAGAGACGCAATATATTGCGTCTCTACTTTAATTAACGTTTTGTCAAAGCTGGGGCTTTGACAATCATATTTCTGTTCCCAAGGTGGGCCTTGGGAACAAGACAAAAATAAAATCTTTTGATTAAAAAAATATGGATTTTATTTGCCTGAATATATTTTTATTTTCTATTATCAAATTAAAAAGTTTCTGAGGTGTATTTTGAAAAATCAGGTCGCAATTGTTAAATGCAAAAACTATAATCCAGAATTAGTTTATGATAAAATCAAAGAGGCAGTAAATTATTTAGGTGGATTCTCTGAATTTGTTAAACCTAATGAAACCGTTTTGCTTAAACCAAATCTTCTTGTAGGTAAAAAACCGGAACTTTGTGTAACGACACATCCAACTATAATCGAAACTATTGCGAAACTCGTGTTGGAGGCGGGAGCAAAAGTTATTCTCGGTGATAGCCCTGCAATCGGCTCTACAAACAGTAATGCCAAAAATGCGGGATATAAAGAGATAGCCGATAAATTAGGCATTAAAATTGTCGAATTCAACACGCCAATAAAATATAGTTATCCTCAAGGAAAACTCTACAAAAACTTCGAGATTGATAAAAACTTTAAGATGGTCAATAAAGTTATAAATCTTCCCAAATTTAAAACTCATGGAATGATGTATATAACATCCGCAGTGAAAAATTTATTCGGTGCTGTTGTCGGAACGCAAAAACTACAATGGCATTTCATCGCTGGTAAAGATTATAACCGCTTCAGCCGATTCCTTGTCGAACTTTATTATTTTATCAATCCCACCTTAAATATTCTTGATGCTATAGTCGGGATGGAAGGAAATGGTCCCCAATCAGGTGATCCAAGGGAAATGGGATTGATATTAGCTTCAAGAGATGGTCTCGGTCTGGATAGAATTGCCTGTGAAATTGTCGGCTTCAATCACAATGATATTCCCATATTTCATTCTGCAAAAGAGTTGGGTTATACAACTCAAGAATTAGATAATATTGAAGTTCTGGGTGAAAAAATTGAAGATGTAAAAGTAGCAAATTTTAAAGTACCTCGAAGAGCCTCATTTAACTCACTCAATTTACCTAAATTTATCTCAAAATCATTTGATAGATTTTTAACATCACATTCTAACATCAATCATCCAATATGCACAAGATGCAAGATTTGCCAACAAGTGTGTCCCACAAAAGCTATTAGTTATAACAACTATAAAAGACCAAATCCTTCATACAAAGGTTATATGAACATAAATTATGACAGATGTATCAGATGCTTTTGTTGTCAGGAAATGTGCCCCAGTAAAGCAATAAATATCAAGGAGAGCTTTCTATTAAATCTTCTTACAAAAATCACACACGCTTTATGAATTTATTGAGCCTCATTTATCTACAATTTTTTTATTTTAATTTCATCAACCCATTTCAACACATTCTCCCAGGGTTGACTCCCCGTATATGACATTGTATATAATTGAACTCCAGCAGGTTCATCACCAGTAAAAGTCTTGTGGGCACAAAAATTCAGATTCGGGAAATCTATTGCCCAACAATTAAACACCCACCTCTTCTTAATTTTGATAGTTTTCCCAGAAGATTCAGAAATCACTCTCTGACAGGAAATAAAAATAATCCCCTTAACCTCTTGTAAGTTTCCCGCTACGTCCTTCAAAAACTTTGTTGTGAATGCATATTTCCCCGTTTCTTGATTATAAACAATCGGAATAAAGGGAACAGGAAGCTGATTAGTCTCATTATACATCCATGTGTCAACTGGTTGTTCCTTCACTTTTTTATCAATAATATTTACTATAATTGAAAACTCAGATTGCATTTTTTGTGAGACAATATATTCTTTGGTTGACCAAACAAATAACAGTAATCCTATATAAGCAAAAACCGCAAGCGGTCCAAAATTCTCTACATCAAATCTTGTGCGGAAATCAGGATCAGACTTACGGTGAATCAATGAAAGAACAATCCCAATACCCAGTAACAACGTTGATGGTAAACAGACAAGCCCCCAAATACCAGGACCATAATGAACATCAACACCATCATTCAATGTAATAATTGTATAGCCCCCATAAAAAATTGGAATAATAACAAGCCGAGCACTTATCGCAAATAAAAACTCAATCAAACGCTTCATTAACAATTCCCCTCTTTCTATTTCTAAACGAAGCGATTTAACTCTACAAGACATTTACCTTTTTAGTACAAAGACTGAAAATAATTGTCAAAAATGTCAAGGTAAAACCATAATATGAAATATAATAACTTTCGATGTGTTCTGCAGTTCGATTTTTCTCTTACAATTTTTAATTATTTGTTTTCTTGAAGGAAACCGAAGAGTAAATTCAAAATCTCTTGACATTATTTCGCACTAAAAAATATAGTCATTTAACCATAAAGTTATCAATTTTGGGAGAATCCAAATTATTATGGAAACATTTTATCCACACAAAACGATTGAAGAAAAATGGCAAAAATTCTGGGAAGAAGATAGAACTTTTTATGTAAAAAGAGACCCATCAAAAAAGAAATATTATGTCCTCGAAATGTTCCCATATCCCAGCGGAAAACTTCATATGGGTCACGTCAGAGTTTATACCATCGGAGATGCTGTTGCCCGATATAAAATGATGCAAGGATACAACGTTTTGCATCCTATGGGCTATGATGCATTCGGCTTACCTGCTGAAAATGCAGCCATCAAAGAAAGTAAACACCTCAACCAACGCATCAATCCAAGTGATTGGACAAGAACCTGCATTGATATTGTTAAAAGCCAACAAAAAAGATTAGGCTTCAGTTACGATTGGGACAGAGAAGTCATCACCTGCAGAAAAGATTATTTCAAATGGAATCAATGGATATTTTTACGAATGTACGAACGTGGTTTAGCCTATCGAAAAAAATCTCCTATCAACTGGTGTGAATCCTGTGGAACAGTTCTCGCTAATGAACAGGTCATCGATGGTAATTGCTGGAGATGTGATTCAAAAGTCGAAATAAGAAATCTTGAACAATGGTTTTTTAAAATAACAGAATATGCGGAATCCTTACTTAATGACCTCGAAACCCTTACTGATTGGCCCGAAAATGTTATAACGATGCAAAAAAACTGGATTGGTAAAAGTCAAGGAACTTTAGTCAATTTCAAAATAAAAGAAACGGGCGAAAATCTGCCAATTTTTACAACTCGACCGGATACACTCTTCGGTGTAACTTTTATGGTTTTCGCTCCAGAACATCCAATGGTTCTCGAATTAATTAAAGGAACAAAGCAAGAGGGAAAAGTTAAAAAGTTCGTGAACAAAATGCTCATAGAAGACAAATTCGCAAGGTCGGCTGAAGATAGAGAAAAAGAAGGTATATTTTTAGGGAAAACAGCCATCAATCCTGTTAATGGGGATGAAGTGCCTCTTTACACTGCTAATTTTGTGTTAATGGAGTACGGAACAGGTTGCATTATGGCTGTTCCGGCACATGACCAGCGTGACTTTGAATTTGCAAAAAAGCTCAATATTCCTATTAAAGTTGTTATTGAACCTCGAGAGAATCCTTTAAAACCCGAAACGATGGAAAAAGCCTATGTCGATGAAGGAATAATGGTAAATTCGGTGGAATTCAGTGGAATGGGCAATATAGAAGCTATAGAGAAAATTAATAACTTTTTAGAAGAGAAAGGAATTGGAAAAAGAACCATTCAATATAGATTACGTGATTGGCTTATCAGTCGTCAGAGATACTGGGGAACACCCATTCCGATTGTTTATTGTGACCAATGCGGGATTGTTCCTGTGCGAGATGAGGACTTACCAATTACATTGCCTACAGACGTTGTATTCACAGGTCAGGGTAATCCCATTCTTACTTCGGAAAAATTTATTGATACAAAATGTCCGAAATGTAATAGCTCTGCTAAAAGAGAAACTGACACAATGGACACCTTCGTAGACTCTTCCTGGTATTTCTACAGATATTGTGACCCGAAAAACACTGAACTTCCCTTTTCAATCAATGAAGATAAATATTGGATGAGTGTAGACCAATATATCGGTGGCGTAGAGCATGCTATCTTACATTTGTTGTATGCTCGGTTTTTCACAAAAGTTTTAAAAGACATAGGACTAACAAAATATAATGAACCATTCCAAAGATTACTCGCTCAAGGAATGGTCACAAAAGATGGTGCGGCAATGTCCAAGTCTCGTGGAAATGTTGTCCCTCCCGATGATATTATTGAAAGTTATGGGGCAGATACTGCGAGGTTATTTTTACTCTTCGCATCACCTGCAGAAAAACAATTAGATTGGAGTGACCAGGGCGTTGAAGGTTGCTATAGATTTCTTAATCGAATCTGGCGTTATATCATCCCAAGAATTGACCTCATTAAATCTGTTAAAGAAATCAAGGATATTGATACAGAAAACTTTTCAAAAGAACAAAAAGATTTATTATTCATCATCCACAACACAATTAAAAGAGTAACAACGGATATCGAAGAAAGATTTCACTTCAATACAGCTATTGCTGCCATTATGGAATTAGTCAATGCCTTATACAGCTTCGATAAAGAAGGTGAAACGGCAAATATTTTAATATCAAATGCTGTTAAAACAGTTATTTTATTATTATCACCATTTGCACCTCATCTTTGCGAAGAGCTCTGGAGCAAAATCACTGATTCAAAAGAAAGTATCTTAAAACATCCCTTTCCTACCTTTAATGAAAAATTCCTGAAAAAGGAAGAACAAACTATTGTCGTCCAGGTTAATGGAAAATTAAGAGGAAAATTGGTAATCGCCGCAGATGCTTCTGAGGAAGAAATCAAAAAAGCCGCCTTAGCAAACGAAAATGTTAGGAAATACACTGATAATAAGGAAATAAAAAACATCATTGTAGTTCCAAAAAAATTGGTTAGTATTGTCGTAAAATAAAATGAGAAATCTCTGAAAGACTGCTTAATTGTAGGGGCGACATCTCGTCGCCATAGAAAATGGGCAGGGAAACCCTGCCCTTACAACCAATTTTTAACATAAATACCAGTGTTTTAGAAGATCCAAAGTTGGGTTTAATCTCTATGTTCAAAGGATTAAACAAGAAAGAACAATTATTACTTTTATTCCTTCTATTGGTTATAATCAGTGGAGGATTAATCAAACTTTTCACAAAGAAACAAGCTGATATTAAAATCTATAAATTAGAAGCTACACCGAATGTTGAAACCAATCAATCAACCACAAAACCTAACCTAATTTACGAAAAGAAGTCAGATATTGACATTATTCTCGATCAAACAATCGATATCGAAAAGGATAAAAAAATAGACATTAACACCGCTACTATTCCAGAATTGGACAGACTACCCGGAATTGGGCCTGTTAAAGCTAAATCGATTGTTGATTATCGCAAACGAATAGGAGAATTTAACAATCTGGAACAACTCAAGGATGTTAGAGGAATTGGAGATAAAACTTTCGATGCTATCAAAGATTCCATATACATTAAACAAACTGAAACTCCGAGTGAGAAACAAGAATTCAAGAAAGCACCCATCCCCTTTCAGGCACCTTTAGAAATCACTAAATACCCAGAATTTGAAAATCTGATGACACCGACTCCTAAAGAAAATAAAATTGTTAAAGAAACAGATGAAACATTCGAAAAAATTAACATTAATACAGCAGATAAAAAAGAATTATGCAAACTTAAAGGAATAGGAGAGAAAAAAGCACAAGCAATCATTGACTACAGAAAAAAATACGGTAAATTTGAAATCCCCGCTGATATTATGAAAGTCAAAGGAATTAAACAAAAAATATTTTTGGACAATCAGGATAAAATTATAACTCAATGAAATAAATAACTTAATTTTGTTTGACAAAGCATATAATTTGCGATAATCAATTAATTTAAATAACATAAAAATATATTAAGAGGGAAGTGTTTTTAAATGAAAAAAATCAAAACATTACTTCTTTATTTAACAATCCTTTTCATTACATCAATCCTTTATTCACAAACCCTTGTAGAAATGGGAGCCGCTGCGGCTATTCAAGATAACTTGGCTGCCCAACAAGCAGGACCTTCGACGGAATATATCAATAGAGCACAGATGGCTGTTAATCCTCCAGCAATTCCACCTGAAGGAGCTACGGTTGGGGAAGGAACGTTATCATCATATATGCCCGGTCAACCATTGGTTACTCAGGGTCAGCAGGTCCAACCCCAAGTTGAAATTCCAAAAATGACAGTAATTGAAGGAACGCGAGTTTACTGTCGTGTTTGCGGAAAACTACTGCAAGAAGCAATAAGAAAACAAATACCTGCTACGGATGAAAACAAAAGTCGCTATTATGATGACGGGCAAAATGGCGGTGACCTCGTTGCTAATGATGGTATTTATACAAATGTAGAAATAAGCAGAGATTATATTGGACCTGAATGTGCTGATGTCAGAAACAAACTTATCACCTTCCTTAATAGAGCAGAAAAAGAATCAGCAGTGGATTTCTTTAGAATGACCGCTTTATCAAATGACCCTGTTTCTTCGTTGGCAAAAACATATGAAAAAGAAGGGCAAAAAGACGAATACTTAAAAATCTGGAGAAACAAGTTCTTAAGTAAATACAAAAAAAATCCAGATGACCCTAATAGCGAATTTTTAGCAATTTATGTCCCCAAACCACCTGAATATCCATCATTAAGTTTTCAAACTCAGGCACAATTAATGACTCAAGGAAGACCCGCTATCCCAGGAATATCTCCTGGACAAACCCGTGAACCTATAAATGAAGCAGCTCTATTTGGGGAAGGGGCAACACCAACTCCTGCTCCAACACCTGTCCCTGTTGATGAATGGGGAGGGCAAAGAAAAGGTTATTACGATACAAGTGCTATGACCGGAGGAAAATAAATTTCTTAAACAGGAGATTTCTTTAGAAAATGACTCATATTATTGATGCTCAAGAAAGACTAAAAGAACTTCAAGCAATGCACAAGGTCTGGTTGCAGATTAGAAACTTGTTAATGAAAGCCAATGCTCATCTTCCTATCTCCAATGAGGATGAAAAAAATTTTTTGGGATTTACAAGTGATGCGTCAAAAATCCAGAGAATTTTACATAATAAAATCGGTGAAAGAGTCAATTTTGGAAGCGAAAGAATTGTCGAACTCTTACGAAAAGCTGTTTCATTAAACCAAGTCAGACAATTACCAGAACTTGACAAAAAAGATATAATATCTAACTGGCATTATATCTACATCCTCCTGACACGAACCTTAGGTGAATATCAATTTTATGTAGATAGTCCAAAGAGTGGTGGAAAAGAAAAACTCCTTTCAAAAAAGAAGAAAAATATTTTGAAAAATAAACTTGTATTATTCATTATTGCTGGTATTGTTATTATTGTTATTTTAATCGTAGTATTCGTACTCGGAAGTTAAACAAAATTCGTATTAATTCGATTCGCTGTTACATCATTATTAGTTCGGTGAAAATATCTTAATACTGTATAATGCAACTTATTATCAATTGATAGTTCAACTAAAACGGATAAAGACATAAAAAGGAGAGAAATTAATGAAAATTAATTTTCATCTTCAAAAATTATCAATATTTGTGGTGTTATTGATAACAATTTTTGCCATTGGATGTCACAAACAAAGAGCAAATTGGTCTCTCAAATCAGCAAAAGAAAAGGTGGAAGAAGCTAAAAAACTGAATGCAGAAATCCATCAAAAAGACAGCCTGACACGTTCAGAAGCTACTATTACAGAAGCTGAAACAAGATTAAGGTCAAAACTTTATAAAGATGCGCTCGCCACTGCTAAACAAGCTGTCGACCAAGCTAAAACTCTCCTTGAAGATACTAAAAAGGCTGAGGCAACGGCACAATACAGAAGTTTTGAGGATTGGCTAAAAGTGGCGGAAAAAAATAACCTGAGATTAGAGGGCGCCGAGAAATATGATGAGGTCTTTAAGACCAGGGACAAGGCGGATAAAGCAAGAATTAAAGAAAAATGGTTGAAATCTATCGAACTTTCAAAAAAGGGTATTGAGGAGATCATTAACCTCGCAGCAAAAATAAAGGCAGATGCAGAAAGTGGCTTAACAGAAGTTCAACAACAATTTCAAGAAGCCATCGGTGAAAACATCGATAAGTATGCCCCGAGACATAAAATTGAAATTGAGGAATTGATTAAAAATAACAAAGACAACATTGATGACAAAAGAGACTACAGAAATGCCAATAGAACTAATGAAATAGCTAAAAGAAAAATAGAAGAAGCCAGAATTGAAATCAAACGTGTTAAAAGCGTGGAGCGCATCCAGGAAGCGGAGAACAACCTTGTTAAAGCCATTGAAAAAGGCGCAGAAGAATTCGCCCCTGAACAGTATGAAAGAGCATCGACAAATTTTAATGATGTCCTTCAAAATTTCCAGGGTAGAAAGTATGACCTTGTCCTCGAACAGATGGACATCCTCGAACCGCAAATCATTGAACTAATTAAACTCACAGAAATAAGAAGAGCTCAAGATAGGCTAACCAAGGTGGAAAAGGGAACAAAAAACCTGAAAGAAGGAAAAGTCACAGTGTATCTTGCCGGTAGGATTGAAAAAGTAGAAGAAATCTATGGACAGGCACTCGAAGAATTCCATAAAGAAAATTATGAACTCACCGAAGAAATTTGTGCCACAGCAATCGATGAGTTAAACAAGATTAAAAAAGATTTTGGTGTCCTGGCAGATAATTACATTAAAGAGGCTCAAAATGCCATCGAGATAACAGAAAAAGTTCAATATAATATAGAAAACCTGGAAAAACTAACTGATACCCCTGATGCTGAAAGGTCGCCTTATAAATATATATACAATAAAGGGTATCTTTATGTAGTGGCTATTCTGAATAATGCAAAAGATACATTAATCGCCTCAAAGTTCAGAAAAGAAGAAGGGGAAATAGACCCAACAGGCTATGCAGACGCCATCGAACTCGCAAAAAATGCTAAACAAACAGCAGAAAATGCCGAAATTGAAACCTACAATGTCATCTCAAGAACAGGGATTATCGCCCTGGAAGAAGAAGTTGCACATTACATAAAACAGGGAGCCGCAGAATTCACTCCTGATGAGTTAGCTCTCGCTCAAAAACTTCTTGATGAAGCCAAATCCATTTATACAGATAAGAGATACAAAGATGCCGTCGATAAGACAGCTGATGCAAAGGTCCAGATTGAAAATATGAAACAATCAATGTATAAATATGCCACGACTAAAATAGAAGAGGCTAAAAAAGCCGTTCAGGAAGCAAAAAGTGTAAATGCTGATGTGTACCAGAAAAATGACTTCGATAGAGCAACAGACTTATTAGCTTTCGCTGAAGATAATCTAACAAAAGATGAGACCCTTCTTTCTGTTCAACAATCAAGAGCCGTTATTGAAATCGCAAACGTAGCCACTCTCGAATCCAAGAAGATTCAAGCTGATGAACAACTGAAAAAATCTGCTGACATATTAACTCAAGCGCAAAAAGCCGGAAGCCAAGTGTACGCTCTTGATGAATACCAGAAAGCCCAAAACCTGATTGAATCAAGCAAAAAGGAATTCCTGAATAAAAATTATGACGAAGCCTTAAAACTCGCAAAAGAAGGAGAAAGAATCTCTGCTCTCGCCAAAAATCGCAATATCACCGAAGCAGAAAAGACTATTGAAAACGCTAAATATTATGATGCCTGGAAAAAAGCCCCCGATGCTTTTGTAGATTCCATTCTCAGCCTGGATGAAGCCAAAAAATTAATGGAATCTCAAACCATCCAAGGTTATCAAGAAGCGTGGATAAAAGCAGTAGCCGCTAATAAAAAAGCGAAAAGTGCTGAATTATCCGCTAAGGAAAAAAATGTTGCAGAAAGACTAAAGGAGTTGGACACCAAATTAACCGATGCACGGCAAAACGGCGCTGTCTACTATCAACATAACGAATGTTTTAAGATTAACAAAAACATAAATAACTTCATTGCCGAATTCAATATGAACAATTATGATGAAGAGATGAAAAAACTAAGCGATATTGAGGCGGAAATTACAAATGTGCAAAATTCCACAGAAGCCGTAGCTAATGGACTTATCTCAGCCCAAAATAAGAAAATTGAAATGCTCATTAAAGACAGAGTGGAAGAATACGCTAAAATGGAACTCGATAAAGCCAAAGACTATCTGCGATATGCCTCCATTGATTTCAAAAACAAAAAATATAGAGAATCCTTTCAAAATTACTCTGAAGGGAAAAAACTTGTAGATGTGGCAGAAACAAAACGAGCAGAAAAAATCTATAAAGAGGAAACCTCCGCCCTGTTATCAGAACTTAATGATTTGTTTAAAAAATTCAGTCAAATTCTCGATATGTATCCCGATACATTAAAAAGACTCGTGATTACAGAGAATGGCAAAGGGCAATTCAAAGCTATCCTGGGTGGCATTGGTCCTATCAAATTTAAAGATGAAACCTCCAGATTATACTTAGAGGCAAGAAAGATTAAACCCCCTGAAAGCCTTGAAAGCATAAATAAAGAATTCTATATGTCATTTAATTATGCTCGGCTATCGGGTCAAAAGTTCCAAAACCTTTACTTAGCTGAGGACTTAAATGATAACACAATAAGAAAAATCATTGACGAAGGTCATCAGTATTATCTCGATGCTAAAAAATCTATGGATACTTTCTATAAATTTTTCGAAAAAGATACCTCGGAACTTGCTACGGCAAAAAAATAATTAAAATAATAAATCTATCCGGATAATCGGTAGTTGCAATCTTTAGATTGCGTTTATTTAGCACAGGCTAAAGCCTGTGACTACCATAATGACAGAGGAAACTATGAATATTATATTTGGTGTAGCTGGTTTTAATGTTATATATGTGGCGGAAACTATAGCAATTATTTCTATCATTATATTTTTCTTATATTTATTATTTTCCCTCGATTTATTTAGAAAAGAGTAAAAACTATTATTTTCCCAGACAATATAGATATCACCCCTCTATTTCACATTGAGTAAGGAACAATGAAAAAAGAAGATGCAAAAAGCACACAAGAAATCAAAGAACGTCACACCACAAAAAAGGAAGAAGAACTCTTAGAAAGAATTAAAGTCTGTAACGAATATATTAGATTATGGGCTGAGTATTTTAAACCTTTGTCTATGGAATTAGAAGATAAAACCATTTCCCCTGAAGAAGAAAATCATTTCTTTAGAGTTATTCACGCCCTCGCATTTAATCATTATAAATTGATAAACGCGATAGGTTCCTTATTCAAAGAAGGCAGTGATATTATTAGACTTCTTTGTGACATACCGAGTATAGAATACATAAAAGCTATATCTGAAGCCCAACTTAGCAAACATCAATTAGACTGGCATAAAATTTACCTCTTTATGAATAAAGCCGAAGGAAAATTGATCAATTTAATTCCCCTCGATAGCCCTATAAGAAAAGAGATTATGGCTATCATATCAAGATAATTGAAGTCTGTGCGTCTACTATTAAGAATCTTTCTTGTTGTAAATTTCTGTTATACCCCAAAATTATATTAATCAGGATTTAAATTTCAATTACTTAAACTTGCGAAATGGCAACTAAAAGCCAGATTATACATAAAAAAATAAAATCATCTTATTTAAAGAAACTTGTTTATTATACTCTTTATATCCCCAAAGATATAGAAGAAAACAAAAACTATCCTTCTCTTTATTTACTTCACGGCATTGAGGGAGACTATACAGATTGGGAAATTAAGGGAGAAATTCAAAAAACCGTTGCTTCCCTCATCAAACAAGAAAGATTAACTAAGCTCTTTATCATTATGCCTGATGGTTTTAAAACCTTTTATTCAAACGCCTATGATAACTCTGAAAACTATGAAGATTATTTCATCAAAGAATTAATTCCAAAAATTGAGAGTTCCTATCCTATTATAAGAAATAGAAAATTTCGCGCTATTGGTGGTCTTTCAATGGGTGGATTTGGCGCAGTCAAATTAATATTAAAATTCCCGGAACTATTTTCTATAGCCTTCAGCCATAGTGGCGCTTTTTTTCGTGAACCTGATCCTCATAAAACTACAGTAGAGTCCGTTGCTTTAGCTTTCCATAAAATTTTCGGTGATCCCTATAATAAAAAACATTGGGAAAATAACAACCCCTTTTCTCTTTTAAATAAAAAAAGAAGCAACCTCAATGTCGCATTATATCTTGATTGCGGTAAGGATGATAGAATATTTCACCTTTCAGAGGATATGCATAAATTTCTGAACGAAAAAAGTATTCAACACGTCTATAATATATTTGAGGGTGAACATAGCTGGGATTACTGGAGAATTCATATAAAAGATTCCCTTTTATTCTTAAATGATTATATAAAAACATAAGATATGATAGCCACGAATTAACACGAAAATTAGTAAAACGTTCCAAAAATCTTTTTGTGTTATTTCGTGTAATTTAGTGGCTAATTTTTTATAAAATGTATAGAGATTATCAATACTCATCTGGTTTCAATATCAAAAGTTTACTGACTCCTGCTGTAACCTCGATTATTCTCTTAAATTTCATAATTTTTGTCTTATCTTCAATATTTAAAGATTCTTTCAAAAACCTGATACTTGTCCCTCAAAAAGTGATTGAAAATTATCACTTCTATCAACTCATCACTTATATGTTTATGCATTTAGACACAGGACATCTCTTTGGAAATCTCCTGATTCTTTTCCTTATAGGTAGTTATGTAGAAAAAAGTATGGGAACACTAAAATTTACCATATTCTATCTCTTCGTGGGTACCGCATCTGGTCTGCTTTATACCATCATTGTATTTTTAGTAAAAATAATTTTTGATAATACTCTCTTATATGAAGGAGGTATGTTAGGAGCTTCGGGAGCAGTTTTGGGAGTTGCAATAGTGGTTTGCTTAATGAACTGGAACAATTATCTCTATCTGTTTGGAATTATGCCAATTAAAGGACAGTGGTTAATTTTATTTATAATACTTCCGGCAATCATTGGAACAATCAGTTCATTTAAAGGCAAAGAAACTGTTTCTCACCTCGGTCATCTATCAGGAATAATTATAGCATATCTATACTATAAAAAACCGTTTGGGAAAGGAAGAAAACCGTTTCAAAAGAAAAGGAAAGTAAAAAGCGTCTTCGAAGAAGACCATTTCTATTTACATAATGATTGAGCGATTATATAAAAATACATTTTGACTTATAAGGATGAGATTGCCACGCTCACTTTGTTCGATTGCAATGACACATCAGGAGTGTCATTGCAAGGAGCCCCGTAAGATTGTTCAATATATATATCCTGAACACAAAAATTATGAAGGATATATATCCCTCAATAATTATCCAGCCAGCAGATATATGCTGGCTGATGTTATAATCCATACTTTCCTGACAAAACTTTTTCAATTTCATTTGCTTTTTTATTATCCGGAGCAAGCGTTAAAGCACGCTTGATACTTCTCATTGCATTTATATAATCACCCTTTTTATCATAAGCAATACTTAACGCCGTATAATATCTTACATCCTGTTTTCCTCTGATTATTCCTCGAAGAATAGTTATCGCCTCATCTAAATATATTCCCTTATCAACGTAAATCATTGCCAGATTCTCAAGTGCCTTAATATTTTCAGGTTGGATATTAAGAACAGCTCGTAATTGAGATATGGCATTGTCTAATTCCCCCAACTTGACATAGGCTTCGGAAATTGACAAATATAAATCCACATTAAACGGTTCGTAGACCAATCCCTTCTTAAATACCTCTAAAGCACTTTTATAATCCTTAAGAAAATAATATACAGAACCGAGTCCTAAGATCGTATCAATATCTGCTGGATAAATTCTTAAAGCTATCTTGAAGTAATCAATCGCTAATGGATAATTTCCTAATTTCTGATAAATCAGTGAAAATTGTGTAAATAGATTAACAGAACTGTAAGTTAATTTGGCTCGTGATGTTCGACTCAAGGCATTAAGATAATCTCCTTCCTTTAACGAAACTGACCCTAATATCATATGCGATGCACCATTTGTAGAGTCAAAAACTACTGATTTTGTAGCAAACAATTTTTTCTTATCTAAATACTTAGTATTCAATCCTTCAGCTAAATAATAATAATTCATCGACAAGAACCTCCCCCACAAAATAAACAAGACGAACAATCCTATCAACATAAGTAATACAAAAATGATTCTACTAAAATTCGGACTAAATTTCACCACATACTTCTTAAAATTCCCTTCTCGAGACCGGGACGCATATATGCGCCCTCTACAATTCCCCTCTTGAGAGGGGTTGGGGGTGTGTAAATCAAAATCACCACTTTTCTCCCCAATGTATGGGCGAGGTTCCCTCGCCCATATTAAAGGGCAGGGCGACCCTGCCTCTACAGATGCAAATGTTCCCACTATTCCCCAAAATAGAATTATTGTATTGGGTAAAAGAAATGGAAAATTAAAAAGGGCGTCTGTCAGAATAACAATAATAGAAGCCAATTGAGCAAGAGAAAGAAATTTGAAATGCTGATGAGGAGAATGTTTAATTAATTGAATCATTTCAAAAAGAATTATAATCAACATAAACAAAAAGGCACAAAGACCAATTATTCCTGTCTCAGTAGCGGTCTGCAAATAATCATTGTAGGTGCGTGGAGACATCCTTTCCTTAGATAGCTCTAATAATTGCACATAATTCTTATTCTGTTCATCCTTTTGTGTCTTATCTACATAATCAAAATATTGAACTTGATAATTCCCATACCCAACTCCCAATAAGGGTTTATCTTTTATCATTTCCACAGCGAGAATCCAGGTATAAAATCGGGTAAGAATAGTTGATACATCCCCAATCCTTTCCCCCACAGTAAATCGTTTATGCCGGAAAGTAAACAAGGATAGAAGAATGACAAAGACTAATCCAATTACAAATCCTTTTCTGAGAACACTTTTGAACTTCTCATCCTTCCTTATTAAAAAGAGAAATACAAATACTGATACAATAAGGGCGATAATAGCACCTAACCAACTTCCTCTTGCCCCTGTGAACTTTAAACAAACAATATTTACTAATAATGATAAACTCAGTAATATTCTAAGACTTGTATAACGAACACTGAAGAGAAAATATATAATAATGGGAATAATTGGTGCTATATAAATGGCAACAAAATTTGGATGGCTGAGCATTGCAATAATAAAATACTTCTCTCGTAAATGCGCTTTTTCCCATTTGATAAAATCAATATTAAAATACTGGAGCATCCCATAAATTGAGGTAAGAGTAGCACAAATAACTAATATCACATATAATTTTTTTACATCTGATAAATCTCTAAAGGTGCGGGTAATGATAAAATAAACCAAAATCCCTGAAATAGGAAATAATGATTCCTTTAATGTAAAAATATAATCCTGGGATGAAATTGAAGAAAGCAAAATTGTAATAAGATAAAAAAGAACTGATGTATCAAGTAAACTCAATCTGATTCTGTTTTTAGATAGAGCAAGATATAAAAATAAAAGAATAGAAATTAATACAGCTATAATCTGGATATAATATATTTGAAAGACCCTTGAGGAAGGAAAATGAGGATAGAGAACAAGGGGAGCTGTTAAAAATAGAGCACAAACTAAAAAAATAATTATCCGTCGTAATCGATCCATATCTAATTTGATTTACACACCCCTATCCCCTCTCAAGAGGGGAATTGTAGGGAACAGGCATGCCTGTTCCCTACTTTTTTTTATCTCTTTCATAAACGAAATTATTAGCCCGAATCAGTGCATCAAAAGATGTCCCGGCATCTGCCCACCATCCATCTATAATATTATGAGTCACCTGATTTTTCTTGATGTAATAATTATTAACATCTGTGATTTCTAATTCCCCTCTTCTTGAAGGTTTTAAAGTCGGAATCACATCAAACACTTGATTGTCATACATATAAATCCCAATTATTGCATACTGACTTTTTGGATTTTCAGGTTTCTCTTCAATTCCAATTATTTTATCCTCTTTAATCTCAGGGACACCGAATCTGCTTGGATTAGGAACTTCCTTTAAAAGGATTTTCGCACCAACTTTCTGTTTTTCAAAATCCTGAACATACCCCTTTATACTTTTCTCAACAATATTATCACCAAGAACAACCACACATCTATCTTCATCAACAAAATGTTCAGTTAATCCTAAAGCCTCTGCTATACCACCACTCCCCTCTTGATAAGTATAATGAATGTGCTTCAGACCAAACTCCTTACCATTTCCCAACAATCTTAAAAAGTCACCAGCATTATTCCCTCCCGTGACAATCATAATATCAGTGATTCCCGCCTCTATTAGAGTCAAAAGCGGATAGTAAATCATAGGTTTATCATAAACAGGTAATAAATGCTTATTTGTAATTTTTGTAAGAGGAAAAAGCCTTGTTCCAAGACCACCAGCTAAAATAACACCTTTCATTATTAGTTCCCTTTCCTTCATTTATTTTGTTTAAAAGATTGCCCTTCTTTCAATCGGTCTCCATACATTTTTTTATAATAATTCTTATATTCACCACTCATTATTTTTTCCCACCAGCTTTTATTATTTTTATACCACTGAATTGTTTCCTCTATCCCTTTATCAAAATTTATTTGTGGACTCCAGCCTAACTTGGTCTGAATCTTTGTTGAATCAATAGCATATCTCCTATCATGACCGGGTCTATCTTTCACAAATTTAATCAAGGAATAGGGTTTATTTAATTTATCCAGAACCAACTTCACTATATCAATATTTCGCCATTCATTATTTGCTCCGACATTATAAATTTCTCCTATTTTCCCTTTATGAATGACTCTATCTAAGGCTTCACAATGGTCAATCACATTAATCCAGTCTCTCACATTCAAACCATCCCCATAAACAGGAAGCTCTTTATCATTAAGAGCATTTATAATCATTAATGGAATAAGTTTTTCTGGAAACTGATAAGGACCATAATTGTTTGAACAACGCGTTATAATCACGGGTGTCTTATGCGTTTCATAATAAGCCATTACTAACAAATCCGCAGATGCTTTACTCGCTGAATAAGGACTTCGTGGAGATAAAGGAGTTGTCTCCTTGAATAAGCCTGTTTCACCTAATGAACCATAAACCTCATCAGTTGATATCTGGACAAACAATGGAATATTCTTTTCCCTGACTGTCTCAAGCAACACTTGTGTCCCCAAAACATTTGTCCTTAAAAAATCATAAGAATCCATAATGCTGCGGTCCACGTGACTCTCTGCAGCGAAATTCACAACAACATCTACATCTCTCTCAATAATGGAATAAACAAATGTTTTATCTGCAATATTACCTTGAATGAAACGATAATGCGGGTTGTTCTCAACATCTTGAAGATTCTCAAGATTCCCTGAATAGGTAAGCAAATCTATATTAGCAATTTCATAATCGTTATACTTACTTAAAATATATCGAATAAAGTTAGAGCCTATAAATCCTGCTCCACCTGTCACTATCATCTTTTTCATAGAATAACCACCTATAAGTTGTAGGGACAGAACACTGTTCTGTCCCTACATATCTCCTTTTATCAAATATAAATTATCAATATATAAATTTCTATCCTCATTGATAATCGAACTTTTTATCCACGAATCATTTAACAATGAAATCGAGAACTCGTTTTTTCCTCCTTTAATATCGGAAAATTCAAATTCATACGGTTCAAATGAGTCGGAGTCAATGTATCTAAAAATCTTTTCTCTGCCTACTTGAACTGAAACAATCGCACCAATTCCCAGAGCTTTCGTTGATTTAGCTATGATTACGCCTTTTAAGGGACGCTTATATGCATCCCCTACATTAAACTGATATTTCCTCGTAACATTACTCCTGAAGGTCTTGAAATTTTTTAAACTTTTTTCATCGATAAAAGATTCAATAATTGGTTTTTTATCAATCTTAAACTTCTCAAACGGGTCGAATCCTACCTTTTCCTTATCACACCTTTCAAGACAAAAATAAGATACATAATCATCAAGATTAGAATTTATGGCTTGTGATAAGTAATCTATTCCTTTTATCTCATCTCCCTTTATCATATATATTAGACCCAAATATCTCAATATTAACGAATCTTTTGGTCTTTCTTTTACTAACTCCTTTAATAAATTAAAACTTAGATTCAAATACTTCTTGGTATAATTAACCTTGTAGGTATTATAATAAAAAATTGCTAAATAAATTTTATAAATTGGGTCATCTATTTTTTTTATCTTCCCTTGATATAGTCGAACAATTTCATCATAATTTCTGAAATCTTGGAATACCGCAATTTTAAATGCCTCTGCTGATTCTTTTAAATTGCCTTGCTGAAAATTCATCTCACCAATAAA
>Ga0315285_10001080_pt1 | contig 28397 bp, 22 predicted proteins | sample YL17G09_36_MG_FD_203698 | JGI IMG/M metagenome (GOLD analysis project Ga0315285, IMG submission 203698) | Sediment microbial communities from Yellowstone Lake, YNP, Wyoming, USA - YL17G09_36 | ecosystem: Environmental > Aquatic > Freshwater > Lake > Sediment | place: USA: Wyoming | collected...
GAAAGCGTGACGAGTTTATGAGATTCATCGACCCCGAGGGCGTGAATCACAGACTGATCAGGATCTCGGAACCGGAACTGATTGACAAGATCGTGAAGCTACTGGAGCCCGCGAAGTTGCTGATTGCGGATGGGCATCACAGGTACGAAACGGGTCTCGATTTCAGGGACAAGATGCGCGCGAAGGACGGCTCCAAGGAAGGCACGATGCCATACGACTTCATCCTGGCGACCCTGGTCAGCTTCCGCAACCCAGGACTAGTGATATACCCGACACACAGGCTGATCCAGAGAGTCGACGAGAAGCTGATCTCGCAACTCCCGAAGGCGCTCGAGGAGGAATTCGACCTGAAGGATATGCCCGGCCCCGACGAACTTGCGACCGCGGTCGAGAAATCGCAGGTGAAGGCGTTCGGCGTGTGGATACCAGAATCCAGATGCTTCCTGTACGCCACGCCGAAGGTGAGGGCAGCGTCCGCCAATCCGATGGATGATCTCCCAGTATACATGGTTCAGGAACGGGTCCTGAAGAAGCTCTTGGGGTACACTTCAGAGATGCTGGACACGAAGGTGAACATCGAGTACGTGAAGGGCACCGGGCCTACGAAGGACGCCATGGAGACCGGCGAGTATCAAGCATGCTTCTTCGTGAAACCTCCGACCGTCCAACAGATTATGGCCATTGCGGAGACGGGCCAGCTCATGCCGCACAAGTCGACGTATTTCTTCCCGAAGATATGGTCGGGAGCGGCCCTGTACCTGTTCCGACCCATCAACGCGAAGATTATGAAGCAGTAAATAGCAGAATGAGGATACGCCGACTGGTGTCTCCTTTGGTGCTCGACATTGGAATACTAGGCGGACGAATCGTTGACGGTGCTGGCAATCCTTGGTACATCGGCGACATCGGGGTTGCAGGCAAGAAGATCGCGAAGATGGGGAAGATCGACAAAAGCGAATGCAGGCGCACCATCGATGCTCGCGGATTGTACGTGTGTCCAGGGTTCATCGACATACACACGCACTCAGACATCACTGTTTTGATCTACCCCGGCTGCGACAGCACATTGAGACAAGGCGTCACAACACATCTCATCGGCAACTGCGGCTCATCCGCTGCGCCCATGAGGGAACCGTATGTCGACATCTGGAAGACATATTGGGGAGACTGGGCCGGAACGTTCGATAAGGACGAATGGAGAACTTTCGGCGAGTATCTGAAGGTTCTCGAGAGGAGCGGAGTCGGGCACAACATCGCAGCCCTCGTGGGCCACGGTGCGGTCAGGACAGCCGCCCTCGGAGCAGAAAGGCGAGCACCGAACCAGAAAGAGATGAAGCTCATGAAGGACCTTGTCGACGAGGCAATGCGCTCCGGAGCATTCGGGCTATCGACCGGACTCGTCTATCCTCCAGGCAGTTTCGCCAAGACCGACGAAATAGTCGAACTGTGCAAAGTAGTGGCGAAATACGGCGGAATGTACACCTCCCACATCCGAGGCGAGAGGGAGACCATCGCCGATGCGATCAAGGAGGCGATCATGATCGGCGAGCGGAGCGGCGTGCGCGTCCAGATATCACACAACTGTCCCAAAATAGGCGCATGGGGGAGGACCAAAGAGACCCTCGGCCTCGTCGAGAAGGCCAGAAAACGCGGACTCGATGTCACGGTCGACAACGACGTGCACACTGATCTAGCACCAGCCCTTAGTGGAGCTCTGCCTCAGTATCTGGCCGAGCTCAAGAAGAAGGACATGCTAGAGCACATCAAATCGAAATCCAACAGAGAGAGGATCAAGAGGGAGATCATCGAGGACAAGCTGCCCGCGTTCGGGCCTTCGGGCCTCTTGAAGCACGGCCTGTTCGACAGGATATTCATCATGCACTGTCCCAAGCAGAAGAAGCTTGAAGGCAAGACCATCGACCAGGTCGCGAAGGAGAGACGGAAGGATACATTCGAGACCTACTTCGACCTGATGGTTGAGGAGAATGACGACATCATTGCGATCTTCGACTACATCAGCGAGGACGATATCAAGAAGCTCTTGGTGCATCCTCTGGTGATGGTCTCATCCGACTGCGCGACCTGGGCGACCCACGGGCCTCTCACGGACCCTCCACCGTACGAACCTTGCGCATTCGGAGAGTACCCCGGGATACTGGAGAGATACGTGCGAGACGAAGAACTGCTGACCATGCAAGAGGCCATCAGGAAGATGACCAGCTTCCCGGCACAGAGGATCGGCCTCCTTGACAGGGGATTGCTCAGGCCTGGGATGAAGGCAGATATCACAATAATCGATCTCGACAAGATCAAGGACCGCGCTACGAACCTGTGGCCGCACGAGTATCCGTTCAAGAACTATCCGCACAGATATCCTGACGGGATACCCTTTGTGATTGTGAACGGGAGCGTGGCCGTGGACAAGAGCAAGCAGACGAAGGCTCTCGCGGGAGAAGTCCTGAGGCACAAGTGGCCGTAGGAAGAAAGCTCAGACTTCGTACTTCTTGTACTCTCCCTCGCACGGGTTCCCGTAGCATACCCAGAGAACCTTGTTGGTGAGATCGCACACTATCGAGAATATCGATTGAGCCTGGTCCTCAACCCCCAGGGCGGGATCCGGGTGTCTGCATATCGATTCCGGGTATCCGACATGGTCGGAGAGGATCCTCTTGAAAGTAGATATGTCGACTTTCCCCAGCTCCCGCTTGAAAAGCCGGTTGGCTCTATTGTATCTGACTATTGAAGAGAAGCGCGTGTGCATGTTCGCCTCGAACTTCCACATCTTTGGGGAGAGGTAGTGGTTCGTGTGTATCAGCCAACCATCCTCAGCGTACAGAGCGTCGAAGGTGGTAGCCGACCCCTCCATGCTGTAAATCTCGCCATTCGAGTCGCACACGATGTTGTTGAAGCTGTGGCCGCGACCCTCAGGCATCGAGGCTTTCAACGCCTGATAGATCCCCGTCTCTGCCAGGATCTTCCTGATCGGAATCGATTTCGGCATCCCTTGCCTGGTATCGTTCGGAACGAGAGCGTTCCCGGTCAAGCTGATTCCCGCCGCGTTCAAGCCCTCCGTCGGCCATATACCGCCGTAGTTCATGCCGATGTATCCTGGCTCGTCTTTCGGCCTGATTCTCGCGACCGTGATCTCAGATATGTTGTAAGGCGCGACATCTTCGTTGTGCGCAGCGAGGACGACATCATCCTTGGTCCACTCGGCGTTCACGGCGATGTCCGTGCAACCTTTGCCCCTTCCACGCTCTGGGAAATCGCAAGTCATCGCGTAGATCGTGTCGAAACCTATGCCAGTGCCCTCGGCGTAGCCCTCGAGCTCCTCGATGAATCCGGGTGCGAACTTCCTGCTCAGGGGGAGACTCTTCCTGGAATACGCGATTGCCTTCTGCAGGTTGAAGCCAGGCGTAGCCGATATCGCGGTCTTGAACCGCTTCTCCATCCGGATGGCCATGTCCCTGCATTGCTTCCCGATCGCCACACCGATCTGGTAGTGGTTTCCTGAGGCGGCGACTTCCCTGATGCGACCCTCTTGACTACTTTTCGGCATGCTCTTCCCCTTGCGCTCGCGCTTGGAGGGGAGTAGCCTTTTTACATCAAAAGGTTGCCGATTCCATGAGCGGGTATGGTCGAAAACATTTATCAATGGGTTCACCAGTCGGCTCAGACATGCCAAAAGTCGAACTTGAATACAGATGCAAAAAGTGCAAGAAAGATTATCCAGCAACGATCAGCTACACTGGCGACATAGATGATCTCGAACTTGATGAGAACCAATCGAGGTGCCCCTTCTGTGGCGAGTGGAACTGCGCTGAGCCCGCGTCAATCTCCGAAGTAGTCAAAGAGGCGATACAGGAGAAGGGCGCCAAGAAGAAACCGAAGAAAACGGCTTGAGGGGGTCCGAGCAGCACCGACAACTCGCTTGCTGGTGAGAGCACTCGCACTCTGAGCGGGGGTTTCGCGTGCATTTTCGGACAATAGTGCTCAAGAGCTTGCCACGGTTCTTGACCAGGTCACGGGCAGGTTCTACAAGGAATTGGGGCTCCGACCATGGAAAATGTACTGGATGTCCGTTTAGATGCTCTGTAGAAACCCTCTGAAAAGCGACATTCTGGAAAGGTAGAAACGTCGGCACGACATGGCCCCACCCGGGGTCAAGCCAGTTCCGGAAGAATCGTCTTGACCCCAGGGATGGGATGGCCTCGTGCCGCGGGATGGGAAGAAAGCGAACCAGCATAAACTGGTTCGCATCGTTCGTCGTCAGAAGAGGGTCTTGAAGAGGGCCAGATACCCTCTTCGAGGGTCGAAGTATGCGAATCACCTGTACACGGACCACCAGCATGTGGTCCTGCTGGCGCTCCGCCAGCATTTCAGGAAGTCGTACAGGGACTTCTGTGAGATGCTCGAGGTCTGCACTGAGATCATGGACGAGCTTGGCCTGAATAGGGTGCCTCATTGGACAACGCTCCAGAAGTTCTCCAGGCGTGCGGATGCGAGGAGACTGGAGCGCCTCCTCCTCGAATACCTGGTGGAGGCGAGACTGAATGTGTTGCATCTAGCCGTTGACTCGACTGGGTTCAGCTCGACATCCGCGAGCACTTATTACACTCGCGTGCTCGAGGACAGGAAGAGCAAGATCGGTGGACACCGTCGGGGTGTCCTGACACGCCATTACATGAAGCAAACTGCGGCGGTGGAGACGAGGAAGCAGCTTATCGTCGCGGTGAAGTTCAGGCGAGGTCCGTCGAATGACTCGCCGGACTTCCCGCTTGTGCTCGAGAAGGTCCTGCCAGCCCAGCTTCCCGTGAGGCTGGTCGTAGCTGACAAGGGCTACGACGCCGAATCGAACCACGAGTACGCCCAGGAGGTCTTGGGTGCGCGAGCGATGATCCCCGTCCGCTACCGGGGACCGGGGATCAGAGTGGGAGGACGGTACCGGAGGAGGCATCTGAGGGATTTCGATGAGGACGCATATCATCAGCGCGCGAAGGTGGAGACGGTGTTCTCTGTGGAGAAGAGGAAGATGGGATCGCATGTGCTGGCTCGGGTTCCGAGCCAGCAGCATAAGGAGCTCATCTTCCGGGCTTTCTCATACAACTCAGGGAGGATGGAGTCTCTCTTTTTGCACTTCATCGAGGGTTTCTACAAAGCACGTTTAGAATAACCTTCATATATCATAAAAGGCGATAGCGTAGGCAGTTTCTGTTTGAGGGGTCAAGAGGAGGATGAAATTAGCATGAAAGGTAGAGTAATACTCGCTGGATTTGTGATGATCTCTATGCTGTTGACGGGCTTCGCGGTCATGGCGATCCCCGCCAAGGCGGCGGCATCGGCAGCTGGAGACGAGAAAACGCTGTACATAGCAATGCAGCAGGACATGCCAGACTTCAACAATTGGAACCTGGCATCCAATAGCGTGTGGAAAGCGAACGTCATCGGCTGGGGCTTCGAGGGCCTTTCGGGGATTGACCAAGATATGACCTACTACCCGCTTCTTGCGGAGAGTTGGACGTACTTCTCGGGCAATTTCACATTCTGGATCAAGATTAGGCAGGGTGTGAAATTCCAGGATGGCACCCCATTGACCGCAGATGACGTGGTGTTCACGTTCAAGATGCTCAGAGATGGTACTGTCTACACCTCCAACATCGTCAACGCGTTCGATGTCGACGAGGACGGTCTCGTGTCCCAGGCGGAGATCAACGCTGGCGTGTCCAAGGTGGACGACCTTACTGTGAAGATGGTCCTTCCGCGCGTCTACGGCCAGTTCGTTGGGGTTACGCTTGGGATCCCGATAGTTCCGAAGCACATCTGGGAGAATCATGTCGGCTCAGATGGCTTGGCTGATGTGCGCTGGAACGATCCCGCCGCCACAATCGGTACTGGTCCGTACATGTACAAGGAAGGAGTCGCAGGCTCCTACAGGGTGATGGAGAAGTACACCGGATACTGGGGCAAGACTGCCAACTTCACGACCCCTAGCTTGAAGAGTCTCTACCCCCCGAACGTCGATACGCTCTACTTCAAGATATACGCAAGCATCGACACTGCCATACTGGCCCTGCAGAACGGTGCGGTCGACTACATCTCGTGGCCTGTGACTGCAGGAAGGGTACCAGGCTTGCAGGCCGACCCTGATGTTGGACTCGCATACGGAGTCGACAACGGGTACTTCTACCTAGCATTCAACGAGAAGTACAACCCGATGGGCAACCTGTCATTCAGGAAGGCAGTCTCGCACCTGATCGATAAGAGGACCATCGTGGACATATACATGGGCGGGTTTGGCTCGCAAGGAGCGGCTGCTCTGCCTCCATTCTGGGGCGCATGGTACAACACGGGTGTGGAGACTTACCCGTACGACGGCACGCTAGCAATCTCCAACGCCCTGCTGGACGCAGCCGGCTTTGCTGTGGGCGGTGACGGCTGGAGGAGGCAGCAGGACGGCTCTCCGATGGAGAAACTGATAATACTTACGCCTCCTGCAGACTACGACCCCGTCAGAATAAGGGCGGGCCAGGCGATCGCCAAGAACCTCAGGGACTGCCACATCAACGCTGAGGCGAAGGCAATCGACTTCGACACGCTGGTCTCGAGGCTAATGTCTATGGACTTCCAGATGCTCATAATCGGGTGGTCACTCGGCAGCGATCCGGTGAGCAACGTATTCGACATCCTTGGTCCGAAGGCCAGCCAGAACACATTTGGTTTCTGGGGCGACGGCGCGGACGCGAACCCGTTCTACGAGGATCTCCTTGGCGTCAACACCAGAGCCGATGCATGGACAAAACAGGCTGCACACGATGTAATCCAGCTCGGCAAGGATGCGAAGGGCACGTACGACAGGCCCACGCAGATTTCCAAGACGCAGCAAGCTGAGGACCTGCTCGCCAAGGCGCTACCTGTAAACGTCCTGTACTACAGAACCAACATAGAGGCATACAGAAACACGTGGACCGGCTGGACGCTATTCCTTGGCTCGTTGTGGACTTCAGGGACGAACATCTTCTGCCTGAGCAACCTGCAACGTGCGGGTGCTGGTGGAACAACTGGCGGTGTCTCGGAGACCGTGAACGCGGGTATCTCGATGCCCGGGAAGCTGTTGTCAGGTGAGAAATCGCCAGGGTACGTTGTCGCGATCGACAATCTCGGGGCGCCAGTGGCCGGAGCTACGGTCACCATGGCAGTAACTGGGATTGATGGTACCGCCTCGGTCGGAGTCACACCAGCGACAGGAGTCACGGATGCGAAGGGTGTGTTCGATTTCAACATCACCACTGTGCACCTAGGCTCGTCTTGGGTCAATGCGACGGTCGCGAAGGGAGGCGTGAGCTCTTGGGACAGATCGGATATCAAGGTGGTCCCCCTGAAAGCCGCATCCTTGTACATGACTGCAACGCCTCAGATGATGGTACTAAGACCAGGCGAAACCACCCAGGTGGATTTCACAGTGACCGACGAGAACGCTGAACCAGTGCAAGGCGCGACGATAATGGTTGACGAGGGAATCATCGGCTACGGTTCGGTCGACAAAGCTTCCGTCACCACTGACGCTGACGGTCTTGCGGATATGAACTACACTGCACCTGCAACAAACCTGGAGCTCAACGGACACCTGACTCTCACATTGTCCTACAACGTGAGCAAGACAGGATATGTATGGACCAGCACAGCAGCTGCGAACCTGCTGATCTACAATGAAAACCCATCGGACTGGCGTCTGGTAGAGATCACAGGCGTGAGCCCGAACAAGGCACTGCGGAGCTCTATACCGGCAGGACCGAGGACGACGACCGTATCTGTCCATGCTGTGGACGCCCTGGGCAATGACATCGCCAGCGAGCGCTTGGAAGTCACCTACAACGACAGGACGAGGGTTGTGACCCCGGAAGACTATGTGACGACCAACGGAGTTGGTGTCGCAGCTCTTGTCGTCACTGTCGCCAACGATGCAGACTCGTATGCGCTCAGGGTCACGATCGGCAACGCGTCGTCCAACGCAGCCTCCACGACAGTTACCATACCTTATGTTGGTACGACTCCGCCCGCTGCTGAGGAGATGTTCGGTGGCTACATAACCTACGGAGGGACACCGTACATGGACTACCTCGCGGCCGAGCTGACTGCTACGGTGCATGTCTGGGACCAGACCGGTGCAGACGCAGATGGCATCAACGCGAGCCTGATAGTCTCTGGAACGCCATATGGCGTCCTTGCATGGCCCGACAATGATGCCTGGTGGACCTCCACCTGGGATGGCTGGGGCATAAACGTCATTACCGCTGCGGACAACATGAACACCGTCAGGTCCGGGCCGATGAACAGCTACTGGAGCAACGAGTCCAACTGGGCATCGAATTGGGACCCGTGGAACGGTCCGTTGTACTGGGGAATGGTGAATGATGGCAAGCCTGACTGGAATGACGACTGGAACGGGACGGTTGTGATGCCTACGCCGGGTATCACCATAACTGCGGGCTCCTACGATATCTGGTTGGGCGGCAAGGGTCAGTCGGGTTGGCTGGCCTCCAGTTCGTTCGCCTCGTGGATCGACGTGGCAACCGATGTCGTCGTGATACCGCAGGGAGACTGCTGGTTCAACACCTCGACATTGAGCTACGTGATCAACGGACAGACCATGATCAACGGACAGTTCGTGATCGGCAGGTCGATGGACGTTGTCTCGACCACATATGCGGTCGAGAAGTTCATTGCCGATCCAATGAACTGGGAAGGAGGGTTCGGAGCATGGGAGACACACGGTGTGCTCACCTGGCAGTCGCCCGGATACGACTACGCGAGAGTCCGGGCATTCGTCTATGACAAGGACAACAACCCAGTCAGCAACTGCGTGGTTGGCATATCTGAGCAGGTCTCAAGCTCCGGCGTCATGCTAAGCGCGCAATACACCGTCTTCCCGAGTCGGAGGCAAGTGATAGATGTGTTCGGAACAGATGGCAAGACGGTTGTCGGCACGGTCGACAGGGTCAGGACAGTCGAGCTCAAGACAGGCTCTTCTGGCTATGCCGAGTACATCATAGGAGCTATCGGCAGGGAGCCGGACTTCGCTGTACCCAGCTCGCCGGCTACGCCCGATTTGTATGTACGGCCGAGCGCGGCGCAGACCATCACGCTGTATGCGCAGTCCAAGCTGATCATACTCCCGCAACAGGCCTTCGTGAGCGTAGACCCGATTAAGGATGTCCAAGAAATCGGATCTTTGGTGACGGTCAAGGCTACGGTGGTCAATGCTGACGGCATGCCTTTGCCGAACATCAACGTAGAACTGGCGTCTGGAGGGATAGTTGCGCAACCACTGCTTCTGACAGACGCAAGCGGCGTCGCCGTGTTCTCTGTGGACACCTCAGAGATAACTGGAGCAAAGGCCGCGTTCCTGTTCGTCGAGGCGAAGGCGAGAGGCCCGGGATATGATCCGTCTTCAGCCGTGGCGAGGATTGCCGTGAAGAACACTCCACCTGCAGTCTCCGTACTGTCTCCAGCTGCGAGCTCGACGGTTGTCGGCCCGTTCGTCAACCTGACAGGATCGGTCTACGACATGAACGGCATACAGGTCGTGACACTGAAGCTCGACACCGGCTCCGCGACGACCGTGACTGGCACTGCGGGTGCAGTGTCGTGGGACATCAAGAAGTTGTTCGAGAACGTTGCAGCTGGTGAGCACACGGTGCGTGTGAACGCAACGGACATGCTCGGAGTCTCAACCGATGTGACCGTGACGTTCACAGTCGAGGAACCCGCGGGAGCGGCGAAGAAGACCGATTGGGTCGCTTGGGGCGCTGCAATAGTCGGCTGGATAGTCGCCGCATTGGTCCTATTGATGTGGCTGATGCGCAGGCCTAAGGCCGCTGAGACAGCTGTTCCCGAGCCCGCCAAGCCCGAGGGAGAGGAATCTCCGAAGCTGTAACCTCACGGCGTGACAAACCACTTATACAAACCTTTTCCAGAGTTTCATTTTTCATTTCGGATTTCTGTTAGGGACCGCCATCTCAGATCCGTATCAACAGCGCGACAGCTAATGTACCAAAGATTTATAAGTCGAGGATTTCCTCTCTGGAAACGGCCGAAGCAAGCAGCTGGGGAGGCATCGCATCGATGGCCGGGATGTCTAGGTTTATCATTCAAAGGAGCATCCAGACCCTCATCACCCTGATCATCATCCTGACATTGATCTTCATCATGTTCGAGTCTTTGCCCGCGAAGCCTCAGGACCTGATCGCACTCAACCCGAACATCAAGCCCGCACAGAAGGAGTATCTAGTTCACCTTTTCGGCTTCGACAAGCCCTTGCACGAGCGATACTTCATCTACATGAAGAACATGCTTACTTTCGATTTCGGCATTTCTTTCACGCACGCGCAATCGGTCTCAGACCTGCTCAAAGAGCGCATCCCACGAACACTCTTGTTGTTCGGCCTGGCGACAGTCCTTGCATACGTCATTGGCATATACCTTGGGGCTCTGATCGCATGGAAGCGAGGAGGTGTGGTCGATGGGAGCTCAGTCGTCGTCAGTCTCGTGTTCTACAACATGCCGTCGTTCTGGATCGGGCTCATCTTCTTGGTGGTGTTCGCCGCGCAACTCGATTGGTTCCCGCTCACGGGATGGTATGATCCTACGGACAATCTAAACTACTATGTTGACATCGGTTGGCATCTGTTCCTCCCGCTTGTCGTCCTACTGCTGCTGGAACTCGCGGGCACGATTCTCCTGATGAGAACAGCCATGCTCGATATCATCGGCGAGAACTATATGGTCACAGCGAAGGCAATCGGGCTGCCCGAGAGGCGCGTGCTGTTTGGCCACGGGGCGAGGAACGCGATGCTACCCGTGGTCACCTCGTTCATAATATCGATCGCCTTCGCCGTCAGTGGAGCGGTCGTCCTCGAGAACGTCTTCTCGTTCCCCGGCATGGGGGCGCTCTACATCCAGGCGCTCCTTCAGCTCGATTTCCCTGTCGCCGAAGCCACTATTTTCATAATCACTCTGATGGTCCTACTTGGCAACTTCTTTGCGGACCTCATCTATGGATACCTTGACCCGAGGGTGCGGATATGATCGAGAGGGATGCCCAGAAGGCCAAGCACGATGCTGGGGGAACGCAGTTCCAGGTTCAAGGCCATAGACTGCTCATGAACCTAGCGAAGAGCTTCCGAGGAACTTGGAAGATTTACAGACACTCAAAGACCGGCCTTGTGGGTCTGGCCATAGTCTTCGGCTTCTTCGGAATGGCGATCTTCGCCCCTTTCATTTCACCCTACTCCACGGACTTCAGAGCACCTGCACAGGACATATTCATCGCAGACAGTATTGCACTGGAGTTGCCCCAAGGCCACAATTGGACGCCGCCAATTGGCCTCACAGCGCCGCCCGTCGAGAGCACGCTCGAGCGGATAATGGTCTACTCATTGGAGGGCACCACCATGGTGTTCCCGGTTCATCCCGGAATAAGCCAGATCACCGGGGAGTCGGGGATCGTTGTCGAGGAGGGGCAGGAATACAACCTCCCAGAGAACTTGAGCTACGTCAACTATGCGCACTTCCCGCACACTTCTGGAATGTCGTTCTTCCTGCTGCTCAACACGACTCCCGAAAGCCCTGGCTCTTCGACAATGGTTTCCGTCCTCTATGAGTACACCTACAACCTCATTGATGCGAACGTGGAATACATGATACCCTTCGTTCCCAAGTACCACTCCAACCTTTGGAACGGATACGCGAGGGACACTAGGGACGCCAGGATGGCGCTTGTGTTCGCCGACGAACACAACTTGTGGCTCTTGGACAAACGGCCGAAGTACGACTTGGACCCGCGGATAGTGTCTTTCACGAGCGCAGCACGCATCGACAACGCCACGATCATCGGCGCTCCATTAGTAATGGACGCTAGTTTCAGGGACAACGGCAGCGTGATTGTCGTGCCCACGGACAAGGGCATCTGGACATATGCCCTGAACATCACCGAGGACAACGTCACAACCGTGGTCTACGATGTCCGAATCGGCGACATACTCTGGGCGAGCAACTACACGACCTACAACAAGGATACGGGCACATGGGATCCGTTTGAGCCTGTGGCATCGGAGAACATGATCACGTTCCAATACCCGTACAACCCGACCAACGAGGTGGGCAAAGAGACCATCATGCTGCCGGCGAAGGACGGAAGGGTCGTTGCGTATGACCGCAAGACGGGGAACGTCGCCTGGGCGAATAGGCTCATCATGCCCTCGATAAGGGACTACGAGATATCTAGTGTGTTTCCGTCCCCAAGGGCTCTGGTAGTGACGGGCAAATCCGGAGATAGAGGGTTCGTGGCAGGCATGGATCCTGCTACTGGTTTCGTGAAGTACAATCAGACCATGTACACGAGCGTCAGCAGCCATCTGACGAGCGAGCCGGAGTATGTCGATGGGCTGAGGATGTTTCTGTTCAGTACCGCTGACGACAACATATACCTTGCCAGCGAGCTGCTGAAAATCAATGCGACTTTCGGTGTGCCTGGTGGCGGGGCAGCGACGCCCGTGGCTGAGATGGGAAATATCTACACGGCAAGCGTCTCACGAGGCAACTACTTCGGAGTCGTGACGAGGGACAACCGACTCTATGTTTCGACACTGTCAGGTGTGAACATCGCCCCGCTCCCGCCAGGGAGATACCCGTCGGGCAACCGGTACATACTTGGCACTGACTACGAGGGTCATGACATCCTGTCATGGCTGATTTTCGGCACTAGGGCCGAGCTTATGGTCGGTTTGACTGCTGCGTTCTTCTCAGTGGTGATAGGCACGATCGTCGGCCTCGTCGCAGGTTTCTACGGCGGACTGATAGATGATGTGCTGATGAGAGCGACCGATGTCGTTCTCAGCCTTCCTGGCCTGGTCGTTATCCTGCTGTTCGCTGCCGTGTTCGGGCCATCGCTCCCGAACATAATCATCATCATCGCAATACTATCGTGGGCTGGCATCGCCAGGGTCATCAGGTCGGTGACGCTCTCGCTGAAGGAGAGATCCTTCGTCGACGCTGCAATCATCGCCGGAGCGTCGGAGAGCAGGCTCATATTCAAGCACATTGCGCCCAACGTGCTGCCTTACACCTTCCTATACATGACATTCGGGATCAGCGGAGCAATCGTGACGGAGGCGATCCTCGCATTCCTCGGCTTCGGTGACGTCAACTATGTCACATGGGGAATGATGCTTCAGTACCTGCAGATAAGCGGACACTCGCTGGACGCCCCATGGTGGCTCCTGCCGCCCGGGCTAGCCATCACCCTCCTGTCGCTCGCGTTCTACTTGATCGGGCGCGCGTTCGACGAAGTCGTCAACCCGCGCCTGAGGAAGAGGTGATTATCTGGCCCTGCTGGAAGTTAGAGACTTGAAAGTGCACTTCAAGATCCAGGACGGCTGGGTCAAGGCGGTTGACGGAGTTTCTTTCGTCATCGACAAGGGGGAGACGATGGGCCTCGTAGGAGAGAGCGGTTGCGGCAAGACGACCGCAGCCTATGCAATCACACAGTTGCTACCGACGAACGGCTACATCAAGGGAGGACAGATACTCTTCAAGGGCAGGGACTTGCTGAAACTCTCGATCAGGAAGGATGGGACGCTCGACGACTACAACGATGAAATCAGGAAGATACGCTGGAAGGAAATATCCATGATCTTCCAGGGCGCCATGAACGCCTTCGATCCCGTTCAGAGAATCGGGGATCAGATCAAGGAGGCCATACAGCTACACGAGGACATCGACGACGAAGCGACAAGGAAACGAGTGGCGGAGCTCTTCAGCTTCGTGGGAATCCCCGAGGAGAGAATCGACAACTACCCGCACGAATTCAGCGGAGGAATGAAGCAGAGGGCAATGATCGCGCTGGCACTTGCACTCTCTCCGTCGTTCATCATCGCCGACGAGCCTACCACGGCGCTGGATGTCATTACGCAGGACCGCGTTCTGTACGAAATCCGCAAGTTGCAGGAGGAGCTGCACATGGCCATGATGATCATCACCCACGACGTGTCCGTTGTCGCCGAGGTCTCGGATAAGATCGGTGTTATGTACGCTGGGAAGATGATGGAGATGGGGAAGACTGTCCAGGTCTTCGGCAACACCGCACATCCTTACACCGCCGGCCTGCTCGGTTCCTTCCCGTCCATCACCGGACCCAAGAAGCGACTGATCTCCATACCGGGCTTCCCACCGGACCTGGTCAACCCGCCAAAGGGATGTCCGTTCCACCCGAGGTGCGGATACGTTCAGCCGAAATGCTCCAAAGAGAGCCCTCCGGCCATCGAGATCGAGCCTGGGCACATAGCCTATTGCCACTTCGCCAGAGAGCTCTGGAACGAACTCAGAAGGGAGGCAAGGTAGATGCCCGGCGACGTCATCATGAAAGTCACCAACCTGAAGAAGCACTTCGAGCTGAAGAGAGGCTTCTTCAGCTTCGGGGAAGAAGCTCCCAAGGTCAAGGCGGTAGACGACGTCAATTTCGAGATGCGCGAAGGAGAGATACTGGGCCTGGTCGGGGAGAGCGGTTGCGGTAAGACCACAACCGGGAGGCTCCTGACGAGGCTGGAGGACCCGACAGAAGGATTCGTGTTCTTCCAAGGCAGGGACATCGCGAGGCTCGAGGGAGAAGATCTGAAAATCTTCAGACGCAACATCCAGATGGTCTTCCAGGACCCATACGAGAGCCTCAATCCGCGGACGACCGTGCTCCAGACTGTCATGGAACCACTGATAAACCACCACATAGGCGACTCGTTCGAGGCTAGGGCCGAAGTGGTCGTGAAGGCGCTCGAGGATGCGGGACTCGCCCCTGCCAAGGAGTACCTGAACAGGTTCCCGCACGAGCTCAGCGGAGGACAGAGACAGAGAGTGTCAATCGCCCGAGCCCTTGTGATAAACCCAAAGATCATCGTTGCGGATGAGCCCGTCTCGATGCTTGATGTCTCGATCCGTGCGGGTGTCCTGAACCTCATGCTGGATCTCAGAGACAAGTACAACATACCCTACCTGTTCATAACGCATGACATCGCTGTCGCAAGGTATGTCAGCGACAGGCTGGGCGTTATGTACCTAGGCAGGGTTGTTGAGCTGGCCAAGACCGATGAAGTCATATTCAAGCCATTGCACCCGTACACGCAGGCACTGCTCTCTGCAGTCCCCGTGCCAGATCCCAAGCACAGGCATGGGAGGATAAAGATCAAGGGAGAGATACCCAGCGCGGTAGCTGTGCCGATCGGATGCAGGTTCAGGCCGAGGTGCCCGAAAGCTTTCGTCGAATGCGGGTGGGAAGGAGCGGATATGGCAGAGTTCATGCTTGGCGAAGAGAATATCAAGGATCCAAAGCATCCAATGGCGAACCACATTGAAACGCTCGGACCGTCTGGATTCACGCTCTCAGTGAGGATGAAGTCGGGGGGAAGCGGGGAAGAAGTCAAGGGGTTCATTGAGTCGAAGGTTACCTCGCTGAAGGCGAGCAACCCCTTGTTCCAAGCAGTGAGCGCCGTCGACGTCTGCCTTGGCGGCAGAGTCGTTGAGGTGCAGTGCAAGTCGATTTCCATATCGGGCGAGACGGTTGCGCAGGAGCTCACCGAGTGTCTCAAGCAGGCGGTGGACATTTCCGACATGAACCACCCCATGCACGGAAGGATCCTAGCCATCTCGAGGGAGGGAGCCACGGTGGTCCTCATGGTCGGCAAAGACATAGAGACTATTGCGGGCTTCGCAAGGGACTTCGTCAAGCAATTCAGGAGCGCAGACTTCCCGGAATTCAAGTCAATCGAGGAGCCTGAAGTGAAAGAGGCGAAGGCCCAGGTGGTGCTCAGATGCAGGCCAGGCAAGATGCCGGGCGATAGAGTCGGCCAAGAGATCATGGGTATGATTGATCGGGACTTCGAGCGCAATTCTACCTCGCCCCATTACAACTCCATTCTGCCAATGAAACTCAAGAAGAATTTGGTACGGTTCAGAGTGCTGGGGCCAGCCGACCGTTGGGAGAGGCTAGCGGAGGACCTCAGGAAGCACTTCCAGAAGAGAGCCGGCGAAGGCGTTGTCGCGGCGAAGGGCGTAGCGAAGGTGACTGTCAAGACCGTGAAAGGGACGCAGGCCACCGTCGAGGTAAAGTTCATTAAGGTACAAGAGCCTCCATTGGCAGACGTTGGCGACGGGCACATGGTTGCATGCTATTTGTTCAAACCAGCAGCTAGGTGACCCTAGCCCAAGGGGCCTGCGCGATGGGGGCGCGTAGAAATGACCGAGGCGATGGCTGCAAGAATCAAGAAGCACTGGGTTTTCGTAACCCTTTACGTGCTACTGTCCCTTTTCTTCCTGGTTGCGGCTACCGAATCCGCCCTCACCTATTCATCGGTCGTGAACGCCCAGGAGCAGGTAGCCCTGGGAAGGACGACGCACAGTGAAGACGTTCTGCCGAACGGCACTCTACTCATCAGCTTCAGCATGGAGGTTGTCAATCCGAGCAGGTTCGACATCAATGTGGACTCAGTCAGCTGGTATGTTAAGGTGTACAACGGCACAGAACCTCATCGATACGGCATGCAGATAGCGGTGGACTACATTGGCTCCACAGAGGGAAGAGAAATCGCATCGACATCGACCGACACACTGTATTTTACGGCTCACGTGACGGATTCGAACATCCTCTCGTCGCTGAACGAATTCATCAACTACAGCGCGTCGAAAGGCATTGTCTACACCCTCGCCACGGTCCCGTTTGTGCATGAGTTCGACATGATAGGCCATCTTGCTGAGTTCGAGCGCAACTATCTTCGTGAGCGCTATCTGAACGACCTCGTCAAGATCGACCTCATGCACTCGTCGGAGGGTGCAGGGGCATGAAGGTCAACAGGGACGACATCATCAAAATGATAGTGATTGCCCTTCTGGGCTCGACACCCATAGCGTTCATGACATTCGACTTCATGTTTCCGAACATGTCCACGCCTTCCCTTGAGAAGAACATGATGGCAGTGCTGGCCATATCCACACTGGTAGGACTACCGTGCGGATACCTCTCCAGTCGTACGGATATGGCCATGATGACCGTTATCCTGTATACCGCTATTGGCTACGCGTTCGCGGTAGTCCTGTACTCGGCACCTTACTTGACGCACCACATAGCGCTCATTCTCCCAGGATTCTACTACGCCATGTTCTTCAGGTTCACCATTCTGTTGCTCTTCTTGTACATCCTCGGCGGGTTCGTAGGTACGGTCCTGGGCCAGTGGATCAGAGACTCCATCGGCAGGGAGGAGACGAGTCTCACGTGGAAGGATAAGTAGGCCGAGAACTGACCTACGCTGTTCGGCGATTAGTATTCACATTCCGATAGTATAGGCGTCTGCGCAGAAGAACTGGCGAGGTTGACAGCATGGTAAAGAGAAAGATAATCGAAATCGATGAGGACAGGTGCAACGGCTGCGGAGCATGCGTGACGAAATGCGCCGAGGGCGCTCTGCAGATCATCGACGGCAAAGCGAAAGTGGTGAACGAGGTGTTCTGCGACGGGCTCGGGGCGTGCATAGGTGAGTGCCCGACCGACGCACTCAAGATCGTTGAGCGAGATGCTCCTGAGTTCGACGAGGAGGCGGTCATGGAGCACGAGAAGCATGGAAAGAAAGAGGAGCCCGTCGGCATCGAACCATGCGGATGTCCATCGCACAACCCGATGATACTGACTGCCACTCAGGCCAAGAGCAAGCATGCGAAGCGCGGAGGACGCCCCAGTGCCGAACTGCCGCCTGAGCTGACCAACTGGCCGGTCCAGTGGAGGCTTGTGACGCCGTCGATGCCCTTCTTCAAAGGCAAGGACATACTGATCGCCGCGGACTGCGTCCCGTTCGCATACAGGGATTTCCACGGGAAGTTCCTCACAGGAAAGCCAGTGATCATCGGCTGCCCCAAGCTGGACGACGCCCAAGGGTACCTCGACAAGCTCACTGACATATTCAAGGACGGCACGCCGAAGAGCGTGACCCTGGTCCATATGGAGGTTCCGTGCTGCCACGGGCTCCAGAGGATAGTCAACGAGGCCGTGAAGAGGTCCGGCAAGAACATCCCGGTGAAGACGACGGTTGTGGGCATCAAAGGGCATATCATCAGATCCGGCTGACTCCCATGGATAGGCTATTCAGCAAGAACGCCATCTCCGCAGAAGATGACCCTGGAGATATCGTGGACAAGAAGAGCGCTCCGTATACCTCCCGAAGTGCGAACTGAACTGGTCGCGAGGCTGGAAAGACTGAGCATGTTCTTCCCCGAGATGAAGACCAAGATGAAGGTGGGCATCACGCGATTCTATGATGGCCTTGTGTTCCAGTCCGACGAAGGACGTGTGAAGCTGATGGTCGACGTCCATAAGACGAGGAAGGGCGTCTGGAGATACCCCACCCATTGGACTCTGGCCCACGAGTTCATGCACCTCGCGCAGTTCAACTCGGAGGGTATCCCGAGCGGCGAGAGAGCGTGCGACGTCTACACCCTCTCACGACTTCCGCCAGAGCTCATCGACGAAGCGCCCAGCTACCTCGTGGTGTCAAAGGGCACTCGGAAGATCTGGGACCACAGGCACGCCAAGATAGCGCACGAGCTTGCCAAGGAGGCACTGAGGCAGCGAGACAATGGTCACAAGAGATACGCTCTTTGGTGGGAGGACGAGTTCGAGGAACGCGGCGAGAATATCTGATGCCAGCGTTTTCCAGCAGTAGAAAGCCGTTTCGCCATGTCATCACCCTTCCGTCGAGGACTCTTTTTATCAGAACGCTCAGTGTCCGAAACAGGTCAGACGTCGGTCTCCTCAGACTCTTGTGCGGACCGCATGCCCAACAGGATTTCTTGGCTCCTGCGGAGGTAGTTCGCGCCCAGCACACCCAGAGCGGTGAACGCCACAGCAACGCCCACGAGCACATAGAATGCCGTGAAGAGCCGCGCCCCTTCGGTCGTAGGCGCCAGATCACCGTAACCCACTGTAGTTATCGAACAGACCGAGAAGTAGAAGGAGTCCGCCCAGCTCCATCCTTCCAGGTTCTGGTAGACCACCGTTCCGATGGCTATCATTCCGACCAGTGCAGACAGTGCGACGAACAGCTGAACCCTGAGGTTCGACCAATTGAACAACTTAGATTTCATGAAGAGAGAATCTGCGCCCGGGAATTAAAGGAATCACATTCCCTAGAAGACCGACCTGGAGACCTCGTCCCCATTGGGGTCATAGATTATTGTGACGGAGGGACAGCAGCCGTCGCGTTTCCCTTATGCGCTTCCCGAAAAGTGGCTGGCGGGCGTGAAGGGATTCGAACCCGCTCAGCTGGCTCGTTTCTAATCTGAAGTCTTGGGTTTTCAGGGGAGAGCACCTCAAACCCCTTGTATTTCTTTCCCATTCTATGTGACAACGCGTCCCCTGATCGATTGTGGGCGTTTCTAGGGGCGGGCGCCTTCGGCGGCACAATCATGTTACAGTCCGAGAGGTAAGGACGGTCCTGAATGGATTGAATCCTTTGTAGTGCAGGGCACCTCTTCTGGTCATTCTTCGAAGACGAATAGCTCATCGATTGTCGACTGCAGAGCGCTGGCGATATCATGAGCGAGGCTGACCGACGGAGAATACTTGCAATTCTCGATTGCCAGTATGGTTTCTCGCCGCACTCCCACGACCCTAGCCAAGTCGTCCTGTGTCATTCCATGGCGAGCCCTGAACTCCTTGATCCTGGTCCTCAGAGAATCACCTTGCGTCTGGCCGGTGTACATATGCGAGATACGCCCAAACCAGAAAGAATATCACTGGCAATGCTAGCAGTCCACCGAACAAAGCCTCGGAAGCCTGTTCCCTAGCAGGAAGCCCAAAGGCGCGTGTGTTGGAAATCACAACCGCATTGAGCAGGATCCACCATGCAATCGAAAGCAAGAACGAGTAGTAACCCGCTCGCAGAACAATCATTTTGCTGCGTTCATCATTCAATTGGAATCCTCGGCGGACAGCATGGTACTGCCTCGAAACAATAAGAAGCGATACGATTGTTATTCCGATAGCCCACAGAGTTCCTAGAATAATGGGGCCTGGCGCACGACTCAAGGCATCTCCCTCCGAGAAGTAGGAGTAATACGGAATCACAAACACCCACGAGTAGCCCACAAGAACGGTCAGCGGCACCACGAGAAGGACCAGTTTACCTTTTTCATTCATTGCTCACACCTAAGTGCGCTATACATAATACAATGTGCGTTATAAATAACTTTCTGCCTTTGTCACCAGACAGTCTGATACTGGACGCAACCACTGTGGACAAAGTTGAAGGCAGACGTCGAGAGAGTCTCTGAGGTGGCGTTCAAGTGGAAGGACTTACGGACAACACTCGCCCAGATGGCAAAAGACCGAGGGGAACCGATTGAGGTGGTCTCGAAGAGCCTCGGGCACAGTTCCACGACTACGACGGAGACATGGTACGCACGGATAAGGTCGGAATCTGCGTTCTCCCTTATGCGGCGGGTCTGGGAAGCCCCCGTCGCAGAAATCCCAAATCGTTGATTAGATTTTAGCCAGTAAGATGGGAGCGGGCGTGAAGGGATTCGAACCCTTGACCACTTGCTTAGGAGGCAAGTGCCATATCCTGTCTAGGCCACACGCCCTTTTCGAATAGCTCTGGTCAGCACTAATCGCAAGATGATATATAAATTGGGTTGACCCCTCGGAACATGGACGCCGAGGGAATCAGGCCTTCGTCCTGTCCTCTTCGGTGAGCTCCTCGGGCGCCTTCTCCCTCGGAGCCTCCTTCTTTTCCTCTGGGGGCTTCACTTCTTTCTTGTTGGCCTCTTCCTTCTTCTCCGGCTTCTCGTACTCCTCGATGAAGGATACCGTCTCAGCGCCCGCAATCTCCCTGAGGTCCGTCACGAGCCTGAACTTGGTTAGCAACCACCTCTGATCATATTTGCACGCATCTGGCAGCTTGATCTTGTAGGTCTTGCCGTGGTGCTCAATGTCGAAACCCTCTGAAGAGCCATAAGACATCTTGAGGAGCAGCTTTACAATATCGACAGGTTTTGTCGGCTTCTCGGTTATCTTGTACTTGTACTTCAAAGTCCGGCCGGCAAGTCTGTTGTTGAAGTCCACCCTGACGCGGCCAGCAGTAACAGCGGTTATGATAGCTTGCTTGTTCTTCACGGTGACTTCGAGGCCCACCCTCGGCTCGATCTCTTGCTTCAAGAACTCTCTGACGGGGTGGAGCTCCACCATTTTCGGGTCCCTGGGGCCTGCTCCCTTGTCCGGAGTCAGAATCACCTCGTATTCCTTCCCTACCTCAGCCTTGAGCATCGATTCGTCCAGACCCGGGAAGAGCCTGCCCTTACCAACTATCAGCGGCTGAGCGCCGTAGACCATCTTCTCGTTGTAAGTGTCATGCTCTTTGGCAACCGCCTCGCTTGTCGTGTCGAAAAGCTCGTTCGACTCCTGGATCCAAGCGTCGAACTCTGCAAGAACGATATCGCCCGCCTTGATCTTCATCTCGACGGGATCGGCCTTCTCTTCCTTCTCGTGGTGCTTCTTCGCACCCTCTTTCTCGGTCATCGAATCTCACCGCTGATGTGCGAATTGTGTGGATACTTAACCATCATTTAAAGGTTGCGCCCCTATCGTGGGTCCCATTCTCGCCATGCTGGACCAGGCAACAAACGACCTCCAGGCACGCATCAACCCGGGCCATCAAAAGCTATATGCCCGAGCCATCATTACTCAGCAAATCCGCCAATGCCACTGTAGCTCAGCTGGAAGAGCAGCTGATTTGTAATCAGCAGGTCGGGAGTTCAAATCTCCCCGGTGGCTCTTTGACTTTTCCAGAACCAGCTTCAGAACAGCAGCACGGGCTTGCTAGGCCTCAGTGAGTACTTCTTGCACTTGAGGCAGTACCATTCGTTGTACTCGGCGACGTACTTCATGTCCTCTTGGCAGGTCGGACAAGCCTTCTTCTCCTTCGGCTCCGCCGCATGCCCACTCAATCCCTTAGGCGCGTATTCCTTGCAGCTGTAGCAGTAATGTCTCTGATACTTCTCGATATGCTTCAGCTGCTCCCCGCACTTCGGGCAAGTATGAACCTCAGGCTTTGCGGTCGCAACGACCTTCGCCTCGTCCGGCTTCCTGGCTTTCAACGGGTACTTCTTGCATGTGTAGCAGTAGTGCTCGTGATACTTCTCGATGTACTTCAGCGCTGATCCGCAGTCCGGACAGCTCGTGATGTCCGATGTCGCATTCTCAACGCTGACGACGGGCTTCGGAGCAGCATCCTTGGACGCATACTTCCTGCAGCCGTAGCAGTAGTGTCTTTGGTACTTCTCGATGTGCTTCAAAGGCTGACCGCAAGTGGAGCACATCTTGATCTCCACATGTCTCTCTGGCTTCGCCTCAACCAGCAGCTCAGGCTCGGGAACCGCCGGAGTATCCACCACGAGGGGAACTGCTTCGGGTCTTGCCGTGATCGCTGGCTCAATGACCTCGGGCGCCGTCTCAACGACCACCGGAGGTATCGCCGTCTCGATCAGCGTCTGAGCCTCGTTGATCGGCTTCTCCTTTTCCGGTTCAGATTTCAGGTCATCCTGGTAACTCTCGCACATGAAACAGTAGAGTCTGCCGTCCTTGAGGTTCTGGAGCGATGCGCCGCAGTTCTTGCAGATCAGTTCAGGCTCTTCGTCGAGATCGCGCAACTCCTGCGCAATGGCGGCCGCGGAATCCGACGTCGCGGGCTCGGGGATGCAGACGTGCTCGTCCTCGCCTTCCTCGACGTACGTGTTGCAGCCGTAGCAGTACCACTTCTCAACATGCTCGATGTAGAAAGGCTCATCACCACACTTCGGACACTTCGAGGATTCCATTTGTTTCCCGCTCCAGGGTCTGTCAGGCATTTGCCCGAATCACTGTAGATTCTACCGCTCTTGAGCGTATATGAACATGCTTTCGTGGGAATCATGCATGATAACACACTGGCCGAAGGGAATTCGTGGCTGGCTGTGCCCAGGCAAGAGACCGTAGCGTACATGTAGCCGAGCTTGGCAAAATGCCTCCGTGTTATGGCCCTTCGGAAGACAAGCAAGGCAGGGTTGTGCTATGAGGGGCAAGAGAGGAAGAAGGGGCTTGAGAAGAGACTGTTCGGGAGGGATTGAAGGGCTTCCGCTTCAGCTGCTTATCATGGTGGTTGTCGCTGGGCTCGGCCTGACCATAATCATGGGCTGGATGAATTCCATCTCGGCACCTCATTCGATCGGTGAGGTATTTGCGAGTCCTGCCGAGATACTCGTCCACGATGAGGACAAGGATGGACTGTACACGAAGACGGGAATCGTCATGACGGTGACGGTCACCGATCAAAGCGGAGACAGACTCGAGGGTGCGACGGTCATTCTCGAAGGAGCGAACATCAAGACCAAGGATGGCGGACCCGTCAGGGGAGTGACGGACTCCCATGGACAGGTCGTCCTGACGGGCCTGTCCGTGGAGAGCTTCGGGACCAAGCTCACGACCATCACGGTGACCGTGGCGAAGGGCGACTATGGGATCGATTCGAGCTTCGAGATACCAGTGATCCCGAGCTGATAGATGATGCGCCTGCGACACGATCGGTCAGGACTGGAATCGCTCCCGCTCAAACTGATGATAGTGGCGGTGGTCGCATCGCTTTCGATAATCCCCGCCTCGGAAGCATTGGACAGCCTGCGAGTTCGGGACTTCGCGAGAAAAGCGGAGTTGCAGCTCGACCTGGTCATTGGGACAGCGCAGGTCGTGGGGATCGAAGGCCCGGGGAGCGTACGCACCCTGGATCTTGACCTTGATGGAGGAACCCGAATGCGATTCGCAAGTCTTTCCATAGGCGATCACAGAGGGGGTGCAAACATGTCATCGGTCGTCCTGAGGTTCGTTGGGGGCGGGCAAACGGTGCGCTCTGCGTCCAACCCTCCTGTCTGGATGACCGGCCTCGATGGGGAGAGCCTAGTCATCGACACCCCGAGATTCAAGCTCACGCTGTCATGCGTGCTCGACAACAGGACATGCAGCATCTTGCTGGAGGTTGCGTAGTGGATTTCGTCGTTTCGAAAGTGGCGATGTCCATCTGCGCGCTCATGGTCGTCGCGGTGCTCGCCGGAGTATTCGACAGAGATGCTTTCGTCGACAGAGACCACGAGCTCTCTGGGGTCCTCGACAGACTCTCCGGTCTCGTCGATAGGGCCGCCACATCGAGCTCGGAGTTCACCACGGGTTGGATAGTTCCTCTCTCGTTCGATGGCAGTTCCATCGTTGTTTCAATACGATCTGGAGCTGTCTCCGCGGAGTCCGGCGGAAGAACCGCCATGACTCAACCGGCGTGCGGCCTACACACTTGGACCTGGGACGGTCGAGGGCTGAATTCGAGCTCGATCTGCGAGATGGACAGATCGTCGCCACAATTGAGATTCGAATCGGGAATGACAATCCTGATCAGGACGATCCTGGTGACTCTCGAGAACGAGCCGAGGTACCTCGTCTTCGCGTCGCAGACCCTCTAGCTGCTCTTGCCGAACTTAGCAGCAAGGTCGGAGACGGCCTCGGTGAAGACATCGACCTCTCCTGCCTCGTTGTATATGTACAAGGACGCACGCGCACACCCGTCTATGCCACGGGAATGGAAGTACGTGTGACAGCAATGCATGCCCGATCTCATCATGATGTTGTTGGAGTTGTCCAGAATCATGGCTATATCGTGTGCTGACAGCCCTTCGATGTTGAAACTGAATATACCACCTCTCACGTTCGGATCTCTGGGCCTTATGACGCTGACGCCTGGCACATCCACAAGAGCGCGCGTCATACGCTTGTTCAGCGATATCTCGTGCTCCCGAATCGCGTCCATGCCTATTGCAGAGAGATAGTCTAGGGCTGCTCCCGTCCCCACGATACCGGAGTAATTCTGAAGGCCTGTTTCGAACCGTTCAGGTGCCGGAAGGAGCTTGAAGGATGCGTAGTCGGTGTCCGTGACCCCATGCCCGCCGAACATCAGAGGCGTGAGCCTGTCAGATATCTCGGCCCTCGCATAGAATACACCGACCCCGGAAGGCCCGCACATCTTGTGGGCCGATGCGGCCATGAAATCCACTCCCAGCTGGCGCACATCGATCCTCATGCTCGGAGCCGCCTGCGCCGCGTCGAACAGGACTTTCGCGCCATACGAATGGGCTATCTCCACGACCTCCCTGGCCGGCAGTGTATAGCCGCTGACATTGGATGTCAAACACATGGCAACGAGCCTGACCTTCTTGTTCATCGCCTTCTCGAACCGCTCGAGGTCGAAGGTTCCATCCGTCGCTGACTCGACCATCCTGTGCCTGACGCCGACCGTCTTCGTGAGCTGGACCACCGGGACGTGGACGGAGTTGTGCTCGTAGTCGGTCGTCACTATCTCGTCGCCCTTCTTCAGGCCCATCCCGAATATGACCGTGTTCAATCCCTCGGTCGTGTTCTTCAAGAAGGCTATCTCGGTCGGGCTTTCAGCATCGAAGAAATCCGCAACCCTGGACCTTGCAGCGTCGCACCTCAAGGAGACCTCGGTGGCCAGCTTGTGCACGCTTCTGCCAGCGCAGGAAGGGAAGGACTCATAGTACTCGGTCATCGCGTCGATGACCGGTTTCGGCCTCAGAGTCTGGCATGCGCTGTCGAAGTATATCGGGAGCTTCCCGCCGATCTCTCTGTTCAGCACGGTGAAGTCCTTGCGTATCTTGCCGACATCCATCGATTTCGGGTTGGCATGGCGGTCATTGGTATTAGCGTTTTCATCTTCCACATGCAAGAGGTCAGGGGATTCCAGATGTTGGGACTCGCAGCGTACGGCAAACTTATTAACCGGTCCGTATTCATCACCTTGTACCGCAATGACAGCCAGCGCCAGAAAACGTGTGTACTTCGACCACAGCGCCACCACGGCAGTCCTCCCCGAGGTCGCGGAGGCCATGACGCCCTATTTCTTGGAGAAGTATGGCAACTCCTCGAGCATCCATTCTTTCGGCAGAGAGGCGAAGATCGCCCTTGAGGATGCTAGGAGATGCGTCGCCAGACTGCTGAATGCCGATCCTACCGAGATCGTCTTCACGTCGGGGGGTACCGAATCTGACAACCTGGCCATCAAAGGCGTGGCCATGTACAAGGGCAAGATGAAGGGCCACATCGTCACGACCATTGTCGAACATCATGCAGTGCTCGAATCATGTGAATACCTGAAGAGATTCGGGTTCGATGTGACCGTCGTTCCAGTCTCGTCGGAGGGTTTGGTCGATGTTGGAGACATAGAGAGGGCAATCAGGAACGACACCGTTCTGATCTCAGTGATGATGGCCAACAACGAAATTGGCACCATCCAACCGGTCCGCGAGATCGGCAAGTTGGCGCAGTCGAAGAGCATTCCGTTCCACACAGATGCAGTGCAGGCGATTGGCAAGATGCCGATTGACGTCAAGGCGGACCGCATCGACATGCTTTCTCTGTCCGCGCACAAGTTTCACGGCCCCAAGGGGGTAGGCGTCCTCTTTGTGAAGAAGGGCACGAAGATCGAGCCCGTGATCCAAGGAGGGGGCCAGGAGCGCGGCCTGAGGTCCTCGACAGTCAACGTCGCGGGGGCAGTCGGTCTCGGAAGGGCCGCGGAGATCGCGATGAGGGATCTCGAGCCGACCTGTGAGAAGATGAAAGCGCTCAGGGATAGGATGATAAAAAGGGTCCCAGAGCTAGTTCCGAGATCGTATGTGAACGGCCACAAGACGAAGAGACTGGTCAACAACGCGCACTTCAGGTTCGATTTCATAGAGGGCGAGGGGCTCATCCTCCAGCTGGATTTCAAAGGCATCGCTGCCTCCACCGGCTCGGCTTGTTCAACCGGCTCACTCGAGCCGTCGCATGTCCTCTTGGCCCTCGGACTCACCCACGAGCAGGCCCACGGAAGCCTGAGAATCACGCTGGGACGGGAAAACACTGAAGAGGAGGCAGACTACTTACTAGAAGTGCTACCCGGCGTGGTCTCAAAGCTGAGGGAGATATCCCCCTTCAACGAGAAGAGTCCCATGGGGCCGGGAGAAGGTGGCTGCTGTGTACAGTGAAAAGGTGATGGAGCACTTTGCGAACCCGCACAATGTCGGGGAGATTCCGAACGCTGACGGCATTGGCAAGGTGGGCAACCCGCAGTGCGGGGATGTGATGTGGCTCTACATCAAGGTGAAGGACAACATCATCACGGACATCAAGTTCAAAACCTTCGGGTGCGGGGCGGCCATAGCCACAAGCTCGATGATCACGGAACTCGCAAGGGGCAAGACCTTGGAGGAAGCGAAGAAAATCAGCCGGCAGGACGTGGCCGACTCGCTGGACGGTCTGCCCCCTACCAAGATGCACTGCTCGAACCTCGCCTCGGATGCGCTCAGAGAGGCCATAAAGGACTACGAGGCGAAGCAGGCGAAGAAAAAGAACGCATAGACGTCGGGCGAGCGCGCCAATAGCTGATGCTGTTTCTCACAATCAATCACACCAGCAGCAGCGCTTCAGAAAAGTACTATTAGCCGGTCAGGTAATCCCAAGGGGAACTGAATGGCGCACCTCTCAGTGACCCTCTGCGGCCTCATGATGAAGAACCCCACGATGCTCGCGTCCGGTGTTTTGGATGAGACGGGCAGGAGCATGCTGGAGGTCGCGAAGGCCGGTGCGGGCGCGCTAGTAACGAAGTCCGTAGGCAAAGAACCGAGACAGGGTCACGGAAACCCCTCGATAGTCGAGCTCCAGTGCGGACTCATCAATGCGATGGGGCTCCCCAATCCGGGGATGGAGATATACGCAGCTGAGGTCAAAGAGGCGAAGAAAGGTGGCGTCCCGGTCATCGGGAGCGTCTTCGGAGGGACCGAGGACGAGATTGCCGAGCTCGCCGGACTCATGTCAAGGGCTGGTGCAGACGCGGTCGAGCTGAATCTCAGCTGCCCGCATGCCAAAGGCTACGGAGCAGAACTAGGCTCGACTCCGGAGCTCGTCGAGTCAATCTGTAGGAAAGCGAAGAAGCGAGCGGGAATCCCGCTGTTCGCCAAGCTCACACCCAACACATCCTCGATATCGTCACTCGCAATCGCCGCGGAAAAGGGAGGGGCGGACGCTGTTGTGGCAATCAACACGCTCAAGGCGATGGCCATCTCGCCAGAGGCTAGGATGCCGATCCTGGCCAACAAGTTCGGCGGTCTCTCAGGCCCTGCGATCAAATCAATCGGCGTCAGATGCGTTTACGAGATATTCGAATCCGTGAAGATCCCGATAGTCGGTGTGGGAGGAATCTCGTCAGGACGAGATGCGCTAGAGTATGTGATGGCGGGCG
>Ga0315285_10001081_pt1 | contig 28394 bp, 28 predicted proteins | sample YL17G09_36_MG_FD_203698 | JGI IMG/M metagenome (GOLD analysis project Ga0315285, IMG submission 203698) | Sediment microbial communities from Yellowstone Lake, YNP, Wyoming, USA - YL17G09_36 | ecosystem: Environmental > Aquatic > Freshwater > Lake > Sediment | place: USA: Wyoming | collected...
TATGGAGATCGAGTACGTCACCGGTGAAGAGGCGGTCTACCTCTGGAATCTGTGGCGCAACAAAGGGAAAAGGAACGCTCTGAATCTTTTGAAGAGATACAATGAAGAGGACACACGCAATCTAGAGACAATGGCGAGACACACCTGCAACGTTCTTGAGAGAATGGTGCTGAACGGTGGCTGACGGGAGGACCGTGATGCCTAGTACCGAAAGGGAGCGGGACCTACAGGGTTTTCATGCGACAGTCAAGGGCCTCGCTGACACTATCCTGAGTCGATCCCGGGTGACGATCATCGGCCACGTGGACGCAGACGGAATAAGCGCAGCATCGATCGCCTCGATCGCTCTCAAAAGAGCAGGGATCCCGTGCGATGTGAGACTCATAAAGAAGCTCGACGAAAATGAGATCAACATCATTAATTCCCGAATCTCCGACACCTTCTGGCTCGTAGATCTTGGCAGCGGATCGTCCTCGAAGTTCATGAACAAGTCAGTATACATTTCGGACCATCACCTGCCCGAGAAGAACTTGAATACGGATTCCAGGGAAGGACAGCGTGACATCTTCAGCTTCGAGGAACGCCACGCGAATCCGCACCTCTATGGTATTGACGGTTCGACGGAGATCAGCGGGGCCGGAGTCGTATACCTTACGGCTAAGGAAATGAACAATGGGAACACAGACCTCGCGACGATCGCGATCGTGGGAGCTGTCGGCGACTTGCAGGACTCGGCCGAATGCAGACTTCGCGGACTGAACAGGCAGGTTCTGGACGATGCTATCCACCGAGATATGATGACGATGGTGAAGGATATCAGGATCTTCGGAAGGGAAACCAGGCCGTTGGGCAAGATGCTTCAGTTCTCTACAGACCCGATACTTCCTGGTCTGACGAGCGATGCGGTCGCGTGCAACAGATACCTAATGGACCTAGGCATACCGTTGACCGACGGGGAGAAGTGGCGATGCTGGATCGACCTTACGAAGGTGGAGAAGGCACAAGTTGCGAGCGCGCTCTGCAACCATCTACTTGATTCGGGCAGCGGAAATAGGGCCTGCAAGAGGTTGATAGGAGAAGTGTATCTGCTCAAATCGGAGAGGATCGGCACGGAGCTCCATGATGCCAAGGAGTTCTCGACGCTCTTGAACGCTTGCGGAAGGTACGGGGAAGGCATGGTGGGCCTGAGCATCTGCGCTGGTGACCGGGGTGACAAGCTGGAAATCGGGCTACGACTGCAACACAATCACAGAGGGAACCTTGCGGACGCGATCAACCTTGTAAAGGACCTCGGGGTGGAGAGGGGGAGGTTCATACAACACTTTCACGGCAGGGACGAGATCCTCGACAGCATCGTTGGAATTGTAGCCGGGATGGTCCTGGGATCGGGAGAGGTGCCCTCGGACGTTCCTATCGTGGCATTCGCATACTCTGAGGACGAGAAGGTGAAGGTCTCGGCCAGAGCGACAAGGGAGCTTGTCCAGAAGGGTGTTGATCTAGCAGTGGCTGTTAAAGCCGCTTCTGAGAAGGTCGGTGGAACTGGTGGCGGGCACAACATCGCTGCTGGTGCTACCATTTCGATAGGCAAGGAACAGGAGTTCCTCGCCGAGATGGAGAGATTGATCGAGCGGCAGATGCTGGGCGAACTCACTTCATGAGCTTCAGCATGATAGCTTTCTGCGCATGCAAACGATTCTCCGCTTGATCGAAGACGACGCTGTTCTCTCCATCGATCACTTCTTCCGCTATCTCCAAGCCTCTGTGGGCAGGAAGACAGTGCATCACGATACAGTCTTTCTTCGCGAGCTTCATCAAGGATCTGTTAACCTGGAAGGCCATGAACTCCTTTTCCTTGGTTCCTGTCTCGGCTTCCTGACCCATTGAGATCCACACATCAGTATAGACGACGTCGGCACCCTTCACCGCTTCTTTCGGATCATTGACGATCCTCGACACGCACCCTTTCGTCTTGGCAATTCTGCTCGCCTTCTTTGCGATATCGCTGTTCGGCCAGTAACCCTCAGGACAACCAGCGATGAAATCCATTCCGACCACAGCGGCTCCGAGCAATAGTGAGTTGCAGACGTTGTTGCCATCTCCCACATACGCCATCCTTACGCCCTTCAACTTACCCTTGTGTTCTTTGATCGTCAAGAGATCGGCCACTATCTGGCAAGGATGTTCGAGGTCGTCCAACCCGTTTATCACCGAGACCGTCGAGTTCTCCGCCAGCTCCATCATCGCCTCGTGCTTGAACGCCCGATACATTATACCGTCGACGTAACGGCTCAGCACCTTTGCCGTATCCGAGATCGTCTCTCCTCTCCCCATTTGAAGGTCCTTTGGGCTAAGGTATAGAGCATGTCCACCGAGCTGGGTCATACCAACCTCGAAAGAGACCCTGGTCCTCGTGCTCGATTTCTCGAATATCATCGCCAAGGTCTTTCCCTTCAAGTCATGGCTGTGGCTTGTCCTGTCTGCTTTGAGCTGTTCAGCGAGCGAGAGCGTCTCTTCCATCTCATCCTCGATGTCCAATACAGAAATCAAATCGCGTTTCATGATCTTTCAAGACATCAAGAATCGTTGCGCTCTTAACCCTTGTGCAGCAGGTCGAACAATTCCTCGAAGAACAGCCTAGTTCATATACAAAGTGAAAGAGCTGAGTCGAACGAAATTCCTACGAAGCCAATTCCTAGATGTTCATATCATTCACACAAATAGTGACATCCACTCAGTCATCTAATCGAACGTGAAAAGAACTATGAGGGGATTTGGTCGCCTTCACCGGGGGAGCATATAGATATTGCTGTTAGAAACCGTCGGCCTGGGTGCTCTGATACTTTTTCTTGTCATTATTATCACCTTCAAATTCTATGTTATCGTTCCTATCTAATTTGAGTGATAGCATGCGAATATTTAAGCGTTGCTATCACATTATACCGATAAAATGGGATTTGAGTGATAGCTATGAAAAAGATAGGCGTGGAACAAATCAAAGTGTTATCAGACCCGAATCGGCTGGCGATACTATCTCTTCTCTCGGCAAAGGAAATGACGACAACCCAGATTTCACATCTTCTGGGAATGAGCATCCAGAACACCCAGTACCATGCCAAGAAGCTCCTCGCGGCAGAGCTGATTGTCCAGACGAAGACGGACCTTGTCGGAAATCTAGTGGAAAAATACTACAAATCAGTGTTCGAGCCTGGGATGATCAGTCAGGCGACGGATGAAGAGTCAGTTGAGATATCGGAGAGGATAAACCTTGTCTTCGCGGCGATGGGAGCAATCAAAGGAATCCTCAACCGCGGCATCAAGCTTCTGGACGAGAAGAGGGATACGTACTTCGCGAAGGTCAAGGAACGACCGCGCTACCCATTTGGAGCGAACTACATCATCTTACCAGACACAGAGAAATCGAACGCCGACGCGGAGGCGTTCATTCTAGAGATGGACAAGAAGCTGAAGGACCTGGTAGGGAAACATCCACAGGACAGGAAGGAGAAGTTTGCTTTGCTGTACGCTGTCTTCCCCTATCAATGACTGAACAGGTCCAGAACGAGAGATTGGGATACCGAATGCGAACGCTGCTTTGATGGCCTTGATGACACTCTGACCCCGGCAATCCAAATCTCGTCGCACAACCTGGGAGAAAAACTTTATCTATCTTCAAGCGTTCACATTTTCCCAGCATGGCCGGGATGGGGTAGCCTGGTATCCTGTGGGACTGTGGATCCCTAGACCCGAGTTCAAATCTCGGTCCCGGCCCCTCCACCGGTCTTGATGATCTCGAATTCCTTTTCGAAAAAGGCCAATTGGACGGGATCGAGCGCCTCAGGATCGATCGTAACCAGAAACGTCGAATTCGATAATACGACCTCGTCTCTTGTTGCATATAGTGACCGCCGAAAGCGTACTCATGGTCGACATCCTCTCAAATATGCTAAGCATAGCGAGCCAGGAGCTTTCTGTCACAAAGTCTCGGAAGGTTTAATAAACTGCTGGATGCATAACCCGGAACGCCAATAGGAGAATAATGTTCTATGAGTTGGGAAGGTCCGATCAATCGAATCGATGACTTCCGTTTCGAGATCCCTCAGAGTTACAAGAAGTGCATGAGGACTAGCAGTGTCATCTATGCAGATGACAGAATGCTCTCGACTCTGAGGACCGACAACGCTCTTGAGCAAGCAGCGAATGTCGCCTGCCTCCCTGGAATAGTCGGAAAGGCGCTGGCGATGCCGGACATCCACTGGGGTTATGGATTTCCGATCGGTGGTGTCGCTGCTTTTGATGCTGAGCAAGGGATAATCTCACCAGGTGGCATTGGCTTCGACATCAACTGCGGTGTGAGGCTTATCAGGACCGACCTCAACGTGGACGATGTGAAACCAAGGATCAGAGACCTCATCGCGGTCCTTTTCAAGAACGTCCCTGCAGGCGTCGGGTCCGAGGGCGTCACCGACGTCGCATCCAATGAGATCAATGATATCCTGGAGCTTGGGGCGGAATGGGCGGTCAACAGCGGTTACGGATGGGACGAGGACCTTGCTGCCACCGAAGAGGGCGGCAGAATGAAGACGGCCGACTCAGGAACGGTCAGCCACAAAGCGAAGGAAAGGGGTGTCCCCCAGGTTGGATCCCTGGGATCCGGCAATCATTTCCTCGAAATCGACAGAGTGGAGAAGATCTTCGATGGCGAGGCGGCGAAGGCGTTCGGGTTGGAGCGGGAGGGACAGGTGACGGTCACGATCCACTGCGGATCCAGAGGATGTGGACATCAGATAGCCACGGACTATCTGAAGGTCATGGAGCACTCTGTCCGAGAGAGAAGAATCGAACTTCCGGACAGGCAGCTCGCTTGCGCCCCTGTGAACTCCAAGGAAGGTCAGAATTACTTTAATGCGATGGCATGCGGCGCAAACTACGCTTGGGCGAATAGGCAGATGATCCTACACTGGGTGAGACAATCCTTTGAAGAGAGTCTCAAGCGCTCAGCTGAGGACATGGGAATGCATCAGGTCTACGATGTCGCTCACAATATCGCGAAGGTGGAGGAGCATGAGGTCGACGGGAAGAAGATGAAGGTGTACGTCCACCGGAAGGGAGCGACAAGAGCGTTTCCAAGGGATCATCCTGATGTACCGTCGAAGTACCGGACCGTTGGTCAGCCAGTGATCATACCGGGCGATATGGGGTCGGGGAGCTACGTCCTCGTCGGGAGCGAGAGGGTCATGAAAGAAGCTTTTGGTTCGACGTGCCACGGGGCCGGAAGAGTGATGTCGAGGGAGGCCGCGATAAGAAAGTACCGCGTCGATCAAGTCCGCCAGGATCTGGAAAGCAGGGGCATCTACCTCCGTTCGAGCACCAAGGACGGGATACTGGAAGAGGCACCTGGAGCGTATAAAGACATAGACCACGTTGTCTCGATCGTGGATGGCGCGGGACTTTCGAGAAGAGTGGCGCGCCTCCGGCCCATTGGAGTGATGAAGGGCTGAGGCGCGGGGAAACCAAACCTGAGCACGATCAAGAGAGAAGCACTTTCTCAGCTACTGCCCCGACGACGTCTCTGTGTCTTGCGGGAGAGGACACCATGATCGCCCAATCGTGAACGCTTCTGGACTGCAGAGCCTTGGCGATCGGGCTGTGCTTCGTCAACGACCAGATTCTATCACCATTCAAGATCGGCACGTCCGTCTTTCCAATCCTTGGCTCCGAAATCAATACTTCCTTCGCAGGCATGTCCAATATGACCTCTGCTTCCTCTATCCCGGCCCTCTCGGCGATCTCGGCCTCCACAACCTTCCTCTTATTGTAGTCAGTCAATTCGAAGAGTGAGTCAAGATGCTTGCCCAGAATCTCGCCGGTCGTTATCGAGAATGCTTTCTTGTATAGCTTCCTGTACTGGAGCATCGTCATGATTCTACCTGAATCTCCGCCCAAAGAGATGAGCTTCGCAGATAGGCTGCAGTCCGTGTCCGCCTGTAGGTTGCTCAGAACGCTCTCGTCCGCCATCTCCACTGCTTTGCAGAGCATCATTTCGGCAATTCGCACGGTCTTGTGAAAGTACACTGAAGTGTACATGAGCGCTCTGGCGACAAGAAGGCCCTCGACGGCCACCATCCCGCTCTTGTCGACCACCAGGTCCCCATGGAAAACGCCAATCGTCTGGAGAAGCCTATCGAGATCTATCGTTCCGTGGGCAACGCCGGTGTAATACGCGTCCCTGAGCAGGTAATCCATCTGGTCTGCATCAACAGGGCCGTGGATCATCTGCCTTAGATAGTTCTTCTGCCCGAAGTGCGCCTGAGAATCCTCTATCTCCAACTGGCTCTGCCCGACCCCCCCAGGACCGTTCGAGGGCACGATCAAGTCTGCAACGGTCTCCGGAATAATGCCAGCTGAGCTCAAGAGCTCTGGAATGGGTTCCATCTTGCCCAGGACATCAATAGCGGAATCCGAGACTAGGTCGGCGTCACCGAGGATTGCCGATCGAGTCACGTCCATGTGCGTGAGATTGAGGCGGTTCTTTATGACCGCTTCGAGCGTGTGAGAGAATGGGAGATGCCCCAGATCGTGCAGCAACGCAGCAGCCAGAACCTGCGTTTTCTCATCGATCGGGAGCTCAAGAGAATTCGCCATCTTGTTGGCGATGTGATATGTTCCCAACGAATGTTCTAGCCGTGTGTGATTCGCGCCTGGAAAAACAAGATGAGCAAGTCCAAGCTGGTGCACCCCATGCAATCGCTGCATTTCAGGTCGCTCGAAGATTTTGAGAAAAATCCCTTCGAGCCTCACGCTGCCGTGAACGCCGTCATGTATGACCTTGAAGCCAGACACCGAGTGAAAATTATTGCTGACCTATTTATAATTATTGTCTCCGAGCATTCAGCAATTAAGCTGGAACAGTATATCGGGTTGGCGGAGAACCTGCAAGCAGCAGAGCGATCTAAGTAAAGCCGCCCTTGATTTTCTGTCTGTCCACTTTTATACCATTCGGAGTGACGACGATGATGTTCTTGCCGATGGCAGCAACGTCACCGTTTATATCCCTCGACACCGCCTTCAGTTCGTTCGTGATCCTCTTGAGGGTGAGGGAGTCGTTCGATAGCGCGGAGTAATCTATCAGTAGAATATTGCCGTTGTACACAGGTTGGGTCACAGCTGAAAGATCCTCGTATCGATATATCTCAGCGTACTTCACCATCCCTTTGCCTTGGAGCGGATTGGTCTCATCGAAGCTCAGCTGCCCTAGGTCAATGTACTGATCAGTCTCAATAGTCTGGATTTCTTCTTTCGCCCTTCCAAATGGCTTTTTCAATAATGGCATCGCATCCCCGTTCGAGATAATGGTCTGACTGGTTATTAATCTTTCTCAGCGGCGATTGCTCAGACGCGGTACTGAGTTCCATTCGTAATCAAGTCGGTAGAAGTCGGTTTTCACCACATGGAAGAAGCTCTAGATGGTCTGCCTGAGCAAGCAAAGGCCATCATATCTTGAAAACCTTTGAGCGGTCCTTCCCGTGTCCCTCCTCCTCCAACTGCTTTTGGCAATTATGACAATAAAAATATCCTGTGGAGTCCTCCCTGAAGAGATCGCCTTCGCCCTGAGTGAAGACCTTAGCGCATCTGTGACATCGGAACTTCGTAGGCGATTGCATCGCCGCCTCCTCGTCAGGACCGTATACCTCAGATCTCGGCCTTCTTTTCTTGACGGTCATCTCAATCGTCCCTATGAGATGGACAAATTCGCACGTGCATATTACCTTCGGGGACGATATCCAAGTCACTCCTCTCCATACTTCCAAAGCTTGTCCCCGACGAAATGTATGCTCTTCACTGCCTTGCCTGGCAGTTTCTTGGCCATATCAGGGGCTGAAACGAGCGCCTTGCCGATGGCCAAAGGAACCTTGTTCTTGACATCCCTTATCCATACGAAATCGTTCTCTTTGATTTCCGGATCCGATTCCACTATACCAGGGGCCATCACGTCCGCACCCTTTGAGACATATGGGACCGCGCCCATGTCGACAGTGACGTATGCTTTCGGCGGCTTGAATCTAAGCAGACCTCGTACGGTCAGGAAGGCTTCGTTGTCTATGACGATGGCAAGCGTCTCGCCGTTGACGAAGATGACGTCGAAATCGTTGCTCTCCGCCCGATCGACCGTGTCCGTCGGGCCGAAGACGTCAATTCCGACCCTGCACGATATCTCATCCGCAAGAGCCTTGATCTCCTTCTCCCTCAGTCTGTGGCGTTTTCTAATCCGAATCTCCGCCATGCAGAGGCGATTGATGGAGGACCTAAAAAGCTTTGCAGGAGCTCAGTGTTTCTTTCTTCCGAACAGGCGTCGCAGTCCGCCCTTGTCCTTCGATTCTCTGTCGGATTCCTGAGCCGCGATGTCTGCTCTCTCATCGTGAACCGGTTCTGGAGACGCCTCTGGAGCCGCAACGACCTGCGCGATTGGTTGAGGCTCGGGCGTAGCCTTCATCGTTACAGGAACGCTCGATTGACGCCCTTCGGATATGTCCCTGGCAACATCCTCAAGTTCATCCATACCAGCGGTTGAGAAGTCGGCCCCGCAGAATGGACATACGTTTGCGTTCGAAGCGATCCTCCGATCGCATATTGGGCACTCAATCTCCAATGACTCCGAATCCATCGGGTGACTCCTGGGAGAAGCATAAAGCTTACTAGATTTAATTGTTGCGGTGCGAATTCTCGTTTCAGCAAACCAGTCAATGATATCTCTGGATAATTCAATGAAGATTCGAGATGGAGACCCCCGGACATGCTGTCTCTTATCAAATCGCGAACCACGGCAGAAAGGGTTTTAATCCAGAACTTCATTGAGCAAAGCCATGCGCTGGGGATTGCTGGCGGTAAGACTTGGGATCATTGCGGTAAACATTGTGATCGCTCTGATCATCATATTAGCCGTGATTCCGTTGGCAACTGGCGGTCTCGATGTGAATGTTCCGAGCTCGAACGAGTCGAGTTGGACACTCGATGGTCAGGTTCTGCATCTTTCAGCTCCAGTGAGCGTTTACAATGGAGGATTCTACGACATAGAGGATTTCTCGTTGAGAATGCAAGTTGTGGACGAAAGCGGAAACGAGATAATGGACGATCGATCGATCCCCGCGAACCTCAGGTCAGGTAAGACGACTGATGTCCCCCTTCAACTCAGCCTTGATATCGGAAATGTGAGTCAAGAAGCGAAAAGGAAGATAGTCTTCGAGGGCGCCTCGTATAACATCTCTCTCAGTATTGAGGCCCATTACATCATGAAATTGATGAAGCTGGGAATAGCGGTCGAAGATGAAATGCGTTGGGACCCTCTGATAAATGAGTACAGGATTGATCAAAGCCAGATACGCTACGAGTATTCCGGATCTCAGATAGTGATGATTGTCCCATACTACATTTCTACGTCCCAAATGGTGTATGGCTATGTGATCAACGTGACTTCGGAGGTTAGGAACTCGAATTCCGTGCTGGGCACAGGATTCGCCCCAGTGCCATTGACACCGAGCCTCAATGGCAAATTGCGCGAATTGCCTGTCGTGTTGAGCCAGGAAGCCTATGTTTGGCTTGCGACCCACTCCGAGACACTGACAATAAACCTTAGACTCGACTTCATGGGAGCCAGTGCAGAGGAGAGCGTCCAGTATTACTGGAACGCTCCACCTTGAGGGGATGAAATGAACGAATTCTCTCTGAAGGATGGAAAGATCAGGGGAGGCCTGTTCTCTGCGATCGGAGCCAGCCTGAAGTACGTCGTAGTACCTATCATAATCTTCACCGTGATCACAGGTGTCTTGAGCGCCGTGAACGAGTTCAACGAGAACCTCGGTCTGAAGATGGTCAACGACATGAGGAACATGGCGTTGATGCTCGGCCTGCCGATCGTATTTCTCAGCTTCTTCCGGGGCTACTATCCAAAGGGATCGTATTCCAGGTTGACGTTTGCCATCGCCACGACGATAATGATCTGCGTATGGATCTGGTTTGTGATGCAGGGTGGGAAGTTCCAGCTTTCAGCGTCACGCGCTGATTTAAACATGGACCTTTCGGGTCTCGTTCTATTGTTCGTTATCGCTGCCGCCATCGGTGGATTGTACTTTGTCGCAGAGTTGTTCTCCTACAGAAAGGAATACCTCGCCAGGAAAGTCACGCCAGTCGGATCCCCTACTGAGCAGTCGGTGATCGAACCGCCGAAGAAGGATGAACCTCAGACGGAGCAGATTCCTTCACAGGACCCCCCAAAGATGGAATGATACGGAGAGCAAGGGATCTCTCTAGTCGTTCGGGAACTGTGAAGGCAGAGAGAGACGACAAGCTTCTGAGGTGTGACATGATGCCACCACTCCGCCGTGGGAGGCGACGGATAGGTCGGTCTTGACGCGTCCCCCGTCCGCACTATTTCGAATGTTCGGGTCGATCACCATCACGAATGCGAATGAAAGTAGGGGGAATAGATAAATACTGAAGCGAATGTAGCCGAGGAAAGCAAGGAGAGTGCTATTTTGGGCATAAGCATAGCAATTAGCGAACTGGACAGTGTTGATTCGCTCTGCAAGACCAAGAAGACTTCAATTCTGAAGGTCCATCTGGATTCTGTGACGGGATTTGAGCGATATGCCGAATTCGACATGGTCATAGCACCGGAGGACGCCAGGAAGGTCCTGGGCGCTGACTGGGAACCGTTCCTAAAGAGAAACCGATTCGAGGACGGGATGGAGAGGATCTATCTAGAGAAGGTCAAGAACGAACAGGACAGACAGAAGCTGCTGCCTTCGGCGAAGAAGCTCTACAATGGGTGGATATCATTGATCAATCCCCCGGACGGAGTGAAGCAAGACATAATGGCCAAGGCTGACAAGGACAATCGCTTGACGGATTGGGACATGCTGAGCTTCGATGAGCTGAATGAGACGTGCGGACGCTGCCCGCTCTCGTGGGACAACAAGAGAGGATGCATAGGCACTTTCGGACCCGAGAATAGCCTGTTGCCGTCGATAGCGGAGAAGAATGGGTGCAAGACGATCGCCAATGTCCCAAGATACGCCAAAGATGGGACGAAGCTTAGCCCAGATGACGCGAAGCGCCTCTTAGATGAGGTCAAAACACTCAGAGAGAAGCTCCCGCTTGAGGGCAAGGTAATGGTCCGAAGATACAGCGGCGTCCTCGATAGGCTCGAAGCAGTGGCCAACACATGCATTAGGTTCGGGACGAGGTTCTACTTCGTGTGAAACCGTCATTTGCCAGGAGGCAGATGACCACAGACCATGCAAGTGTCCACTTTACATATTTCTATCGTATCCCAATGACCATAGAGAAGGTCTCCGACCATCAGTCTTGAGAGAAGCGGCTCGGCCAGTCCCGTGATCAGTTTGATCGCCTCTGTCGCCTCCAGTATTCCGAACAGACCAGCCGTCACTCCGATTATTGGGAAAATTGGCTTCTTCGGAGGTTGTATGGGGAACAGACACTTCAGGCATGGCGTCTTTCCGGGGACGATCGTGGTGATCTGGCCATTGAATCCTTCCACCGCGGCATGGACAAATGGCACTCCACTACGCACGCAGAAATCGTTCAGAAGGTAGCGCGGAGAGAAGTCATCTAGGCAGTCTAGGATCACGTCCGCTTCGGCGAAGACATCTTCGATGTTGTCCACCGTGACCTTGATCTTCTTTGGAACGATCTCGATGTCCGAATTGAACTCTCTGGCTTTCCAAGCGGCAGATTCGACCTTCGATCTACCTTCCTTGACATCCTTTTCCCAGTGCAGGACCTGCCTGTTGAGATTCGATATGTCCGGGGCCTGAAAGTCGGCAAGAATGATCCTTCCGACACCAGCCGCCGTCAGATAGATAGTCGCAGGCGAGCCGAGCCCGCCGATGCCCATAATCCCAACGGTGGCGTCTCGGAGCTTTCTTTGTCCATCCTCTCCGATTCCCTCGATCAAGATCTGCCTGGAGTACCTCTCCAATTCTCGAGACGACAACCCGCCTGTTTTCAATTCGACCGCCCCCGCGATAACCTCGATCGCACTTGTTGTTGTTATCGGATGCAAGAGGATAGCAAAAAAGGTTTCCAGAGCTCGAACGTTGAGCCTACGAAGGTCGCTGTGGTATCTAGGAAAGCCTCTGTCATGTTCTTGAGACGAACCTCTCGGCAGGATCCCGTTACTGCTTCTTGCTGAAATACCACTTGTACAGCAGGGCCATGTCCCTTGGGAAGATGGAGACCTTGTCCCCGTCCGATATCGTCCTTTTTGGCCCGGAGTAATCGTTGTTCACGAATAGATGACTGACCTCATCCTCTCGGAGGTCTAGAAGCTTGAGAATGTCGGAAATGCTCTGGACTTTCCCATCGTCAACCTCCAAGATACCTACGATGCCTGTCCCGTCCGTGCCGGGCGCTCTATCCTTCAATGTTCCAAACAGCTTGATCTTCACCGTCAATTCTCCACTCTCCTTATCCACCAGCGAGGACAGGGAACACCGCCATCCTGTCTCCCTCGGTGAGCTTCGTCTCTAGGCCGGCGAGGTAGTCTATGTTGGTGCCGTTGACCATGACCTTGATCTTATCCTTGAGCTGCCTTTGATGATAGTCCTCGAATATCTCCGGCTTCAACTTCTCGAACATGGTCACGAGCTTTTCCAAGGCGGACATCACCGTATCTACCTTTAGGTCGACCTCTCCAGTCCTGGAGATATCCTGCAGCGTCGCGAACATCTTGACTCTGACCATTTTATCTCATCTTCTGAAGAGTAAAATAGAAATGGAAAAGAAAAGGGTTTCGGACGTCGTCCTGCTACTGATCGGGAAAGACCCTGTCCAACTCCGCGTCCGACACGTCAAAGACGACGTTCTTCGGCGGAAGCGCCTCGGTCCGCATGAACTCCGGCGGCCTGTCGTGGGCCTTCGTTAGCCCTGCGGCCTTGTTGAACTTCCTCTCGATATCGAGCACCTTGGCGCCGAGACCTACGGCATCGCTAACCGTCCACTTGGTCCCTAGGACACCATTGCAGGATTCGACCATTCCCTCCAGACCCTCCGGGATGTCCAGAATAGCGAAGGCGATGAACAAACAGTACCCGCTCGTATCGATGAGAGCGGTGGCCTGCTGCAATCCCCTCGACAGATCGGCCTTCTTCGTGTCCAGCGGATCGACCTTGCCTCCGACGCCTAGTATCTCCGGTGCGATCGCGTAACCCGCCGTATGGTCGGCGCCCATCGGCGTCGTCATGTAGGTTACCCCGATGCCTTTGATCGGCCTCGGATCGTAGGCTGGCATTCCCTGGCCCTTGGAGGTCGGAATCCTCGTCACGCCGAAAGCCTTGCCGGTGAATTCGGTCCCGTTCGCAAGGATCCTACCGAGCGGGGTCTTCTTCCTGACCTCCTCGAGCATCTCCAGCGCCTTCTTGCCATCTCCGAAGTTCGCCAATCCACCCTCCATCGCGACAGCCAATGTGTCCCCGGCTTCGATAGTATCGAGTCCGAGATCATTGCACGCACGGTTCAGCTCCCCGACGTCGTCCAGGTTGTATATACCGCAATTTGGTCCGAGCGCCCAAACAGACTCGTACTCAAGCACGCCGACCGGGTCCTTTCCGCCTTCCTTGACCCAGACCTCAGAGCACTGAATGATGCAACCAGGGCTGCACATGTGCGGCCTCTCGCCGCCCCTCTTCTTGATCGTCTCCGCTTTCTTCTCTCCCGACACTAGAGGAGCTAGTTCGTCGTAGCCCGAGGAGAAGTTCCTGTGCGGAAGCGCGCCCGCCTCGTTTATCACGTTAATCAACGCGTCAGTACCGTAGGTGTTCAGAGTCCCGCCCGGCTTGGTGACACCGTGCGTCGTTAGCGCCGAGGTGAGCTTCTTCGTGCCATGTTTGAATAGCTCCTTGTCGTGGATCTCGACTCCAGGGCCTCCTTCATCGTTGACGACGATGAACTTCAGACCCCGGGTGGCCATCACAGCACCCAGTCCACCTCTTCCCGCATACCTGCTCGATAATCCCTCGATGTCGTTGAAGGCGATCCCGGCAGCTGCCCCTCCGATCTCACCCGCTATCCCAGTACCGCTTATAGCAACGTCATTGCCGAACTTCTCCCTCAGCTGCGCGAAGGCCTCGTAAAGGCCCCTTCCAGCCCAAGGAGTCGCGTCGATGAGTTCCCTCTTGCCCTTTGCGATGTTGAGCAGGTAGTACTTGTCCTTCCTTTGTCCCTCAACGATTATCGCCTTGATTCCTGCTCTGGCCAGCTTCTGCGAGAAGTTCGTCCCCGCATTCGCTTCCTTTATCCCGCCCGTAAGAGGGGATTTTCCTCCGACCGAAAGTCGGCCCGAAGTCGGGGCGCTCGTTCCCGTCACAATGCCGGGAGCGAACACCAGCTTGTTGTTGGGTCCTAGTGGATGGCATGTGGGTGGCACTTCCTCTGCCACGATCGTCGAGGTCAGCGCTCGTCCCCCGAGGTTCTTCCACCTCTCGGGAACGTCCTCGCAACTGACCTTGAGCTCATTCATGTCCACTCGCAATATCTTGGATGTCAGAATTATTCCTCCTGCATTGCAATAGCTCCTATGTGCTTAAAATAGGTTACGAAAATCGAATCTGCGAGCCCGCTTCTGACCCACATAATACGGTTATGTTTATATAAGCATCTCGAACCTTCTGCGAAATACTACAATCCCTCAACGATTTGTGACAATTTTGCGTCCGAGACAACTTATTATATCCCTTCTTGCATTAAGCGCCCAGTTAACCCACCAGAAAGGAACGTGATATTATCACCAACGCGGTAATCGAGGTCCACGACCTCTTCAAGACCTACGGCGATCTCAAAGCTGTCGATAAGATCAGTTTCAACGTCGAAGCGGGCGAGGTGTTCTCACTTCTGGGTCCGAACGGAGCCGGAAAAACAACCACCGTCGAGATCCTCGAATGCCTCAGACCACTGACGTCTGGAGAAGTGAAAGTGCTTGGAATGGATATCAAAAGGGATGCGAATAAGATAAAGAGAAGAATCGGCGTGCTGCCTCAGGATTTCAACGCTTTCGATCTTCTCACAGTCAAGGAGAACATCGAGTTCTTTGGCGGTATGTATGACAAGAGCATCGACGCCGACGAATTGATCGACGCTGTCGACCTAAGGGAGAAGAGGGATGTGTACTTCAAGAATCTCTCAGGCGGACTGAAGCAAAGGGTCGGCGTGGCCATCTCCATGGTGAACGATCCTGAGATCGTGTTCCTGGACGAACCAACGACCGGTCTTGATCCCAAAGCGAGAAGGGACGTTTGGGGCGTCATTCAGTCCCTGAGGACCAAGGGTAAGACCGTGATCCTTACCACGCACTATATGGAGGAAGCGGAGGTGCTTTCGGATCGCGTGGGAATCATCGATCATGGTAAGTTCATCGCTTTCGGCACCCCGAAAGAGATAATCGACAAGCACGGTACTGGAAGCAGATGCATCATCTCAAACTGCGATGACAAGTGCTTGGCTGCTATACAGGGCCAATGGCCCTCGGCTGAGAAGAACGATGGTGAAATCATAATCAGATTGGAATCGAAGAACTCGCTGCCCGAGGTCATATACACATTGGACCGGTCCGGTGGCAACTACGAGCAGATACAGGTGACCCGGCCAACCCTCGAAGATGTCTTCCTCAGTCTCACGGGCAAGAAGCTCGTGGGGGTAGAGACGGAGCCAGTCAAGGGGAAGAAGAAAAAGAAAGGCAGGAAGGGGGTGGACTAGATGGCGAATCGCATAATCGTTGCATTGAAAGGTGAGGCAAAGGGATTCTATCGCAACAAGAGCACAATGTTCTGGACGATTGCGTTCCCTCTGCTGCTCATATTGCTTTTCGGAGCGATCTTCAGCGCCAGCGGCGGCAAGTATGATCTCTATGTGCAGGATTTGTCCGATTCCCAGGCTTCGCATCAGTTCCTGGAGGCCGTGAACCTCACAGGCTCCGTGAACCTGAGATACATCGACAAGCAATCCGATCTGGACCAATATATCAAAGACAATTCTCTGAGCGCCGTCCTCGTCGTCCCGGCGAACTTCCAGATGGCGTTCGTTCCTGGCGCAGGCAACAACACCACTCAGTTGACAATGCGCATGGATCCAACTCAATCGTCGTCGAACGTTGTCTTCAGTATCGTTTCCGCGGTGGCGAACCAGGCGAACCTGGCACTCGCACAAGGAAGTAATGTGATCACGATGGGGCGGGCAGACATCACTTCATCTGGGTTCAAATACATCGACTTCTTCATTCCGGGGGTCATCGCGTTGACCACGATGACAACGACCATCTTCTGGATGGTATCGGTGATGACGAGGTATCGCAACAACGGCATTTTCAAGAAGCTCACCACGACACCGATCACTAGGATGGAATGGCTAACGTCGCAGATCCTTTGGCAGCTGTTCGTTGTCTTCCTGTCACTAGCGGTCATAATGGTCGTGGGCGTGCTAGCGTTCGACACGCACATGAACCTGACCCCGGTGGCAATCGTCACTGTCGTCTTGTCAAGCGCGCTCTTCTCGTCGATGGGCATGATAATAGCACGATTCATCAAGGAAGAGGAAGCGGCATCGGCGGCTGCGAATGCGATAACGTTCCCGATGATGTTCCTAGCAGGTATCTTCTTCCCGTTATCGATGTTCCCATCCTGGCTGGCGGCGGTCGCGAATGTCCTTCCGTTGACTTACGTCGGGAACGCACTTAGAGATTCGATGGTGTACGGCAACGTTGCCTCGGCAACGAACAACATGCTCGTCGTGGCGGGATTCACGGTCGTTCTATTCATCGCTGGCATTATGTTCTCGAAGTGGAAGACCGAGTGACGGGATCAAACCATTTTCCCTTTTATCCCATTTCTTCGAGCCAGATGCGATGCTGAGCCTCGCAGGCTTTTGACCTGTCGATGCCATCACTTCCATCTGATAAGGATCTCCTCACGTCTGAACACCTTAAGGCTCAGATAGACCACCGCTGCATCCACTATTGCTATCAACAAGACGAAGACGGACATGTAGAACAGATCGAGGGTTATGAGGCCCGCGATCGTTATGACGAAGAAGACGACGAGAGGCAGCACGATGAGGCTCCCTATCTGCTGCGACGCCCTCACGTCGTTGACCCGGGACGAGACGAGCACATTGGTCGAGATGCTCAACAGGCAGAACAACGGGGCGAGGATGAAGGAACCGACGACCCAGATGATATTCGGAAGGGGATAGTATCCAAGCACCGGCCCCGCGATCAGATCGACGAGAACCACGAATGGGATCAGACTGATCCAGGCGGCCGCCATGCTTGGTATGAATATCGAGAGTGACTTGCCAGCGAGGAGCTCCATATCGGTCGTCGGTGTGGCGAGAAGGGGTTCCAGGCTCCTGTTCAGCTTCTCGCCGACGAAGCTATACGAGGCTATGATGGTCGGTATCATCACTGGAACAAGTATGAAGAACATCAATAGCGAATCGATGAAGATCTTTAGCATCTTCACCGTCTCGCTTGTCTCTCCGATTATCACGCAGCCACCGAGGACGGAATTGATCCTCGGGCTTGCCTCTATGTTGCTGTGGATCACATAAGATCGGTTGATGGTCGTATTGAGCAACACCGAGTCACGGACCAAGACGTCTGTCAGAGTGCAGTTCTCGAACATACACCTCTGTGCAACAACGTTCGTGAGATTGCTGTTGACGAAGCTGACATTAGATACCGAAACATTCTTGACGTTCGATCCCTCGGATCGAGAAGTGATGTTGATATGGAGGTCCAGGGGAGCGCTCGGGTTGTCTCCGGTGAGCATGGTGATAGGGACCAGGTACGCTATTGGGAGCACAAATGACATGACAAGGGGCATGAGGACCAGGGAGAAGACGATGTACTTGTTGGTCTTGAACTCGGACATGTCCTTCCTCGCAACGATCCAGACCTTGTCGAGTCTCATCTTTGGCCTCCTATCAACTTCAGGTAGATGTCCTCGAGGCCGTGTTTCAGCTCGCTCACGTACTCGATTTCGGCGCCCATCTCGACAAGCGTTCTGACGATCAAGGGATTGTTGAGATCTGGACGATCAAGCTCGACGAGCAGCCTGCCTTCGGTCAGATCCACCCTCCGGACCGAGGGGATCGATTCTACCGCACGGACCATCTCCGGTGTCATCGATCGCGCCTCTATCACAGTGGCCTTTCCCCAGAACTTGCTGGAGAGCTCTTCGGGCGAACCAAGCGCGAGCAGATTGCGCTGAATGACCCCTATCTTGTCGCACAGCTTCTCCGCTTCGTCGAGATTGTGGGTATTGAGGAAGATCGTCCTGCCTTCCTTCTTCAGATCGAGGAGATAGTTGCGGACCGTCAGGGACGCCTGAGGGTCCAGGCCTGATGTGGGTTCATCAAGGAAAAGAATCGCGGGCTCGTGCACGAGCGCTCTTGCGATGGCGATCTTTTGCTTCATTCCCTTGGAGAACTTCGCGACCGGGTCGTTCCTCCTGTCCCAAACGTCGAGCGCGGTCAGCAGCTCTTTGATCCTCCTATCCCTTTCGGTGGCGGATAGACCGTAGAGCTGGGCAAAGAAGTCCAGGTTCCTCTGAGCGCTGAGGGATTCGTATAGGCCAGGAGTCTCAGGGAGCAAGCCAATTATTCCGCGTATCTTGATCCGATCGTTCGGATGAGAGATGTCCATACCGTTCACGAAAGCGGAACCTCTGGACGGGCTTATCAGACAGCACAGCATCCTGACCGTCGTCGTCTTTCCAGCCCCGTTGGGACCGATGAACCCGAAGACCTCGCCGTCCTTGATCGTCATGGTGAGGTCCTCGACTGCCGTGACCTCTTTGAAGTTCTTTGTGAGCCCCACCGTCTCGATCATCGGTCCTCACTCTCGTTCGAAAAACGCCAATGCGAACACACGCAGTTAATTGTTTGTGTCCCCTTGACTCTTTGACTGGATTCTTCATCCATCCGGTTGAAAGTGAGGAGCTGGTGTCTCACAAGGTGTATCGAGGATCCGATCGTGGAAGATCTTGAGACGGCCCGATCAGCAACGTACCATCATCTGTCGACGCGACTCACCATTTCCTCGCCGTCGGCTTCTTCTCCAAGAAGTCGCTGAGCTCTTCGATGTCGATCTTCAGCATGATCATGTCGCCTATCGTTTTCACATCGGACGTTTGTATGCGGATGATCGGGCTGGAGAGAAGCGGCTTCTTGACGTTCAGGTCGTCTACCGCGGTCTTGTCAAGCTTTATCTCGATGTAAGGGACCCCCCACTCCTTGTCGGGCGTGAAGATTATGTTGTCGGCGACGCCGATCTGCCGCGCCTTCTTGCATATGACCCTCTTCCCGAGCACATCCGCCGCCGTCATCAAGACCATGCCTTGTTCTACAGCCAGGGACTTGACGTCCCTTAGGTCAGGGTTCAGAGTGATCGTGTCCGAAATCGATTCGACACCGCTTGTCTTCAGATATAGCTTAGCGGAGCTGAACAGCGGTTTCTTCATACCGATCGTTTCCTCTACTCCCTTTTTCAGTGCGATCCTCAAAGCGGGAATCTTCCATTCGTCGACGTCTATCCCGATCCCTTCCACAATTCCCATAACCCTTGCGTCGGCGCTTATCACCTCAAGGCCGACTATATCTTCCATTTTGAGCATTCCCAATCCCCAGACTATTAGCGACCTCATCGTTAAAACACTTTTTGTCGCGATGTCTAGGACTTTCGCGCGAACCGCCGAGAACAGGGCACCTGAACCAATGATGCTCCTTCAATACTTCGGTCTTCTCCACTTCATGACATACATTATCGCGACCGCTAGGACAAGTGGGATCGCAACCCCGACAACGATGATCCACACTGGAAAGTTACCTACACTTGCTTTGACATCGACGCCGATGGATGCCCTGTTGTTCGATTCGTTGCGTTCGGCGATTTGGTTTGTCGGGTCGACGGTGATATTGATGATGTGGTGACCAACTGTGGCGACCCAAGTGACACGGGCCGCCCTGCTGTTGTTTACTGAGATATATGAAATGACCTGCTCCCCCACCCGATCCCCGTCTACGGTGAACACGACCGCCACATTCTCTGCCCCCTCGTTACCGAAGTTGAACACCTCGGCCGTCAAATTGACGGAGTCTCCGACCTTTATCTCATCAGAGCTCAGGGTCACGTTCTGGGGAGAGATCTCGAGGTCTGGCTGATAGAAGGTCGACGGAACGACCCTGATCATCTTCGATGCCTGATTGTTTGCCTCGTTCAGCTCAACGATAATGTCATCTGTATCGACGAAGACCTTGATCAGGTGATTTCCCTGCAAAGCTGGCCATCGCACGCTCGCAGTTCTGTTCTCACCAGAAGGAATCAGGCTTACTTGGGTCTCGCTTATGAGAACGTCCTCCCTCTGGAATCTAACATCAACGTTCGTCGCGTTGAGATTACCAATATTCCACACCGCGGCTGAGATTGTGACAAACTGACCTTCCTCAGGCAGGTCGGGAGAGAATGTGATGTCGTCCGCCGTGATGGAAAGGTCAGGCCACTTCTGCCCTTCGTTGAAGACGGTGACCTGGATACTCGCCGTTTCGGAGTACGCTTCACCGTCGTACGACCGTGCCGATATATTGTAAGGTCCATTGATCAAGGCCGTTGTGTTGATAGTGTAGTTCCATCCCACAGTCCCGTTCGCAACTTTCCAATTGCTGTCGTACGATTCACCGACGCTATGAACTCTGACCTCAACTGTGACCAGCGTCTCATTTCCATCAGGGTCGGAAGCATTGCCAAGGACCGTCACATTTCCCGCGATCGTCGCCTCATCGACAGGGGAATCTATACTGCATAGCGGTGGCCTGTCAATCATCTTTGTGAAGTATATGTCTTCTTCGCTGCCAGTGAAATCAAAGTCATAAACGACCATTGGCGTGCCATTGGGGCTCAGCGCCAAATCAATCGAGTCTGCGCTGCCCGTGTTCATGGGCGCATTGTCGACCAGAATTCCCGAAGAGAAGGATGCTCCTGAGTTGCGAGACCCGGAGTACATCACATGATACCTATCGAGGCTGTTGTCGCGGAAGATGACCGATATGTTGCCATTGGAGTCGACAGCCATCTGAGGATCCGCCTGGGAAGTCCCCGGAATGCTATCGCTGACGAGAACCGACTCGAGAAACTGAACTCCATCGTCCGTCGACCGTGCGAATCTGATGTCGAGATCCCCTGAACGATAATCGTGCCAGACAGCGCATGGATTTCCGTCTGGGAATATGGCCGCATCTGGCTCGGCCTGCCTTATCCCAGATATCCCATCGCTTACCTTGACGTTCGCTCCGAAGTTGCTTCCCGAATCATTCGAGAGGGCACCATAGATGTCGAAGACCGGGTCGGTTCTCGAATCGTGCCAAGTCACGAAGACGATATCGCCTCTCGCCGCGATGCTCGGGAAGCCTTGTGTGGTCAGCGATGTCCCTGTGTCGTCGATTCTGACAGGAAATAGGAAAGTCTGCCCCCGATCCACAGACCGGGCCATGTAGATGTTGGAGAAGCCCGGGGTAGACTGGTTGGTACCTTCCGCCCATACCACGATGATCGTGTCGTTCGCTATTGCGATGTCGGGGTCCGTCTGGACTATCAAACCAGAAGGCGCGACTGGAATGTTTGCGGAAAAGCTTGAGCCGTTGTCATCGGACTTGGAAAAGTATATCCTGGATGCACCAGTTCTATTGTCGTTCCATACAACGAAGATCGAGCCGGTGTCGTTCACCGCGACGGCAGGCGAGGACCTTCTCGTGGACGCGTCGACGACGTCGTCCACTCTCACTTTCTGCATGAAGGTCGCCCCGCCATCGTCGGATCTGCCGTAGAAGATCATGCGACCTTCGTGAAGGTCCTCCCAGACGACCGATATGTTGGCCTTGAGATCGACAGCGATCCTGGGAGACTTCTGAATCCCAGGCTCATGCCCGTTGACGGGGACGCTCCCCTCGAAAACGGCCGCTCCGGCGGTGGGAGTGAAGGGGAGAACCAGCATCGGACTGGAAAACAAGACGAAAAGCACCAGCAGCGCTCCGACTTTTCCACCCATCGCCATCCCCGCATTCTACTGTATGGTACGGATTGTATAAGAGAGTTTCACGTCGAACATTTTCAGTACCAAACGACATCGTGACCCTAGTCTATGATCTGCCTCTCGATTGACAACCCTCAACTCCCAGATGTCAGAGGCGTGTCCGACTCTGTTCTCTCATGAATTGTAAGAGATAGTACGCTCCGCCAGCGCCCTTGCCGCTCGATCCACTCGCTTTCCAACCGCCGAACGCTTGCCCTCCGACCATCGCACCAGTCGACCCTCCACGCATCCTGTTCGCATAGATGACACCGGCCTCGATGTCGTTGAAGAAGTACTCAACTTCATCCTTGTCCCGACTGAATATGCCGGCTGTAAGACCGAACTCCACATCGTTCGCTTCTCTGAGTGCTTCTTTGAGGTCATCAGTCCTCTGAAGACATAGAATCGGCACGAAGAGCTCGTTCTTGATCAAGTAGTGATCACGAGGGAGGTCTTCCACAATGGTCGGAGAGACGTAGTGCCCCCTTCCAAGAGCGCCTTCAACGAGTCGCGAGCCACCGACCAATATCCTTCCATCCTTCTTTGCCATTCCCACATAGCGTTCGAAGTCGTCAGCGGCTTTCTCGGTAACGACCGGACCCATGAAAACCTCCCTTTTGGAAGGATCGCCTATGCTCAATTCCCTGGTTCTTTTCAGGATCTTGCCTTTGAAATCATCGTATATGGAGCTCTGGACATATACCCTTGAACATGCGCTGCACTTCTGCCCGCCGAAGCCGAATGCAGAACTCACGACACCTGAGACTGCGTCCTCCACATTGGCCTTCGATGTGACAATGATCGGGTTCTTCCCTCCCATCTCCGCAATTACTGGTATAGGGTAATCCCGACCAGTCTGCCTGATGATCCCGTATCCTATCTCCTTCGAACCAGTGAAAACGACCCCTCCAATCTTCTTGTGGTTGATCAGAGCCTCTCCGACCTCCGTTCCAGGGCCAGCGACGAAGTTCAAGACCCCGTCGGGAAGACCCGCCCGCTTGAATATGTCATAAACAAGATAGACCGGAAGAGGCACCGGACTTGATGGTTTCAGCACGACGGTGTTTCCAGCAATCAGCGCACCTGTAGCCATGCCTGTCGTGATCGCCGCCGGGAAATTGAAAGGACATATGACCGCCCAGACCCCGTAGGGTCTCAGCACGCTCTCCACTTTCTCTCCTGGGTAAGGGGAACGCATCTCCCTTGTGAAACCTTCGTTCTTCTCCATCTGCCATCTGTAGAATTCTATGAAATCGATGGACTCGTCCACATCCGCCATAGCCTCGTATCTGTTCTTTCCGTTGTCCAGGGTGATCGCGGCCGCGAGATGGAACTTCTCCCTACGCATCACGACTGACGCCCTTTCGAAGAGCTTCAATCGTTCCCGGTAGTCGATTCTAGACCAATCGAGGAATGCCCTCTCCGCTACCAACACGGCATCGTTGACGTCCTCTCTCGTTCCTTTCTGGAATCTCCCGACGATGACAGAGGAGTCACTTGGGCACCGGTCCTCGAACTCTTGTGCAGCCACTCGTTCCTTTCCGCCGATGACGTTGGGATAAGACCGTCCCGCTGTCTCCAATACATCCGCATAGGCGTTCTCAAAACGCGAATGAACCCCTTCGATTCTTCCGGCTCTCGCCGCTTTCTCAAAAGTGATCTCATTGTGAAAGGACATTCTCTAGCCCCCAAGCGATTGACGAGTCTCAACTAATATAATTCCTTCTAGACCAATCGCAAAGCGAACTTTGCAGCGAGAATGGAAGGGGATACTGGACCAAGAAGACAGTCTGTTTGACGCATCTGATATGGATTTTTGAGATGTATCAGAGACAACCTGAACGTTCCGTGAGAAGAGCGACCATCAAGAACGAAGGCAGTGACCCTTCAACGGGAAAGATAGATATCGCATCAAAGAGACTACTAGAGGAAGAGGATAGGCCCATGGAGCGCTTCGATGTATGTATTGTCGGAAGCGGACTCGCTGGCATGTCGGGAGCGTATGAAGCGGCGAAGGCTGGCGCGAGCGTCTGCCTTACGGGCAAAGGCGGAGTTGGAAAGGCTTCCGCCACCAGTATGTCCGCGGGCATCTTCACTCATCCGACTGAGGGACTGAGGGAAGAGGAATTGCTCAAGGCGACGATCGACATCGGCCGCAACGTAAACGACGAACGACTCGTTCGTATCTTGGTCACGAACGGTAGGACCGTTCCGGAATTTCTGAGCGAAGTCGGGATGGCATACGAAACGAAACCCTCGGGCATAACACTGAGAAGGCAGAGACTGATGTTCCCCGGCGTCGAGCTTGCACAGCTCATGAGGAAGGTCCTCGCAGAGCTGGGAGTTGTGCTTTTCGAGCGCTGCGTGACAGAATCACTTGTCCTGGAACGCAACAGATGCATCGGGACTCTCAATTCTGACAAGAACGGAAACGCATTCCCGATAGCTTCTCGATCAACGATACTCGCGACAGGAGGATTCTGCGCAGTGTTCGGGGATCATGACAATCCGTCTGGATCGGTCGGGGAAGGGATCGCGATGGGATTGAAGGCGGGAGCGTTTGCGAGGGACCTTGAGTTTGTCCAATTCTTTCCGATCGGCATGAAGCAGGAGGGTTTTCCTCCATTCGTTTTGTTCCCCCCTTATGTCGATGGCGCAAGGATCGTGAACGACAAAGGTAATGATGTCCTCAAGAAGAGAGTCCCCGAGGAGACCAATCTGACCAGGGCAGTTCTGCTCCAAAGGGACAAAGTATGCCAGGCGATAGCGTTCGAAGAAGACAGAGGCAGGAAGTGCTACCTCGACCTGACGAATGCGACCGGCTGGGACAAGATCGACATGGAGACGCTGAATTCGATGTACCAGCTCAAGACGTATGGATTCTCACCTTCAGATGGAAAGATTCGGATTTGCCCGACCGCACACCATTCGATGGGCGGATTGGTCATCGATGAACATTGCCAGACCGGAGTGGTCGACCTGTATGCAGCTGGAGAGGTGGTCGGCGGTCTGCACGGAGCGAACAGGAGAGGAGGGAACGCCCTCACGGAGGCGCTGGTGTTCGGAAGGATAGCTGGACGTAGGGCAGCGGAGAGAGCGATGAGTCGGCAGGAGACCTCATCGACCAAAACGTTGGATGACATGCTAACGATGAAGGAGAAGGACAGCGCATATCTCTCGAAAATGCGAAAAACGATAGGAGAGGTGTGCACCAAGTCGCTCGGGATAGTCAGATCGAGGGAAGGTCTCGTCAATGGTCTGGGATGTGTCAATAGACTGCGTCAAGAAGCGCGATCGACGAGCGAAGTCAGTGTGGGAAATGGTAAGAAGGATATTGAGAGCATCCTTGTCGTGGTCGAAGGGGCGTTGAACTCGGCCCTGCTCAGACAGGAGAGCAGAGGCTCTCATTTCCGCAGAGACTTTCCAGTTGAAGATGAACGCTGGCTCGGTCATGTTGAAGTCTCGATGTCCGGCGGCGATCTGATCTATTCTTTCGTTTCAAAGAAGACGCTCACCTGACCTATTCTGAGCAGAGTCGGAGGGATCCGACCGATGAGAACGAGGCAGATAATGATTTGAATCACCTAGTCGATTCTCAATTGACGACGATACCAGGTGAAACGATTGAGAATCTCGATAATCGGGGCTGGATACGTGGGTCTCGTGACCGGCCTGTGCTTCTCGGAGATGGGTCACGAGGTCCTGTGCATCGAAAATGATCCGGAGAAGATCGATTCTCTGAGAAAAGGTCGCATCCCAATTTTCGAGCCGGGGATTGAAGGTCTGCTTTCAGAGCACGTGAGGAAAGGAAGATTCAGGGTCGAGGAGGACCCGCGAGAGATCCTTCAGACGGAGATCACTTTCCTCTGTGTTGGCACTCCGTCCAGGAAGAACGGGGAGATGGATCTCAGATTTCTCGAGTCGGCTGCGGTCGATGTCGGCGGCGTACTGAGAGAGAAGGAAGGCTATCACGTCGTCGTCGTAAAAAGCACGGTCATCCCGACGACGACCGAAACAACGATTGTGCCCATTCTAGAGAAGAGCTCAGGCAAGAAGGCAGGGAGAGACTTCGGCGTTGCGATGAATCCTGAGTTCCTCAAGGAAGGGTCCGCCTTGAGGGATTTCATGAACCCCGACAGAGTCGTGATAGGCGCACTGGACGAGAGATCCGGAAATTGCGTTCGCTCTTTGTACAGGGATTTCAGGTGCCCGATCGTTGAGGTCTCGCTCTCTACAGCGGAGATGATCAAGGTCGCCTCGAACGCATTTCTTGCGACCAAGATCTCATTCATAAACGAGATCGGGAACATCTGCAAGAGCATGGGGATCGACGTCAGGAAGGTCGCGGAGGGAATGGGATACGACGAGAGGATCGGTCCTCAATTCCTGAGAGCGGGTTGCGGGTTCGGAGGAAGCTGCTTTCCGAAGGACGTGTCCGGACTGATCGCCGAGGCTGAGAGACGGGGATTAGATCCCGTTCTGCTCAGGTCCGTGCTCAAAGTAAACGAGGTCCAGCCACTGAAGATAATCGAACTTCTCGAGAATCGCATCAAGATCGACGGCAAAAGAATCGGAGTCCTGGGTCTATCCTTCAAACCTGACACCGACGACATCAGGGAGGCTCGCTCAAGGATCATAGTCGGTGAGCTTTTGAGAAAAGGAGCTATCGTCAGAGCTCACGATCCCAAGGCGATTGACAATTTCAGAAAGGAGTTCCCTGATGTCGAGTACCTTCGGTCTGCCAAAGAATGCGTCGAAGGATGCGATGCCATATTGATTGTGACCGAATGGCCGGAATATGCGGATCCCAGCATCTATGAAGAGAGACTGGTCATCGATGGCAGAGGGGTCGTGAAGACGAATAATTACGAAGGGATATGCTGGTGAAGGTATGAAAGCGATAATTCCCGCTGCAGGTCTCGGAATAAGATTCCTCCCAATGACGAAGGTCCAGCCGAAGGAGATGCTCCCGATCGTTGACAAGCCTACGATTCAGTACGTAGTCGAGGAAGCGATAGCAGCTGGCATCACGGACATAATAATCGTCACTGGCGCCGGCAAGCGAGCGATCGAAGACCATTTCGACAAGTCACCGGAGCTAGAGTCGATCCTCGAGAGGCATAAGAAGTCAAAAGAGCTCGATGAGATCAGACGGATAGGGGACATGGTCGACATCCACTACATAAGACAGAAGGTGCCAAAAGGTCTGGGGGACGCGATACGTTGTGCGAGGAATCACATCGGAAAGGAGCCTTTCGCAGTAATGCTTGGCGATACGATCAACATATCCAAGGTGCCGGTCGTGAAGCAATTGATGAACGTGCACGAGGAGGTCGGAGCGACCGTTATGGCGGTAGAGCCAGTCGCGAAGAATAAGATCTCCGATTACGGGATCATCGACGGCAGACTCGTCAGAGAACGCCTCTACCTGATTGAAGATCTCGTGGAAAAACCAAAGCCAGAGAAGGCACCCTCGAACATGGGAATAACCGGGACCTATATACTAACATCAGGAATATTCGATTGCATCGACCGGACCCCTCCTGGTACGAACGGCGAGATCCAGCTCACCGACGCATTGAAGATACTCAGGAAGAAGGAGAAGATCTATGGGTACTGGTTTGAGGGAACGAGATATGACATTGGGGACAAGCTGGGATGGATGAAGACGAACTTCGAACTCACCCTTACTCATCCGGAGTTCTCTGGCCCCATGCGCGATTTCGTGACGGAGATCCTTCAGAGAACTGCAGAAGACAATTAGATGATCGACGAATAGAGGGACGATTCGATGCACAACTGAGGAGAGCTCAGGTCCTTTGTTTTCTCCTGATCAGCCTCTTTGCCGTCTTCTCCACATTCATTTCCTGAATGAGCGAATCGAGCGAACGGTATCTAAGATACAGTGGTCCGATCGCTGCAATCGCAAGTCCTCCCAGTGTGTCCGACACCAGGTCGGTCGCGGTATCGCTGAGCGAATACTGCATGTGCGTTCCCAACGATGAATCGAGGATGAATTCAATGATCTCCCATAGGACTCCCATCGCCGAAACGAAGACAACGATGAAAAAAGGAAGGAACCTAGGGGGAAAACTGATCGTTTCCGTATACTTGTCCACGATTACGAACCCTATGAATCCAAATATGGCTATGAGCGACGTCGAGAGAAAGTGCGTGAGCTTGTCCCACCACCATATCGAATCGTACAGCTTCACGACGACGCCAAAAGTGTGAAGAGAGACCGCAATGAAAACCCATAGGGTC
>Ga0315285_10001083_pt1 | contig 28379 bp, 25 predicted proteins | sample YL17G09_36_MG_FD_203698 | JGI IMG/M metagenome (GOLD analysis project Ga0315285, IMG submission 203698) | Sediment microbial communities from Yellowstone Lake, YNP, Wyoming, USA - YL17G09_36 | ecosystem: Environmental > Aquatic > Freshwater > Lake > Sediment | place: USA: Wyoming | collected...
GTTCAAGCCCGTTCCGTGCAAAGAAATCTTTGCACGCCGCCAGAGAGGACAGCGCCACCTATCCGAAAATAGGGGAAATCGGCTGAGCCGAATCACAAAATCGGAAATGTGGTGCAAAATTCAGGTAGTAATTTCGGATTGAGGCTATGAGCCAAAGAAAGAGCTTGGCGATTGGCGGCTTGCACGCTATAACCTCTGGCAAGCCAGAGGGAGGTGAAAGGCAGGCGTGGCACCGGATCTGACCAGACCAAGCGAGTGGCTGAAGCTTCTGGCGGCCTTCTTCCGCCATGACAAGACGCGTGAGGGAATCGGCGTCCTGGCCATGGCCGCCTCGATTCTGATCCTGGCCAGCCTTGCCACCTTCGATCCCCGGGATTCGTCCTTCTTCAGCTACGCCAGCACCACCGCCCTCGAAAGGCAGATCCATAATGCCGTGGGGAGGGTGGGGGCGGAACTGGCCGGGGACTTGCTCGGGCTTCTGGGGCTGTCGGCACTGCTTGTCCCCCCGGTCTTCTTCCTGTGGGGGTGGACCTGGGTCGGAGGCCGTCGCCTGGCGCATCCTGTGCGCCGCGCTGCGGGCCTGATCCTGCTGGCCCTGTCCTTGAGCCTGCTGGCCAGTGTCCTCCACCAGGTGGGCGTCCTGCCGGGCGGGCGCGTCGAGCACCCGGGCGGGTTCCTGGGGGATGAGCTGTTCCGATGGCTCCTCTTCTCGCTCGGCAAGTTCGGGATGGCCGTCCTGGCCCTGGCCGGCCTGGCTCTCGCCGTGATCTGCCTCTCGCAGCGGGCGCTCCTGTCGTTTCTCGCTTTGCCCGCGATCGGTCTCACCAGAACCTGGACCCGGATGCGGACAGCCCTCTCCGCCTGGCGTGCCCGGCGGGCCAAGCTGGCCCCGGCCGCGGTCTCGACGTCTGCGTCTCCAGTTACGGGGGCTCCCGAGCCGGTGGCCGCGCCAGCGGGGTCCGCTGCCGCGGCGGAACCGACGCAGCCTGCAGCTCCCCCCGCTGGCGCGGCCAAGGAGGCGAAGGAGACCAAGGCCCAGCAGGCGTTCTCGTTCGCGGCCGGGAAGCAGGGCTACACCCGGCCCTCGCTGAAGCTCCTGGACGTCCCTCCGGCCGACCGCGGCGGCTCCAGCCAGGAAGAGATGGCGCAGAACTCGCAGATCCTGGAGAAGAAGCTCCTGGAGTTCGGCGTGGAGGGTCGCGTCACGGCGGTGAACCCCGGCCCCGTCATCACGAGTTATGAGCTCGAGCCGGGCCCGGGGATCAAGATCAACCGGATCGTGGCGCTGGCGGACGATCTGGCCCTGGGGCTGAAGGCCCTGAGCGTCCGCGTGGTTGCGCCGATTCCGGGCAAGGCCGCCGTGGGGGTGGAGATCCCGAACCAGCATCGGGCCACGGTTCACCTGCGGGAGGTCCTGGCCACGAAGGAATTCGGCAACGAGGCCCTGCAGTTGCCCCTGGCGCTGGGCAAGGAGATCGGCGGGGCGCCCATGGTGGCCGACCTGGCGCAGATGCCCCACCTGCTGATCGCCGGAGAGACCGGGTCAGGGAAGAGTGTGTGCATCAATTCCCTGATCCTCAGCCTCCTGTACCGGGCGGAGCCGCGCGACGTCCGGCTTCTCTTGATTGACCCGAAGCGGGTGGAGCTGTCGATCTACAATGGCGTTCTTCACCTGGCCGACAAGGTGGTCTCGGATCCGAAGGACGCGGCCAAGCGCCTCCAGCGGGTCGTCCTGCACATGGAGGAGCGATACCGCCTCTTCGCCCAGGTCGGGGCGCGCAACTTGCAGAGCTACAACCGGCGGATGGAACTGGAGCCGCCCCCCGAGGACGATCTCACCAAGGGATCGTACCGGGGCCGCCTCCCCATGCTGGTGGTGGTGATTGACGAGCTGGCGGACCTCATCCTGATAATGCAGAACGAGGTAGAGAATGCCATCATGCGCCTGGCGCAGATGGCGCGGGCCGTGGGCATTCACCTCATCGTGGCGACCCAGCGTCCCTCCGTGGACGTCCTCACCGGCGTCATCAAGGCGAACTTCCCGGCGCGCATTTCCTTCCGGGTGGCGTCCAAGGTGGATTCTCGAACGATCCTGGACATGAACGGCGCCGAGGCCCTCCTGGGCAGGGGAGACATGCTCTACATCCCGCCGGGAAGCTCCAAGCCGATCCGCATCCACGGCTGCAACGTGACCGAAGTGGAAATCCGTCGCGTCGTGGATTTCCTGACGACCCAGCCCAAGCCCGCGGAGTTCGTCTGGTCGCTCCTGCCGCCCGAGCCGGACAAGCCGCCGGAGGACGAGGAGGAGGAGGATGACGAGCTGTACCGCCAGGCGGTCGAGATGGTCGTCCAGACCCAGCAGGCATCCATCTCCATGATCCAGCGGCGGCTGCGCGTCGGCTTCAACCGCGCGGCCCGCATGATCGAGCGCATGGAGCGGGAGGGAATCGTGAGCGCCATGGACGGGACACGCCCGCGCGAGGTCCTGGTCTCCCGGGCGGAGTCCGGACCATGAGGCGCAGGCGCGCTCGGATGCTGAGGATCCTGTGGGCGGTTGGAGCTCTGCTCCTTCCCCTTACGCCTCACGCCTCACCCCTCACGTCATCCGCCGCGGCAACGGCGACGGTGGACGAGGTCGTGGACGAGCTTCAGGCCACGTGCGCCAACACCCAGGATCTGTCAGCGCGATTCCGGCAGACCGTCACGTACCGGAGCCTCAACACGGTCAGGGAGGGAGGCGGGTCGTTCATGCTGAAGCGGCCGGGGAAGGTGCGCTGGGAGTACGACAAGCCGGAGCCGCGTCTGTTCGTGACGGACGGCAAGACGCTGTGGGATTATTCTCCAGTGGATAAGCAGGTCCGGGTCCAGGACGTCGGCGAGGCCTTCAGCTCACGCCTGCCCCTGTCGTTCCTGGCGGGAGACTGCCAGCTGCGCCGCGAGTTCACCATCGCTGCGGTGGAGCATGCGGCCACCCGCAGCTCCACGAGCTTCATGATCCTGGACCTCAAGCCCAAGCATCCTGAAGCCGGCATCGCCCGGATACTTCTGGAGGTAAATCTCCAGACCTACACAGTCGAGAAAACGACAGCCTTCGATGCGGCCGGCAACACGACGGTGATCGCGCTCACGAACCTGAAGCTGAACACGGGCCTCGGCGATCAGCAGTTTCAGTTCACGCCCCCGGCGGGGGTCACGGTGGTCGCCCCGCCCAAGCAGTAGGTCAGGAAGCATCCGGCCGGCTCTTGGGGCAACTTGCACGCTCTCCACGGGTAGGTCAGGAGAGGCATGGTTAGCGAGTGTTCGTTCGACATCGCTTCCAAGGTGGACGTGCAGGAGGTGGACAACGCCGTCCACCAGACCACCCGGGAGATCAGCCAGCGCTTCGACTTCAAGGGGAGCGTCGCGAGCGTGACTCGGGAGGGCCATGCCCTCCTGCTCATGGCCGAGGACGAATTCAAGCTGAAGCAGATGCTGGACATCCTGGAGGGGAAGCTGGTGAAGCGGCAGGTACCGCTGAAGGCCCTCACGCGCGGCAAGGTCGAGCCGGCCGCGGGCGGCCGGGTGCGGCAGCGGATCGAGCTTCAGCAGGGCATCCCGACGGAGAAGGCCCGGGAGCTGGTGAAGTTGATCAAGGGGGGGAAGTTCAAGGTCCAAGCGCAGATCCAGGAGGATCAGGTCCGGGTCTTCGGGAGAGACAGGAACGAGCTGCAGGCGGTGATCCAGTTCCTCCGACAGCAGGACCTGGGCATCCACATGCAGTTCATCAATTACCGGTCCTGATCGATTGCGGAATGCGGAATGGGGAGTGCGGAATAACCACTGCGGCTGATACATTCCGCATTCCGCAATCCACATTCCGCATTTGAGGTGGCGGTGGCCAAGCGTGCCCTGGTCGTGGACAACGACAAATTCTACGTCGAGTTCCTGAGCGAGATCCTGGGCCAGGAAGGCTACGAGGTGACCAAGGCCTACGACGGCATGGAGGCCATGGAGCTCCTGGATGGGGACCGGCCGGACCTCGTGGTCCTGGACATCGTGATGCCGAAGATCGATGGGGACCGGGTCTGCAGGTACATCAAGGGCACCCCCCGGCTGCGCCAGATTCCGGTGGTCATCCTCTCCGGCACGTTGGTGGAGGACCAGGAGAAGGTGCTAGCCATCGGGGCCGACGCCTACGTGGCCAAGGGGCGACTGGACGAGCTCCGGGGGAACATCCTGACGACCCTCCGGCGGCTGCAAGGCGAGGAGCCCGCGGGGGCGCAGGCGATCCTGGGGCTGGAGAAGACGGTCCCGCGCGAGCAGGTCAAAGAACTGCTCGCCATCAAGCGGCACAAGGAGGCGATCCTTCGGGCCATCGGCGAGGGGGTGGTGGAAGCGGATGACCGCCAGCGCGTGCTGTACGTGAATCCCGCGGGCCTGGAGATGCTGGGACGAACCGAGCTGGAGTTGATCGGCACCCCGGTGACCGACATCCTCCGGGCCGACCACCGCACCACCCTGCAGGAAGCCATCCTGCGGCTGCGGTCCAACCCCGACAGGAGCGGGGAGGCCGTCAGCCTCCGGTACCGGGACCGGGTGCTGCGCATCGCCCTCGCCTGGACCGTGCCGGAGGACCCCGAGAGCGGCTTCTTCATGATCATGCAGGACATCACGGACCTGGCCCGGAAGATCGAAGAGCTGTCCGCGCTGAACGCCCGCATGCAGGAGTTGGAGCGGACGCGATCGGAGTTCCTGGCCATGGTCTCCCATGATCTACACACGCCCCTCACGGCGATCAAGGGATCCATGGAGGTGCTGGCCCACGAGGGGGTGGGGATGGAGTTGAGCCGGGAACTTCTGGGGATCGCCCAGAAGAACACGGACCGGCTTTTCCGCATGGTGAGCGACATCCTCGATCTGGCGCGCATCGAGTCCGGCCGGTTAGAGCTGCGCCGTGAACCCTTTGACCTGGTGGGGGCCCTGCGCGGGGCCATGGATCGGCTGCGCCGGTTGGCCGAGGATCGGGGGATCGCCCTGACCCTGCAAGCGGCCGAGGGGCTCCCGCAGGTGCTGGCCGACGGGGTGCGGATGGACCAGGTGTTTACGAACCTCTTGGGGAACGCCTTGAAGTTCACCCCCCGCGGCGGCCAGATCACCGTGACGGCGCGGCAGCAGGGCGCCGATCTCCTGGTGGAAATCCGGGACTCCGGCAAGGGGATTCCGCCGGAGCACCTGGACCGGATCTTTGACCGGTTCTACCGGGTCCCGCTGCCGGATGGAGAGCGGGTCGAGGGAACCGGGCTGGGCCTCTCGATCTGCAAGGCGATCGTGGAGGAGCACGGCGGGAGGATCTGGGTGGAGAGTGTGATGGGGCAAGGAAGCACGTTTTCCTTCACCCTCCCCACGGGACGCCCCGCCCCATGACCGGTGGGAGCAGGCGAGGCAGTGGCACCCATCCGGGTGCCATTTTTTCTTTGGCGGCCCTGGCCAGTTGTGTATCATGGGGCCACTCTGGAACCCCGCCCCAGGCGGGGCGGTCGTGACCGCCCGCGTGAACTGTCGCTGTGCGGCCGAATCCACAGGAGGCGGGCCCGCCGGGCGTGACCCCGGAGAGGGTGGGATGGCAGAGGGCGGGGAAGGTTCATCGGGTCCCTCTGAAGCGCGCGGGGAGCGTGTCTGGAGGACAGGCGTGTCCGCGAGGCCGGCTGTGACCGTCGAGCCACGGTCCACCATTCTCATCGTGGAGGACGAGGAGGGGATCGCGCGCATGATCCAGATCCTGCTCGAGGCTCGCGGCTTCGGCACGCAGGTGAGCCATTCGGGGGAGGAGGCCTTCGCCCGCATTCGCGCCCACCCGGTGGACCTGGTGTTGTTGGACGTGATGATGCCGGGCATGGACGGCTTCGAGGTCTGCCGGCGCCTGAAAGCCGACGAGCGGTGGCGGCACATCCCGGTGGTGATGCTCACCGCCAGGGATGCGGTGCGGGACATGGTCCTGGGCCTGGAGATCGGGGCCGACGACTACATCACCAAGCCGTTCAACACCGAGGAGCTGATCGCCCGCATCAAGGTGCTGCTCCGCATCCAGGGGATGAGCCAGGAGCTGGTCCGCCGGAACCGGGAACTGCAAGTGCTCAACGCGGTCGCCCTGGCGGTCAGCCGCACCCTGAGTCCCGACGAGATCGTGGAGGGGGCCCTGACGCGAACCCTGGAGAGCCTCGGGCTGTCCGTGGGATTGATGCACCTGATCGACCCCAGGAGCGGACACCTGGCGCTGCAGGTCTGGCGAGGGCTGGAGGCCGAGCCCGACCAGAGCGTGCGTCGCCTGCCTCCTGGAACGGCCTGGGCCTGGCGGGCCCTGGAGCAGGAGGAGCCTCTGGTCCTTCCCGACGCCGCGCAGGCCGAGGGGCTCGGGATGCCCCCAGGGGAGCCGCCCCGGCCACTGGCGGCGACCCCGCTCCGTTTGCATGACCGGAGCCTCGGTGTTCTCACCGTGGTTGGCCGCCCTGGCCAGCCGTTCTCGCTCGAGGAGACGGCCCTCCTGGCGGCCATCGGCCGCCAGGTCGCCATGGCCCTGGATAATGCCTACCTGTACGCCGACAGCCGTCGCAAGGTCAAGGAGTTCGAGGCCCTGTACCAACTGGGCCAGACCATGACCTCGACGTTCAACCTCCAGGACATCCTGACCCGGATCAGCCAGACGGTGTCCACCTTGCTGCACGCGCAGGCGATGTCGCTGATGCTGCTCAGCCCGGACGGGCGCACCCTGTCCACGGTGGCGGGGTATAACCTGTCCGAGGAGGCGCTCCAGGAGGTGGAGACCATCCGGGCGCGGCAGGAGTCTAGCCCCAGCCTGATCGCCGTGCGGGAGAAGCGGCCGGTGGCGATCGCCGACCTCTCCACCGACACGCTGTACGCCCCCTGGCTGCAGACGGCACTGGAACGGGGATACCGATCCTTCCTGGCCATTCCCCTGATCGCGCCGAACCGCGCCCTGGGGTGCATGAACCTCTACCTGACCGAGCGTCACGAGTTCGACGCCGATGAGATTCAGCTCCTCTCGACCTTCGCCAGCCAGGCGGCCATCTCCATCGAGAATGCCCGGCTCTTCGAGGAGACGCGACAGCTCGCCATCACCGACGAGCTGACGGGGCTGGCGAACCACCGCCAGTTCTACCACCAGCTGGCGCGCGAGGTGCGGCGGGCCCAGCGATACAGGCGGCCGCTCACCCTCCTCATGCTCGATCTGGATCACTTCAAGCAGTACAACGACCGCTACGGCCACCTGGCGGGGGACCAGGCCCTGCGGGAGATGGCGGAGGTGTTGCGCCGGAACGCCCGGGACGTGGACATCCTGGCGCGCTACGGGGGGGAGGAATTCGCCATCATCCTCCCCGAAACCGACCTGGAGCGAGCGGCCATCCACGCCGAGCGGACCCTGACGGCGATCGCCAGCCATGCCTTCCGAGGTAAGGACTCCAACCCACAGGGGGACCTGACCGTGAGCATCGGCGTGGCCGCCCTGGCGCCCGGGATACGCAAGATCGAAGAACTGGTGCATGACGCTGATCAGGCCCTCTACCGGGCCAAGTCCCAGGGCCGCAACCGACTGGAGCTGGCACCGATCCGAAACCGGACGGCGATTCAATCTTGAGTCGCCGGGACCTCACGGCCTCTCGTGTCTCTCCCCTCTTCCGTCACCCCCGATGCAGAAGAGATGCGGCCGAAGGGTGCTTGCGGATTTTCAAATGAGAAACTGACAACCGACAACCGGCCAATTCGGACGCTGAACGGAGATTCCCGGTTGTCCGTTGTCGGTTGTCAGTTTTGCATTGAAGAAATCGGCTGACCACGGCGTGGGACAAGATCTGACATGAGTAAGGGCAAGACAGGCAAGAATGGAAAGCCAGTCAAAGTGAGCCTTGTGAACCTGGGGTGTCCCAAGAATCAGGTGGACGCCGAGGTGATGCTGGGACAACTGGCGGTGGCAGGATACCAGATCGAGGATAACCCCGAACGGGCCGACGTGGTCGTGGTGAACACCTGCAGCTTCATCCAGGAGGCCAAGGAGGAGTCCATCCAGAGCATCCTGGAGGCGGCGGCACTGAAACGCACGGGCCGCTGCCAGGCGGTGGTGGTGAGTGGGTGCCTGGCCCAGCGGTACGGGCAGGAGCTGCCGGCCCTGCTGCCCGAGGTGGACGCCTTCGTCGGCACAGGAGAGTTTCCCCGCATCGCCGAGATCGCGTCCGCCGCGCTCCGGCGGTCCGCCCCGCAGCGGAACTGGGTGACCGGGCACACGGCGCTCGTCACGGCCGACTTGCCGCGCCGGCTCCTCACGCCGGGCCACATGGCCTACCTGAAGATCTCCGAGGGCTGCGACCACCCCTGCACCTTCTGCGCGATCCCCGGGATCCGAGGACGGATGCAGTCCCGCACGCGGGAGGACATCCTGGCCGAGGCGCGGCGGCTGGCGGCCGCGGGCGTCCGGGAGATCATCCTGATCTCCCAGGACACCACCGATTACGGCAGGGATCTCGGTGAGGCGCACGGACTCCTCCGCTTGCTCCATGGGTTGCTGGAGATCCAGTCGATCCGGTGGATCCGCCTGCACTATCTGTATCCTACCCGTATCACGCCCGAACTCATCGGGCTCCTGGCATCCGAGCCGCGGCTCTGTCGCTATCTCGACATGCCGCTCCAGCATTGTGATGGTGCCGTGCTCAAGGCCATGGGTCGCGGCGGGGACGAGCGGAGTCTCCGGCGCTTGCTGGAGCGGATCCGGCGCGCTGTGCCGGAGATCACGATCCGCACCTCCTTCATCACCGGGTTCCCCCGCGAAACCGGGGCGCAGTTCTCGCGCCTCCTCCGCTTCGTGAAGGAGGTGCGCTTCGACCGGGTCGGCGTCTTCTGCTACTCGGATGAGGAGGGGACCGCCACCGCATCCCTCGGCCCCAAGGTGCCCCGGCGCGTCGCGGAGAGGCGGCGGGCGCGCCTGATGGCGGCCCAGGCGCGGATCGCCGAGGAGAAGGGGCGCGCTCTGCTCGGGAGCGTCCAGGACGTGATGCTGGATGGCCTGGCGCCGGAATTCCCAGGCGTGCAGTGCGGGCGCACGACGGCTCACGCGCCGGAGGTGGACGGGACGGTCTACCTCCGGGGGCCGGTCCTCCCGCCGGGAACGATGGTGCGGGCGCGAGTCCGGGAAGCCTACGAGCACGACCTCGCGGCCGACATCATCGATGTGGTGGGCTGACCATGCCGAATCGCGCACCTGCGACCCGGTCTCGGGCGGGCACCGGAACAGGAGCCGCCCTGCGCCTCGTGGCGACTGGAGCCGGCGTCGGTCATTTCCCCTTCGCCCCCGGGACAGCGGGGAGCCTGCTCGGGGCGATCCTCTGCTTCCCCCTGGTATATCTCCCGTGGCCGGTGTACCTGGCGGCGACGCTCGCCTTGGCCGGCCTGGCGGTGTGGGCCGCGGGTCAGGTGGCCGCTGAGCTGGGCCAGCCGGATCCCTCGGAGATCGTCATTGACGAGATCGCCGGGATGTGGGTGGCCGCCATTGCCCTGCCCCCGACCCTTTACGATTTCACCGCCGTGTTCCTTCTGTTCCGCCTCATGGACGTGGTGAAGCCGGCACCCATCCCCAGACTGGAGCGGCTGGGCGGGGGGCTTGGCATCGTGGCCGACGACGTCGCCGCCGGCCTCTTGGCGCGGGTGATGTGGTGGCTGCTCAAGGCGAACTTCGATTTCCTCTGAGCCTTCGAATTTGAACCGCCAAGACGCCATGGACGCCAAGACTGAACCAAGCAAGAGACTCGATAGACTGGCCCGGGCGGTCATCGGCGCAGCGCTTGAGGTCCATCGGCACTTGGGACCTGGATACCTCGAAGGCGTCTACGAGGAAGCGTTGGCTGTGGAGCTCGACCTTCGTGGGGTCCCGTTCGTAAGGCAGAGGCCCTTTGGGGTGAGTTACAAGGGCCACGGGATAGGCGAGGGACGCTTGGATCTCCTGGTCGGAGACGAGCTGCTTGTTGAGTTGAAGGCGGTCGAGGCCCTGGCCCCCATTCACAAGGCCCAGGTAATCTCTTACCTCAAAGCGACGGAACTCCACCTGGGCTTGCTCATCAACTTCAACGTGCCGGTCTTGAAGAGCGGCATCCAAAGAATAGTGCGTTTATGACCCAGGGTCCCCTTGGCGCTCTTGGCGTCATGGCGGTTAGTGTGCGGTGAACTGAGATGGGCACTGAGATCCTGACCATCGGCACCGAGCTGCTCCTGGGCCAGATCGTGGATACCAACGCCAGTTGGATCGCGCAGCGGCTGGCCGAGGCAGGCATTGACCTGTTCTGCAAGACCACGGTGGGGGATAACTTCGCCCGGATCGAGGCGGCGCTGCGCCAGGCGCTGAGCCGCGCCGACGTCGTCATCACGACCGGAGGCCTGGGGCCCACCCAGGACGATCTGACCCGCGACGTCGTGGCGGCCGTCCTGGGACGCCCCTTGCACCTCGACCCGGTTGTCCTGGCCCATATCGAGCGACGGTTTGCCCACCGCAAGATCCCCATGCCAGAGAACAACCGGAAGCAGGCGATGGTCCCCGAGGGGGCGGAGGTGCTCCACAATCCCAACGGGACGGCGCCCGGCCTGTTCCTCAGAGACGGCGGGCGTTGCGTCGCCTGCATGCCCGGCGTGCCCGCAGAGATGAAGCCCATGCTCACCGAGCAGGTGATCCCCCGGATCCGGGATGCCTTCGGGATCAAGAGTCGAATCGTGTCCCGGGTCCTCAAGATGTGCGGGATCAGCGAGTCCAAGGTAGACCAGGCCATCGGCGACTATTTCCGCGAGATGCGGAACCCGACCATCGGCGTTCTAGCCCACGCCGGGGAGATTCACGTCCGTCTGACCTGCAAGGGGGAGGATCCGGCCGAGATCACCCGGATGCTGGATGATTTGGAGGACAAGATCCGCGAGCGCCTGGGCTCTCTCATCTTCGGCCGGGACGAGGAGAAGCTGGAGGCCCTGGTGGGGCAGCTCCTGCGGGAGCGGACCGCCACGCTGGCCGTGGCCGAGTCGTGCACCGGCGGCCTGATTGCCAGCCGTCTCACCGATATCTCCGGCAGTTCCGACTACTTCGAGCGAGGGATCGTGTCGTACAGCGTCGCCGCCAAGGAGCAGATCCTGGGTGTGTCGCAGGCGATGCTCCGAGAGTTCGGCGCCGTCAGCCTGCCGGTCGTCCGGGCCATGGCGGACGGCGTCCGCCGTCTGAGCGGGGCCACCTTCGGCCTCGCCACCACGGGCATCGCGGGGCCCACGGGCGGCACGCCCGAGAAGCCGGTTGGCCTCGTGTGTATCGCGCTGGCGTGGGATGGGGGAGATGTGGCGCGCGAATACCGGTTACACGGTGCGCGCGAGCTGATCAAGTACCGCGCCGCGCAGATGGCCCTGGAGATGCTTCGCCGCCACCTGCTCGGGGTGCCCATCACCGAAACCTAATTTCGGATTGCGGAATGCGGATTGCGGATTCTCCCGAGGTCTCCGAGGAATTCCGCATTCCGAATTCCGCACTCAGCAATTGAGATGCGTCTCTTCGTTGCGGTGAATCTCCCTTCGGAGATCCGGGACCGGCTGGCCGCCGCGCAGGATCGCTTGCGCCGCGCCCAGGCCGACGTGAGCTGGGTCCGGGCCGAGAACATCCACGTCACGCTGAAGTTCCTGGGCGAGACCGAGGAGAAACGGCTGGAACGGATTCGTCCGGCGCTGGCCGAGGTGGCGCGTGCAGGCACTCCCTTTTCGATGGAGGTGTCGGCGGTCGGCAGTTTCGGCGGCCGAATCCCGCGGGTGGTCTGGGTCGGCGTGGGAGATGGGGCGGAGTCGCTCATCCAACTCGCCGGGCGCGTCGAGGCGGCCCTGGCCCGTGTGGGCTTTCCGAAGGAACGGCGGGGGTTCACCGCCCATCTCACCCTCGGCCGGGTGCGCTCGCCCAGAAACGCGGAGGCTCTCCTCGCGGCGCTGCAGGAATTTCACGCCGAGAAGTTCGGGACACTCGCGGCGACGCAGTTCGAGTTGATGCAGAGCGAGCTTCGCCCGACTGGGTCGGTGTATACGGTGCTCGATCGATTTCCACTCGGTCCTGCCTGAACTGGACTTCACGGAACGGCTAGCAGGCTGGAAGGCCTGAAGGCTCGGATGCTTTGAGCCTTCCAGCTTTCCAGCGGGGATAGCGCCTTGGCGGTTCGTCGGGTAAACACGATGCGACTTGAGGACCTGAGGAAGACGGCCCTTGGGATCTTCAACGCTGCGGTCCGGGCCGTGGACCCCGGAGAGGCGATCCGCCGTCACCTCACCCGAGACGGCTCGCGCCTGCGTATCGGCGAGGAGACGATCGACCTCGCCAAGGTCGGCGAGGTCGTGGTGGTGGGATGTGGGAAGGCGGCTGCGCCCATGGCCGCCACCGTCGAGGAGATCGTCGGCGATCGGATCGGTCGCGGCGTCGTCGTCACGAAGTACGGCCACGTCAAGCCGACGCGATTGATCCGGGTCCACGAGTCCGGCCATCCCGTTCCCGATGACGCGGGCATCGCCGGGGCGCACGCGGTTTTGGATCACCTCCGGGGCCTCGGTCCCAATGACCTGGTCCTCGTCCTGATCTCGGGAGGCGGTTCCGCCCTGACCCCCGCGCCCGTGGAGGGGATCACCCTGGCAGAGAAGCAGGCCCTAACCAAGGCCCTGCTTGCCTGTGGCGCGGACATCCGGGAGATGAACACCCTGCGCAAGCACATCTCCCGGTTCAAGGGAGGTCAGCTAGCACGGGCGGCCCAGCCCGCGCGGGTCATGACGCTGATCCTCTCCGACATCGTCGGGGACCCGCTGGATGCGATTGCCTCGGGTCCCACCGTGCCCGATCCCACCACCTATGCCGACGCCCTGGGCATCCTGGACAAGTACCGGATCCGCGGGGAGATTCCCGGGGCCATCCGGGCACGCCTGGAGGCGGGTGCCCGCGGAGAGGTTCCCGAGACGCCCAAGCCGGATGATCCGCTGTTCGCCCGCGTGAGGAACCTGATCGTCGGCAGCAACATCCAGGCGCTGGAGGCGGCGCGGTCCGAGGCGCGTGCCCTTGGGCTCACGCCGATGATCCTGTCCTCTTCCATCGAAGGGGAGACGCGGGAGATCGCGCGGATGCACGCCGCCCTGGCCCGCGAAGTCCGGACGAGCGGGAATCCGGTGAAACCGCCGGCCTGCCTCATCTCGGGCGGGGAGACCACCGTCACCCTGCGGGGGTCCGGCAAGGGCGGGCGCAACCAGGAGTTCGTCCTGGCCGCCGCCCTGGACATTGCGGGGCTGCCGCAGACGGTGATTCTGAGCGCGGGGACAGACGGAACGGACGGGCCGACGGATGCCGCCGGGGCCATCGCCGATGGGGAGACCTGTGCGCGGGCGCTCGCCGCGGGGCTCAAACCCCGAGCAGCTCTGGATACCAACGATGCCTATCCTTTCTTCGAAAAGCTCGGGGATCTGATCCTGACCGGTCCCACCAAGACCAACGTCATGGATGTCCGCCTCGTCTTGGTGGGGTAGGCGTGCCGCTTCACATCCTGAGGCCGTGCGACCGCCGGCTTGACAATCCCGCGGGCATCCGCGAGATTCGCCGAAGGGGCCGTAGGGCCCCGCACGATACGGCGGCTCTGCGAAACTCTCTGGATCGAATGGCGCGGGCGGAAAGGAGGATCCCATGGCGGAATCCGGGCAGATTCGGTTCACCGTGACGGGCATGACGTGAGGGGGGGTGCGAAAGGGAAGTCAAACAAGCCTTGGAAAGGCTTGCAGGCGTGAAGGTGGAAACGGTCGATCGGACGAAGAACGAAGCGCGCGTCAAGGTGGAGGGCACGACCGTATCCGTTGACCAGATGATCGCCGCCATCCAGGGAGCAGGGAGGTTTCAGGCGAAGGTGGCCGCATCCTGAACGGATCGGCACGCAGAGGCGCAGAGGAGCAGGGGGGCCGCGAGATCGCGGCAGTCGGTGTCGAATGTCCGGCAGGATCCAATTGACATGTATAACGGTTCCCGTTATATTTGGTTCATGCGGATACCGAGACGGCCGGGGATGGTGCCGTGATCAGGTCGTTCCATGATCGTGGCACGGAAGACATCTTTAACCGACGCAATTCACAGGAGGCTGGGCGTGTTTGCCCGGAACGAGTCTGGCCCGTGGCCCGCAGAAAGCTTGACCAGTTGAACGCTGCGGTTTCTCTTGGGTCACTGCGTATTCCGCCGGGGAACCAGCTGGAGGCTCTGAAAGGCGATCGCCGGGGGCAGCACAGCATACGGATCAACGATCAGTTCCGCGTGTGCTTTGTTTGGACTGACGAGGGACCTGAGCGGGTCGAGATTGCCGATTATCATTGAATCATACCACCAAGCAGCCTGAGGCGATCACCGGCTACCGGTGGCAGAATGAGGTGTAGTATGATTCGTATCCCTACACATGGTCCGCCAACGCATCCCGGAAAGATGCTCCTGGAGGAATTCCTCGAACCGCTTGGCATGTCGCAGGCAGAACTCGCCGAGAAAATCGGCGTCTCGTACCCGCGCGTCAATGAGCTGATTCACGGCAAGCGTGGCGTCACTCCGGACACGGCGCTTCGGCTTGAGCGGCTCTTCGGTATGGAAGCACAGTTCTGGCTCAACCTGCAGCTCGCCTGGGACCTCTATCACGTGGTGCACTCTCCCGCCGCGAAGAAGATCCGGAGGATAAAGCGCCTCCCGGCCCTAGCATCGGCCGCCAGTCGCTGAGTTTCTCGTCAGAGCTACCCACCTTGCTGGGGAGGAGGGTGGCTTGATTGTCCTCCATCCAGCTAACGTGCCTCCTGAGGGTTTGTCCTTGCCCCCCTCGCAGCCTAAGGTTCTTCGCCCCCAGCGGCTTGAAGCGGAGCCGACTCCCTGGTTAGGAGATCAGCAAGTGAAGGATCTCCGGAGGAACCAAGCCGGTGACGGATTCGCTGCGAGCGAGGCGCGCGCGCACCTGGGTGGCGGAGACTGCAGCAATTTCTGCTGGGAGCTGGATCACGCGGATCCGGTGGGCATACGGTGCAACATCAGGCCGGGCGAGAAAGGACGTGACCGCCTCGGGGGGATCGGGCGTACGGTTCGCGGCGATGAACTCGCTCGCTCCGAACAGGGCGGATAGCGAGGCGTTCAGGTCTGCGTAGTACTTCGGGTCGAACAGGCGGGCGAGCGTGTCGAAGCCGACGATGAAGGCTAGTCGCGTCCCGGCAGGGTAGTGGCGCCGGATGGCCTCGGCCTTGTCCACGAACCTCCCGTGGCTGCATGCGGCGACGGAAAACGTTACACGCGATTCCGCGAAGCGCACCAGCAGGCTGAGCCGCCGCTCTAGAGGAAACCCCTCTACCGGCTTGTCCACGTTCGCTCTGGCGAGGAGGAGGAGGACTTCGTCAGGGGGGAAAATGCGGCTTGCCTCTTGAATCAGCCACACATGAGCCGTCGTTAGTGGATTGAAAGAAGCGGACAGGCAAAGCAGGTGACCCGCCCGCTCCCCGATTCCCGCCGGGGCGCGGCGCGCAAATGCCATGCGCGGCGGTCCCTCCGGGTCGAGTCCCGCCAATAACTCCAACATCGCCTTCTCGTTCTCGAATCCTTGTCTCTGCTTCATGATCCGACGCAACGATGGCTAGGAAGCTCGGAAGCTAGGATGCTGGCTCCGCCCCGGACCGCGGAGCGGAGCGGGGGAAGCCTCAAAACTCCCGGCTTTCTAGCCTCCAGGCCTCCTAGCTTTCCGGCCCAGGATATCGGGCTGACTGCAAGCGGTCAATGCCTTGCCAGGAACCAGGGATCGGTGGCCGGGGGTCAGGGGTCGGGGAAGAGTCAATCGCTGGGGGAGGCTCTTGGCATCCGCTTGAGCGGGAGTCGCAGGGCATCCGACCAATGGGCGCAATCGGGAGACACCGAATGCCCGAATCTTCAATGGCGACGCGGACTTTACGCGTTGCGAAGGGATTTTCACCTTGACAAAGTTGGGCCGCCCCGTTACTTTGACTTTTTGCCTTACGCGAGGAGAGCATGTTTCAGGGACTGAGTGATCGACTCAACGAGATCTTCAAGCGGCTTCGCGGCTACGGACGGCTGAGCGAAGAGAACATCGCCGAGGCCCTCCGCGAGGTGCGTCTGGCCCTCCTAGAGGCGGACGTCAACTTCAAGGTGGTCCGGTCCTTCCTAGAACGCGTGCGCGAGCGCGCCGCCGGTCGCGATGTCCTGGAGAGTCTGACCCCCGGCCAGCAGGTCGTCAAGGTGGTCTATGAGGAGCTGGCAGCCCTGATGGGCGGGGCGGCCAGCCAGCTCAAGACGGCCGGACAGCCTCCCACGCTGCTGATGCTGGTGGGTCTGCAAGGATCGGGGAAGACGACCACCGCCGGGAAGCTTGCCCGCCTCCTGAAGGAGAAGGGACGTCGCCCCCTGCTGGTGGCGGCGGACCTGCAGCGGCCGGCGGCGCAGGAGCAGTTGGCCACCCTGGGGAGGAACCTCGGTGTTGACGTGTATCGCAACGCCGGCGCCGCCTCTGCCGTGGTGGTCTGCCGCGAGGCGGTGAGCCAGGCGCGATCCCGTCTCCTGGATCCCGTCATCCTGGACACGGCCGGGCGCCTGCACATCGACGAGCGGCTGATGCAGGAACTCCGCGCCATCAAGGGCGAGGTCAAGCCGACCGAGATCCTGATGGTAGTGGACGCCATGACGGGCCAGGATGCGGTGAACTCCGCCAGCAGCTTCCACCAGGCGCTGGACCTCACCGGCATCATCCTGACCAAGTTGGATGGGGACACGCGCGGGGGCGCGGCGCTGTCCATCCGGGCCGTCACTGGGACGCCGATCAAGTTCGTCGGCATCGGGGAGAAGCTGGATGCCCTGGAGGTGTTCCACCCGGATCGCATGGCCTCGCGCATTCTGGGGATGGGCGATGTCCTGGGCCTGGTGGAGCGGGTTCAGGAAGCCTTCGATGTCAAGCAGGCGGCTACCCTCGAGAAGAAACTCAAGGCGCAACGGTTCACGCTGGAGGACTTTCGGGACCAGCTCCGGCAAGTCCGGGGCATGGGCCCGCTGGAGCAACTGGTGGGGATGATCCCGGGCCTCTCGCGGCTCAAGGGGCTGCCGGATGCCACCGCGCAAGAGCGCGAGCTGAAGCGGGTGGAGGCCATCATCGATTCCATGACGCCCGGCGAGAGGCAGCGACCCGAGATCCTGAACGGCGGCCGGCGCAAGCGCATCGCGTCCGGCTCCGGCACCAGCGTGGCGGAGGTCAACCGGCTGCTGAAGCAGTTTGCGGACATGCAGAAAATGATGCGGCAGCTCATGCAGGCGGGCAAGGGCGGTCGCATGCCCCGCCAGTTGCCGTTCTCCCTTCGCTAACCCCGACCGCGCCCCAGCACTCTCGGATGCCGCGGGGCGCCTAAGGACTTTTGAGGAGGTTGTATGGCGGTCAAGATCAGGTTGCGGCGCATGGGCACCAAGCAGACGCCCTTCTACCGTCTGGTGGTGGCAGACTCGCGCACGGCACGGGATGGACGGTTTCTGGAGAGCCTGGGGACGTACGATCCCCGCAAGCGCCCCATCGGGCTCACGGTCAATGCAGACAAGGCGTTACATTGGCTCCAGCGGGGCGCCCAACCCACCGATACCGTCCGACAGTTGCTGAGCAAGGCGGGGGTCATGCGGCGTTTTGCCGAACTCCGCGCCAAGCCACCGGCGACCACGTAACTCGCCGCACTCGCCGGAGGTGAGGCGCAGCCAGGCAGGCGCCCCAGCCTCCATCGGACGGGGAGCTCGAAGAGCGACGCATGGCGCAGCCGGGCTTTCTGATCCTGGGCCGCGTGGTGAAACCATACGGGGTCCGGGGCGAGGTGAAGATGGCCTGTTTCGCCGACTCGTGGGGCCCCTTCCGGGCCCTGAGGCGTGTGTGGGTGGGCCCGCCGGAAGGTCCGTTCCGGTCCATTGAGCTGGAACGTGTGCAGGAGCGGTATCGGACGATCATCATCAAGCTGGCCGGCGTGGAGACCCCCGAGGGCGCGGCCAGCCTGGTAGGACACGAGGTGACTGTTCCGCGTGCCGAGGCTCCGTCGCTCCCGCAAGGTGTCTTTTACCATTACGACATCCTGGGGCTCGAGGTGCTGGAGGGCGACCGATCCCTCGGGACCGTCTGCGAGATCCTGGAGACGCCGGCGCACGACGTGTATGTGATTCGGGGGCCGGCGGGAGAATGGATGCTGCCGGCCACCCGGGCGCACATCCGGCGGATCGACCTGGCGGCGGGGCAGATCGAGATCGAGCCCGGCACGGACCTGGCGTCCGCAACGTCGGGAGGCGAGGAGAGCGCTGAAACGGTTTGATGTCCTGACGTTGTTTCCGGGGATCTTCCAGGGACCTCTGGAGGAGAGCATCCTGCGCCGGGCGCAGGATAACGGCCTGGTGGAGATCCGGGTTCACGACCTCCGCTCCTGGACGCACGACCGGCATCGCCAGGTGGATGACGAGCCCTACGGCGGCGGGGCCGGGATGGTGCTGAAGCCAGAGCCGGCCTTCGAGGCCGTGGACGCACTGCGCCGGGGCCCGGAAACCCGGGTCATCGTCCTGTCGCCTCAGGGCATCCAGTTCTCGCAGGAGATCGCCGAAGAGCTGGCTCGCGAGGAACATCTCATCTTCCTGTGCGGGCGCTACGAGGGCTTCGACGACCGGATCCCGCAGGGGCTCCACGCGCTGGAGCTTTCCATCGGGGACTACGTCCTGACCGGGGGCGAACTGCCCGCCCTGGTGGTTCTGGACGCGGTGGTCCGGCTGACCCCGGGGGTCCTGGGGGACGCGACATCGGCCCAGATGGATTCCTTCGCGACGGGGCTCCTCGAGCACCCGCAGTACACCCGGCCTCCGACGTACCGAGGGATGGCCGTGCCGCCCATTCTGCTGTCGGGTGACCACAAGGCCATCGCCAGGTGGCGGCGCAAGGAGGCCATCCGCCGAACGCGCGAGCGACGACCGGATCTTCTGGCACGCGCGGATCTCTCCGAGCTTGACCGGGAGCTCCTAGCGGAGGTCGAAGAGGAGGCGGCGGCAGAGAAGGCCGCAATGAAAAATGACGAACTGACAACCGACAATTGAAAATGAGTTCGTCTTCCGGTTGTCCGTTGCCAGTTGTCCGTTTCTCATTTTACATTTTCGTCCGCCCCGCGGGCGGAGCAGGGGGGCACGCTCATGTCACTCATTCAGGCGGTTGAAGAGCAGCACCTGCGCAAGGACCTGCCGCCGTTCAGGCCCGGAGACACCGTCAAGGTCCAGGTGAAAGTGGTCGAAGGCGACAAGGAACGATTGCAGGCGTTCGAGGGGATCTGCATCCGGCGCCGGGGGGGCGGGCTCAGCGCGACCTTCACGGTTCGCAAGGTCACCTACGGCGTGGGTGTGGAGCGGACCTTCCCCTTGCACTCGCCCAGCATTGAACGGATCGACGTCCTGCGGCAAGGGCACGTGCGCCGGGCCAAGCTCTACTACCTGCGCAAGCTGAAGGGCAAGGCGGCGCGGATCAAGGAGCGCCGCACAGAGTAGCGCACCAGTACTGGACGCGTCCCCATGGGCAGATCCCGCATCGGAGGCCGCCTAAGGCGAGGGGGCCCCGGGTCGGCGAGCGCGTTGCCGTCCTCGCGACGGCGTGGGGATGTGGGAGACCTGGGATGTGGCCTCTTCCGTGTGGAGGTGCCAACCGGCTCCCTCGTCGCAGGCGTGGATGAGGCGGGCCGGGGGAGCCTGGCCGGCCCGGTCGTGGCGGCTGCGGTGATCCTCCCGCGTGATGTGGCGTTGCCGGGTTTGGCGGATAGCAAGCTCTTGACTCCGAAGGTCCGGTCCCGACTGGCGGAAGCGATCCATGCCGTCGCCACATCGTGGGCGGTGGCGGCCGTCGAGGCCGTAGACATCGATGCCACGGACATCTTGCGCGCCACGCTTCGCGCCATGAGCGAAGCGGTCCGGCAGCTTGTGCCCCAGCCCGATCTGGTGCTGGTAGACGGGAATGCGGTCCCGCACCTGCCCATGCCCGCTCGTGCCGTGGTCCATGGCGACCGGCACGTGCCCGCCATCTCGGCCGCATCCATCCTGGCGAAAGTCACCCGGGACCGCATCATGGAGGGCTGGGCGGCCCGATTCCCCGCCTACGGGTTCGCACAGCACAAAGGCTACGGGACGGTCGCTCATCGGGTCGCCATCGCGCGGCTCGGGCCGTCACCCATTCACCGGCGGACGTTCGCCGGCGTCCGAGAGTACGCTGGTGAAGCCGGCTTCCAGGCGCGGCTGTGGTGACGAGTCGCCGCCAAGCGGTGGGGCGGCGCGGCGAGGAAGCCGCGCGAGCCTTCCTGAAGCGCCGTGGGGTCCGGATCCTGGCGGAGAACTTCGTCTGCGCCGCCGGGGAGATTGACCTGGTCGGGCGGGACAGGGACACCCTGGTCTTCATCGAGGTGAAGGCACGCACCTCCGATGCCTTCGGACCGCCGCACCTGGCAGTGCATCGCCGGAAGCAGCGACAGATCGTCCGGGCTGCGCAGTGGTACCTGGCTGAGCAACGCACGCCGAATCCGCCGTGCCGGTTCGACGTCCTGGCCGTGACGTTCCCCGAGGATGACGGAGCCCCGCGGATCGATTGGGTGCGGGATGCCTTTCCGGCGGAGGGGGTGGAGGTCTGGTGATGATCAAGGACGCAGAGGCGAGTGGGCTCCACGACATCCTGGGCGCTGTGCCCTTCTTTCGCGAGCTGACCCCGGAGGAACTGGACCGGATCATCGCCCTCGGTCGGCTGGTCACCTACCCCAAGGACGCGCTGCTGTTCACGGAGGGGGACCCTGGAGAGGCGTTGTACATCGTCGTGGACGGCTCGGTGCGCATCAGCAAGGTGGTGCCGGGCGCCAAGGAAGAGGCCATGGCCTTCATGGAGCGGGGAGGTTGCTTTGGCGAGATGGCCCTGTTCGACGAGTTCCCCCGTTCCGCCACGGCCATCGCCCACGAGGAGTGCCGAGTCCTGTTCATCGAGAAGGAGGCCTTCCTAGAGCTTCTCCGCAGCGATCCGGTCATCGCCAGAAAAACCCTCTGGGCCTTCTGCCGCACCCTCTCCGTACGATTGCGCGAGACGACCGATCGCATCGTCGCCCTCTTCGCCATCGCCCGCCCGTTCTAGGGCCGGTCCGAAATTGCTAACCGCCAATCCGCCTATGGCGGATTGGCGCACCAACGGCGGTGCCGTTGGTACCGGCGGTTCATGCCTTCTCTCAGATTGCGGCGGGCTTTCTTGTTGACAGGCAAGAAGGCGTTCGTTAGCGTGCTCAAGAATGCTTGTCAGGCCCTCCTGCATCCGGAAACATGGTCGGGCAATCTCCCATCGGTTCGGGTCAGCCAGCCCGTGCCGGGTCGGCGCCCTTGGGGATCTTCCTGGCAAGGTGTTCGCCGAAAAGTGCTCGCCAAGGGTTGACCGCGACTAGCTACCGGAGGCGCCGCTGTGTCCAACTGGTCGGTGCAACGACGGGTCCCGCGTTACCTGATCCAACTCCCGCTCCTCCACAAGACGAAGGCTCCCGCACCAGACAGAACCGGGGTGGGCTGGACACGCAACCTGAGCGAGGGGGGCGCCTGCGTGGAGCTGGCCGAGCATATCCGGCCCCGGATGCCCCTTCGTCTCCTCCTTCGGACGGATCGAGGGGGGATCGAACTGGAGGCGCAGGTGGTCTGGGCCGGAGAGCCCGGTCACCTGGGTGGAGGCATTCTTCACGGCGTGGCCTTCACGCACCTTCTCCCCGACCAGCTCCGGGCCCTGCGTGACCTGATCCGTTCCAAGGGACAAGTGCGGAACGCCGGGGTTCGGGTGCCGCTGGAGATCTCCGTCACGTGTACGCCTACGGGTCGGAAGGGGTCGACCTTCCGCGGGTTGACGGGAGATATCAGCCGCGGTGGGCTCTTGCTCCTCCTTCCCGAAGTCGTTTCTCCGGGCTCGACGCTGAACGTCACCCTTCACACTCCCAACGGACCGCTCACGGTGGAGGGAGCAGTCGTCTGGGTGGAACCGCCCGGGGGGCGGGCAGTGGGGCCGCCGTTCCGCCACGGCTTCCGGTTCACGTCCCTCCGCTGGTCCGCTTGGCTGTCCCTCGGTCTCTTTTTGGCCGAGGCGGCCTGAAGCGCGGGTCCGCCCGCACTAAAAGCGCCCCAGGGCCTTCACGGGTCCTGGGGCGTTTCGCTTATTGTGATGGAATGAGTGGGTGGAGGGGTAGGCAGGCGCCGAGCCGGCTCTCGACTTGGCGATCGGGTACCTCGCTCCGCAGCGGCACCGGGCCGGATGCGATCGCTGCTTTCCGCAGGCTGAGTGAGTGAGATTGCGGAAAGTTAACCCCAATCCGAAATTACCAACCGCCAAGGCGCCAAGAACGCCAAGACCAGAAGGGCTCATTGGGGGAAACAAACGGAACTTCGGAAGGCCCCATGAGCGCGCTTTCGGGTTCTTTGGTGGAGAGATCGGAACATCGTATTCTTGGCGACCTTGGCGTCATGGCGGTTCAAGTTTTTTCTCGGATCAGGCTTAAGTTCGTCGACGAAGTCCCCCATCACGGCTGGCCGACCTTCGCCAGGCTGGCCGAGCTGGGGATTGAGTGGGCGGCGAATCCGAGGGACACGTGGTAAGACAGAGAGGGGGCTGCCGCAGGCTTCGCCTGATGTAGTTGGGCCCCGGTCCTCACACCCGGCGTGCGCCAAGAGAGAGCAATGGGCACAACCGGACAGTCGTCCTTGACAGAGCGGAGGGGGTTTCGGTAGCCTGGTGGTAAGGGTAAAGGGAGGGGGGCGCTGTCTACGGAGGACACCAGGTGCTCCGGAGTGTAGTGCCCGCGAGAACTCTATACCCTCGTCGGTTGCTTTGAAACCGGCGGGGGCGTTGTGTTTTCACCCGGGCGAACGGTCATGCTGTTGCTGTCCTGTCTCTTCCATTCATACAAAGGGGAAAGGAGGGTGCCATGAAACGCATCGTTTTCTCGCTCGTCGTCGTGATGTTGGGCATGGTGGTCCTGGCCAGTGTCGTGGAGGCCGGACAAAGGGTCGTCCTGCCGCGCTATCCGGACCTGAAGATCGGCTTTACGACCGTCAATTTCATGAAACAGATGCCGCTGAACCTCGCGAACGCCAAGAAATGGGTGGACTACGCCACGGAGCAGGGATTCGCCTGGATCGAACTGCGTGATCCGATGGCCACCCTGACCCTGGCGGAGTGCAAGGAGATCGCCGTCTACGCGAAGCAGCGGGACATCGAGGTCGGCTATGCCGTGAACGCCGGCCTGCTCGACCCGAACTTCTGGGAAGTGTACTCGCGGGCCCTGGCCAATGCGGCGGTGTTTGACGGGCCGCGGACGATCCGCACCGCGGGCCCCGGCCTGGAGTTCGCGACCAACGAAAAGAAGACGGCCTGGACATTCGCGGAGTTCGCCAAGGTCGTGGAGACGGCCAACCAAGCGGCCAATATGGCCAAGATGTTCGGCCTGCAATACGTGGCGGAGAATGGCTCGGAGGTCCTCAAGGGTGACGGGGTGTCCTCCTTTGGGACCATCGAGCTGTTCGCCAACGTGAACGGCAACGTGGGATTCCAGCTCGACACGGGGAACTTCTTTGCGGTGTCGCGGGTGCCCGCGAAGCCGGAGGCGGCGCGGGACTTCTTAGAGAAGACCGCCCCCCGAATGGGCTACATGCACCTGAAGACCGCGGACAAGAACAACAAGGCGACGGCCGTCCTCGGCGAGAACCGGCTCATTTTCGAGATCATCTTCTGGCAGGCGGTGAAGAACAAGAAGCCGTATGTCGCCATGGAGTTGGTCCAGCCGGACATCCTGGAGGAAGTCTACGCCAACCACAAGAAGAGCGTGGAGTACCTTTTGGAGAATTTCTAGCCCAATCGAGCTGCCGGGAGAGTTGGTCCGGCTCGTGCTGCTCTCCGACAGAACACGGCGGGGGGGTCTCCCTCGCGGAGACCCCCCCGCCGCGCTTTTTCCGGACGAGTGATCGGGATTTGCTCTTGGCCTGCGCCGCGCGCGGATGCCCGCGATGCCGGGGCAAGCCCGGGTGCTGACCGAGAACGAGGCAAGGCTGCCACAGGCGGGAGAGCGGTGTCAGGGCAAGAGCGCTACGGGGAGCGGCGCCGGGGATGGATGGGCCTGGGGGCTCGCGCAGGACCTCACGAGGCGGACCTGCACGCACGACACCGTTCGGGTGGGATCACACGGCGGCGCTATATTTCTCCCCCGTAGCGCGGGTACAGCAGGGGATCCGCCTCATAGACCTGCAGGATCCGGTGTCGGAGGAGCTACCCCAACGCACGGCAATTAACCCCATTCCGAAATTATCAACCGCCAAGGACACCCAGCGCTGGCGCTGGGTACCCGGAACGCCAAGACCGGACTGGCCCATTGGGGGAAACGAACGAAACTGCTGAAGGCCCCATGAGCGTGCTTTCGCGTTCTTCAGTGGAGAGATCGGAACATCGTATCCTTGTCCGCCTATAGGCGGATTGGCGTCATGGCGGTTCAAGGGTCTTCATGGAGGGCACGCACGCATGCGAATTGAGCTTCGCTGGCGATCGTGGCACGGCGACGAGCCCTTGTCGCTCGAGTTTTCACGGCAGTACGAGGTGGCCGTGTATCCGCCGCGCGACGGCCCCGACATCGGTGAGGATGGTATCCGGCGAGCCTTCGCCGCGCCCATCGGCGGCCCGCGGATTGCGGAAATTGCCCGAGGCAAGCGCAGCGCCATCATCGTGGTGGACGACATCGCCCGGCCGACGCCGGCGGCGCGGCTGGTCCCCTCGATCCTCGCCGAACTCGGTGAGGGTGGTATCCCCGACAGCAAGATCAAGTTTCTCATGGCCCTGGGCTGTCACCGGGCCATGACGTGCTCGGAGATGGTGCGCAAACTTGGCGAAGACGTGGTACGCACGTACCGGGTGCTCAATCACACTCCGTACGAGAATCTCGTCCGTCTCGGCGAGACCAGCCGGGGAACGCCGGTTGACGTCAACGGACACTACGCCGAGGCGGAGGTGCGCATAGGGATCGGCCAGATCTCGCCCCACAGCGGGCCTGGTTGGAGCGGCGGGGCCAAGGTGGTGATGCCCGGTGTGGCGGGCATCGAAACGATTATCACCAACCACAAGCCGGGACGGCTCAAAGGGGGCCTGGTGGCGATCGACGGCAACGAGCGGCGCGCCGACATAGAGGAGGTGGCGCGGCTTGCCGGGCTCGACGCCATTGTCAACGTGGTGGTCAACTCGCGGCGGGGCATTGCCGGGCTGTTCATCGGGGATGTGGTGGCCGCCCATCGTGAGGGTGTCAGGCGGGCTTGGGAGGTGATGTCCACGCCGCTGCCGTCGGAGCCTGTGGACATCGGCGTCTTCAACCAGTACCCTAAGGACACTGAGTTCATGCATCTCGGCCATGCCCTGCACGTGGTCAACTCGGCGCCGCGGCCCATCGTCAAGAGGGGCGGCACGATGGTCATTCTCTCGGCTTCGTCGGATGGCTTCGGCTTCCACTCTCTGGAGGCGCCAGGCATGCGCCACGGGCCAACCGGGCCGCATCCGATGTTCGACCCCTACCGTGTCGTAGTGATGTGCCCCAACATCAACCGGGCCCAACTCCCGCCGAGTCTGCCGGAGACGACGAGGCTGGTCCCGGATTGGGAGAGCGTAGTGGCCACGCTGAACGAGTATCACCCACGTGGGGGCATGGTGGCCGTCTTCCCCTGTGGGGCTATTCAGGTGGCGGAGCGGGCTAATGACTAAATCCCAATGGCCAATGATTAAACGGGGTTCCGCTTCCTGTGGCGGCGAGTGACATTGCGGACCAGGATCGCTCCCCCATTGGGGTTTGGGAATTGGTCATTGGTCATTTGATGAGAGAGGGAAGCGATGCCTCGCGTGCTCTTGGCGAACCTGGCCCAGGAAACCTGCAGCTTCGTGCAGTCAAAGCACACGCTAGATGATTTTCGCCGGTACTATCTCTACACGGGTCAGGAGATCATCGAGAAGCTTCGCGGCGGGGGCATGGAGGTTTCAGCCATTATCAAAGCCGCCGAGGAGGACGGCGTTGAGCTCGTGCCGGTCCTCGCCACCTACGGGGGTACGGGAGGGCCAGAGGCCACCGCAGCGTACGCCTATCTGCGGGACGAGATCCTGGCGGGCGCCCGCCGGCACGCCGCCGAGGTGGATGGGGCGATCCTGGCCCTGCACGGCGCCATGCTCACCGAGGACCTGGATGATCCGGAAGGGGACCTGCTCGCCGGCCTGCGGCGGATCCTGGGACCAGCCAAGCCTATCGTGTGCAGCCTGGACCTGCACGCCCACGTCACCGATCTGATGGTGCAACAGGCCACGGCCTTTGTGGCCTATCAGACCCACCCGCACGTGGACATCTACGACACGGGCTCCCGGGCGATGAAGCTGCTGGGCCGCACGCTGCGCCGTGAGGTGCGGCCGGTGATGGCGCCCCGGAAACTCAGGATGATCGCCCCACCCGAGCAGCACAACACGAACCGACCGCCGATGGCGCCAATCATGCAACACGTCAAGGCTGTGGAGAAAGAGCGCGGAATGCTGGCGGCCGCCATCTTCCCCGTGCAGCCGCAACTCGACATTCCCAACCTCGGCTGGTCGGTCATCGCCGTGGCCGACGGCGATCCCGCTCTGGCCAAGGCCAGGGCCGACGAGATCGGCGAGCTGGCCTGGCAGCACCGCCGGGAATTCCTGCGCGACCGGACGCCCGTATCGGAAGCGCTGCGCATCGCGCGCGAGACGCCCGGCGGACCGATCGTCCTGGCCGACTCCAGCGACGGCACCGCCGGCGGAGCGGAGGGTGACAGCACTGTCCTCTTGCAGGCGTTGCTGCAGTCGCCGGTGCCCGGCCCGTGTCTCCTGTTGGTGACCGATCCCGAGGCGGTCGCCCAGTGTGTGGCCGCGGGCGTTGGAGCGGAGGTTTCTCTCGAGGTAGGGGGGAAGCTGACCCCTGCATTCTTCCGGCCTGTGGGCGTGACCGGGAGAGTCCGCACGCTCTCTGATGGCAGGTTCCAGATGAAGCTGCCGCCCATCCCTGCCAATCGCGGACTGACGGCGGTGCTCCAGGTAGGGGACATCTCCATCGTGCTCAGCGAGAAGCCCGTGTACACCTGGGACGAGGAGTGCTATCGCTCGGTGGGGCTCTTCCCGCGAGAGGCCAAGCTGGTCCAGGTGAAGTCGCCCGGCGGCTTTCGCCCAATCTACGAGCCGTTTGCCAGGGCGATCATCGAGCTGGATACCCCAGGCCCCACCGACAGCAACCTGGCCCGGCTGCCCTACAGGCGGGTGACGCGCCCCCTCTTCCCGCTGGACGATATCTGAGATTCTCGTCGCGGGAAGGCGCGTCGGAGCGTGAGAATTCCCATGCAGTCCCAGAAGCTTAATGCGCTTTAGAACCTACGTCCCCCATCACTGGGCGATTCCATCTTCGTGCTCGATGTGCTCGAAGCCTCCGAGGAACAGCTAAAGCGGCAGGACAAGTTACGACGTCAGGGGTACGACTTGGAAAAGCTGGGCCGCAGGGTGGCAGAGGTGTTCGGAGTGGCCCCCGACGACATCTTCCGCACAACCAAGCGTCCCCCACTGGTGGCCGCTCGGAGCGTGTTCTGCTACTGGGCGGTGCGGGAGCTACGGGTAACGACAGCCGCCATTGCCCGGAGGCTCGGACTCACCCAGCCGGCAATCAGCACCGCCGTGAGGCGCGGCGAGGAGCTCGCGCGGACACAGGGCCTTCGGCTCTTGGATAGGCAGAATCTTATAATTTTATGGACGTCCCCCATTCCGTCCCCCATTCTAAATATGCCGCGCGGTCCTCGACTGGACGCGCCGGGCGTCCTCCACCACGTGATGGTCCGGGGTCTTGAGCGGCAGCTCATCTTCCGGGGTGACGCCGACCGGACGGACTTCGTGGCCCGCCTCGCCTCCCTGGTGGAGGCCGGGGCCCTCGCCATCTCCGCCTGGGCACTTCTGCCCACCCACGCCCACCTCTTGGTTCGGACGGGGAGTCGCCCCGTGGCGAGGAGCATGCGGTCCTGGCTCACCCCGCCGTGCGGGGGGCCTTCAATCGCTGCTACCAGCGGGTGGGGAAGAGCCTCGGCCTGGCTCCCGAGGCAGTGGGTGGGCGGAGCCGGGTTGGACGGGCGCCGTAGGCACGACACCTTGTGGCCTACCTGTGGGGAGAGCGCCTCGGTCGGCCCGCCAGTGAGCCCCAATCCGAAATTCTCAACCGCCAAGGCGCCAAGAACGCCAAGACCGAAATGGCTTAATGGGGGGGAGGAACGGAACTTC
>Ga0315285_10001084_pt1 | contig 28362 bp, 24 predicted proteins | sample YL17G09_36_MG_FD_203698 | JGI IMG/M metagenome (GOLD analysis project Ga0315285, IMG submission 203698) | Sediment microbial communities from Yellowstone Lake, YNP, Wyoming, USA - YL17G09_36 | ecosystem: Environmental > Aquatic > Freshwater > Lake > Sediment | place: USA: Wyoming | collected...
TGAAGACGTAGTTTTTAACACAATAATGCCTGGATGTCCTGATAGGCTAAATTTTCTTTTCTGCCAAAAATCTTTATCTAGGGCAATCAGAATCCTATTTAATTTTTTACTTATCTTTATATGTTGAGAATCTTTTACCTGAATGTGTCCTTTTTCATATGCATGAATAACAGAGAAACCTTTTGACCTAAGATAAGTAACTGAAACAACGGGGACACATTCGTCGGCGTAGTAGAGGTGAGAAGTTACTCTACGCCGTCTTCTCATGTTTTATATCAAGCAGTGTTTTTTGAGGATAATTAAAACAGAATCTATATCTTTAAGATTAATCCAGGGATAGGAATAATAAAAGTCGTATTTTGTAAGTCCCTCTTTAAAATAATCCAAAATGAAAGAAACGGGAACACGGCTTTTTGGAAAGATTTTTGGAATTCCGTCTGTTTTTGTGGGTATCTTTTGACGCCTAACTTTCTTCATCTGCCCCGATTTTGCCATAGTTATAGAGTCTTTGTCAAGTTCTCCTCCGTTCCGGAAACGGTTTACTCCTGAAAAACAGGCCTAAAAATCGGGCAGGTATTTTGTTCAAATGATTTGAATCATTTTATCCTTAATAATTCACATGAAGATAAAGGGTATCCAAATCAGAATCGTCATGATTGACCCGAACGTATTTGAGAATGCAACCCCCTTCATAAACTCCTTGGTACAATTTGCCTGCCCTTACCGCTTTCACCTCTAAAGAATCACTGACAATATCAATGCCGTTATGAGACGTATAAATATCCCTTATCCAAGGCTTATGTTGAATTGCCCAAGTATAATCGTATCCCTGAGTAAAATAAATTTTAGGATTAAGGGGCCAGCTCCAATCACCATGAGGATTGAAAAGATCGCCATCACCACTGACACAGTTAGAACCAGAGCAATTTTCATAATCAATTCCTCCTTTTAGATGATCAAAGGGATTAAGAGGGCTGCTTCCTTGAGTGACCATAAAATGAAGATGGGTGCCATCCGAGTTGCAAGAAGCACCTTCAATCAAAGTAGCTATTTTTTCTCCCTCGTTGACATTTCTTACTTCTATTTCTTTTCCCTGACCGGCGAGAATACCTTGAATAGCAATCAACTCTGCTCGGGCTCTGGAAATCAATTGTTGATAAGTTTTTTCATCATTTTGGGTGGCGGCCAATAATCTTTGCCGGTCTGTTTTCTGTTGAGCCAAAACCACTTTCTGAGCCTCCAATTTCTTTCTGGCCGTTTCCAATTCAATCTGTTTTTCCTCTTTGACCGTTTTTTGGTCAGCATAATTCGCCCGGACCGACTCCATTTGGAGCATTAATTTCCGGTCGTGAAGTTGGATCACCCTCAGGTATTTGTAACGGCCGATGAAATCGGAAAAATTGTTGGAAGAAAAGAGTAAGGCAAAAGAATCAAGCCGGCCTTTTTTGTAGGTTTCGGCAATCCGTTTCACCAAAATCTCAGATAGTTGGTCAAGGGAAATGTCCAGATGGCCAATTTTGGTCCCCAAAACGGCAATTTCCTTTTCCAATTGGTCAATTTCCGCCACCGTTTTGTAAATTTGGGCGGTGGTGATGGCAATGCTGGCGTCAAACCGCTGTAATTCTGTTTTTAAACTGGTAATCTGTTGTTTCTTCTCACCCACCAAACCTGACCAAAGGCTAATACATTCCTCCAGGTGTTCTCGGTTGGAAGCCAAATCATCCTGACACTGCTGATCAGTGATGGCTGCCAAGGCAAAAGAGGGAAAAAAAATTAGGCCAGTGAAGAAACAAAGCAGGCAAAAACATTTTTTGAGGCGAGAAAGCATCTTATTTTAAATATCTTCTAACCGCCAAAAAACTGCCTAAAGTCCCGATCGCCGTCCCCAAAAGAAGTTCGCCTGCCAAAAGGCCGAGCATGAAAATAAAAGGCACCGGCAAAATGGGAATGCCGGCTAGGAATTTGACCAAAAAAGGCGTTGCGTAAAGAAGCAAGACAAAAGAAACCAACCAAGCAATCGTCACCCCCACTGCCCCGTAAAAAATCCCTTCAAGAAGAAAAGGGAATCGGATAAAACCTTTTGAGGCGCCAATCAAACCCATGATTTCCACTTCTTCCCGACGCAAAGCCACCTTCATGCTGATTATCACGAGAATCGTGATCAGGGCCGCGAAACCAAAAGCCAAAGCCAGACCAAGACCAATGAGACGAATGTTGGTTGTCCAACTGTGAAGGGCTTTGACGATGTCTTCTTGAAAAATAACCTCTTCCACCCCTGATTCTTGCTTCAGAATTCCGGCAATCTCGCCTAAATGGGTAATATTGGTGGTGGAAACTTCCAAAGAGGCGGGCAAAATATTGGCGGTGACCATTTCCAGAAGCAAGGGATCGTCTTTGTTCTGTTCCCGGTAAATGGCCAAAGCCTCTTCCTTGGAAACATATTTCATTTCTTTGATTTTACCGGTTTCCACCAGTTTGGCTTTCAATAAATCGATTTGGCTCGGAGTCGTCTCGTCTTTAAAAAAGGCGGTCACTTGGGGTCGGGTTTCAAAATAGTTGAGGATCGCCTGGGAACCGGCCCCGAGAAGCGTAAAAATCGAAATGATAAAAAAAGTCAGGGTCATAATCGTCACCGCCGCCAAAGATTGATAGGGCGAACGACGAATATGAGTCCAAGTGATTCTTAGTAAAGGTTTCATTTCGATTTTGTTAGAAACAAGCTTGCTTATTTCGAGTTTATGAGAAACAAGGTTCTGTCGAAATTTCGACAGGTTCTTATTCAAGCGCCAGCGAGAAACAAGGTTCTGCGCAAAGCGCAGGTTCTTATTGAATTTTGTACTTGCCTTTCTTTTTATCCGAAATTAATTTGCCTTCATTGAATTCAATCACTCTTTCCTTCATCGCGTTGACGATTTCAAAGTTGTGGGTGGCCATAATGACCGTTTTGCCCATTTTATTGACTTTTTGTAATAACTTAATAATTTGCCAAGCTGTGGCCAAATCTAAATTGCCTGTCGGTTCATCGGCAATGATGATTTCCGGTTGACCGACCACGGCTCGGGCCAGACCAGCTCTTTGCAATTCCCCCCCGGCCAGTTGGGCCGGAAAAAGTTCGGCTCTTTTCTCCAACCCCACCATTTTAAGAATTCTGGGGATTTCTTTTTCAATTTCTTCCTCACTTTTGCCTAAAACTCTCAAAGCCAGCGCCACGTTTTCCCAAACGGTTCGATCAGACAACAATTTAAAATCTTGAAAGACCATACCAATCTGGCGCCGCAATTGGGGTAAATCCTTACTTTTCATTTCGTTTAAATCAAATGGGCCCACTTTTATTTTTCCGGAGGTGGGTAAATACTCGCGGAGCATTAATTTGGCCAGGGTCGTTTTCCCGGCGCCTGACGGACCGGTAATAAAAACAAACTCTCCGGGTTCAATTTCAAAAGAAACCCCATCAAGAGCGACAATCTCGCCAAATTTTTTGGTGACCTGATCAAATTTTATCATTGAAAAAGCCTCCAGCTTTGTTCGTGGTTGCGCTATTCGCCAGTTGGCGAACTTCGCCCGTCAATTACGGGCTTGCAACCGATGAATTAAACACCCTCCGGACAACTGTCAAGGACTTTAATCCGACCGACATCCAGAAACCAACCGGCCTTTTGGGCCTCAAAGGTTTCTCCCCAAATCTGAACACACTTACCCAGAAACTGATTCAAATCCAAAACCGAGCTGGTCAGATAAGCCGTTTGGCTTTCCCCGCCGGGACGAATAAGCTTATGAGAACCCTCGGTGATCTCGTCACTCTCATTGACTTTAATCCGTCCTTGGGCCGTGTCCGGAAAAAGGGATTCGTCTTCGATGCCCATTTCTTGAGGACCCTGGACCAACGCTACGCCTCCGGTCAGTTCAGTAATCTTTTGGCCCACAGACATCCCTTGATTGGCCAGGAAATAGCCGGTCACCCCGCCCGCCAAAATCAGGGCGACGATGATTAAAGCCGGAATCAAGTTTTTTTTCATTTTAAATCCTTCTCCAGCAGCAGGAATTTTTTTTAATAAACTTTCCCCTTGTTCAGAATTGATTTCTACTTTTTGAAATGGCTCTGCCATTTTCACCTCCTCTCAATCATTAAACTTCGCCTTTCGGCTCGTGTAGATGATTGTTTATCTTAATCAATATACCATAGTCTTGATAGCCGCCTCAACAAAGTCATCAAGATTGCCATCGAGAACTGATTCCGCCTTATCCGTTTCGTATCCCGTGCGCAAATCTTTGACCATTTTATAGGGATGGAGAACGTAAGAGCGAATTTGGGTGCCCCAAGCGGCCTTGGTCCGACCGCCTTTGAGTCTCGTCTCTTCTTCCTGTTTTTTCCTCGCCTCCTTTTCCCAAAGCTTTGACCGAAGAATCTCCAAGGCCGCCTGGCGGTTTTGTTCTTGATAACGCTGGGATTGACAGGTGACGGTGATCCCGGTGGGTTTATGCTTCAATCTCACCGCGGTGGAGACTTTGTTGACATTTTGACCCCCGTGGCCAGAAGACCGAAAGGCTTCAAATTCAATCTCATCAGGATTGAGGGCTAATTCCGTTTCCGGCAAAATAGGCAGCACTTCCACCAAAGCAAAAGAGGTCTGACGGAGTTTATCGGCGTTGAAAGGCGATTGACGAACGAGGCGGTGGGTGCCGGCCTCATGTTTCAAATGACCATAGACCAGAGAATCAGTGACAGTCATCGTCACGCTTTTAATACCGGCCTCTTCCCCAGAAATCAAATCGGTAACGGCGTAACGCCAGCCCTTTTTTTCAAAATATTTCAAATACATTCGCTCCAGCATTTCCGCCCAATCCATGGCTTCCACCCCGCCCTGGCCAGCATGAATGGCGAAAATGGCGTTGGCGGAGTCATATTCCCCGGAAAGAAAAGTCTTGGTTTCCAAAGTTGCCAGTTTCTTCTCTACCTCTTTTTCTTTTCCAGCTTTTAAAAGTTGTTCCAGAGATTCGATTTCTTCAATATCTTTCTGAAGTTCGGCCAAACGTTTCATTTTCTTTGAAGCTTGTTCACGATCTTGCCAAAAACCAGGTTGGCCGGATTCTTTTTCAAGCGTTTCAATTTCCTGGTGTAATTTTCCCAGGTCAAGTTTTTCTTTTAAGGTCTCAATTCTTTTTTTGAAGTCACTCATTTTATTATTCCTTTAAAACGCCCTCACAAATTTCTTGATAAAGTTGCTTTTTAATCGCTTCCAATTGGTCTTCGGGCAGTTTTTTAATCGCTTCAATCAAAATCTGGGTTTGGTTTTGGACATTTTGGGCAGGCTCTTCAATGGGTTCAGTTTCCTGGGTTTCTTTCTTTGTTTCCGTTTCTCCAGGTATTCCTGGTAAAACTTCCACCGCCTTACCCAAAATCTCGCCACCTATCTCTTCCAGTTTCTCCTTTACCGGCATTTCCGCTAAATTGATCGGCATACTGCTTATTTTTGTTTCGCCCATCATCCCCACCAAAACTTTCACCAGACCCACAGCCATCAGCGCCACAAAAACCACGAGGAAAACTCTTTTTAACCTCTCGATGAACATGCCTGTTTATTTTACCATAGCTCGAAGTAAATATCTTTTGCAACAAACTCCTTCAAACTGATATATTAGAAGTAACCCTGCCATGGAAGAACATCTAGAAGAACCTCTTTCTAAAGAAAATAAAGCTGGAACCATAAAAAAAACCGCTCTAAAGGAAAAAGAGAGAAAGGAAGAAAAACATCCTTTGGCACGAAAACTGGATGAATTAAGAAATGACTTTGAACTTAGACAAGGAAAGATTGCCCTTCTCATTGAAACGGCATACCCCATGATCGATATCAGTAAAGAGAAAGTTCCCCTTGATTCTCTTGAACAAAGAAAACAAGAAGCTCAAACCTTACTCCAAGATGGTTCTTTATCTCCAAGGGAAAGTTTTACTCAATATACAGCGTTAAGAAGTTGTTTAAGAAATATTGATTATCAAGCCAGTTATGAAAGTGACGAATTATCAGAGAGGTGCCAAGAAATTGCCGATGAACTCACCCAAGAGGAAGAAAGATCAAAAACAAGTTTGAGAAGAAAAATTATGCCTCCCTTGGAAAAAATGAGGCTTGCCCGAAAAGGAAAAAAATTGGAGGCTCAATATAATCAATTGGCGGCCAAAGCCACCAATTTAGAGGAAATTGCTGCTTCGGCTCGAGAGACAACTGACCAACTCCTTCCCGGACAATTAGAAAGCTTATCAATTTTAATTGGAGAAGAAGTTGATCCCGAATCAGTCAGGCGAGCAGGTCTTGATTTTGTCAAAGAAGTAGTTGGGAATCCCGAAGTTATCAATGAAGCCAGGGAAGAATATATTAAACGCATCATTTCTCCCCAAATAAATTCATTGGTTGAAAAAAAGAAAACTGACCAAGAACAGGTAGATCAATTCTTCTCTGCTTATAAAATAGTCCTTAACCCGGAAAAAACCACCGAAGAACAAAGAAAAACAAGCCAACAATTTATTGATGAATTTTTTAGAAACCACCAAGAAGTGACTAGTTCTTCTTCAGTTCTTCTTAATGGAGAAGAAAAAGAAGTACTCGAACATTTTGTTTTTCATGCCGTCACCGATGAGTTAGAAAAATTTAAAAATAACCTTAATGAAGAATTTAAAACGAAGGGATTTTATCAGCTTGAGGATAAAATTAAGGAAATTTTCGCCAAAATAAGAAGGCACGAAATTGGAGACAACGGTAATCATGAATTCTCTCATCTTCATCCTGACTATTTTGCCCAAAAATTGGATATTTGGGCTGCTTTAAGAGAAACAACTACTGTAAAAGCCGTCTTTGGTGAAGAAGTCAAACAGCTAGACGAAAGAATTCATAAACACTTCTTGGAGAAATCCCTTGGCGATCTGGACGGAAATTACATCAGAGGACTCAGACATTACCCCACGCCTCAAACAATTAAAAATTTGATTGTTTTGGCCGCCACTCAAGCCGAACAATATCGCACTCTGCACGCTAATCTCACCCTTAAAGAGTTTGCCCAAAGGTCTGATTGGCAGGCAATCCTAACTCAAGCAGAAAAAGACTATCCTCAATTAACAAAAATGCACTCAATTTTAGAAAGCTGGGATTGGGACAGTAATTTAACTAACCACCCTGAAATAAAAGAAAAAGCCGATGAATTGATTAAATCAATTCTTTTTAGTCCCACTCTAGCCAAGGAAAACTGGAAAATGGAAGAGTTAGCTTTTAAGGCTTTATCAGAAGAATCCCTTTTGCAAGTTCTGGCACAAGAGGGATTGATTAATGAAGAATTAGCGGCTGTTCTTAGCGAAGCCCTCCAAATAATCAAAGGGGCAAAAGATAAATGGGTTAAAGATGCTTCAGAAGAGGAAAAAGAAGATGGTCCCCGATTAACTGATTCAAGTTTGAGAGAATCAATCAAACGGCGGTGTCTTGAAATGTCCGGAATCGGAAAAGGCAGTAAATCAGAAAAACAAATATCTGGATTTAGATTTGAAAGGTTAGCCATCCTTGCCCAAGCAATCAAAGAAAATCAAGATAATCTACCGGTTCTACTTTATCTTACTAATGATGAGGTGATTAGATTCTCCCAACGGAATGATGCTACTAAAGAAAAGGTTGAAATTTTGGCCAGTGCTTTTAAAACAGTTCCCTCTCTTGTTGATTCCAAACTTCATAATTCTGAAACATTGACATATTTTTTAACCAAGTATCCAGAATTTTTAAATGAAAATGGTCTCCAGTTTTTAAATGATTTCGCCGAGAAATACCAGGATTTCCCCTTCGAAGGAGTCCTTGGCATGGTTGGCCAAAACAGATTATCTCAACAAAGAGCGCTTGAATTGTATGACAAACTTCGGAACCCCACTTTTATGAAATTCTTTAACACTGCCACTATTTTCCCCGAGTTAATCTTGTCAACTGAGGAAGGAACGACTTTTTTTGAGAATGTTATTGAAAAATATCATCCTGAAAAAGGAGGACCGAATAGCGACTTGGCAAATATTCTTCTTCATGTTCAAAAAAAAGTCTTAACTCGAGAAAGGGTGCTTGAATTGCCTGACAAATTTCCCGAATTGTTAGAAGAAAAAAATCTTCGGCTTGCACTTGAGCATCCTTTCTTAATCACGACTGACGAAGGTATTGAGTTTTTTAAAGGCGTCCTGGAAAAATATCCGTTTTACCGAGAAAATCTCACGTGGCTAATGCGCGCAGTTGATCAAGGAAAGACTACCCAAGAAAGAGTGCTTGAATTGCCTGACCAATTTCCGGATTTTTTTGCTAGTGCTCCCTTCAGAATCCATTTTAATGCAGCCCTCGAATATCCTGATTTACTGTTTAACACTGACGAAGAAGTAAAATTTTTTCAAGGTCTATTAGAAAAATATGGTGATCATAATACTCTTATTGACGAGGCAATCAGGGCTCTTGGAAAAAACCATCTTCAAGGAGAAATCGTTCTTCAATTTCCCGATCTCGCTCCAGCCCTAATGGGAAACGATTGGCTAGCGACTTCTCGCTTTATTTTCCAAAACAGCAACATTCTTATCCGAGACGCTTCTGATTTAAAATTTCTTAATCGATTAGTGGGTGAGTATGGCAAAGGCGCTCAAATTTTAATCGAAGATTATCGGGAGTGTCTCTACGACAAAGAAATCACCCTTGATGACAAAGATCTAATTCTTGAGTTTACCCAAAAATTCAGAGTTCTCTCCCCCGCCATTTTTAAAGGCTACCGTGTGGCTAAGCAAACCGGAAATGAAGAAGTTTTTATTGCTGGCCTCGGCTCTATCGCCGAAAAGTTAACTGGCGCTGGTCAAGTTACTGATGAAGAGAGAACTTCTCCTTATTTCCGAGACCTCATTAGGCACGTCTATCAAAACAATGCCGGGGCATGGACCTCCTATGAGAGCAATAATCAATGCCAAGACAGATCAACAGACCTGGCTGAATTCAAAGTCAGACCTCGTTACGTCATCGATCTTCTTTCTGCGAGTGAAATTAGAATTAAAGAAGGACAAACACTTGATGCCGAAGCCGTTGATGGGCTGAAAGAAAAAATTCTTTCTCTATCAAGAAGAGCTGAAGGTTACAGTTATGAAAGAGAGAGAATGAAAGAAGAGTTAAGTGCAACTATCGACGCTAGACTAAAAGAGATTACTGATAAAGGCGGTCTTCAGGAAATTGATTTCAGCGCGGTTAAGGAAGTAGAAGAAAAATTATTTTTGGTTTTGACGGATTCAGTTTACGGCACTCAATCAATTGACCTTCCTACTCTTCAATCCTTGATGATTAATTATCAATTTGCTTTTTTTGAAGATATTCGGGCCTACATTGAGGGAACGTCAGACAGAGTCAGGAGAGCCAATAATGAAGATTACGCTTTGTTATGTGAGCTTCACACTTTTTACACTGATAGAATCAAGGAATCAAACAAAGAATTAGTGGAAAAAGCGGTTCAAAATTCTTTAGTGGCTAATGCTCTGCCCCCTTTTTTCCAAAAAATGTCCCAAGAAACCCTTGGTGAAAATAGAAAAGCAAAGATAGACAGATTGCGAGTCGATAATTTGGGCATATCAGATAGTTTTGTTAATCAAATTCGGAGAAACTTAACCAGAATGACCAATAAGGAATACACCTCAGAACAAGTCAGAAAAGTTCTTAGGGCTTATGCCACTTCCACTGTCATTCTTGGCAAGAGAGCGGCCACAACCAAGAAAAAATTAACTCGTGATCTGGCTCGTTCTTTGCAGGGACAAATTGAAAGTCAAAGAAAAAAAACCGCCGAGGCAATTGAGACTCTTACTGGCGAAAAAATCGCTCCTGAGGAAGTCAATTTAGGCGAAATTAATTTGCAGGAGTTGCTTGACTCCCAGAGAAATATTCTTGAAGGAGAATATCGACCAGATGAGTTTGCTAAATATACGGCCCAGCGATTTATCAACCTCTTTGGTGATGACCGAGAAAAAATCGAGGAAGAATTAGCTAAATTCGAATCAATTTCAGGTCAACAAAGAGAACGGCTTCATGCTTATATCACCAAAACTAAAGAAAGCGCCCATGCTCGCATGACGGGAGGAGTTTGTGTTTCTGGCGATAACCTAGCAAAGGGGGAAACTAATCTTTGGGATATGCCCAATTATCTCCAAATGGTTTTTCAAGATCCCTTCTCCAGCCGTTGTCAGGGATTGGTGCTTATGCATCATTACGAGGAAGCCGGTCAAAAAATTCTTTCTGTGGTCCTTGACCCCTCAAGTACTTACCTTTATTCCGTTGATGAAACCGCCTTATTCGGAGGCATTATGAAAAGCCTTGAAGAGTTTGCGAGAGACAATGATTTTGACCGAGTCGTGATCACAAAAAATGCCATTATTAGAACCAATCGAACCGGAGGAGAGTTTGAGGCAGCCATAACGAAAAAAGTTGCTGAGATTAACGAAGATTTTAGTTTTGCCGAACCAAAAACATTTTCCTATCACCCGCAATATATGATTCAAGACATGGCTGTTTTGTGGAAAAAGGAGTAAATTACCCTACCCATATTTTGGATAGCAGCATTTTTTGTACTTTTTCCCGGAACCGCAAGGGCAAGGGTCATTCCGACCGATTTTTTTCTTTTGGGGCACGACCTGGCTGGCTTGTTTTGGTTCAGGGGTTAAGCCCATCTTGTCTTGGGTGTCAATGTTGGTTCGAATCGGTTGGGGTTGAGGTCGGGGTGGGCCGATTTGGACCCTGAAGATTTGTCTGACCAGGTCGTGGTCAATTGAACCCAATAATCTTTCAAAGGAAGAAAAAGCTTCTTTTTTGTATTCCACCAAGGGGTCTTTTTGACCATAACCTCTTAAACCCACGCCTTCCCTTAAATCATCCATGGCATCAAGATGGTCGACCCAGATCCGGTCAATCGTTCTTAAATAAACAAAACTTTCAATCTGACGCATGTTTGTCTCACCCACTTGTTTTTCTCGACCCTCATAGGCATCGCTGACCAATTTTTTAAGGAATTCTTTGATTTTTTCCGGTTCTTTTATTTCTTCCAGTTGGCTTTTTAGTCTGCCTTGAGAGTTGGTGTCAAAAGGGAGGATTTCCCCAAAACCAGGCATGATTTGGTCATATTCAATCTGGCTAATGCCTTCGGGAGCGTAGAGGGCCAGAAGATTGTCCACTTCACCCAGCATTTTTTCTAAGATTTCTTTTTTCAGTTCTCCGTTAGTCTTGCCAGCCGTTTGCAATATTGCTTGTCTTTTTTCATAAATAATTTCTCTTTGTTTATTCATGACGTCATCGTATTCAACGACTCTTTTTCTCATGTCAAAGTTAAAACCTTCAACTTTGGTTTGGGCTTGTTCAATCGCCTTGGAAACCATTTGGTGTTCAATCGGCTGGTCTTCGGGCAGTTTCAGGGTGGTCATTAAACCGGCAATCCTGTCTCCGCCAAAAAGGCGCATGATGTCGTCTTCCAAAGAAACAAAAAATCGGGAAGAGCCAGGGTCGCCTTGACGACCGGAACGGCCCCGGAGCTGGTTATCAATCCGTCTTGATTCATGACGTTCCGTGCCCACGACGTGGAGACCGCCGGATTTGATCACCGCCTGATGATTTTTTTGCCAGGTTTCTCTGGCTTCTTGACTTTTTTCTTCTGGCTTAGAACCACCTAGAACAATGTCCACTCCTCGACCAGCCATGTTGGTGGCGACGGTCACCGCTTTCGGTTTACCGGCATCAGCAAGAATTCTGGCTTCTCTTTCGTGCTGTTTGGCGTTGAGGACATTATGAGGAATGCCTTTTTTATCCAGAAATTTGGAAATGATTTCGTTTCTTTCAATCGAGGTCGTGCCGATGAGAACCGGCTGGCTTTTTTGATAACACGCCTCAATTTCTCTGGCCACGGCCGCGTATTTCGCCCGCACGGTCTTATAAACGACATCCGGATTGTCCTGGCGAACCATCGGTTCGTTGGTGGGAATGACCAAGGTCTCTAAATTGTAAATTTTGACAAATTCTTCTGCCTCTGTGGCCGCCGTCCCGGTCATGCCCGCCAGCTTCTGATACTGACGGAAGTAATTTTGAAAAGAAATCGTCGCCATGGTCACGGACTCCTGCTGAATCCTGACCCCCTCCTTGGCTTCAACCGCTTGATGCAAACCTTCGGACCAACGCCGACCTTGCATTAATCGGCCGGTGAATTCATCGACAATGATGACCTGGTCATCTTTAGTCACGTAATCCCGGTCACGGAGAAAATGAATTCTTGCCTTGAGAGCGTTTTCAATATGATGGATGGTGTCAAAGTCTTTTTCGTAAAGATTTTCAATTCCCAATCTTTTTTCAATTTTCCTAATGCCGTGCTCAGTTAAGTTAACGGTTTTTGTTTTTTCCTCACTGACAAAATCCGTGTCCGACGACAAACCTTTGATTAGATCGGCAAACTGATAATATTTTTGGGTCGGTTCGATGTCCGGAGCGGAAATGATTAACGGTGTTCTCGCTTCATCAATGAGAATCGAGTCCACCTCATCGACAATGGCAAAATGGTGACCTCGCTGGGCTTGATCTTCTTGGCGCAACGCCATGTTGTCCCGGAGATAATCAAAACCAAACTCATTGTTGGTGCCGTAGGTAATATCCGCCTGATAAGCCTCTTGGCGGCTGATGGGTTTGAGGTGTCTCAATCTCTCGTCGTCTTGTTGTTTCTCGAGGTATTCCCGATCAAGCCTGTTCATGAACAATACAACCCAAGGAGAGACCGGCAAAGTCAAGGGCTTGACCGTACCAGCCGGTGTCTCGGCGAGCCAGATAGTCATTGACGGTGACGATGTGAACCCCATTGCCCGCCAAGCCATTGAGATAGGCAGTGATGGTCGAAGACAAGGTTTTCCCTTCCCCGGTTTTTTGTTCGGCAATTTTACCTTGATGCAAAGTGAGAGCGGCCATCAATTGAACATCAAAGGCCCGTTCCCCCACGGTTCTCCCGATGGCTTCCCTGGCCAAAGCAAAAGCTTCCGGCAGAAGCTCATCTAAGGTTTCACCGTCAGCGACTCTTTTTTTAAAAGCGGCCGTCATCCCGGGAAAATCATCATCTTTGAGTTTTTTCATTTTTGGCTCAAGGGAATTGATTTTTTCCACCACCGGACTCATTTTTTGCATCTGTTTCTCATTGGAATCGAGAAGACGGTCAAGAAATTTAATCATGGTTGTTTAGTTTAATTTTATCATAGTTTTCACTCTTCTTCTAACCTAGAAATGCTATAATAGCGCGCGATGTTGGAAATAGACATAAAGAAATATCATCAAGCGAGTCTTGAAGGTTTTGGAGTTGAATATCAACCAAAATTCATCAAAGTCTCCCTTACTGATTTGGCAAGAGTCATTGTTGTTGATAATCCTGGCTTTTTACTCATCCAAGAAAAAAGAGAAGAAGAAAATATTCCTAGGACTTACGAGCCCAACGTGCTCAACGCAAAAGCAATCCATGCTGCTTTTGCTCTTATGTTTTTTTTAGATAAACATTCATTATCCGGAAAAAAATCACCAGAAGAACAAATTCAAGAAGCGGTTCAAAGAGGCCTCCCTCATCAATTTCCTTCTTTAAGAAAAGCCCAACTCCAATCAACAAGTGAATTTCTTTTTAGAGAAGGAGAAAATCTTTGGCTCAGTAAAAATGAAGGAGAGAAGGCAAGAAGGGCTAGACTTGCATTTCTTTTTGAAAGAGTCAGGCATTTTTTGCTCCTCCAAGAAAGTCATGATGATTATGTTTTTGAGGAAAGCCCAAAGGCAACGGCGCTTGTGGCGGAAAGATATGATGAGAAATGGATGAAAGAATGGGCTGATCTGAATCAAGGGGGCATTACTTCCTTGGAGCACTTAGTCGAAATATTTACAGACCATCTCTCAAAAATGAGGCTTTATGGAAAAGGGATTTTTTCAGAACCTTCCTTGATTCAACGTTTCTACAATGAACGAGGAGGAGAAATTATAAGAGCCCAAATTAATGGAAGACCAGATTTAGTTATTGCTACGGCTATTCCTGATATTCAAACAAGCCATTCACAATTCGCCTACTGGCAAGTCTACGATCTTAAGGTTAAGGAACGACCTCTTTCTCAAACCCAGGAGTATCAGGTAGACAGAGTCCAACTCTGGCTTAATCTAAGAGGACTATCTCGAGTTTCTTACCAAACCCTTCAAAAAAGAAAAAAAGGAGGAGCTGTTTCAATTGAAGCCGCCATTCCCCCAAAAACTCCAGTCGAAGGTTTCATTATCTATGGTAAAGAAACTTCCCCTCAAGGAATGATTGAAAGAGTTGAATTTTCGCCCGAGGAAGAAAAAGATTACGAATATCGGCTCTACAAATGGCTAAGGTGGTTCCGAAAACAAAAGGGATTTATTGTCTAATAACAAAAGAAAAATAAATTGGTGGGTGTGTTTACCTCTTCGATCTGAGCAAAACTTTTTTCCAATTTTTCAAACAATCTTCCTTCACTTTTATTCTTCAACCAATTAAGGACAATCTTCCCTTGGGGAGTCAAGATTTTTTTTAATTTTTGGAGAAACTCATTTTCCATGGCCTTTTGGGGAAATCTTCCCCCAACATACATGTCCACTAAAATAAGATCAAACTTATTTTCCTGATAATTTTTTATCCACTTAATCGCGTCCTCATTAATGATTTCTAAACCCTTAACTTTCCCTAATCCAAAATATTTTTTACCAATTTTAATGATTTCTTGATCAATTTCCAGACTGGTGATTTTTGCCTCGGGAAAGCGCTCTTTGATTAATTGAACCACCGTTCCCCCACCCAGACCTAAGATTAAAACCTGATTGGCCTTAAAAATTTTTTTCAAGGGTTTCTGCCAAATGTTTTTGATAATACCGCCTGATTGGGTGAGATTTTGGACCTGGAGAGTGTATTGACTCAAGTGTTCTTTAACAACGATTTCCCCATTAATCTTTGATTTGGTTTGATAAACGGTTTTAGGCAAAAAAGAAAAGCTCATTTTTATCGATAGCCCTTTGCTTGAAGTTCAAAAAGTTGAGCATACTCCCCTTTTTGTTTCATTAGTTTCTCATGGCTACCTTCTTCAATAATTTTTCCGTCGTCAACAACATAAATTCTGTCTGCTTTTCTTACCGTGGAAAAACGATGGGAAATGAGAAAAAGAATTTTCTTTTCAGCGTAGTTAATAATCTCCTCAAAAATCTCTTCTTCGGCTTTGGGATCAACATGGGAAGTCGGTTCATCCAGAATGACGATTTGACTGTCTTTTAAAAAGATTCTTGCTAAACCAATTCGTTGCCACTGGCCCATGGAAGGGCGAACTCCTTTCTCAAACTGGGGGTCCAATGGATTTTTATATTTTAATGACAATGATTCAATAAAATCATCAATTTTCGCTCTCTTGGCCGCTTTTTTAATCAAATCCTCTCGACTGATTTTGCTGATATCTCCGTAGGCAATGCTTTCCTTGGCGGAAAAAGGATAGACTTCAAAATCTTGGAAAAGAACCGCCAAATTACTCCAAAAATTTTCAATTGAATATTTTTTTAAATTGATGCCGTTTAACAAAATTTCTCCTTTTTGAGGATCATAAAAGCGGCAAAGGAGTTTGACCAAAGTGGTTTTCCCGGCACCGTTTTCGCCGACAATGGCCGCGTTTTCTTGAGGATTAATTTTTAGATCAATCCCTTTTAATATCCAAGGAGTTTTGTCTGAATACCGGAACCAAACGTTTTTAAATTCAATTCCTTGGTTGATTTTTTTGGCTAATTTCTTTCCTTTTTCATCAACCCTTAATTCAGGTTCAAGAGAAAGAAGCCAAACGAGGTCACTGACATACAAGTAGTTTTCATAAAGCTCAAAGAAATTTCTCACTAATTCCGTCAGATTTTGTCTAAAAGAACTAATCGCTCGCAGAAGCATTTCCGCAGAACCCACCGTCAATTTCTTGACAAAAACAAAAAAGGCAAAATAAATACCCACCACTAAAAGAAAAATGTTTTGGGGAATCGAACCCACAATCCCCCAGGTTGTTTTTCTTTTTTCAAGATCAAGCCTGTCGGAAAAAATTTTGTTGTAGGTTTCCATCATTCTTTTGAAAAATGGTTGGCCCAATCGTTGCAGTTTAATTTCCAAAATATTTCTGGGGGTCAAGAGATAATGTTCCAACCAACCAGCGATTCGGTGAAGTGGACTGGATTTAGTATGATATTCATACTCTTCTTTAATAAATTTGGCATCAATCCAGAAGACCGGAATGGAAAGAAAAAGAATTGCCAAAGTCACTAGAGGGTTAAAAGAAAAGATGATCACCACCGTAGAAAGCAGTCCGGCTAAAACCATTGGCGTGTCCGCCAAGGGCCAAATCATACCCCAACCTCTTTGGCCACTTTCTCTTCTAATTTTCATAATCTTATCCTGAAATTCTGGGTCATCAATCATTTTTAAATCAAGCTCAACATTTTTTTTGGCCACCAAAGCCATCAAATAGGTAGAAAAAATTCTCGACATCATCACGCGAAAATGGTTACTAATTCTAGAAAAAATATCCTGGCCAAGACCAACAATAAACCGCAGGAATAAAATGAGAATAATCATTTTCCCCGCCGTCCCCCAAAAATCAGCCCCGACATTTTGAATTAAACCGTCAATAAAGGCTTTCTCCAACCTCAGGGTGGGATAAATTAAAAGACCGACAATCGTGTTCGTCAGAATAGTCAAAACTAAAAGCTTTGGACTCACCTGCCAAGACAGTTTCACGATTTGAAGAAAAACAAACCAAACTTGACCAAAGCGGCTCTCTTGGAGTTTGGGCAGAGAAATTTTTCTCATTTTTTTGGAGCTATCTTTTTGAACCCCGTGTATTTTTGGAGAACTTTGGGCACTTCGACTGAACCGTCTTTTTGCTGGTAATTTTCCAAGATGGCGAGAATCATCCGACCAATGGCAAAAGCGGTCCCGTTGAGGGTGTGAACAAATTCCGTCTTACCTTTTTCCCGATACCTGATATTTAGTCTTCTGGCTTGGTAGTCGGTACAAGCCGAAGTCGAGTGGGTTTCTCGATATCTTTTCTCGGCCGGAAACCAGCAATTAACATCATACTTTCTCACTTGAGGATGGGCCAGATCACCAGTGCACATCTTGGTAACTTGATAAGGAATTTCCAAAGCCTGAACTAATTTTTCTTCTAAAGATAATAAATACTCATTTTCTTTTTTGTCATCGTCTTTTTGGGGTTTGATAAAGGAAAACATTTCCATTTTGTCAAATTGGTGAACTCGAAAAATACCTTTGGTGTCTTTACCGTAAGTACCTGCTTCCCGGCGAAAACAAGTCGAAAAGCCAACGTATCTTCGAGGCAAATCTTTGGCTTCTAGAATTTCTCCGGTATACATTGGGGCGATTGATTGCTCGGCCGTCCCCACTAAAACCATTTTTTCTTTATCAAGAAGATAAATATCCTCTTTGCCCCCATGCTCCCAAAAACCGGTCCCTTTCATCATTTCGTCTTTGATCAAAACCGGGGGGATGGTGGGGACAAAACCTTCTTTAACTAAAACTTCTAAAGCCAATTGGACTAAAGCGAACTCTAACAGAACGGCTTCATTTTTAAGATAACCAAAACGGGTGCCGGAGACCTTGCTGGCGGTTCGGGTATCAATGAGTGCTAATGACTCACCCAATTGTTGATAATTTTTGGCTGGGAAACTAAATTTTTTGGGAGTGCCCCATTTTTTTATCTCCACGTTTTCGGATTCATCTTTGCCTTCAGGTACATCATCAGCCGGCAGGTTGGGGATTTCGGCAAGCAGATTTTGCCTCTCCTCTTCCACGGCCCTAAGGTTAGGCTCAAGTCTCCTCAGCATTTCTTTTATCTTTTCGCCTTTTTCCTTCTCGTCTTTCTTCAGTTTATTTCTTGCTTGTCGCCATTTTTCGACTTCACCCCTTAACTGTCTCCGGGTTTCCTCCACTTTCAAGACTCTCTCGATTGTTTTGGGATCATAACCCTTTTTCTTGATTCCTTCTTTAACTTTTTCTGGATTTTCCCTAATGAAATTAATGTCTAACATTTTAGAGTCCTAAATTTTGACTAATACCCTGCATCGCTCCTAAAGCTATTTTAACAAATTCTTCTAAGGAAATGTTTAACTTTTCTTCGCACTGTTTGATTTGGTCCCGGTCAACGGCGGCGGCAAAGGCTTTGTCCTTCATTTTTTTTAAGACCGATTCCGGTTTGACCGTGGTGATTTTTTTATCGGGCATCATTAAGGCGGTAGCGACAATCAGGCCGGTTAATTCGTCACAGCAGTAAAGCGCCCATTCCATTTTTGTTTCTGGGTTATTTTTGCCCGTTTTTTCGGCGTTGTGGGATAAGATAGCCTTGAGAATGGCTTCGTCCGTCTCCCTTGCCTCTTTGAGCCATTGAAACATTAAAAGAGTGTGCTCTTCGGGTTGCTCCTTGGTTTTTTCGTAATCACCGTCATGAAGGAGACCGACCAGACCCCATTGGCTTTTCTCCCCGCCCAGTTTTTTGGCCAAGGCCTTCATCACCGCCTCAACCGCATAACAATGCCGTCTGAGGTTTTGATTCTCCATGTTTTGGTGAAGAAGTTTTAAGGCTTGTTCTCGAGTCATGGTTTCTTTTTTTCTGGGCGAAGAGTGGGAAACAAAATGGTTTCTTTTAAAGAAGTAGAACCGGTAATGAGCATCACAAAGCGGTCAATTCCCATCCCCCAACCGGCCAAAGGCGGCAAACCGTACTCGAGGGCGCGAAGGTAATCCTCATCAAGAACCTGATACTCTTCCAGACCTCTCTTGGCTAAGGCCATTTCTTCTTCCCAGCGTTTCCTTTGGTCAAGCGGGTCATTGAGTTCGCTGTAAGCCAAAAGCATTTCTGTTCCCATAACCAGAGGTTGAAAACTTTCGACATAGCGAGGATTGTCTTCTTTTCTTTTGGCCAAGGGAACCATTTCCACCGGCCAATCATGTAAAAAGACGGGACCAATGAGATTAGGCCTGACAAACTGTTTATAAAAAACGTCCAGGAGAGCGCCATAACCGACGACACCTTTGAGATCCAGTTTCAATTTTCGCTTTTTAATTTCTGTTTTTAATTTAGCTTCCGTGTCCACCCGGTCAAGGTCAATACCCGCGTTTTCCAGAATGGCCTCACGAAAAGTGATTCTTGACCAAGGAGAGGTAAAATCAATTTCTTTCCCCTTCACTTTCACCTTTAACTGTCCCGTGACCGTTTTAATCACCTGGGCAAGCATCGCTTCCGTAAATTTCATCAGGTCAAGGTAATCTTTCCAGGCCCAATAAAACTCTAATTGAGTGAATTCGGGATTGTGCTGCCAGTCAATTCCTTCATTACGAAAGTCCTTGCTAAACTCATAAACAAATTCAAAACCGCCGCCAATCAAACGCTTCAGATAAAGCTCATTAGAAATGCGGAGATAAAAATCACTTTTCAGAGCCCGGTGATGAGTGATAAAAGGCCGGGCGGTTGCTCCTCCGTAAAGGGGTTGTAAAATGGGCGTTTCTACTTCAAAACCACCATGTTGGTTAAGATACTGACGCAGTTCGTCAACCACTTTGGTTCTCATCTCAAAAATCGGCCGCACTTGAGGATTAATGAGCAAATCAACGTATCGCTGGCGGTACCTCTCTTCCACATCTTTCAAACCGTGCCATTTTGAAGGCAGAGGGCGGAGAGATTTGGTCAAAAGATGAAAATCTTCAACTAAAATGGAGATTTCCCCGGCATCGGTTTGAAAAACTTTACCTTGGACATCAAGAAAATCACCGATGTCTAAAAGCTTGAGTAGTTTGGCGTTCTTGCCTTTGATTTTTTCTGATTTGAAGACTAACTGGATTTTGCCGGATTCGTCTTGGAGATCAAAGAATTCAATTCCCCCATGGCCACGCATGGACATGATTCTCCCAGCGACCGCCACTGGCTTGCCCATCATTTTCAGGGCTTGGGCAACTGAATGTTTTTTTTGACACCGAGCGGCGTAGGGATTAATTCCCAACTTTTTGATTTTTTGAAGTTTTTCTAGCCTTATCTTTCTTAATTCTTCCAGGGGATTCGCCATGATGGCTCGAGTTTAACACAAAAAAAAGCAAGCCTCAATCGATTTTCTTAATCGTGTAGACAATCTTGCCGGCCGGGGCCTCCACTTCCACTTTGTCACCGACTTTTTTGCCCAACAAAGACTGGCCTAAAGGAGATTGGTGGGAAATTTTCATTTCCGCCGGATCTGCTTCCCATTCACCCACCAAGTGATAAATTAAAGAGTGGCCGTCACCTTCAACCGTCACCCGGCAACCTAAATTAACTTGGGTGGGGTTTTTAGAACCATGGTTGATAATTTCGGCGTTTTTAATCACTTCACCCAATTCGCTAATCTTGCCATCGATAAAAGACAAGGTTTGTTTGGCTTGGATGTGTTCGTTGTCTTCGGTTAAATCCCCAATCGTTCTTGTTTCAGCCACTATTTTGACCGCTTCCGGCCTTTTAAGATCGACTAATTCGTCGTAATCTTTTTTAATCTCATCCAAACCTTCTTGGGTGATAGGAATTTTGTTTTGATTGTTGTTGTCCATAAAAAATTGACAATTCTGTCTGTTTATTTAGTTAATTAATCCAGGGCATTGGCAGTTGAAGATTCAACATTCTTGATAATAAATTATTGTAACACCGGTGTCAACAGCCCTATAAAAAGAGTTGGCCAAATTTCTGACCACCGTTGAAATAAAATCCTCTTCTAAATTGTATTAGTCATAAGGAGAGAATCAACTCCTCTTATTTTTTATTAGCATTATGGGACTATTTGGTCTATAATACGGCTCGATTTCGAGCGCCAGTGAGAAACAAGGTTCTGCGCGAAGCGCATGGTTCTTTTTTTAGAAGTATGAAAGAAAAAATAAAAAATTATCTTCAAGAGATTTTAAGAGACCGGAGGAAAAAAATCGGGGTGGTGGTTCTTTTGGGAGTCATCATTGGTTTAATTGGCTGGCAAACTTTGGGTAAGAAAGAAGAACAACCCCAAACTCAGACGACCAAAGTGGAAAAAGGGACGATTATCTCTTCCGTCAGTGCTTCTGGGCAAGTTTTAACTTCAAATATGACTCATGTTACCACCCAAGCCACCGGGATGGTGAAAAAAGTTTATGTCACTAATGGCGATCTGGTTTATACTGGTCAAACCATCGCCGCAATTGAACTTGACTCTCAAGGCAAACAAAATCAAGCTCAAACTTATGTCTCTTATCTTTCTGCCAAAAGTTCTTTGGCCCTGGCCGGAGCCAATTATTACACTCTTCAATCTGATTTGTTTGCCAAAAACCAAACTTTCATGAATGGGGCCGTGGTTCGAAAGTTGGCTGAAGATGACCCCCTCTATATTCAACAAAACGCTGATTGGCTGGCGTCTGAAATTAAGTTTAACAATTATCAAACTGATTTGGCTAAAACCAAAGCGAGTTTGAATAGCGCCTGGCTTACTTATCAACAAACTCAATCGGTCATTACCGCTCCTTCTTCAGGGACCATCAACAGCCTAACCATCGCCGAAGGCATGAATTTTGGCTCGTCAGGAGAAACCAGTGCCAATCAAAGGGTGGCTTCCATCTCTTCAAAAGGTACACCTCTAGCCTCTTTTAATCTTTCGGAAATTGATGTTTCCCAAATTAAACCAGGTCAAAAAGCAACGGTAACCATTGACAGTCTGACTGATAAAACCTTTACCGGCAAAGTGGTCAGCGTTGACCGGGTGGGAACGGTCACCAGCGGCGTGGTTAATTACCCGGTGATTATCCGGCTCGATACCAGTTCAGACCAGATTTTGCCTAATATGGCCGCTTCTGTCTCGATCATTATCGCGACCAAGAGTGATGTCCTTTTGGTGCCTTCCAGCGCGGTTCAAACTCAAGAGGGTCAAACAACCGTCAAAGTCTTAAAAAACGGTCAGCAGCAGATTGTTTCCGTCGAAATCGGTCTTTCTTCTGACACCCAAACGGAAATTGTCTCCGGTCTTTCCGAAGGCGATGAAGTGATCACCGGAACAACCTCTTCCGGACAAACCCTTCAAGGAGGCGAGTCTCCTTTTAGTGGTTTTGGCGGCGCCGGAAGGATTTTTCGCTAAAAACCGATGATCAAGATAAAAAACATCACCAAAATTTACCAGACCGGTGAAGTGGAAGTCAAAGCCTTAGTGAACGTTTCTTTTGAAGTTAAAAAAGGCGAGTTCGTCGCCATCATGGGCCCTTCAGGTTCGGGCAAATCGACGTTGATGAATATTTTAGGCGCTCTCGATAAACCCACTAGAGGCGCTTATTTTTTAGAGGGGGAAAACGTCAGTCAGCTTAACGACGATGAGCTGGCAGAAATTAGGAATCGCAAAATTGGTTTTGTTTTCCAAACTTACAATTTGCTTCCCAGAACAACCGCCCTCAAAAACGTGACCATCCCGATGATGTATGGGGGCATTCCAAAAAGGGAACGAGAGGATCGGGCAAAAAAACTGTTGGCCAAGGTCAGTCTGAAAGAGAGAATCAATCACACCCCCAGTCAATTGTCCGGCGGTGAACAACAGCGAGTGGCGATTGCCCGCGCCCTCTCGATGAATCCAAGGATTATCTTGGCAGACGAACCCACGGGTAATATTGCTTCCCATCAAGCGATGGAAATCATGGAAATCCTCCAAAACTTAAATGAGCAAGGTCATACCATTCTTATCATCACCCACGAAGAAGAAATTGCCGAATACGCCAAACGGGTGATTAAAATCCGTGATGGGCAATTGGACCAGGATATTAACAATGGCCGGCAGAAAATTGCCAAAAAAAATAATTAAAATGGAATTAAACGAACTCATTTTTGAAAGTTTAGGCACCCTGACTCTTAACCGGGTGCGGACTGGCTTAGCCATGTTGGGAGTGGTCATTGGCATCGGTAGTGTCATCGCCCTAGTTTCTTTAGGCCAAGCCTCGCAAAAATCAATCGAAACCCAGATAAAATCCTTAGGTTCAAATTTACTGACCATTTCTCCTGGAGCCCAGAGGGAAGGCGGCGTCCGGGGCGCTCCCGGAGGGATGACCACCCTGACTAATGAAGACGCTCAAGCCATTCTTGAGTCTTCTCAGATAACCACCGTCAGTTTGGTAGCCCCGGAATATTCTGACCGCTCGCAAGTCGTCGCCGGCAGAAATAACACTAATACCCAAGTGGTGGGTGTGACGCCTGAATACGCTCAAGCCAGAAATCTGGCGGTTTCTTCAGGGAGTTTTATCTCAGACAACCATCTCGAAGCCAGAAGCAAAGTGGCTATTCTCGGACCGCAAACCGTCACCGACCTCTTTGGTGAAGACGCTAACCCCATTGGCCAAACCATTAGGATTGAAGGCCAAGCTTTCAGTATTATTGGCGTCACCACCAGTAAAGGCGGCACCGGTTTTCAAAATCAAGACGACCAAATTTTCATTCCCTTGACCACGGCCCAAAAAACCCTTTATGGCGTTGACCATCTTTCTTCAATTGCCGTCACCGCCACTAGTGAAGAGACGATGGAGGAAACCAGAAATGAAATTGGTTATTTGCTTCTCGCCAGACATAAATTAAAAGACCCGACTCAAGCTGACTTCTCCATTTTTTCTCAAGAAGACATTTTAGGCACCGCCACGCAAGTGACCTCTACCTTCACCACCCTTTTAGCGGGCATTGCCGCCATTTCTTTAATTGTGGGGGGTATTGGTATTATGAATATTATGCTCGTCACCGTCACGGAAAGAACCCGAGAAATTGGTTTAAGAAAAGCTTTAGGCGCCAAAAAGAGAATTATTACCTATCAATTTTTAATCGAAGCGGTGATTGTCACTTTTGTCGGTGGTCTGGTGGGCACCCTATTGGGAATCGCCGTCTCCTTTTTTCTTTCCCGGTCAATGTCTTTACCTTTCGCCCTTTCTCTTCCTTCCATCTTTTTGGCTTTTGGTGTTTCCGCCGGGATCGGCATCTTGTTTGGCTGGTATCCGGCCCGAAAAGCGGCTAACTTAGAACCGATTGAAGCCTTAAGATATGAGTAAATAAAGGAGGTGAGAAAGAATGAAAAATAGCTTAATTATCGCCGTCATCATTGCTATCATCGTCGCCCCGGTGGCTTTTTACGGAGGGATGAAATATCAACAAAGCAAAATGTCTAATTTACGGAGTCGTTTTCCCGGAAACACCCAAGGACAAAATAGTGAACAAAGAATCGGTCAGGGGCTGAGACCAGTCAACGGCACGATTATCAGTCAGGACGAAAACAGCGTCACCGTTAAACTCGCTGACGAGAGCAGCAAAATCATTTTGCTAACCGAAAACAGTCTCATTAACAAAACAGAAGAGGGTTCAAAAGAAGATTTAACCGAAGGCACGGAAATCACGGTCTTTGGCCAAGAAAATTCAGATGGTAGCCTCACCGCCCAAAACATTCAAATAGGTACAGGGATGTTCAAAAGAGTTGAAGAACAATAGGATTTAAGCGAGTGACCCCAACCGGATTTGAACCGGTGTTTTCAGGATGAGAACCTGATGTCCTGAACCGCTAGACGATGGGGCCAGTGGCCTTTATTTTACCCCAGAACAGGCTGAAAAACAAATTATTAGGAAACGGCGTAAGTTCTTTGAGGAGTTCGGATTGAAGCCTTTTTTCTTTCTTTGTTTCTTGTTTTAAGAACAATCTTCAAAACTTCATCCATGTGTTCCACAAATTCAAATTTGATGTCTTTTTTGACTTTGGCCGGAATTTCTTCCAAGTCTTTTTTGTTGTCTTTGGGCAAGACGATGATCTTCAGGCCCGCTCGGTGGGCGGCAATCACTTTTTCTTTGACACCACCGATCTCCAAAACTCTTCCCCTCAAAGTAATCTCACCGGTCATACCCACGTCTCGTCTGACCGGAATTTGGGTGAAAGCCGAGACCAGGGCGGCGGTGATGGCCACGCCCGCCGAAGGTCCGTCTTTGGGTACCGCCCCTTCGGGAATATGAACATGGGCATCAATGCTTTCGTAAAAATTGGCTTTGAGACCCAGGGTTTGCCAACGGCTTCGGGCGTAAGACAGGGCCGCTTTGCCCGATTCTTTCATCACTTTCCCTAGTTTACCGGTCAAAAACAGATTGCCTTTGCCGGGCATCAAGGCGACTTCAATCAGAATAATGTCTCCCCCGGCCTGGGTATAAGCGAGACCCGTGGCCATACCCACTCGGTCGGTTTTTTCCAACATCGTTTCTGAATATCTTCTTGGTCCCAGATATTTGGCCACACTGCTTTTCGTGATCTCTTTTTTAAATTGTTTGCCTTCGGCCTCTTTCCTGGCGATTTTCCGGCAGATGGTGGCCAAGTTTCTTTCCAGTTCTCTGACCCCCGCTTCTCGGGTGTAACGGTTGATGACCTCATGAAGAGCCCTATCAGCCATTTTTATCTTGTCTTTCCCCAAACCATTAAAAATTAATTGCTTTTGCCAGAGAAATTTTTTGGCAATGTTGAACTTTTCTTCCTCGGTGTAACCCGGGAAACGAATGATTTCCATTCGGTCTCTGAGGGCCGGCGGAATGGTGTCGAGAATATTACCGGTGGTGATGAACATCACCTTGGAAAGGTCAAAAGGAACTTCCAAGTAATTGTCCGAGAAAACGTAGTTTTGTTCCGGGTCCAGAGCTTCAAGCAGAGCGGAAGAGGGGTCACCCCGGAAATCCACCCCGACTTTATCAATTTCATCTAACATAAAAACCGGATTATTCGTCCCGGCGGTTTTGATCCCTTGAATGATTCTCCCGGGCATCGCCCCGACATAGGTGCGACGGTGACCTCTGACTTCGGCCTCATCTCTGATGCCACCCAAAGACATCCTGACGAATTTTCGGTCAAGAGCCCGGGCAATCGATTTGCCGATTGAGGTTTTGCCCACTCCGGGCGGGCCGATGAAACAAAGAATGGTGGGTCCACCCAACTCCTCTTTTTTCCTTTTGTCTTTTTTCTTCTGACTTTTTTCTTTGAGTTTCATCACCGCCAAATACTCCACCACTCTTTCTTTGGCCTTTTTCAAACCGTAATGGTCTTCTTCCAAAACCTTCCCGGCTTTGGTAATCGAATGTTTATTGGCCGAAGATTTCGACCAGGGCATCTCCGTCAACCAATCAAGATAGGTGCGAATGTAACCGACTTCCGGGTGATTGGGGTTCATTTTACCTAGTCTTTTGAGTTCGGTTTTGGCTTTTTCCCTGACTTCCTTGGGCATTTTGGCCTCTTTAATCTTTTTTTCGTACTCATTCAGTTCCTCACCTTCCTCACTGATTTCGCCCAACTCTTCCTCAATCGTTTTCTTTCTTTCCCGAAGAATCGCTTCTTTCATTGATTTATCGAATTTCTTCTGGGTTTTTGAGGCAATTATCTTTTCTAAATCAAGAATTCTGATTTCACTGGCAAGATATTCGGTAATTTTTTCCAAACGCAGGCGGACATCAGTCATCTCTAAAAGTTTCTGCTTTTTAACGGTTTCCAAGTCCAAAACATAAGCCACCTGGTCAGCCAGTTCGGCCGGATTAACCCCACTCATCAAGCGGATGATCACCCGGGCATCAATTGATTTGCCAAAATTGATCGCCTTTTGGAAATCAGCCAAGAGATTTTTGTAAAGGGCCCTGATTTCAGGAGAATCTTCAACCACATCACTCAATTCCGTCACCCCCCCAATTAAGAAAGGTTCTTTGGTCTGGAGGGATTCCAAACGCACTCTCACCAGCCCCCTTATAAAAGCATGACGAATGTTTTTTTCCTCAATGACGTCTTCCACCCGAGCGACAACCCCCACCCGATGGAGATCATCAAGATCCGGATCATTGAGACGCGGGTCTTTTTGGGTGAAGAGACAAAGCAGCCGGTTACCTCTGAAAGCGGCATTGACCGCCGCCATCGACTTGTTCCGGCCAAAAGTCAAAGTGGTTTCGATATGGGGAAAAATAACCGGTTGCCGAATGGCCACCACCGGCAGGATTTTTTCTTTGTGGTTATCAAATAAAACAGTCATTTTAATTTAAAGATAATTTTCTTTTAGCAGTCTATCAAAAGGTTTGCTAAATGTCAAGCCCCTTTTTCTACTGGTGAATAACGACTTTCGTTCCCGGATTATCCTTGGTGGGATAAACGAGATTCTTTCCCTGAGGCACGGGCGGTGAAGTCCAATAAAAAAGCACTTCCGCATCAGGCGTCCTCATGTTGACGCAACCGTGGCTCATGGGATGACCAAAATTGTCGTGCCAGTAAGTTCCATGCAAACCAAAACCCTTGTAAAAGTATTGGGTGTAAGGCACATTGGGCAGATAATAGTAAGTGCCCGTCCCCCGAACACCTCCGGACATCTTCGTGTATCTTAATTTAATCCAGACCCGAAACTCACCCGTGGGCGTGGGCGCCCATTTGCCGGTGGAAACCAGAAATTCATAAACAATCCGGTCACCTTCATGGGCATAAAGTTTTTGGTCGGAAAGATCAATTTCAATCCACCGAGAATCATCTGCCGCCCCGAGAACCGCGCCCTCTTGCAGTCCCAGAACATCAACACTGGGCATTAACTCGGCAAATTTGACCTCCACCGGCTGATTATTAAAAATGGCTTGTTCAGGCATACTCTCAAATTCACCATTAGCCTCGGCCGAAGGCGGTCCACAACCACAAGAAAGACTGGCAATGTATTTCTGGGCCGAGACATAAAGAATCCCCCCGGCCACCAAAACGGCCATGGGTAAAATAAAAAGAAAAAGTTTGTTTCTTTTAGACAAGCTCATACAGGCATAGTAACACATTGTTTTTTTTGTTTCTAGGCTGAAAAAATGGTAAAATATAAGAGATATTTGGGGGTCGTCTAATGGTAGGACAATAGGCTCTGAACCTATTAATTGGGGTTCGAATCCCTACCCCCAAGCAAAATCTAGGTTCGGCCCTTTGAGCGGAGAAAAAAACACAGGGTCGAAATTTCAACCCGTCATCCTAGCGCCGCAGCCAATGTATGAAAAACGATAATTTGCTAGAAGCAATAGCCAAAATTGAACACGAACAATGGTCCCATTGGGTCAAATATATGTTAGATAACCTGACCCCAGAAAATATTGAAAGATGGAAAAGACAAATTCAAACTGAATATGAAAATTTAACTGAAAAAGAAAAGGAAAGCGATAGAGAATGGGCAAGGAAAGTGATAGGTTTGTTTGGAAAAGAAAGATAAGTTGTAAGGGTAAGATAGTTCTAGACCGACCTGTTCAGCCAAGTTGGATTCCTGCAAAATTTTTAG